>Ga0213835_101349_pt1 | contig 15541 bp, 12 predicted proteins | sample SWPATP01_FD_160576 | JGI IMG/M metagenome (GOLD analysis project Ga0213835, IMG submission 160576) | Coastal seawater microbial communities from Marineland, Florida, United States - SWPA TP0 #1 | ecosystem: Environmental > Aquatic > Marine > Coastal | place: USA: Florida | collected 2016-08-05
ACATCGTCATCGACCCAGAAAATGGCGTGCGGATTGCCCATCGAAACAACCGAAGGCGAATGCAGAACGGGGGCATCGATCGGTCCGATCTGCAGCTCGATCATGCGCGTATCGCGAAATTCTTCCGCCAGCGGTATCTCCTGCCAGCCGAAGCGCGGCTGGCCCATGTCGACGGAAACGGTGCCGTCGGCGTGCTCCTCGGCGTTCAGAATGCCGGCAATCGTCTCGAAGGTGAAAGCCTGCTGCCCCGTCTCGGCAGCCAGCGCTTGCACCACGCACCGCATGCCATTCCCACAAGCGCCGGCCTGTGAACCGTCCGCATTGAGGATGCGAACGAAATTCGCTGTCCCTGGCGTGCGGGAGTCGTGAATTGCCATGATCTGGTCGAACTGCGTGACAGGATCGGCGGCCAGCCTTACCGCCGCGTCCGGCGTCACCACATCCGCACGGCCACGCATGTCGGCAACCAATATCCGGTTACCGAGACCGTTCATCTTTGCGAATGGCACTGAGCCAGCCATGACGCTCCGCCTTGAGCCTCTGTTTCGGGCCTATATGGCGGATTGGACGCCGAATTACCAGACAAGGGCGCCCCTCAGAGCACCCAGACGCCGAGCAGCACGAGGAGGAAGATGACCAAGACAATGCCAATCAGCACCTTAGCTCCGGTCAGGGCTACGCCGGAGATGGTGTTCAGCCCGAGAAGACCGGCGACAGCGGCGACGACGAGCAAGATGAGAATCCATTCGAGCATTTGAAATGCCTCTCGCAAATTTCACGGAAATACGCACTAGAAACGGGAGCGGCACCATTTGGGTTCCCCGTTTTGTTGGGAACCGACGTCCCTCGATACCGAAAATTAACCATGCAGTGGTTGGATTCTCCCAAACTTCGCCACTATTCTGGTGATGCAAGGGACGCTAGACGGAACCAGCGAGCAGCAATCTCGTTGCTTCGCCGGAGGTGACAATGAAATTTCCAGGAATCGGCATTCTAACAGCGGCGCTGGCCGCCCTCGTTCTTGCCGGCTGTACAAGCGAAAGATTCTCCCGCGTCGACACCCGCGCGCCAGCACCCCTGATGGCTGCGCCGACAGGTCCGGTTCAGACGGGACAACTCCCCCCACCGGTTCAGCCGGGTACCACCGATGCTTCGCAGTTTCCTGCCCCGCCCGGGCAAGAAGACAGCGAATTCGGTCGGTTCGGCGATGACGAGAATGGAGGCACGCAGGTTGCGTCGCTGCCTCCCCAGGGTGCCAGAGAGATCACGGCCGGAAGCGTTGCCGGCGTGTGGAATGCAACGGTTGCCGGACAGGGTTGTCGTATAGCTACGCCTCAGACCCGTTTCGGCGAAGGTTTTCGCGCTGGTCCCTTGCGCTGCCCTGCACCGCTCGACCAGGTCAAGTCTTGGAACGTATCAGGTTCGCAGCTGATGCTTTATGACGAGAACGGATCGACGCTCGCACGTCTGTTCTCTTCCGCCGATGGTCGTTTCGAGGGACAGACCACGACCGGTCAGGCGGTCTCCCTCGTTCGCTGACGCTTCGGACCGCCGACAGTGTCCGCGAGGCCGAATGCCGCCAAGGGAGGATCGGCTCCGCTTGCGGACACGCCGGTTTTCCGGTCGGTACGTCATCGATACGACCAGCTGGCAGAAACCGGCAGGATCACTGCGGATCCGCTGCAGCAAACTGCTGCAGAAGAGCTCGATCGCCTGATTGGTGAATTGGGCACCAAGCGCTTGGCCGCGAAATCAAGCGCTCTTGGGTGGCTGTTTGGCAAGAAGCGCGAGGCGCGTGAGCCGGTTAGAGGCCTCTACATGCATGGCGGTGTTGGTCGCGGCAAGACCATGCTCATGGACATGTTCTTTGAACTCGTTCCGGTGCGGCGCAAGCGGCGGGTCCACTTTAATGACTTCATGGCCAACGTGCACGACCGCATCCAGCGCCATCGCCAGGCGCTGAAGCAGGGGGAAACCAAGGACAAAGACCCGGTGCCGCCGGTTGCCAGATCGCTGGCTGATGAGGCTTGGGTCCTGTGCTTCGATGAGTTTGCCGTCACCGATATTGCCGATGCGATGATCTTGTCGCGCCTGTTCACGGCCTTGTTTGCCCATGGGGTGGTGGTTGTGGCCACCTCCAACGTGGCTCCCGACGACCTCTACCGCGACGGTCTGAACCGCGGGCTGTTCGAGCCATTTATCGCAGTACTGAAGCAGCACACGACAATGCTGGCACTGAACGGCGAGACCGACTACCGGCAACTCAAGCTTTCGGAGATGCCGGTCTATTTGACCCCGAACGACGATCTGGCCCGCAAACACATGGATGAAGCCTGGAATGCAGCCATTTCCGGCCACCAGGAGATACCGACTACTGTGAAGGTGAAGGGCCGAGAAATCCTGGTTCCACGGGCGAACGGCCGAGCAGCACGCTTCGGCTTTGAAGATCTTTGCGGCAAACCGCTAGCGGCTCGAGATTACTTGGCGATTGCGGAAGCGTTCGACATCATTTTCATCGACGATATCCCGGTTCTTCAGCCGGAACAGCGCAATGAGGCAAAGCGGCTGATCCTCTTGGTTGACACGCTTTATGACAAGCAGGTGCGTCTATTTGCCAGCGCTGAGGCCGAGCCGGTAGATCTCTACCCGGTTGGCACGGGGCGTGAGAAATTTGAATTCGAGCGCACGGCGTCACGTCTGATCGAAATGCGGAGCCATGATTGGCAGACCAGCGCCCGGACCGGAGGGGAGGATGATTAGGTCTCATCGGCGCGAGGTCTTGAACTCATTTACCGACAGCTCGGTCTCTCTCCCAACCGTCGTTGAAGCTCATCCTCCGACAGGCGACCATCACCCCGATCGATATTAAAGTCGGATTAATCTTACGTTTACGTAAATCCTTGATGATCTAACCGTTTGAATTTGCTTGCGTCGAAAGAATCGGTTGTTTTTGTTGCGTTGAAAGTCTATGCGTGGCCGGAATTTCTGGGCCATCTGGCCTAACAAAATCAGGCTGCGCGCGCTCTGCCCGACGGCGCCAGAGCGTCATTTCAAAGGGGACATTCATCGACATGGCTCGCAACAAGATTGCCCTCATCGGGTCCGGTATGATCGGCGGAACACTCGCTCATCTGGCGGGACTAAAGGAAATGGGCGACGTGGTGCTGTTCGACATCGCCGAGGGCACGCCACAAGGCAAAGCGCTCGACATCGCGCAGTCGTCGCCAGTCGAGGGGTTTGACTCCCGACTGGTAGGAACCAATGAGTATTCGGCCATCGAAGGCGCCGATGTCTGTATTGTCACGGCCGGCGTGCCGCGCAAGCCAGGCATGAGCCGCGATGACCTGCTCGGCATCAACCTCAAGGTGATGGAGCAAGTTGGCGCCGGCATCCGCAAATATGCACCGAACGCTTTCGTCATCTGCATCACCAACCCGCTCGACGCCATGGTTTGGGCACTGCAGAAATTCTCGGGCTTGCCCAAGAACATGGTGGTTGGCATGGCCGGGGTGCTCGACTCGTCCCGCTTCCGCTACTTCCTGGCCGAGGAGTTCAAGGTTTCGGTCGAGGACATCACCGCTTTCGTGCTCGGCGGCCATGGTGACACGATGGTGCCCTTGACCCGCTATTCCACCGTTGCGGGCATCCCGCTGCCCGATCTCGTCAAGATGGGCTGGACCTCCAAGGAAAAGCTGGACCAGATCGTCCAGCGCACGCGCGATGGTGGTGCTGAGGTCGTCAGTCTGTTGAAGACGGGTTCGGCCTATTACGCCCCTGCAGCTTCTGCGATCGAGATGGCCGACTCCTACCTTAAGGACAAGAAGCGAGTGCTGCCCTGCGCGGCGCACCTGTCGGGCCAGTACGGCGTCAAGGACATGTATGTCGGCGTGCCGACAATCATCGGCGCCGGCGGCGTCGAGCGTGTTATTGAGATCGATCTGAACCGCACTGAGCAGAAGATGTTCGATAAGTCGGTCTCTTCCGTGAAGGGGCTGTGCGAAGCTTGCGTGGCCATCGCGCCGCAGCTCGACAAGTAAGGAACCACAGACCGATGAACATTCACGAATACCAGGCCAAGCAGCTTTTGAAGGGCTTTGGTGCGCCGGTTGCCGACGGAGTCGCGATCATGAGCGCCGACGAAGCTGAAAACGCGGCGAAATCGCTTCCCGGGCCCCTTTATGTGGTCAAGAGCCAGATTCATGCCGGTGGCCGCGGCAAAGGCAAGTTCAAGGAACTTGGCCCGGATGCGAAAGGCGGCGTTCGGCTGGCGAAATCGGTCGAGGAAGCTGTTTCCCATTCGCGCGAGATGCTCGGCAACACGCTTGTCACCAAGCAGACCGGCGAGGCCGGCAAGCAGGTAAACCGCCTCTATATCGAGGATGGCGCGGACATCGACCGCGAGCTCTATCTGTCGATCCTCGTTGACCGCACGGTCGGTCGGGTTGCCTTCGTGGTCTCCACCGAGGGCGGGATGGACATCGAAGCCGTTGCAGAGGAAACGCCGGAGAAGATCATCACTGTGGCGATCGATCCCGACAAGGGCGTGACCGCTGACGACGTGGCGCAGCTAAATCAGGCGCTGAAGCTCGATGGCGACGCCGCCGAAGACGGCAAGTCGTTGTTCCCGGTGCTCTACAAGGCCTTTGTCGAGAAGGACATGAGCCTTCTGGAGGTCAACCCGTTGATCGTCATGGAGAACGGCCGACTGCGCGTGCTCGACGCCAAGGTATCGTTCGACGGCAACGCGCTGTTCCGCCACGACGACATCAGGGAACTTCGCGACGAGACCGAAGAAGACGCCAAGGAGATTGAGGCCTCGAAATGGGACCTCGCCTATGTGGCACTCGACGGCAATATCGGCTGCATGGTCAACGGCGCCGGCCTGGCAATGGCCACGATGGACATTATCAAGCTCTACGGCAAGGAGCCCGCCAATTTCTGCGATGTTGGCGGCGGCGCTTCCAAGGAAAAGGTCGCGGCTGCGTTCAAGATCATCACGGCCGACCCGCGTGTCGAAGGCATCCTGGTCAACATCTTCGGCGGCATCATGAAATGCGACGTCATCGCCGAGGGTGTGGTCGCCGCCGTCAAGGAAGTGGGTCTCAAGGTGCCTCTGGTCGTGCGCCTCGAGGGTACCAATGTCGAGCTTGGCAAGAAGATCCTCAACGAGTCCGGCCTGGCGATCACCGCCGCCGACGATCTCGACGACGCGGCGAAGAAGATCGTCGCGGCGATCGAAGGCTAACGGAACCTGAAGGGTCAGTATTGATGTCCATCCTCATCGACAAGAACACCAAGGTTCTGGTTCAGGGCCTGACCGGCAAGACCGGTACTTTCCACACCGAGCAAGCGCTCGCCTATCACGGCACCCAGATGGTCGGCGGCATCCATCCCAAGAAGGGTGGCGAGAACTGGACCGGCGCCAAGGGCGAGACCCTGCCGATCTTCTCATCCGTGGCTGAAGGCCGCGAGCGCACCGGCGCCACTGCTTCGGTCGTCTACGTACCGCCGGCAGGTGCTGCCGATGCCATTATCGAGGCCATCGAGGCCGAGATGGAACTGGTCGTCTGCATCACCGAGGGCATCCCGGTGATGGACATGGTCAAGGTCAAGGCCAAGCTCGACAAGTCCAGGTCGCGCCTGATCGGTCCGAACTGTCCCGGCCTTGTGACACCTGACGAGTGCAAGATTGGCATCATGCCGGGCTCGATTTTCCGCAAGGGGTCGGTCGGCGTCGTCTCGCGTTCCGGCACGCTGACCTATGAGGCGGTATTCCAGACCTCCAACGAAGGTCTGGGCCAAACGACCGCCGTCGGCATTGGCGGGGACCCGGTCAAGGGCACGGAGTTCATCGACATCCTCGAGATGTTCCTGGCCGACGACGCCACCGAATCAATCATCATGATTGGCGAAATCGGCGGTTCGGCCGAGGAAGACGCTGCGCAGTTCATCAAAGACGAGGCGAAGAAGGGCCGTGCGAAGCCGATGGCAGGCTTCATCGCGGGCCGCACCGCCCCTCCCGGACGTACCATGGGCCATGCCGGCGCAGTCATCTCCGGTGGCAAAGGCGGCGCAGAGGACAAGATCGAAGCGATGGAATCGGCCGGCATCAGGGTGTCTCCCTCGCCGGCCAGACTGGGCAAGACGCTGGTAGAGGCCATCAAGGGCTGAGTGACCGATTTTCGCCGCTCCGCCATCGGAGCGGCGCATTCGGAGGAAACAAGAGGCGCCATCGCCTCTAACGGGGAACCGAGATGCGGGAGAGGCCTTGGCCGCTCCCGCTACAACCGCAGGAGACGGGGCGCGGCGCCCCGAACAAGACATGGCACGACAGGACCAGGCCAACGACCAGTTCTCGCTGACATCCTTCCTTTACGGCGGCAACGCCGGTTACATTGAGGAACTCTACGCCCAGTGGCAGGAAGAACCGGCATCGGTCGGCGACGAATGGCGCGACTTCTTCTCCGCGCTCAAGGACGACGCCGAGGATGTGACCCGCAACGCCCGCGGAGCTTCCTGGAAGAAGCCTGGTTGGCCACAGGCTGCCAACGGCGAACTGGTGTCTGCGCTGGACGGCAACTGGGCTGCGGTCGAAAAGCACATCGCCACCAAGGTCAAGGAAAAGGCAAAGTCGAACGGTCTGGCGGTTTCAGGCGAGGATGTCCTGCGCGCAACGCGCGATTCGGTTCGTGCGATCATGATGATCCGCGCCTTCCGCATGCGCGGCCATCTGCATGCCGATCTCGACCCTCTGGGCCTTGCGGAAGAGAACGAGGACTATAACGAGCTCTCCCCGGAAGCTTACGGCTTCACCGAGGCCGACTACGACCGTCCGATCTTCATCGATCACGTTCTCGGTCTTGAATTCGCGACTGTCCGCGAGATGCTGGACATTCTGCGACGCACCTATTGTTCGACGCTGGGCGTCGAGTTCATGCACATCTCCAACCCGGAGGAGAAGGCATGGATACAGGAGCGTATCGAAGGACCGGACAAGGCAATCGAATTCACGCCTAACGGCAAGAAGGCGATCCTGCAGAAGCTGATCGAGGCCGAAGGCTTCGAGCAATTCATCGACGTGAAGTACAAGGGCACCAAGCGTTTCGGCCTTGATGGCGGCGAGGCTCTCATTCCGGCTCTTGAGCAGATCATCAAGCGCGGCGGCGCGCTGGGTATGAAGGAAATTGTCCTTGGCATGGCCCATCGCGGGCGGCTGAACGTGCTTTCCCAGGTGATGGCCAAGCCCCACCGCGCCATCTTCCATGAGTTTAAGGGCGGATCGTTCGCGCCTGACGATGTCGAAGGCTCGGGCGACGTGAAGTACCATCTTGGTGCCTCGTCGGACCGTGAGTTCGACGGCAACAATGTCCATTTGTCGTTGACGGCCAACCCTTCGCACCTGGAGATCGTGAACCCGGTGGTCATGGGCAAGGCCCGCGCCAAGCAGGACCAGATTTTCGGTCGCAAGCGCGAAGATGTCATTCCCCTCGAGGAACGAGCGAAGGTACTGCCGCTGCTGATTCACGGCGATGCCGCCTTTGCCGGACAAGGCGTCGTTGCCGAGTGTTTCGGCCTTTCTGGACTGCGCGGCCACCGTGTGGCTGGTTCGTTGCACTTCATCATCAACAACCAGATCGGTTTCACCACCAATCCGCGCTTCTCTCGCTCCTCGCCCTATCCGTCGGATGTGGCGAAGATGATCGAAGCGCCGATCTTCCATGTGAACGGCGACGATCCGGAAGCCGTCGTGTACGCGGCGAAAGTCGCAACCGAATTCCGGATGAAGTTCCAAAAGCCGGTCGTCATCGACATGTTCTGCTACCGGCGTTTCGGCCACAACGAAGGCGACGAACCCGCGTTCACGCAGCCGATCATGTATCGCAACATCCGGTCCCATCCGACCACGGTGCAGCTCTATTCGAAGAAGCTGATCGAAGAGGGCTTGCTGACCGAGGATGAAGTCGAGGGAATGAGGGCCGAATGGCGGTCGCACCTTGAGGCAGAATTCGAGGCCGGGCAAAATTATCGCCCCAACAAGGCCGATTGGCTGGACGGCGCGTGGTCGGGACTTCGTACGGCCGACAATCAGGATGAGCAGCGCCGCGGCAAGACCGCTGTTCCGGTCAAGACGCTGAAAGAGATCGGAAAAAAGCTCGCTGAGGTTCCGGAGGGGTTCGAGATCCACCGCACGATACAGCGCTTCATGGAAAACCGTCGCAAGGCAATCGATTCCGGCGAAGGCATCGACTGGGCAACGGCCGAGGCATTGGCATTTGGCTCCATCCTGATGGAGGGGAACCCGATTCGTTTGTCGGGCCAGGATTCGGAACGTGGCACGTTCTCGCAGCGCCACTCGGTACTTTACGATCAGCGCGACGAGAACCGTTTCATTCCGCTCAACAATCTCGGTCCGCAGCAGGCCCACTACGAGGTCATCAATTCGATGCTCTCAGAGGAGGCAGTGCTGGGCTTTGAATACGGCTTTTCGCTTTCGGAGCCACGCGCACTGACACTGTGGGAAGCCCAGTTCGGTGACTTCGCAAATGGTGCCCAGGTCCTTTTCGATCAGTTTATCTCGTCTGGCGAGCGCAAGTGGCTTCGCATGTCCGGCCTCGTTTGCCTGCTTCCGCACGGTTACGAAGGGCAAGGCCCGGAGCATTCGTCTGCAAGGCTTGAGCGATTCCTGCAGATGTGTGCAGAAGACAATATGCAGGTTGCCAACGTTACCACGCCGGCAAACTATTTTCATATTCTGCGCCGTCAGCTGAAGCGCGACTTCCGCAAGCCGTTGATTTTAATGACGCCGAAGTCGCTGTTGCGCCATAAGCGTGCTGTTTCCACACTGGCTGAGATGTCGGGTGAGAGCTCATTCCACCGTCTGCTTTGGGATGATGCCGAGTATCTGAAGGACCAAGACATCAAGCTGGCAAAGGATTCGAAGATTCGGCGCGTGGTACTTTGTTCGGGCAAGGTCTATTACGACCTCTATGAGGAGCGGCAGAAACGTGGTGTGAACGACATATACCTGCTCCGCGTCGAGCAGCTCTATCCGTTCCCGGCCAAGGCACTGATCAACGAACTATCGCGCTTCAAGAATGCCGAAATGGTGTGGTGTCAAGAAGAACCCAAGAACATGGGTTCTTGGAGCTTTATCGAACCTTATCTGGAATGGGTGCTGGCCCATATCGATGCTAAGAGCAAGCGCGTGCGCTATGCAGGCCGGCCTGCATCCGCCTCGACGGCAACGGGATTGATGTCGAAGCACCTGACGCAACTCGAGGCGTTCCTTGAGGACGCATTGGGCGAGAACTAAGCAACCGACGGCGAATACAGGCAACGGAACAAAAAAGATGGCAACCGAAATCCGCGTCCCCACTCTCGGCGAATCCGTTACGGAAGCGACCGTCGGCAAATGGTTCAAGCAGGCCGGTGAGGCCATCAAGGTGGATGAACCGATCGTCGAACTTGAAACCGACAAGGTGACCGTTGAGGTGCCCGCGCCGGCTGCCGGCACATTGGCCGAGATCACCGTCAAGGAAGGTGAGACCGTCGAAGTTGGCGCGTTGTTGGGCTCGATTGCGGCAAGCGCCGGTGCCACCAAGAGCAGCGAGCCCAAGGCAGAAAAGCCCGCCGCAAAGGACGATGGAAAAGCCGTTTCGACCCCCGCCAGTGCAGATGCTCCCTCCAAGTCGGGCGACATGCCTCCTGCACCCTCAGCTGCAAAGATGATGGCTGAGAAGGACGTCTCGGCCGATCAGGTCGAGGGGTCGGGCAAGCGCGGCCAGATTCTCAAGGAAGATGTCATCGCGGCAATGGCCAAGGGCGCGTCCTCGACCGCAGAGGCCCCAAAGGCGGCGCGCACGCCGTCCAGCACGGACGACGAATCGCGCGAGGAGCGGATCAAGATGACCCGGTTGCGCCAGACCATCGCGCGCCGTCTCAAGGATGCCCAAAACACCGCCGCGATGCTGACCACCTTCAACGAGGTGGACATGAAGCCGGTCATGGATATGCGCAAGAAATACAAGGACCTGTTTGAGAAGAAGCATGGCGTGAAGCTTGGCTTCATGGGCTTTTTCACCAAGGCGGTTTGTCAGGCGCTGAAGGAAATCCCGGCCGTCAATGCCGAGATCGACGGGAACGACATCATTTACAAGAACTATGCCCATATCGGTGTCGCCGTCGGCACCGACAAAGGCCTGGTTGTGCCAGTCGTTCGCGATGCCGACCAGATGTCGATCGCCGAGATCGAGGCAGAGATTGGCCGCCTTGGCCTCTCCGCCCGCGATGGCAAGCTCTCGATGGCAGACATGCAAGGCGGCACCTTCACGATCTCGAACGGCGGTGTCTACGGCTCTCTTATGTCGACACCGATTCTGAACGCCCCGCAGTCGGGAATTCTTGGCATGCACAAGATTCAGGAACGGCCTGTCGTCATCGATGGACAGATCGTCATCCGTCCGATGATGTATCTGGCGCTTTCCTATGACCACCGCATCGTCGATGGCAAGGAGGCAGTCACCTTCCTCGTGCGTGTCAAGGAAGTGCTGGAAGATCCGGAGCGGCTGGTTCTCGATCTCTGATCAAGGGACTTTCCGGCAGCGGATTCGGCTGCAAGCGGAGTTGGCATGGAAACCGAAGTGCGGGACAGGACCCCAAGCTGCAAGGCTTATCAAGCCATGCGCCTGGCCGGGTTCGCCCTCCTTTTGGCAGGCCCGGCACTCGCCGGGGAAGAGTGCCTCCAGGCGGATGCATTCTATGCCGACCTCCACAGCAACGCCGTAATCGCGTTCAGCCAAACCTATGTCGAGGCTCCAGGTGTCGCCAACAGTTTCGACATGCTGGTCGGAGAGACAGCCTTGCAGGGGATTGTCATGTGGAGCGGCGGCGTACAGCGTCCTCAGGCCGTACTTCTAGACGATTGCCCGGAAGAAGCGACCCGCGATCAGCTCGATGCTTGTACGCTCTGGCAAGGGACCATCTATTCTGTCGGATCGAACGGAGAAGTTGGTTTTCTGCCCGGGGCCAACGACATTGCGGCCGACCGGCTGATGTTCCCGAACTTGCCGTGGCAGCTCTCCTACAGCGAAACGTTCGCCGCCACGAAACCGGAGAACCTGCCCTTCGAACTCTTCGAAAGGACGGGATGCGCCCAATGAAATCTTGGCTTTCAAAGACACCCCAATCGAAGAGAGCGATCATCGCTACATGTGAAGGGCTCAAGCGCCCTTTCGACCACACTTCTGGAAGGAATTGACATGAGCTACGACGTCGTCGTCATCGGAGCAGGCCCGGGCGGTTATGTGTGTGCGATCAAGGCCGCGCAGCTCGGCCTGAAAGTCGGCCTCGTCGAAAAGCGCGCTACCCCCGGTGGCACCTGCATCAATATTGGCTGTATTCCCTCGAAGGCCCTGCTTCATGCTTCGGAAATGTTCGCCGAGGCGGGACACAATTTCGCGGCGATGGGTATCGAGGTCGGCAAGCCCAAGCTCGACCTCAAGGGAATGCTCGGCCACAAGGACGCCACGGTCGATTCCAACGTCAAGGGCCTCCAGTTTCTCATCAAGAAGAACAAGATCGACTGGATCGAGGGCACCGGCACGGTCGAAGGCGCGGGCAAGGTTTCGGTCAAGAGCCAGGACGGAGAAAGCCGTCAGATCGAAACGAAGAATATCGTCATCGCGACAGGCTCCGACGTGGCCGGCATTCCTGGTGTCGACGTCAAGTTTGACGAGAAGGTGATCGTCACCTCAACCGGAGCGCTCGATCTCGAAAAGGTCCCTGGCCACATGGTGGTGGTCGGTGGTGGCGTGATCGGCCTCGAACTTGGCTCGGTGTGGGCCCGGCTCGGCGCGAAGGTCACCGTTGTCGAGTATCTCGACACGATCCTTGGCGGCATGGACGGTGACGTCGCCAAGCAGTTTCAGCGTATCCTTGGCAAGCAGGGCTTGGAGTTCAAGCTCGGCGCAAAGGTAACCAGCGTAGAGAAGGTCAAGTCGGGTGCCAAGGTGACTTTCGAGCCGGTCAAAGGCGGTGATGCGGAGACCATCGAGGCCGATGTCGTGCTCGTGGCCACCGGCCGCAAACCGTATATTGGCAGCCTCGGTCTCGACAAGGCGGGCGTGGCACTCGACGAACGTGACCGCGTGCAGACAGACAATCATTACCGGACGTCGATACCGGGCATCTATGCCATCGGCGACGTGATTGCAGGCCCCATGCTGGCGCACAAGGCGGAGGACGAGGGCGTCGCGGTCGCCGAGATCATCGCCGGACAGGAAGGCCACGTGAACTACAACGTCATTCCGAGCGTGGTTTATACCAGCCCGGAGGTCGCTTCCGTCGGGAAGACGGAGGAACAGCTGAAGGCCGACGGCATCGAGTATTCGGCCGGCAAGTTCCCCTTCTCAGCCAATGGCCGCGCTCGCGCCATGCTGCAGACAGACGGTTTCGTCAAGGTTCTGGCAGACAAGAAGACGGACCGCGTTCTTGGCGTTCACATTGTCGGTTTCGGGGCCGGCGAGATGATCCACGAGGCGGCGGTGCTGATGGAGTTCGGCGGCTCTTCCGAAGACCTGGCACGTACCTGCCACGCCCATCCGACGCTGTCGGAAGCGGTGAAGGAAGCCGCTCTGGCGACCTTCTTCAAGCCGCTCCACATGTAGGACGCTGAAGGCGCGGGCTCAGGCAAGCCCGCGCTTCCCCATCATCGCGTCGGGGCTCGGCAACCGTCCCCGGAAGGCTTTGTAGAGCTCCTCCGGATCGCGCGATCCGCCTGCCGCATAAATGTGTCGCCGCAACTTTTCGGCCAGTTCGGTGTCGAAATGATCACCCGTCTCCTCGAAGGCGGCGAAAGCGTCAGCATCTAGCACTTCCGACCACATGTAAGAATAGTAGCCGGCTGAATATCCGTCGCCCGAGAACACATGCAGGAAATGCGGCGTTGCATGGCGCATGGCAATCGCCTTCGGCATTCCTAGCCTATCAAGCGTCTGGGCCTCGAAACTCAGCGGATCCTCTGGCGCTTCCGGCTCCGAATGGTAGGCCATGTCGACCAGCGCCGACGAAGCGAATTCGACGGTTGCAAAGCCGACATTCGAGTTTCGTGCGGCCAGCATCTTCTCCAGAAGGGCGTCGGGCATTGGTTCGCCGGTGCGATAATGGACTGCATGTTTGCGAATGATCTGAGGCACTGTCAGCCAGTGCTCGTACAGCTGCGACGGAAGCTCCACGAAATCACGGGCTACCGACGTGCCGGAGATTGACGGCCAGGTGACATCCGAGAGCATTCCGTGAAGGGCATGGCCAAACTCGTGGAAGAGCGTCCGCGCCTCGTCCATGGACAGAAGCGCTGGTTGACCGATTGCCGGCTTGGCGAAGTTCATGACATTGACGATGATCGGACTCTGCCCGTCGCCCAGCCCATAGCCCGACTGCAAGCCGGTCATCCAGGCACCCGAGCGCTTGGTCGGCCGGTTGAAATAGTCCGCGAGGAAGATGGCACGGTGGCTGCCATCGGCATTTTTTACCTCGAAAACCCGGACATCCTCGTGCCAGGCCGATATGCCCGACAATTCCTCAAAGTTGAGCCCGAAGAGCCGGTTAGCCACGTCGAAACTTGCTGCGACAATCCTGTCGAGCTGAAGATAGGGCTTGAGCTGCGCTTCATCGAAATCATGCTTCCGGAGACGAAGCTTCTCCGCATAGTGACGCCAGTCCCATGCATCCATATCGCGATTGTTGCCTTCCTCTGCGGCGATGGCTCGCATCTCGCTGGCATCGGCCGCGACACGAGCCACGGCCTTTTCCCAAACCGGTTCGAGGAGGCGCATCACGGCTTCCGGCGTCTTGGCCATGGTGTCGTCTAACTTGAATTCGGCATAGGTCCGGTAGCCCAGCAGCCGCGCCTTCTCCGCCCTGAGGGCCAGCGTGCGCGCCACGACCTGCGCATTGTCGCTGTCGCCGCCATTGCGGCCGCGGCCCGTGAAACCGGCAAAGGCCTTTTCACGCAGATCGGACCGCGTCGAGAACGCCATGAAAGGCTCGTAGATCGAGCGCGACAGCGTGACCGCATAACTTCCCTGCCTCCCGCGCGACGACGCCGCCTCGGCCATGGCATCGCGCAGGAATTCCGGCAAGCCACGGAGATCGCTTTCTGCGATGAACAGCACCCAATCCTTCTCGTCGGCAAGCACGTTCTGGCCGAAGCGGGTGCCCAGCCCGGCCAGCTCCTCATTGATTGCGGCCAGCCGCTCCTTCTCCACGGCGCCCAGCTGCGCACCAGCCTTGACGAAGCGCTTCCAGGTCTTTTCCAGCACGCGTGCCGTCTCGGCATCAAGGTCGAGCCCGTCGCGCTCCCGGTAGAGCGCGTCGATACGGGCAAACAACTTCTCGTCCATGTGGATCGCCGAGAAATGCCTCGACATGCGTGGCGCAATCTTGCGCTCCAGCGCCTGGATGACGTCGCTCGTATGGGCTCCCGCCAACACCCAGAAGATGGAGGAGACCCGGGCCAAGGGCTTGCCGGACAGCTCCATCGCAGCAAGCGTATTTTCTACGGTCGGCGCCTCGGGATCGTTCGCTATGGCCTCGATATCGCGCCGATGTGCTTCAAGTGCCACTTCGAAGGCCGGCTCGAAATCCGACTCATCGATCCTGTCGAAGTCTGGCAACCCATGCTGACCGTTCCAGACGACCAGCGGATGTTCGGCAATGTCGAGGGAAGTAGCAGCAACGGACATGATGGACCTTCGGGAACTGAGAGTGGCAGTGACGCCCTCTCCAATTAGGCGGGCCTGATGTCCTTATCAACCATGGCTGGCGCGGCCGGAACCATTGACGCAAAGGCCCGACGAAAGTAAGTCAAACTTATAATAAGTGAGGCTTATCAAATGCCGTCCAAGACAGATGATGTCCCCTTCGGCTTCCTGATCACCGACACGGCCCGTCTCTTGCGGGCCGAATTCGATCGGCTTATCGCGGCCGAGAATATAGGTGTCACGCCGGGCGAAGCGCGCGCGCTGGTCCACGCCGCACATGCCGGTCCCATACGCCAAACACTGCTGGCCGAAAGGATGGGTCTGGAGGCGATGACCCTGTCGACCTATCTCGATCGGCTCGAGGAACGCGGACTGGTTGTTCGGGAGCAGGATCCCAGCGATCGGCGCGCCAAGCTGGTTCAGGTGACACCAGAAGCAGAAGCGGTCCTACCCCTGATCCGGCAGGTTGGAGCGACGATGCATGGCGAGGCGCAGGAAGGTATCGATCCGGCTCACTGGGCAATTTTCCTGGCAACCCTCAAGCAGCTCCGGATGAATCTTTGTGAACGCCGGCAGGAAACGGCCCGTGCGAGGCCAGCGGCATGAACCTGCATTCGGCAACACCTGATCCCGCAAAACCGCTGATGAGCGAGCGACGCGTTGCATTGGTCGGGGCGGTTCTGACCATGGTGGGTCCGGTGTCGATGATGATCTTCACGCCGGCCATGCCGGAGATGGTCAACGCCTTCGGTACCACGGAAGCCATGGTCAAGCTGACCCTG
>Ga0213835_101350_pt1 | contig 15541 bp, 15 predicted proteins | sample SWPATP01_FD_160576 | JGI IMG/M metagenome (GOLD analysis project Ga0213835, IMG submission 160576) | Coastal seawater microbial communities from Marineland, Florida, United States - SWPA TP0 #1 | ecosystem: Environmental > Aquatic > Marine > Coastal | place: USA: Florida | collected 2016-08-05
CCGGATGCGCGGGCATTGCGCCTTCCGGGTGTTGCGCGACAGCGACCTCGAGGTCGAGGAGGAAGCCGAGGATCTGGTGCGCGAGTTCGAGGTCGCGCTCAAACGGCGGCGGCTGGGCGAGGTGGTGCGGCTGAAAATCTCGGCCTCCGCCCCGAACGCGCTGAAGTCGCTGATCATGCACGAGCTGCGCGTCGTCCCCGACGAGGTGATCGAGGTCGCGGGCCTGCTGGGCATGGCCGATCTCAAGGAACTGGTGCTGGACCGCCGGCGCGACCTGCTGTGGACCGGCTTCACCCCGCGCGTGCCGGAACGGGTGCAGGATCATGGCGGCGACATGTTCGCCGCGATCCGCCAGAAGGACATGCTGCTGCACCACCCCTACGAGACCTTCGACATGGTGGTGCGATTCCTCGAACAGGCCGCGCGCGACCCCGACGTCCTGGCGATCAAGCAGACGCTCTATCGCACCAGCCGCGACAGCCCCATCGTCGCCGCCCTGTGCGAGGCCGCCGAGGCAGGCAAGTCGGTCACGGCGCTGGTGGAGCTGAAGGCCCGCTTTGACGAAGCTGCAAATATCCGACAATCCCGCCGGCTTGAGCGCGCCGGCGCGCAGGTTGTCTATGGATTTCTCAACTACAAGACCCACGCCAAGATCTCGGCCGTGGTCCGCCGCGAGGGCGACCGGCTGGTCACCTATACCCACTGGGGCACCGGCAACTATCACCCGATCACCGCCCGCATCTACACCGACGTGGCGCTGTTCACCTGCGACGCGGCGCTGGGGCGGGACGCGACGCGGGTGTTCAACTACATCACCGGCTATGCCGAACCGGAACGGCTGGAAAACCTCGCCATCGCGCCGCTGAACCTGCGCGAGCGGCTGATGGACTGCATCGAGGCCGAGGCCGCCCATGCCCGCGCCGGCCGCCCGGCCGAGATCTGGGCCAAGATGAACGCGCTGATCGACCCCGACGTGATCGACGCGCTTTACGCCGCCAGCCGGGCCGGGGTGCGCATCAGCCTGGTGATCCGGGGCATCTGCGGCCTGCGACCGGGTGTCGCGGGCCTGTCCGAGAACATCCGCGTCAAGTCGGTGATCGGCCGGTTCCTCGAACATTCGCGCATCGCCTGCTTCGGCAACGGACAGGGGGTGACCGGGCCGGCGGCGCGGGTGTTCATCTCGTCGGCGGACTGGATGCAGCGCAATCTCAACCGCCGGGTGGAAACCCTGGTGGAGTGCCACAACCCGACGGTGAAGGCGCAGATCGTGCGGCAGATCATGGCCGCAAACCTTGCCGACGTGGCGCAAAGCTGGGTGCTGCAGCCCGACGGCCGTTTTCAGCGGGCCCTCGTGCCGGACGATGCCGAAGGCGCCCCGCTGAGTTGTCACCGCTTCTTCATGGAGCATCCCTCCCTGTCCGGGCGGGGCACCGCCGGCGCCGCCGACGTGCCGACCCTGACCCTGCCGCCCCGCGGCGAAGGAACCGACGCACGCCCCTGACACCCCTTCGCCACGGATTGACGCCCCCGGCCGGCTGCGGCACCCTGCCGGTGCGATGCGACGACCGAAGGCCCGACACCTCCCGATGCTGCCCCGGATGCCCGCCATGGACGCTCGCCCCGACCCGGCCCAAGCCCCCTCCGCCACCCCCGGCGAGGACGTGCCGACCGGCTGGCAGGCCGACACGCCGCCGCCCGAAGCCCCCTTTGACCCGGTCCTGACGGAGGCCGCCGATTCGCCCTTCGGGCGGCCCCTGTTCCGCGACCCCTCGGCACGCGCGCTGACCCGGGTCGGGGTTATCGACGTCGGTTCCAACTCGGTCCGGCTGGTGGTGTTCGACGGGGCGGCCCGGTCGCCGGCCTATTTCTTCAACGAAAAGGTGCTGTGCGGGCTGGGGCGCGGCATGGCCGATACCGGCCGGCTGCACCCCGAGGGGCGCGCCCGCGCGCTGGCCGCGCTGCACCGCTTCGCCCTTCTGGCCGAGGGCATGGCGCTGACCAGCTTCACCACCGTCGCCACCGCCGCGGTGCGCGAGGCCGAGGACGGTGAGGAATTCTGCGAGGAGGTCCGCGCCCTGACCGGCCTGCAGTTGCGCATCGTCGACGGCCGCGAGGAAGCGCGGCTGTCGGCGCAGGGCGTGCTCGTGGGCTGGCCCGAGGCGGACGGCCTCGTGTGCGACATGGGCGGCGCGTCGATGGAACTGGCCGAGGTTGGCGGCGGAACCGTCGGGCAGCGCGTGTCCACGCGACTGGGGCCGCTGCGGCTGCTGACCGTGACGGGCGGCAAGAAGGCGGTCAAGACGCTGATCAAGTCCGAGCTGGACGCGCTGCGGGGCGACCTGCGCCCGGCTTACCGGCGTCTTTACCTGGTCGGCGGATCATGGCGTGCCCTGGCCCGGCTCGACATGGAACGGCGCGGTTATCCGCTGACCGTGCTGCACGAATACGCCATGACGCCGAAATCGGTGCGCCGCACGATCGACTGGCTTGCCGGCCAGAACCCCAAGGAACTGCGCGCCCGAACCGCGCTGTCGTCCGAGCGCATCGCGCTGGTGCCCACGGCGGCGCTGGCGCTGCGCGAAGTGCTGGCGACCTTCCGCTGCAAGGAAATCTACGTCTCGGCCTATGGCATCCGCGAGGGGCTGCTGTTCGAGCAGATGCCACCGCGCCTGCGCGCGCGCGACCCGCTGATCGAGGCCTGCCGCTTTTCCGAGGAAACGAACGCCCGTCTGCCCGGCTTCGGCCGCAAGCTGTTCGCCTTCATCCGGCCGCTCTACAAGTCCGCGCCGGCCGAGCGGTTGCGGCTGATCCGCGCCGCCTGCCACCTGCACGACGTCAGCTGGCGCGCCCACCCCGATTTCCGCGCCGAGGCGTGTTTCGACAACGCCACCCGCGCCAACCTCGGGGGCCTGGACCATCGCGGCCGGGTGTTCCTGGGAATGGCGCTGATGCATCGCTATTCGAACAACCGTAAGGCGGGACAGCGCATGGCCGCACTCTGCGCCATGCTGAGCGAGGCCGAGCACCGCGAGGCCGAGATACTCGGCAAGGCCTTGCGCTTCGGGGCGATGTTTTCGATCGCGGGGCCGGAAAACGCCGGACGGCTGCGCTATTTCCCCAAGAAACGCGAGCTGGAACTGATCCTGACGCCCGACAGCAAGCCCCTGTTCGGCGAGGTCGTCCAGACCCGCTTCGACGCGCTGGCCAAGGCGCTCGGGGTGACGAAGCACAGCGTCAGGGTCGGACGGGCGCGCCCCGGGGCGCAGTGACCGCGGCGGCCGCTACAGCTCGATCTCCTCGGGCGGCGCGGCCGGCGGGTCGGGTTCCAGCGGCGTGCGGCGTCGGATGAGGATGTCACCGTTCGGCAGCACCTCGGGCGCGTGATACAGGGTCATGTCGCCCAGCATCTCCTGCAGGGCGCCGAAGCCTTCCTCCATCTCGCGCAGCGCGGGTCCGAGTTCCTCCATCAGACCGCGCAACATCAGCCGGGTGCCCTGTTCCAGCAGCCCGAGCCCTTCGGACAGGTCGGGATTGCGGGGGCTGTCCTGCGCCACCGCAGGGCCGGTCAGGGCCAGCGACAGGGCAAGGGCGGCAGGGACGGCGATCCGGCGCATGCCCGGCATATGGGGACGGCGGGCACGTCTGTGAAGGGCCCCGCCGCCCGCGTCAGGCGGCGCGCGCGCGGCGGATTTCCTCCCACGCCAGGTTGATGTCGCGCAGCCGGGCCTCGGCCAGCCGGACGGCTTCGGGCGGCACCCCGCGGGCGATCATCCGGTCGGGATGGGTTTCGCGCACCGCCTCGGCCCAGGCCCGCCGCACCTCGGGGATGGGGGCATCGGCCGGAACGCCCAGCACCGAATAGGGATCGCGCCCCGCATCCGGGACGAACCGCGCCTTGAGCCCGCGCAGGCACCGATCCCCGACGCCGAAGATCGACGCGACCTCGTCCAGGAAGGCCTCTTCGCGCGGATCGAACGTCCCGTCGGCCAAGGCGATGTGGAACAGCCCCTCGAGCAGATCGGCCAGCACCGGATCACCCGCGGGAAACATCGCCGCGATTCGCCGGGCATAGAGGTCGAAACCCGCCACGTCCTGCCGCGCCAGGTCGAACACTCGCGCGGCGTTGGCCTCTTCCTCGGGCGGGATGGTGAAGACCTCGCGAAAGGCGGCCACCTCGTTGCGGGTCACGCGGCCGTCGGCCTTGGCCATCTTGGCGCCCAGCGCGATCACCGCGATGGTGAAGGCCACGCTGCGCTCGGGCGGGGTGCGGAGGCGGTCGAAGACGGCCGCCAGCCCCTCGCCCCGGGCAAGGGCGGCCAGCGCGTCGGCGATCCGGGACCACAGCGTCATCATGGGGGCAAGCCTAGCCGCATGGCCGCGACATGTCAGCGCCCCAGCCGGTCATTCCAGCACCCGGAGGCCTGCCGGCGTGTCGATCTCGGCCCGCAGGGCTGCGGCCGGTCCCTCGACCACCGCCAGTCGGGGATCGTCCAGAACCCGCGCCAGCGCGGCGCGCAGGTCGGTCGCCCGGGGATGGCACAGGATCAGCCGCCGCAAACGGCAGCCACTGTCCGCCAGCCGGTCTGCGGCCATTGCGCCGCGCCATTCAATCAGCGCCGGAAAGGCCCCGTCGAAGGGCAAGCGCCCGTCCGGAGGCACCGACATCCGCCAGGTCAGCGCGCCGCGCGCGAAATCGACCGGCCGCCCCGTTCCCGGCGGTGAAACCATCAAGGCCTCGTCGAGGTCGTCTGTCCGAACAACCCAGTTCGACAGGCGCGGCGGCCCGGAAAGATTGTCCAGATCGAACCAGCGCGGATGCTCCGGCGGGGTGACCTCGGGATCGATGGCGATCACTTCGAGATACAATCCCGGTCCCAGATCCAGCAGCCGATTGTGGGTGCCCATTTGGGCATGGCGCCCGCCGGCCTGCAGCGGCACGCCCAGCACGGCCTCGACATGATGCGCGCCCTCCTCCAGCGTCGCGGCGGCGAATACCAGATGATCAGGCCGGGCCACCCCGGTCACATGCGGGCCGCGCGGATCAGCGACAGAATCTCCGACGCCGCGGCCGGAATGTTGGTGCCCGGCCCGAAGATCGCCTTGACCCCGGCGGCGCGCAGGAAATCGTAATCCTGCTGCGGGATCACCCCGCCGCAGACCACGAGGATGTCGCCCGCGCCCGCGTCGCGCAGCGCCTGCACCAGCTTGGGCGCCAGCGTCCGGTGCCCCGCCGCCTGGCTCGAGATGCCGACGACGTGCACGTCGTTGTCGACGGCGTCCTGCGCGGCTTCGGCCGGGGTCTGGAACAGCGGGCCCACGTCGACGTCAAAGCCGATGTCGGCAAAGGCGGTGGCGATCACCTTGGCGCCGCGGTCGTGGCCGTCCTGCCCCATCTTGACCACCAGCATCCGCGGGCGGCGCCCCTCGTCGCGGGCAAATTCGTCGACCTCGCGCCGGATCGCGGCAAAGCCCTCGTCGCCCTCGTAGGCCGCGCCATAGACGCCGGTCAGCGTGCGCACCTCGGCGCGGTGCCGGCCGAAGGCGTTTTCCATCGCCATGCTGATCTCGCCCACCGTCGCGCGGGCGCGCGCAGCCTCGATGGCGGCCTCGAGCAGGTTGCCGCCCTCGCGCGCGCGCCGCTCCAGTTCGGCCAGCGCGGCGGTGCAGGCGTGCGCGTCGCGCCCCGCCCGGACGGCGTCCAGCTTGGCGATCTGGGCCGCACGGACCTTGTCGTTGTCGATGGCGAGGATGTCGATGGGATCCTCCTGCGCCAGCCGGTACTTGTTGACGCCGACGATCACCTCTTCGCCGCGGTCGATCAGCGCCTGGCGGCGGGCGGCCGTTTCCTCGATCCGCAGCTTGGGCATGCCGCTGGCGACCGCCTTGGTCATGCCCCCCATTTTTTCAACTTCCTCGATCAGTTCCCACGCCTTTTCGGCCAGGTCCGCTGTCAGTTTTTCAACATAATAACTTCCTGCCAGCGGATCGACGACCTTTGTGACCCCGGTCTCTTCCTGAAGGATGAGCTGCGTGTTGCGGGCGATGCGGGCGGCGAACTCGGTGGGCAGCGCGATGGCCTCGTCCAGCGCGTTGGTGTGCAGCGACTGCGTGCCGCCCAGCACCGCGGCCAGCGCCTCATAGGCGGTGCGCACGACGTTGTTGTAGGGGTCCTGTTCCTGCAGCGACACACCCGAGGTCTGGCAATGGGTGCGCAACATCAGGCTTTCGGAGCGCTTCGGCGCGAACTCGGACATGATCCGCGCCCACAGCAGCCGCGCGGCGCGCAGCTTGGCGGCTTCCATGAACAGGTTCATCCCGATCGCGAAGAAGAACGACAGCCGCGGCGCGAAACGGTCCACGTCAAGGCCCCGGGCGATGGCCGCGCGCACGTATTCGCGCCCGTCGGCGAGGGTGAAGGCCAGCTCCTGCACCAGGTTCGCGCCGGCCTCCTGCATGTGATAGCCGGAGATGGAGATCGAGTTGAACTTGGGCATCTCGGCCGAGGTATACTCGATGATGTCGGCGACGATCCGCATGCTCGGCTCGGGCGGATAGATGTAGGTGTTGCGGACCATGAACTCCTTCAGGATGTCGTTCTGGATGGTGCCGGAAAGTTTCGCGCGCGAAACACCCTGCTCCTCTCCCGCGACGATGAAGGAGGCCAGCACCGGGATCACCGCACCGTTCATCGTCATCGAGACGCTGACACGATCCAGCGGGATGCCGTCGAACAGCACCTTCATGTCCTCGACGCTGTCGATGGCCACGCCCGCCTTGCCGACATCGCCCTCGACGCGGGGATGGTCGCTGTCATAGCCGCGGTGGGTGGCCAGGTCGAAGGCCACCGACACGCCCTGCTGCCCGGCGGCCAGCGCCTTGCGGTAGAAGGCGTTCGATTCCTCGGCGGTGGAAAAGCCCGCATACTGCCGGATCGTCCAGGGCCGGCCGGCGTACATCGTCGCGCGCACGCCGCGAACGAACGGGGCGACGCCGGGCGGGACATGCAGGTGCGACAGCCCCTCCAGGTCGGCCGCGGTGTAGAGCGGCTTGACCGGAATGCCCTCCAGCGTGTGCCAGGTCAGGTCTTCGGGCTCGCGGTCGCGCAGCTCGGCGCGGGCCAGGTCGGCCCAGTCCCGGGGCCAGGTCTGGCGGCGTTCGGGGGTGTCGGTCATGTCGCTGGGCTCCGGTCGGGCTGGGCGCTGGTGGGACGGCGGCTTGCGCATGGCGCAAAGCTGTGATCCGAATCTCGTGTTTTTCCGCCGCCGGCACCTATATGCCGGTCAGCAGGAGGCCCCATGAACGTTTTGCGACCCCTTATCCTGGCGAGCGTGCTCGTGGCACCCCTGTGGGCGTTGCCGACGGCGGCGCAGCCCGCCGGCGCCGCCGAGTCAGACGCGGCCCTGCCGCCCGAGGCCGAGGAGGGGCCGGAGGGGTTGCTGTATGTCGACGGCTCGGACGTCGACATCTCCACCTTCCTCTGGACGAAGCGACTGCTGGTCGTGATGGCCGACACGCCCGCCGACCCGGCCTTCGAGCAGCAGCTGCGCAACATCCGCGAGCGTGAGGAGGAATTCGTGATCCGCGACGTGGTCGTGATCACCGACACCACCCCCGCGGCCCGCAGCCCGATCCGGCAGGAGTTGCGCCCGCGCGGCTTCATGCTGGCGATCATCGACAAGGACGGCGAGGTCAAGCAGCGCCGCCCCGCCCCCCGCACCGCGCGCGAGATCATGGCGGTGATCGACCGCTTCCCCTCGCGCCGGCAGGAGATTCTCGACCAGATGCCGTCGGGGCGGGACTGAGCGGGGTCGCTCACCCCTCGAACTCCATGATCACCGCGTCCACCGCCAGGCTGTCGCCGGGCTTGGCGCGGACGGCGGAAACGGTGCCGCGGCGTTCGGCGCGCAGGATGTTCTCCATCTTCATCGCTTCCACGGTGGCCAGCGGCTGGCCCTCATAGACCTCCTGTCCCTCCTCGACATGCAGGGCGACGACCAGTCCCGGCATCGGGCAGAGCAGCAGTTTCGAGGTGTCGGGCGGCAGCCGTTCGGGCATCAATGCGGCCAGCTCTGCCAGCCGCGGGGTGCGAACCACCGCCTTGAGGTCGGCGCCGCGATGGCGCAGGCGCCAGCCGCCGCGGACCGGGTCGACCTTGATGCACATCGCCTCTCCGCCGACCGTGCCGGCGAACAGCCGCCCGCCCGGCGTCCAGTCCGACGCAACGTCGATCACCGTGCCGTCGGCAAAGGCGACATGGGTGCCGCCGTTGGCCTCGCTGATGTGCACCGGCAGCGCGGACCGGCCCAGCGACACCACCCAGTCCGGCGCCACCCGGCGCTGATGGTTGGCCATCGCGCCCGAGATGCGCGCGGCGCGTTCCTCGTGGCGCAGGTGCATGTGCGCGGCGACGGCGGCCAGGCGCCGGGCGGTGCCCTCGTCCGGGGTCACGCCGGCGAACCCCTCCGGGTATTCCTCGGCGATGAAGGCGGTGGTGATGTCGCCCGAGACAAAGCGCGGATGGTCCATCACCGCGGCCAGGAACGGCAGGTTGTGGCCAATCCCCTCGACCTCGAACGCGTCGAGCGCGCCGCGCATGACCTCGATCGCCCCGGCCCGGTCGGGCGCCCATGAGCACAGCTTGGCGATCATCGGATCGTAGAACATGCTGATCTCGCCGCCCTCGTAGACGCCGGTGTCGTTGCGCACCGCATGCCCGGGCGTGGCCACCTCGGCCGGCGGGCGATACCGGGTCAGCCGCCCGGTGGAGGGAAGGAAGTTGCGGTAGGGGTCTTCGGCATAAAGGCGGCTTTCGATGGCCCAGCCGTTGATCTTGAGGTCGTCCTGGGTGAAGGGCAGCCGCTCGCCCGCCGCGACGCGGATCATCTGCTCCACCAGGTCGATGCCGGTGATCAGCTCGGTCACCGGATGCTCGACCTGAAGGCGCGTGTTCATCTCGAGAAAATAGAAGTTGCGCGCGGCATCGACGATGAACTCCACCGTGCCGGCGCTGGCATAGCCCACGGCGCGGGCCAGCGCGCAGGCCTGTTCGCCCATCGCCCGCCGCGTGGCCGCGTCAAGGAACGGCGAGGGCGCCTCTTCGATGACCTTCTGGTTGCGGCGCTGGATCGAGCATTCGCGCTCGTGCAGGTAGACGCAGTTGCCGTGGGTGTCGGCCAGCACCTGGATCTCGATATGGCGGGGCTGCTCGACGAACTTCTCGATGAAGATGCGGTCGTCACCAAAGCTGGCCGCGGCCTCGTTGCGCGAACTCTGGAAGCCCTCGCGAGCCTCGGTGTCGCTGCGGGCGATCCGCATGCCCTTGCCGCCGCCCCCGGCGCTGGCCTTGATCATCACCGGATAGCCGATTTGGCGGGCGATCTTCACCGCCTCCTCGGCATCCCCGATCAGGCCCATGAAGCCCGGCACGGTGGACACGCCCGCCTCGGCCGCGAGCTTCTTGGAGGTGATCTTGTCGCCCATCGCGGCGATCGCCCCCGGGGGCGGGCCGATGAAGGCGATGCCGGCGGCCTGCAGCGCCTCGGCGAACACGCGGTTCTCGGACAGAAAGCCGTATCCGGGGTGGATCGCCTGCGCGCCGGTGGCGCGCGCCGCCTCGACGATGCGGTCGATCACCAGATAGGACTGCGACGCCGGGGCGGGGCCGATGGGCACCGCGATGTCGGCCATCTCGACATGCAGGGCATTGCGGTCCGCCTCGGAATAGACCGCCACGGTGCGGATGCCCATGGCGCGGGCGGTGCGGATGACGCGGCAGGCGATCTCGCCCCGGTTGGCGATCAGGATGGTGTCGAACACGAAAGCGGCCCTTTTCGGCAGGTTGAACGAAAACGGGGACGTCCCGCGGCGGCGGGCCGTCCCCGAATGACTGCATGTGACCCGTTCAGGCGCGCGGGATCAACGGCACTGGTGCGGATACATCTGGCAGAAGGCGACGTTGCCGGCACCGCCGACGACGGCACCGCGTATCGGATCGCCGCCGAGGGCCGCAGCCCCCACGGCGCCGGCGCCGGCGCCGATGACCGCCTGCTCGCCCAGTGTCTGCCCGCAGGCACCCAGTGCCAGAAGGGCGACAAGCCCCGTCGCTGCAAGTTTCGTGCGCATGTCCGTTTGCCTCCGGTCGTTTTCTTGCTCTGGGCGCAGGATACGCCAGCCGGACGCCGAGCGCAGCCAAAAAGCGCGTGTATCGCCGGGTCATCGGCGGGCTGCCGCCGCCGCTCGGGGCCGCGGGCGCTCATGCGTCGTCCCCGTCAAAGGCCTGCGGAAAGGCCGCACGGGCCCGGGCCACGTCGATGCGCAGCAACGCGTCATAGCTGGCGGGGTCGAAGGGCTCTTCCGCCGGCACGACCTCGGTGCCGAACAGCCACGACAGGCGGCCGGCGTCGAGATTTCCGCGCACGAAGGGTTCGTCGCCGAAATGCGCCCAGAGTGCGGCCATGAAGGCCGCATCGGCGCGCCGGTCCTCGGGGCGGCGATCGGCGTGGCGCTTGCGCGCGATCAGCCGGGTCGCGCCGGCGGCATTGGCGCGGCGGATGACGAACTGGTGGTCGGTGCCGGGCAACCGGCCGGGAAAGCCGCGATGTTTCAGCATCGCCCCCCCCGGACCGGCCCGGTGTCCGTTACCCGCGCCGGCAGAGGCGCGGGACGGCGATTACCAGCGGCGGTACTTCTTGCCGCTCGGGGCCGGCTCGGCCACGATCGGCTCGGCGACCGGTTCGAAATAGACGGGTTGGGGCTGCTTGACGAAGCACGCGCCGGTAAACGACAGCGCGAGCACGGCGACGAGCGCCTTGGCGGTGGTGGACATGCGTGTCTCCTGCTCTCAATCCGGGCTTGTGAGGCGGCACGATGCCGCCGCCCCCCCCGGGGGTTCGTTGCGGTTGCATTCTTGCAACCTGACCCGATGATAGCCGAAACACCCCGACGTTGATACGCCGCCCCCCCGGCACAAACGGCCTGTGACGCCGCGGCATCACTTTTGCGCGCGTCTGAAGAACGGATGGCAAGATATTGTGGGGTCATCAAAACTCCGTCCAGATACAGTCGCCGTTTTCAGGAATGAAAGCGTCGAAAACCTGCATGACACCGGGCGCCGAAGCGCCGAATTCAACCGGTTCCGCCGACAGCGAGACGATGATCTGCTCGACCGTGCGGCTGTCGTTTTCCAACATCGCAAGCCCGTCGCGCCGGCACAGCGCCAGCAGGTCCTCCGTCGCCGCATCGGCGCCGACCTGCCCCGGGCCGTCGCCCAGCGACGGCGCCAGATAGCGCAGGCGCAACCACCAGATGCCCGCGCCCTGGTCATCCCACAACGCTTCCTTGAGGCTGACATCCTGGCCAGAGGGAAGGGTGGCGACCGTCACCGCGACAGCGGGGGCTTCGGCCTCCGGCGCGGGGGGCGGCGGCGACGCGCGCAGCAGCAGCCAGCCGGCCAACCCCGCGAGCAGGGCCAGACCCGCGGCAAGGCCCGCGGCCCGGGCGGCCCCGGCCCTCACGAACGTCCCCGCCGGGGCACCGGCGGCATCACAGCGGGATGTTGTCGTGCTTCTTCCATGGCGTCTTGACCGACTTGTTCCGCAGGCTGGCAAAGGCGCGGCAGACCCGCCGGCGGGTGGACCGGGGCTGGATCACCTCGTCGATGAAGCCGCGCTCGGCCGCGACGAAGGGATTGGCGAAGCGGTCCTCGTAATCCTTCGTGCGCGCGGCGATGCGTTCGGCATCCCCCGCCTCGGCACGGTGCAGGATCTCCACCGCGCCCTTGGCGCCCATCACCGCAACCTCCGAGGTGGGCCAGGCATAGCTGATGTCGCCGCGCAGGTGCTTGGAGGCCATCACCACATAGGCCCCGCCATAGGCCTTGCGGGTGATCACCGTGACCTTGGGCACCGTCGCCTCGCCATAGGCGAACAGCAGCTTGGCGCCGTGCTTGATCACGCCCCCGTACTCCTGCCCCGTCCCCGGCAGGAAGCCCGGCACGTCCACCAGCGTCAGGATCGGGATGTCGAAGGCGTCGCAGAACCGCACGAAGCGCGCCGCCTTGCGGGCGCTGTCGATGTCCAGGCAGCCGGCCAGCACCATCGGCTGGTTGGCCACAACGCCGACGGTCGAGCCCTCGAGCCTGATGAAGCCGGTGACGATGTTGCGCGCGAACGCCTCCTGAATCTCGTAGAAATCGCCCTCGTCCGCGATCTTCAGGATCAGTTCCTTCATGTCGTAGGGGGCGTTGGGGTTGGCCGGCACCAGCGTGTCCAGGCTGGGCTCGATCCGCGCGGGGTCGTCGAAGAACGGCCGCGCAGGGGGTTTCTCGCGGTTGGACAGCGGCAGGAAGTCGATCAGCCGCCGCACCTCGGACAGCGCCTCGATGTCGTCCTCGAAGGCGGCATCGGCGACCGAGGATTTCGTCGTGTGGGTCTGCGCGCCGCCCAGTTCCTCGGCCGTCACGACCTCGTTGGTCACCGTCTTGACCACGTCGGGGCCGGTTACGAACATGTACGAGCTTTCGCGCACCATGAAGATGAAGTCGGTCATCGCCGGGGAATAGACCGCCCCGCCCGCGCAGGGCCCCATGATGACGCTGATCTGCGGCACCACGCCCGAGGCCATGATGTTGCGCTGGAACACCTCGCCATAGCCGGCAAGGCTGTCCACCCCTTCCTGGATGCGCGCCCCGCCCGAGTCGTTCAGCCCGATCACCGGCGCGCCGTTCTGGATCGCCATGTCCATGATCTTGCAGATCTTCTGCGCGTGCGTGGCGCTGACCGAACCGCCGAGGACGGTGAAATCCTGCGCGAAGACATAGACCTGGCGGCCGTTCACGGTGCCCCAGCCGGTCACCACCCCGTCGCCGGGCGGGCGCGTCGCCGCCATGCCGAAGTCGGTGCAGCGGTGGGTCACGAACATGTCGAACTCCTCGAAGCTGCCCTCGTCCAGAAGGGCCTCGATGCGTTCGCGCGCGGTCAGCTTGCCCTTGCCGTGCTGGGCGTCGATCCGCCCCTTGCCGCCGCCAAGCCGCGCCGCCGACCGGCGGGCCTCCAATTCCTGCAGGATATGCTGCATGCTGTTCCCTGTTCCCGCGTCCAAGACCGCCCGCACACTAGCGACTGTGGCAAGGGGGGAAAAGCCGGTTTCGGCGGTCTTCGGGCGCGTCGGAACGGGCTGCGCCTGCCGTCCGGCCTCCGATGGACAAGGCCCCCGCGGCGCCCTACACCGATCCCATGACAGGACCGCCGCCGGTGCGGCTATTTGACCGCACGACACCGCCGCACATCATGACCCTGGTCTTCATGGCGGGCCTCTCGGCGCTGTCGATGAACGTGTTCCTGCCGTCGCTGCCGACCATGGCGGCCTGGTTCGGGACCGAGTACGCGGTGATGCAGCTTGCGCTATCGCTGTATCTGGCGGTCACGGCGGTGTTGCAGCTGTTCGTCGGCCCGATTTCGGACCGGTACGGACGCCGCCCCGTGCTGCTGGTGACGATCGCGGCGTTCCTCGTGTTCACGCTGGGCACGCTGGTGGCCCCGACGGTCGAGTTGTTCCTGGTGTGCCGGATGGGACAGGCGCTGGTCGTGACCGGCATGGTGCTGAGCCGGGCGATCGTGCGCGACATGGTGGACGAGGCGCAGGCGGCCTCGATGATCGGCTATGTCACGATGGGGATGGCGCTGGTGCCGATGGTCGGCCCGGCCCTGGGCGGGTGGCTGGAGGAGGCCTTCGGCTGGCAGGCGAGCTTTTGGCTGATGTTCGTCTGCGGGTTCGGGGTTCTGGCGCTGATCTGGGCCGATTCCGGCGAGACGGCACGCACCCGGTCCACCAGCCTGGCCGCGCAGGTCCGCGGGTATCCGGCGCTGCTGCGGGCCCGGCGGTTCTGGGGCTATTGCGCGGTCGCCGCCTTCACCTCGGGCACCTTCTTTGCCTATCTGGGCGGGATGCCCTTCGTGGGCAGCATCGTCTACGGCGTGACGCCGACCGAACTGGGGCTTTATTTCGCGCCCACGGCCATCGGATATGCGCTGGGCAACTTCATTTCGGGCCGGTTCGCGGTGCGGGTGGGCGTGATCGCGATGATCCGCGCCGGTTCGCTGCTGACCTTGGGCGGGCTGGTGGTGCAGTCGCTGATGATGGCGCTGACCGACATGCCGGTGTGGCTGTTCTTCACGATGTTCGCCTTCCTCGGCCTTGGCAACGGCATGGTCCTGCCCTCGGCCAATGCCGGCATGCTGTCGGTCCGGCCCGAACTGGCCGGCACCGCTTCGGGGTTGGGCGGGGCGATCATGATCGGCGGCGGCGCGGCGCTGTCGGCCCTGACCGGGGCGCTGCTGACCGAACAGACCGGTCCCTGGCCGCTGATGGCGGTGATGGCGGTTTCGGCGGTGCTTTCGGTGCTCGCCATCAGCTATGTCGCCCGTCGCCAGCGCGAGGTCTCCGGCGGCTGACGGGTCGCGGCCCCGTGCCCGCATGCGTTTTCGCTTTTCTTTGTGGCGCCGATGCGCTAGGTGCGCCGCCACATGCGCGTGGGCCCGCTTTAAAGGCATGAGTCGCGACCGGCACCTTGCCGGTCACGGGTCCGTTGTGCGAAAGCCGATCAACCGACCCGAAAGACGACAGAGCCCATGGCCAACACTCCCCAGTCCAAGAAACGCGCCCGCCAGACCGAGCGCCGCACCGCCGTGAACAAGGCGCGCCGGTCGCGCATCCGCACCTTCCTGCGCAAGGTCGAGGAAGCCATTGCCAGCGGCAACCCCGACGCCGCGCAGGCCGCACTGCAGGCGGCGCAGCCCGAGCTGATGCGCGGCGTGACCAAGGGCGTGGTCCACAAGAACACCGCCGCCCGCAAGATGTCGCGCCTTGCCGCGCGGGTGAAGGCCGTCGCGCCCGCCACCTGACGCGCAACGCCCGCCGCGCCGGTTGCGCCACAGGCGCGACCGGTCGCGGCCTTCGTCCCGCAGGGAAAGCCGTTCAGTCCCCCTCGGCGGGGCGCGGCGGCATCAGGAAATGCCCCGTCGCCTGGGCGAAGGGCCGCTCGCGCCGGTCCTGCCAGGCCTCGACCTGCACGCTGGCATAGCGCCGCCCCGACCGGTTGACCCGTGCCCGCGCATAGGCGTCCCGCGGCAGCCCGGCGCGCAGGTAATCCACGGTGAAATCGATCGTCTTGGGCAGGCGCGGCAGCGTCTCGGGCGTCAGCGCCGTCACGTCCAGCCGGCCGCTTTCCATGTCGTCCCACATCAGCGACCATGCCAGCCCGATGATCGCGCTGACCTCGAGAAAGGCCGCCGTGGCGCCGCCGTGCAGCGCGGGAAGGATCGGGTTGCCGATCAGGTGGTCGCCATAGGTCATCACCGCCGTCAGCTCGTCGCCGCGCCGGTCGAAATGGATGCCGAGGAACCGGACATAGGGCACCCCGTCGACAAGGGCGGCCAGCGCCGCGTCGCGGCGTTGCTTGATGACCTGCACCGGTTCCGGGCGCGGACGGCGCAGCGGCGGCGGCTCGGTCATGGCGCGGCCTTTCCCCGTTCGAGCGTGAAGG
>Ga0213835_101353_pt1 | contig 15515 bp, 26 predicted proteins | sample SWPATP01_FD_160576 | JGI IMG/M metagenome (GOLD analysis project Ga0213835, IMG submission 160576) | Coastal seawater microbial communities from Marineland, Florida, United States - SWPA TP0 #1 | ecosystem: Environmental > Aquatic > Marine > Coastal | place: USA: Florida | collected 2016-08-05
CGTCATGAGCCTGCTCGTTGACCGCATCGCTCAGCTCGTCACGCTCGACCGGGCCGAGCCCGACCGCCCCGTGCGCACCGACGCCGCTCTCGTCATCGATGAGGGCCGCGTCGCCTGGGTGGGCGACGCCCGTCACGCCCCGGCCGCCGACGAGCGGCTCGACGCGAACGGCCGCGCCGTCGTGCCCGGCTTCGTCGACAGCCACAGCCACCTCGTGTTCGCCGGCGTCCGCGCCGACGAATGGGAGGCCCGCATGACCGGGGTGCCGTACACCGCGGGCGGGATCCGCCGCACGGTCGCGGCCACCCGTGCGGCGAGCGACGGCGAACTGCGGGCGACGCTCGCCCGCCACGTTGGCGAGGCGCACCGCCAGGGCATCACGACGCTCGAGATCAAGAGCGGCTACGGGCTCACCCTCGACGACGAGGCCCGCGCCCTGCGGCTCGCGCGCGAGGTGAGCGACGAGACCACCTACCTCGGCGCCCACGTCGTGCCCGCCGAGTACGCCGACGACCGCACCGCCTACGTCGACCTGGTCTGCGGCGAGATGCTCGCCGCCTGCGCGCCGCACGCCCGCTGGGTCGACGTGTTCATCGACTCCGGCGCCTTCACCGTCGACGAGGCCCGCCGCATCCTCACCGCCGGGCGCGACGCCGGCCTCGGGCTGCGGGTGCACGCCGCGCAACTGGCCGCCGACGGCGGAGTCGCCCTCGCCGTCGAACTCGGCGCCGCCAGCGTCGACCACGCCACCCACCTCACCGACAGCGACATCGCGGCGCTCGCCCGATCATCCACCGTCGCCACCCTGCTACCGCTCGTCGAATTCTCGACGCGGCAGCCGTATCCGGATGCACGCCGCCTCATCGACGCGGGCGTCACCGTCGCGCTCGCCACCGACTGCAACCCGGGGTCGAACTACTCGAACTCGATGACGACCGCCGTCGCCCTCGCCGTGCGCGAGATGGGGATGACCCCGATCGAGGCCCTGGCCGCCGCCACGCGCGGGGGAGCGGCCGCCCTGCGTCGCGATGATGTCGGGCACCTCGGGGTGGGGGCGCGAGGCGATCTCGTGGTGCTCGATGCCCCGGATCACCGGTGGATCGGGTATCGGGTGGGGGTGCCGGTGGTGGGCGAGACGGTCATCGGAGGAAAGACGGTGGCGGCCTGACCCTTGGCGCTGGCGCGATTACTCTCAAGGCCGGCTTCGCCGAGCCTGGGCCGACCGAGCGCCGGGACGGCGCTCGGGGCGGTGTCGCGGAAACGCCCAGAAATGGGCGTTTCTCTGACGCGACACGCCCGGGTTGCACGGGGTGTATACGTGTGGCAGACTCTTCTAGTTCAATACGCCGCCCTTACGGAGCGGCTCACTGCCAGGCAGTGCATAGGACGCGCGGACCGCAGGTGCGGAACGCCCGGAGCCTAGGCCGCGGGTAGCAGAACACAGCGTAAACCGACCCCCTCAGATTCGCAGGTGAATTCCTGTGCTCGGAGGAGTGCGTGCGAACGGCGTCAGACGCCGCAGCACAGGGCCGGTGACATGCGGAGATCGCGCACGTTGGTATCCGCCGCTCACAAGAGATTCACTCTTGCGCGCGGGGCGAAGGCAGCCGGTTGACGTTTGACAGAAAAACAGTGGTGCGACAGCGATAGCGCTCCGCGCTGGGTACGGCCCTATGGCTGTGCCCGATCCAACAAGGAAGAGAGTTGAGCATGGCGGGACAGAAGATCCGCATCCGGCTGAAGTCGTATGACCACGCTGGTCTCGACGCGTCGGCGCGCAAGATCGTCGACACGGTTACCCGTGCCGGAGCGACCGTCGTGGGCCCTGTGCCACTCCCCACGGAGAAGAACGTGGTGGCCGTTATCCGTTCGCCCCACAAGTACAAGGACAGCCGCGAGCACTTCGAGAAGCGCACGCACAAGCGGCTCATCGACATCATTGACCCGACGCCGAAGGCCGTCGACTCGCTCATGCGTCTCGACCTGCCCGCCGACGTCAACATCGAGATCAAGCTCTAAGGAACCCGGATATGTCTGCTACTAAGACGACCAAGGGTCTGCTGGGCACGAAGCTCGGCATGACGCAGGTGTGGGACGAGAACAACAAGCTCGTTCCCGTCACCGTTGTCTCGATCGCCCCGAACGTGGTGACGCAGGTTCGCACCGTCGAGGTCGACGGTTACGAGGCCGTGCAGATCGCCTACGGCGCGATCGACCCCCGCAAGGTCACCAAGCCGCTCAGCGGTCACTTCGAGAAGGCCGGCACCACGCCGCGTCGCCACCTCACCGAGATTCGCACCGCTGACGCGGCCGAGTACACGCCCGGCCAAGAGCTGACCGTCGACGTGTTCGAGGCCGGCCAGAAGGTCGACGTGGTCGGCACCAGCAAGGGCAAGGGCTTCGCCGGTGTCATGAAGCGTCACAACTTCAAGGGCGTCTCCGCCTCGCACGGTGCGCACCGCAACCACCGCAAGCCCGGTTCGATCGGCGCCTCGGCGACGCCGAGCCGCGTCTTCAAGGGGATGCGCATGGCTGGCCGCATGGGCGGCGAGCGCGTCTCGGTGCTCAACCTCACCGTCCACTCGGTCGACGCCGAGAAGGGCCTGCTGCTCATCAAGGGTGCCGTTCCCGGCGCCCGCGGCCGTCTCGTGTTCGTCCGCAACGCCGTGAAGGGGGCGTAACCGCCATGGCTACCTCACTCGACATCGTCGACGCCGCCGGCAAGAAGACCGGCTCGGTCGACCTGCCCGCGACCATGTTCGACGTTCAGACCAACGTGCCGCTGCTGCACCAGGTCGTCGTTGCCCAGCTCGCTGCTCGCCGCCAGGGAACCCACTCCACGAAGAACCGTGGCGAGGTCTCCGGCTCGGGCCGCAAGCCGTTCAAGCAGAAGGGCACCGGCCGCAGCCGCCAGGGCTCGGTGCGTGCACCGGAGCACACCGGTGGTGGCGTCGTGCACGGCCCCAAGCCGCGCGACTACTCGCAGCGCACCCCCAAGAAGATGATCGCCGCAGCCCTGCTGGGCGCTCTGTCTGACCGCGCCCGCGGCGACCGTCTCCACATCGTGGAGTCGTTCGGCAGCGACGCACCCTCGACGAAGGCCGCCGCCTCGGTCATCGCCTCCCTCACGCAGGGCCGCAAGGTTCTCGTCGTGATCGAGCGCGACGACGAGCTGGCCATGAAGAGCGTGCGCAACCTCAAAGACCTGCACGTCATCACTCCCGACCAGCTGAACGCCTACGACGTCCTCGTCAGCGACGACATCGTGTTCACGAAGTCGGCGTACGAGACGTTCGTCGCGAGCAAGACCAAGAAGGAAGAGGTCGAGCGTTGAGCATCCACACCACCTCCCAGAACAAGGACCCGCGCGACATCATCATCGCGCCGGTCGTGAGCGAGAAGAGCTACGCGCTCATCGACGACGGCAAGTACACCTTCCTCGTTGACCCGCGTGCGAACAAGACCGAGATCAAGTTCGCCGTCGAGAAGATCTTCAACGTCAAGGTCGACTCGGTGAACACGCTCAACCGCACGGGCAAGACCCGCCGCACCCGCTTCGGCACCGGCAAGCGCAAGGACACCAAGCGCGCGATCGTGACCCTGAAGTCGGGCTCCATCGACATCTTCACGGCCGTCGGCTAGACGAAGGACGACAGACAATGGCTATTCGCAAGTACAAGCCGACGACCCCCGGTCGTCGCGGTTCGTCGGTCGCTGATTTCGCCGAGATCACGCGTTCGACCCCCGAGAAGTCGCTTCTTCGGCCGCTGCCGAAGACCGGTGGCCGCAACAACACCGGTCGTATCACGACCCGTCACATCGGTGGTGGCCACAAGCGCCAGTACCGCGTCATCGACTTCCGTCGCAATGACAAAGACGGCGTGAACGCCAAGGTCGCGCACATCGAGTACGACCCGAACCGCACGGCGCGCATCGCGCTACTGCACTTCGTGGACGGAACGAAGCGCTACATCCTCGCGCCGAACAAGCTGAAGCAGGGCGACATCGTCGAGTCGGGTCCCGGCGCCGACATCAAGCCCGGCAACAACCTGCCGCTGCGCAACATCCCCGTCGGTACCGTCGTGCACGCCATCGAACTGCGCCCCGGTGGCGGCGCGAAGATGGCTCGCTCGGCCGGCGCCGCCGTTCGCCTCGTGGCGAAGGACGGCCCTTACGCCCAGTTGCGTCTGCCCTCGGGCGAGATCCGCAACGTCGATGCGCGCTGCCGCGCGACCATCGGTGAGGTCGGAAACGCCGAGCAGTCGAACATCAACTGGGGTAAGGCCGGCCGCAAGCGCTGGAAGGGCGTCCGCCCGACCGTGCGTGGTGTCGCCATGAACCCGGTCGACCACCCGCACGGTGGTGGTGAGGGCAAGACCAGTGGTGGTCGTCACCCGGTCAGCCCCTGGGGCCAGGCGGAGGGTCGTACCCGTCGCCCGAACAAGCCCAGCGACAAGCTCATCGTCCGTCGCCGCACCGTCGGTAAGAAGCGTAAGTAGGAGTCGAGAAGTATGCCTCGCAGTCTCAAGAAGGGCCCGTTCGTCGACGACCACCTGCTTCGCAAGGTGGTCACGCAGAACGAGGCCAACAGCAAGAACGTCATCAAGACCTGGTCGCGCCGTTCGATGATCGTCCCCGCCATGCTCGGGCACACCATCGCGGTGCACGATGGCCGCAAGCACATCCCCGTGTTCGTGACCGAGACCATGGTCGGGCACAAGCTCGGCGAGTTCGCGCCCACCCGCACCTTCCGCGGCCACGAGAAGGACGACAAGAAGGGTCGCCGCCGCTAAGCGCGGAGGCGAAGAAGGAGGAGAGAGATGGTGGAGTCGATCGCCCGCGTGCGACACATCCGCGTTACCCCCCAGAAGGCCCGTCGCGTCGTCAACCTGATCCGCGGCAAGCAGGCCCTCGAGGCCCTGGCCATCCTGAAGTTCGCGCCCCAGGGTGCGAGCGAGCCCGTCTACAAGCTCGTCGCGTCGGCCATCGCCAACGCCCGAGTCAAGGCAGACGCCGAGAACACCTTCCTCGACGAGCAGGACCTCTACGTGTCCCGCGCCTTCGTCGACGAGGGAACGACCCTGAAGCGGTTCCAGCCGCGCGCCCAGGGCCGTGCGTTCCGCATCAACAAGCGCACCAGCCACATCACGGTCGTCCTTTCGACCCCCGATGAGCTGGCAGCCGCTGAGGGCTCGAGCACCGGCAAGAAGAAGGCGAGCAAGTAATGGGCCAGAAAGTCAATCCGTACGGTTTCCGACTCGGAATCACCACCGACCACGTGTCGCGCTGGTTCTCCGACTCGACCAAGCCCGGCCAGCGCTACTCGGACTACGTTGCCGAGGACGTCAAGATCCGTCGCATGCTCACCACGAGCCTCGACCGTGCTGGCGTCGCTCGCATCGAGATCGAGCGCACTCGCGACCGCGTTCGCGTCGACATTCACACCGCCCGCCCGGGCATCGTGATCGGTCGCCGCGGTGCCGAGGCCGAGCGCATTCGTGCCGACCTCGAGAAGCTCACCGGCAAGCAGATCCAGCTGAACATCCTCGAGGTCAAGAACCCCGAGGCCGAGGCTCAGCTGGTCGCCCAGGGCATCGCCGAGCAGCTGAGCGCCCGCGTGGCGTTCCGCCGCGCGATGCGCAAGGGCCTGCAGGGCGCCCAGCGCGCCGGCGCCAAGGGCGTTCGCATCCAGGTTTCGGGTCGCCTCGGCGGCGCCGAGATGAGCCGCTCGGAGTTCTACCGCGAGGGTCGTGTGCCGCTGCACACGCTGCGCGCGAACATCGACTACGGCTTCTACGAGGCCAAGACCACCTTCGGCCGCATCGGCGTGAAGGTCTGGATCTACAAGGGCGACATCACCAACAAGGAACTCGCTCGCGAGCAGGCGTCTCAGAAGTCGTCGCGCCCCGAGCGTCGTGACTCGGACCGCGGCGGCCGTCGTGGTGGCCGTCCGGCCGCCGCTGAGGCCCCCGTCGCGGCCGGAGCGGAAGGCTAGGAACAATGCTGATTCCCCGCAAGGTCAAGTACCGCAAGCAGCACCACCCCAAGCGCGGTGGTCACGCGACGGGCGGCACCACCGTGGCGTTCGGCGAGTTCGGCATTCAGGCCCTGACTCCCGCCTACGTCACCAACCGGCAGATCGAGTCCGCTCGTATCGCCATGACCCGTCACATCAAGCGTGGTGGGAAGGTGTGGATCAACATCTACCCCGACCGCCCGCTGACCAAGAAGCCGGCCGAAACCCGCATGGGTTCCGGTAAGGGTTCGCCCGAGTGGTGGGTCGCCAACGTCAAGCCGGGTCGCGTCCTCTTCGAGGTCGCCGGCGTCAGCGAAGAGCTGGCCCGTGAAGCGATGACCCGTGCAATTCACAAGCTGCCCCTCAAGGCACGCATCATCAAGCGCGAGGAGGGCGACGCGTAATGGCGATCGGATCCAAGGAGCTGGCACCCGCCGAGCTCGACACATTTGAAGACGAGCGTCTGCTCGACGAGCTGAAGCGCGCGAAGGAAGAGCTGTTCAACCTGCGCTTCCAGGCCGCGACCGGTCAGCTCGAGAGCCACGGCCGCCTGCGCGCCGTGAAGCGCGACATTGCCCGCATCTACACGGTCATCCGCGAGCGCGAGCTCGGCATTCGTGCCACGCCCGCGCCGCTCGAGACCCCCGAGAAGCCGGCGAAGAAGTCGACCAAGAAGGCCGCTGAGGCCGAGGTCGACGAGAAGACCGAGGAGAAGAACTAATGGCGACGACCAAGAAGGCTGAGGCCGGCCACGAGTCGGCCGAGCACGACGTTCGCGACGCCGACGCCCGTGGCTACCGTAAGGCCCGCCGCGGCTATGTCGTCAGCGACAAGATGGACAAGACCATCGTCGTCGAGGTGGAAGACCGCGTGAAGCACCCGCTGTATGGCAAGGTCATCCGCCGCACCTCCAAGGTGAAGGCTCACGACGAGCAGAACAGCGCCGGCATCGGCGACCTCGTGCTCATCAACGAGACCCGCCCCCTGTCCGCCACGAAGCGCTGGCGCCTCGTCGAGATCCTCGAGAAGGCCAAGTAGGCCCGCGCCTGCTTGACCCAAAGGAGTAGGAAATGCTTCAGCAGGAATCCAGAGTCAAGGTCGCCGACAACACCGGCGCCAAGGAGCTGCTCACCATTCGCGTTCTGGGCGGCTCCGGCCGTCGCTACGCTGGCCTCGGTGACGTCATCGTCGCGACCGTGAAGGACGCGATCCCCGGCGGCAACGTCAAGAAAGGCGACGTCGTCAAGGCGGTCATCGTGCGCACGGTCAAGCAGACCCGTCGCGCCGACGGCTCGTACATCAAGTTCGATGAGAACGCCGCCGTGATCCTGAAGAACGACGGAGACCCCCGCGGTACCCGCATCTTCGGACCGGTCGGCCGTGAGCTTCGCGACAAGAAGTTCATGAAGATCGTCTCGCTCGCACCGGAGGTGCTGTAACCCATGGCCAAGATCAAGAAGGGCGACCTCGTCCAGGTGATCTCGGGCGCGACCGAGGACCGCGGCGGAGACCGCGGCAAGCAGGGTCGCGTCATCGAGGTGCTTGCCGACAAGGACCGCGTCATCGTCGAGGGCATCAACCTCGTCACGAAGCACGTGCGCGTCGGTCAGACGCAGCGCGGCACCAAGACCGGCGGCATCGAGACGCACGAGGCACCCATTCACGTCTCGAACGTCGCGGTCGTCGACCCCAAGACCAAGAAGCCCACGCGCATCGGTTACCGCGAGGAAACCGTCGAGAAGAACGGCGTGAAGAAGGCCGTTCGCGTGCGCTACGCCAAGAAGTCGGGTGAGAAGCTCTAATGACTGACACCGCTACGGCGCCGGCCAAGATTCAGCCGCGCCTCAAGCAGAAGTACCGCTCCGAGATCACGAAGCAGCTGACCGAAGAGTTCGGCTACACCAACCCGCACCAGGTTCCGAAGGTCGTCAAGATCGTCGTGAATACCGGTGTCGGCGAGGCCGCCCGTGACTCGAAAGTCATCGACGGCGCGATCCGCGACCTGACCCTCATCACGGGTCAGAAGCCGCAGGTTACGAAGGCCCGCAAGTCGATCGCTCAGTTCAAGCTGCGTGAGGGTATGCCGATCGGCGCCCACGTCACGCTGCGGGGCGACCGCGCGTGGGAGTTCATGGACCGCCTGGTGTCGCTCGCGCTTCCGCGCATCCGCGACTTCCGTGGCCTGAGCGACCGCCAGTTCGACGGCAACGGCAACTACACCTTCGGTCTCAACGAGCAGAGCGTGTTCCACGAGATCGACCAGGACAAGATCGACCGCGTCCGCGGCTTCGACATCACCGTCGTCACGACCGCGAAGACGGATGACGAGGGACGCGCCCTGCTGCGCGCCCTGGGCTTCCCCTTCACGGCCGCCGACGCCGTTCAGTAACACTCCACCCGGTTCGCGTCCGCGAACCCCGATCGCCTAGGTCGGCCCCGGTGTACCGGGAGTCGAAACCGGACGAGAACAGGAACAATCCATCATGACGATGACAGATCCGGTCGCAGACATGCTGACCAGACTGCGCAACGCCAACTCGGCGCACCACGAGACCGTGTCGATGCCCAGCTCGAAGCTGAAGACCGGTCTTGCGGAGATCCTCAAGCGCGAGGGTTACATCACCGACTGGGCCGTCGAAGACGCCCGCGTTGGCAAGACCCTCACGCTGTCGCTGAAGTACGGCCCGAACCGCGAGCGGTCGATTGTCGGCATCAAGCGCGTGTCGAAGCCCGGCCTTCGCGTGTACGCAAAGTCGACCGAGATCCCCCACGTACTGGGTGGCCTCGGCGTCGCGATCCTGTCCACCTCCTCGGGTCTCTTGACCGACCGCGAGGCGACGCAGAAGGGCGTGGGTGGGGAAGTCCTCGCCTACGTGTGGTAACTCGTCATGTCACGTATTGGACGCATGCCGATCGACATCCCTGGCGGTGTCGAGGTGAAGATTGACGGCCAGGCCGTCACCGTCAAGGGCCCCAAGGGTGAGCTCTCGCTCACTGTGGCGAGCCCCATCGAGGTCGCGATCGAGGACAACCAGGTCGTTGTGACCCGTCCCGACGACGAGCGCGACTCGCGCTCGCTGCACGGCCTGACCCGCACGCTGATCGCGAACCAGATCATCGGCGTCACGCAGGGCTACTCCAAGGGTCTCGAGGTCGTTGGCACCGGTTACCGCGTGCAGGCCAAGGGCTCCTCGGTCGAGTTCGCGCTCGGCTTCTCGCACCCGGTGACGGTTGACCCGCCCGCGGGCATCACGTTCACCGTCGAAGGCAACAACAAGCTCACCGTCAGCGGCATCGACAAGCAGGCCGTTGGCGAGGTCGCCGCGAACATTCGCAAGATCCGCAAGCCTGAGCCGTACAAGGGCAAGGGCATCCGCTACGCGGGCGAGGTCGTTCGCCGCAAGGCCGGAAAGGCTGGTAAGTAACCATGGGTCTCGGTACTCGAGGGAAGAGCAAGACGGCCGCCAAGAGCCGTCGCCACGCGCGTCTGCGCAAGCGGGTTGTCGGCACGGCCGAGCGTCCCCGTCTCGTCGTGACGCGTTCCGCGCGCCACGTGTTCGTGCAGATCGTCGACGACAGCAAGGGTCACACCCTCGCCAGCGCGTCGACCATGGAGGGCGACCTCCGCACGTTCGACGGCGACAAGACCGCGAAGGCGCGCAAGGTGGGCGAACTGCTTGCCGAGCGTGCGAAGAATGCCGGTGTGGAGGCAGTTGTCTTCGACCGGGGTGGTAACCGTTACGCCGGGCGCGTCGCGGCGATCGCCGATGGAGCGCGAGAGGCAGGGCTGAGCCTGTGAGCGAGGCAGAAATCAACAACAGCGCGAAGGAGCACACCGTGGCGGCAGAAGCCCCCGTGGAGACCGCTGCGTCGTCGCAGTCGAACACCACCGAGACGCGCGAGCCGCGTCGCGGTGGCCGCGGCGACCGCAACCAGGGCCGCGACCGCGGCGGACGCGACACCGAGAAGAGCCCCTTCCTCGAGCGCGTCGTGACGATCAACCGCGTGTCGAAGGTCGTCAAGGGTGGTCGTCGCTTCAGCTTCACCGCGCTCGTCGTCGTCGGTGACGGCAACGGCATGGTCGGTGTCGGCTACGGCAAGGCCCGCGAGGTTCCGACTGCGATCTCGAAGGGCGTCGAGGAGGCGAAGAAGAACTTCTTCCGCGTTCCCCGTGTCGCCCAGACGATCCCGCACCCCGTGCAGGGTGAGGCCGCAGCCGGCGTGGTCCTGCTGCGTCCGGCCGCTGCCGGTACCGGTGTTATCGCCGGTGGTCCGGTTCGCGCCGTGCTCGAGTGCGCTGGCATCCACGACGTGCTGAGCAAGTCGCTCGGATCGTCGAACACGATCAACATCGTTCACGCGACCGTCGAGGCGCTGAAGATGCTCGAAGAGCCGCGCGCCGTCGCTGCTCGCCGCGGCCTGGAGTTCGAAGACGTGGCCCCGGCTCGTCTCGTCCGCGCCGAGGCTGAGGCCGCGAAGGCCGCTGCCGGAAAGGCGGGTGCATGATGGCTCAGCGCCTCAAGGTGACCCAGATCAAGTCCGTAATCAGCGAGAAGCAGAACCAGCGCGACACCCTGCGCAGCCTGGGCCTCAAGCGCATCGGCGACAGTGTCGTGCGTGAGGACACCCCGGCCAACCGCGGGTACGTCAAGACTGTTGCGCACCTCGTGACGGTCGAGGAGATTGACTAATGGCTGAAGAAGAGAAGAAGGCCCCGGCGAAGAAGGCTCCCGCAGCCTCTAAGTCGGCCGCCGAGAAGAAGCCCGCGGCTGCGAAGAGCACTGCGGCAAAGAAGGCTCCTGCCGCCGCGAAGGCGGATGCTGACAAGGCTCCCGCTAAGAAGGCTCCGGCTGCCAAGACCACGGCTGCGAAGAAGCCGGCCGCCACCAAGGCGGACGCTGACAAGGCTCCGGCCAAGAAGGCTCCCGCGAAGGCGACCGCCGCCAAGGCGTCGGCCGCGAAGTCGGACAGCGCCGAGAAGGCTCCGGCCGCCAAGGCTCCCGCCAAGAAGGCCCCCGCGAAGAAGGCGGAGTCGACCGACGCCGCCCGCCCGCAGGTGCTGAAGGTTCACCACCTGCGGCCCGCCGCCGGTGCGAAGAAGGACCGCACCCGCGTGGGTCGTGGTGAGGGCTCGAAGGGCAAGACCGCGGGTCGCGGCACCAAGGGAACGAAGGCGCGCAACACCGTGCGTCCCGGCTTCCAGGGTGGCCAGCTGAACTTCGTGATGCGTGCGCCGAAGCTGCGTGGCTTCACGAACCCGTTCCGCGTCGAGTACCAGGTCGTCAACCTGGCGAAGCTCGCTGAGCTCTACCCGAAGGGCGGCGACGTCACCGTCTCCGACCTGGTGGCCAAGGGCGCGGTGCGCAAGAACGAGAAGGTCAAGGTTCTCGGTAACGGGGACATTGCGGTTAAGCTGAACGTGACCGTCGACAAGGTCTCCCGCTCTGCCGAGCAGAAGATCGTCGCGGCCGGCGGTTCCATTCAGTAGCCGCTCGGGCGGCCCTTCGGGGCCGCCCGGCTTCGGCCCATTTGGGCCAGCATCCCGAGCCGCCGGGCCACGGGATGCCCATGTTTTTTTACGGGAGGTCTCGTGTTCAGAGCTATCGGGCGAATCATCAAGACGCCCGACCTCCGCCGGAAGATCGGGTTCACTCTCGGGATCGTCGCGATCTTCCGTCTGGGTTCGTTCATCCCCGCGCCGTTCGTCGACTACCAGAACGTGCAGTTGTGTCTGGCGGGCAACGAAGGCGCCACGGGCCTCTACCAGCTCGTCAACCTGTTCAGCGGCGGCGCTCTGCTGCAGCTGTCGATCTTCGCGCTCGGCATCATGCCGTACATCACGGCGTCGATCATCACGCAGCTGCTGCGCGTGGTCATCCCGCACTTCGAAACCCTCTACAAGGAGGGCCAGGCGGGCCAGGCGAAGCTGACGCAGTACACCCGCTACATGACGATCGCGCTCGCGATCCTGCAGTCGACCACGCTCATCACGGTCGCCCGCGCTGGAGCGCTCTTCCCGACGACGTCGGGCGTGCCGCAGTGTTCGCAGCTCATCACGAACGACAGCTGGTACGCGATCCTGCTCATGGTCATCACCATGACCGCGGGCACGGGCCTCATCATGTGGCTGGGCGAGCTCATCACCGAGCGCGGCATCGGCAACGGCATGTCGCTGCTGATCTTCGTCTCGATCGCCGCGACCTTCCCGTCGGCGCTGTGGGGCATCCAGGTCGCCCAGGGCTTCGAGATCTTCGTCATCGTGCTGGCCCTCGGTCTCGTGGTCATGGGCGCCGTCGTCTTCGTCGAGCAGTCGCAGCGGCGGGTTCCCGTGCAGTACGCCAAGCGCATGGTTGGTCGCCGCACGTACGGTGGCAACAACACCTACATCCCGATCAAGGTGAACATGGCCGGCGTCGTGCCCGTCATCTTCGCCTCGTCGCTGCTGTACCTGCCGGCGCTCATCGCGCAGTTCAACCAGCCAGCCGCCGGAGAGACGGCCCCCGAGTGGGTTGTCTGGATCCAGAACAACTTCATCTCGGGTGACAACTGGTTGTACATGGTTGTGTACTTCCTGCTCATCGTCGGCTTCACCTACTTCTACGTTGCGATCACCTTCAACCCCGAGGATGTCGCCGACAACATGAAGAAGTACGGCGGCTTCATCCCCGGCATCCGCGCGGGTCGTCCGACGGCCGAGTACCTCGACTACGTTCTGACACGCATCACTCTGCCGGGTTCGCTGTATCTGGGTCTCGTCGCCCTGATCCCGCTGATCGCTTTCGCGTCGGTCGGCGCTAACCAGAACTTCCCGTTCGGCGGGGCGAGCATCCTGATCATCGTCGGCGTGGGCCTGGAGACCGTGAAGCAGATCGACGCGCAGTTGCAGCAGCGCCACTACGAGGGCCTGCTCAAGTGACGGCTCGCCTGCTGCTCATCGGCCCGCCCGGCGCGGGTAAAGGAACCCAGGCGGCACGGCTGTCGCAGCACTTCGGGATCCCGGCGATTTCGACCGGTGACATTTTCCGGCAGAACCTGCGCGACGAGACCGAGCTGGGGCTCCAGGCGAAGGCGTTCATGGATGCGGGCGACAACGTGCCCGACGAGTTGACGAACGACCTCGTGCGCGACCGACTGATGCAGGCCGACTGCGCCAACGGCTTCCTGCTCGACGGGTACCCCCGCACGACCGACCAGGTGCGAGCGCTGGACGAATTTCTGGGCGAACACGGCGTGGCGCTCGACGCGGTTGTCGAGCTGGTGGCCGAGCCCGACGTCGTGGTCGAGCGACTGAAGAAGCGCGCGCTGGAGCAGGGGCGAGCCGACGACGACGAGAACGTCGTGCGACATCGTCTCGCGGTCTACGCCGAGCAGACGGCCCCGCTCATTGACGTCTACGCCGAGCGCGGCACGCTGACGAAGGTCGACGGCATCGGTGAGATCGACGAGGTGACCGGGCGCATCCTCGATGCCCTGTCGGTTCGCGACTTGCCGTGACCCGCCCTATCACCTAAGCTTTCCCTTTGGTGCTTTCGGCACGCCTCGGCGTGCCGCGATCAGCGGTCGCCGTGCCGACGACGCTGAGCGGTACAGCACCATATCCGCACGACCAGTGCACACTCCCTATTTGCGACGAAGAGGCCATGGCCAAAAAAGACGGTGTCATCGAGATCGAAGGCTCGGTGGTCGAAGCGCTGCCCAACGCGATGTTCCGCGTCGAGCTGACCAATGGCCACAAGGTTCTTGCCCACATTTCGGGCAAGATGCGCCAGCACTACATCCGCATCCTCCCCGAGGACCGCGTCATCGTTGAGCTGAGCCCCTACGATCTGACCCGCGGCCGGATCGTCTACCGCTACAAGTAAGCAGTGCGCGCTGGGTAAGGAACGGCCCGGGAATCCACCCGGAGCACGAGGCCAGCGATACAGAAGAACGAGAGAACCATGAAGGTCAACCCCAGCGTCAAGCCCATCTGCGACAAGTGCAAGGTGATTCGCCGCCACGGCAACGTGATGGTCATCTGCGAGAACCCGCGTCACAAGCAGCGCCAGGGTTAAGGCAGTCGAGGCCATTTCTGGCCTCGACAAGCCTGGCCCGGTCGGTCGTCCCGACCGACCGGGGGCTCAAGCGCCCCACGACCCATAACTGAATACGAACACACGGCAACGTCAGAACCCGCGACACACTGCGGGGGACACCTCGGGCGGAAGGCCCGGGCACCGACGTTGCTCCACACCTTCCAAGAAACCCTGTAAGGAGCCATCATGGCCCGTCTTGCCGGAGTCGACATTCCCCGCGATAAGCGCGTGGAAGTCGCCCTCACCTACATCTACGGCGTCGGCCGGACTCGCGCGACCGACACGCTCGCCGCGACCGGTATCGACCGCAACGTCCGCGTGAAAGACCTGACCGACGAGCAGCTCGTCGCTCTCCGTGACCACATCGAAGGCACCTACAAGGTGGAGGGTGACCTTCGCCGTGAAGTCGCCGCCGATATTCGCCGCAAGGTCGAGATCGGATCCTACGAAGGCATTCGTCACCGCCGCGGCCTGCCGGTGCGCGGTCAGCGCACCAAGACCAACGCGCGCACCCGCAAGGGCCCGAAGCGCACCGTCGCCGGCAAGAAGAAGGCTCGCTAGTCCGGCCCCGCCGCGACTCGCGTATCCCACAGGTTTAGGAGAAGACCATGGCAGCACCCAAGTCGGCCGCGCGCAAGCCCCGCCGCAAGGACAAGAAGAACATCGCCGTGGGCCAGGCCCACATCAAGTCGACGTTCAACAACACGATCGTGTCGATCACCGACCCGAGCGGCGCCGTCATCAGCTGGGCGTCGTCCGGCCAGGTCGGCTTCAAGGGCTCGCGCAAGTCGACGCCCTTCGCCGCCCAGCTCGCCGCCGAGTCGGCCGCCCGCCAGGCGCAGGAGCACGGCATGAAGAAGGTCGACGTATTCGTAAAGGGCCCGGGCTCGGGTCGCGAGACCGCGATTCGCTCGCTGCAGGCCGCCGGCCTCGAGGTGGGCTCGATCAGCGACGTGACGCCGCAGGCGCACAACGGCTGCCGCCCGCCGAAGCGTCGCCGCGTCTAAGTAGCGCGCCCCGCGCATCCATCGATCGGATGCGCGCGGTGCGTTTCTGACGCGCCCCGCGCATCCGCTCACCACGGCTTTCGATAACTCAACACACTCGACGAGATCCGCCCTCGTCGCGCAACAAGTGTCATATAGCGGACACTTCGCCGAAAGGAACCCATAGTGCTCATCGCACAGCGTCCCACTCTGACCGAGGAGAACGTCTCCGAATTCCGGTCGCGGTTCATCATCGAACCGCTCGAGCCCGGCTTCGGCTACACGCTCGGCAACTCCATGCGTCGCACCCTGCTGTCGTCGATTCCCGGCGCGGCCGTCACGAGCATCCGCATTGACGGCGTGCTGCACGAGTTCAGCACCATCGACGGCGTGAAGGAGGATGTCACCGAGATCATCCTCAACATCAAGCAGCTCGTC
>Ga0213835_101354_pt1 | contig 15495 bp, 9 predicted proteins | sample SWPATP01_FD_160576 | JGI IMG/M metagenome (GOLD analysis project Ga0213835, IMG submission 160576) | Coastal seawater microbial communities from Marineland, Florida, United States - SWPA TP0 #1 | ecosystem: Environmental > Aquatic > Marine > Coastal | place: USA: Florida | collected 2016-08-05
GCGTGATGTCATAGCTGGCGCGCACGTCGGAATAGACGGCCGTGTCGATGTCGTCTTCCGCCGTCGGCGAGCCGAGGATCTCGCGCACGATGACCAGCTGGCCCGGGTTGATCTCGCCCGTCAGCATGCGGTCCTTGATCTCGCCGATGCTGTCGACCGAGAACAGTTCGCGCGTCGGGTCGAGCCTGTCGCGCACACTGACCCGGACGTTGAGCCAGGCGTCGCCGTCGATCAGGTCGTCGCCGGCCTTGCCGTTGATGAGGTCGTTGCCCTGACCGCCGATCAGGATGTCGGCGCCCGTTTGCGGATTGAAGACTACCGCCTCCGGATTGGCATCTGCCGGCTTGCCGAGCAGCTCCTGCAAGCCCCGGATCAGGGACACGTTCTTCTGCAGCAGCATGCTGTCGGTGGCTGGGCCGCCGATGATGCCGCCGCCGGCAGTCGCACCCGTCGGCGCATTGGTGCCGACCAGCACGTCGTTGAACTTCCATCCTGACAGTCCCTCGACCGAATCGAAGCGGTCACGCAGGATGAATGGCCCTTGCTGGCCGAAAATTGGGATGCCGAGGTCGGAATTGGCCGCCACCGGGTCGCCCTTGTGGATCGCCCAGTCGAAGCCGAGCATGCCGTTGTTGCGCTGGATGCCGGGGCCCTGCACCATGATGTCGTCGCCGGATTCGCCGTCGTAGTCGGTGTCGTTGCCCTGGCCGTTGAGCACGTCGTGGCCGATGATGGTGCTGTTGAAGAACAGCTGCGAGTTTTCGCCGGAGAGGCTGTCGAAGCCCTCGCCGCCCTCGATCCAGTCGTCGCCCTCGTTGCCCATCAGTCCGTCGGGACCGGTGCCGCCGAGGATGAAGTCGTTGCCTTCGCCGGCGAACACTTCGGTGAAGTCGGGGCCGACAATGAAGAAGTCCTGGCCGGCGCCGCCGAAGACGATGTCGTTGCCGGCGCCATTGCTGATCACGTCATTGCCGTTGTCGCCGCGCAGGAAGTCGGCCGCGCCCGCCGGCGTGCCGTGGTCGGTGATGATGTCGTCGCCGTCGCCGCCGTGCACCTGGTCGGCTTCGTCGCCGCCGTCGAGGCGGTCGTCGCCGGCATCGCCCCAGAGCGTATCCATGCCGCGGCCGCCCTGGATGATATCGTTGCCTGGTGTGCCGCCCAGCACCACGTGGTCGGGACCATCATAGGCGTAGATCAGCTGGCCGCCGTCGGCGTAGCCGTCGTGGTTCACGTCCGCGCCCGGTGCGACCCGGGTTACCAGCGAGGTAAACGCATTCAGGATCGGATTGTTGCGGCCGGGGTCGCCGTTCATCGCGGCGCCCGGACCGGCGATGCCGGTCAGCTGCTTGCTCTGGTCCATTTCCAGCGTATAGCTCGGCGTGCTGAACAGCAGTCCCGGCAGGTGGGTCGTGCTGGTGGCATCGCCGAGTTCGGTGTTGCGCATGACCATGGTCGAGAACAGGTTGCCCTCGAGCTCGTTGAGCATGTTCAGGCCTTGCGTGCGGCTCAGGTAATAGAAGCGGTCGCCGTTCTGCAGCTTTTCGAGCTGGGATTCGAACACGAAGTTGAAGGTCGGCGCCAGCATGCCGCCGAACTCGAGCTTGGCTTCGGCGAGACCGCCGATCCAGAAATCGACCTTGTTCAGGCCGGTCTCGAGGCCGGCCCAGTTGCCCGTGCCGTTGAGGAAGGCGAGGCGGTCGTCCGGCGCCGTTTCGAGCCGGTAGTTCGGCCCGACCATGGAGGTATTCGCATTGATGTTACCGTCGCCGTTCAGGTCCATGTCGCCCATCACCAGCAGCGTGGCGGCGGCGCGCTTGCCGGCCAGCGTGGTCTCGCCCAGGACCGTCGGGTGCAGCCCGTAGGCGGCGATGAAGTTGATGATCGAGGCCGGGTTCTTCATGTGGGGCGCGAAATCGGCCCAGCTGGTGTAAGGCTTGAGCTGGCTGTCGCCGGTCATCTTGAAGAAGGCGGCGCGCGCCTCGTTGAAGCTGGGCGCGCCGGTGTCGCGGGCGCGCGCCATGTTCAGCGTGGCCAGGTCGAGCGGCAGGCCGACCAGGTTGTTGCGCAGCGCATCGGTAACGAATTCATCGATCTCGTTGCCGACCTGGCGCGACATGCCGCGCACGATCTGGGCGACAGCGGTGTCGGCATCGACCGCGCCGCCCTTGTCGAAGGCCACCGGGTTGAGGAAAGCCTCGATCAGGCCGATGTCGCTCGACTGCAGATTGGCATCCAGGCGCGCAACGTCGTCGTTTAGCATGGAGTGGCCGAAGCGGTACACGACGTTGGCGAACTCTTCCATGATGGCCGGGTCGATGTCGGCCGAATTCGAAAACACGAAGGGATCGATAGCGGGCTGCACGGCGCGCGCGAATTCCTCGAACACCAGGTGCTGGTACTGGATTTCGGTGCCGAAGCGGCCGGCCTGGAACAGGCGTTCGCCATCCCATTGCAGCGCTGCGATGGCGGCCGGATCGGTCGGGATGGCGCTGATGTCGACTGCCAGCCATTCGTTGATGACGGCCAGGTCGCCGCTGCCCAGGATCGTGCTCTTGTAGTTCTCGACCAGGCGGTTGTGCTCGTCATGGAAGATGGTGTGGATCGCGGTCAGGCCGATGTTCTCGTTGCCGCGGCCGTCGCCGGTGATGAAGTGGCGGTCGAGCAGCTCGTTGTCGTAGGTGCCGGCCGGTTGCGCCAGGTATTTCTGGTTGGCCGCGCTTTCCGGCGCGTACGTATTGTAGTACGGGTTCGGCACCGGTCCGGCGACGCCGTCGCTGTCGGGCACCAGCGGCACGGCCGGGGTCGCGGGATTATGGTCGTGGTCGTAGGTGCCCGGCACGGCCGCATGGGCGATATCGGCCAGGAATTCGTGGCCGGTGCGCAGCGTGTCGGCAGGCAGCGCGACCCCCAACCCACCGCGTGCGGCCGGGTTGCCTTCGACCAGCCCGCCCGCCGTCACGATCTGCACGAAGCCGTTCGGCCCGCGCAGGAATTCGCCATAGCGGTCGGTCGCCAGCAGCGGCACATTGAAGATGTCGGTGTCGGTGAGCTCGATGCCCAGCAGGTGGGAGGCCTGGGCCTTGACCTCGGCCCAGTTGCCTTCTCCGTGCGCCCCATCGAGCAGGCGGCCGGTGGCCAGCGGCTTGCCGCCCACCATGGCGTACTCGCGCAGGAACACCTGGTGCGATGGGTGCGAGGTGTAGGTCTGGTTCTGGTCGATGAAGGGGGTCGTGGTATTGGTGTGCCCGCGCAGGTCGTCGTCGGCATTGCCGAGCACGCCGTCAGGGCCGGGGGTGCGCGTATTTACTGCGCGCGTGAGCACCATGAAATTGGTCGGGCTGCCCGGCACATACAGCGGATCGTCGGGCTGCAGGGGAACGAAGACCGTGCCGCCGCCTTTGCTGATCAGGTCGAGGCCGTGGTCGAAGAACTGGCCGAACAGCGCCATCATGCCGTTGAACGGCGCCGACAGGCCGATGTCCGGCGACTGGTTCGGGATCAGCCAGGTGCCGTCGGCTGACTGCTGCGGCGTTTCCATCCCGGGAAAGGTGGCGATGTCGGCGCGGTCCTGGGCGGCGATTCCGGCAGCCGGGTTGCTGCCGGTCTGGTCGACGATCAGGTTCGAAATGATGCGCGGTTGCGCATCGAACACCATGTTGCCGGGATAGGTCTGGGCATAGCTCGATCCGGCGACGGCAGGGCTGCCCGGGCCGAAGAAGTTGGCTGCAATGCCTTCGGCATTCTGCCAGACGCCCGCCACCAGGCGCGGCATGATGTTATCGGCAGCGCCCATTCTTTCCAGCCCCGGCAGCAGGCTGTTCCAGGTGCCGTCCACGGTACGCAGGCCGTAAGGCAGCAGGGAACTGCCCACCGCCTGGCGCAAGGCGTCGCCATTGATGCTGCCGTCCGGATTGGTGGTGAGTTCGGCGATCTTGATCTGCTTGAGGATGAAGGCCAGGTCATCCAGATTGACATTGAAATTGTACTGCGGGTTCTGAGTCATTTTATTTCCCCTGAGATAGTTTGGACCACATTCCTTATTCGTATCGCCCGCCGGCGTCGATATGGCTGCATGCTCAAAACCACCCGCCCCCTCACTCGACGGGCAAAGGGGTGCCCTTACGTTTGGATATCCGTTAAAAACAAGCGCCGGATATGCAAAGTAACCAGGAGTGATTACAGGTGTATTTACAAATTTAGCATAAAAATTTACGCAAAATGCATAAAGATTTACGCGCCGAACCAAGAATACAACGACAACTATTTCGTTCCATTAAATATAACTATCACAAGGTTTTTATGCATAGCTCGTAAGAACAAACCTACAACGTCGCCGGACAGCGAAAGCGGGCATCGCGTACGAATGAAGAAGCGACGCCCCGCAGGTATGACCGTGCAAGCGCAGATGTTTTGTAGGAACAACCTTTTAACCGCAGGCCTGATTACTGACCTGAAAGTTATATTTTGTCGGTTGTGGTTTTTCCGTTCATGCATGCAGAATAAGAAAATAAAATCTATTTCATCAATTCGGACAAGGACGCATGCGACGCCAATTCGATCGGAAAAGTCGAGTATTACAGGAAGTATCTACGCCAGAAACATTATTTGAATTTTGGCAATCCTATATAAAACCGGGGAGATAATAATGCGCGCACCATTACCTGATAATCCGGCCAGTCCATTCCAAATCGATGGACTGCTGTGTGATGTCCATTTTCGTCCCGCACATAACCCTGTCAGGCCTTTGAACACGCTATTGCTGTCCGCTTGCCTGGGCCTCGGCGCCTGCGGCGGCGGCGGCGGCGGCGATGCGGCGCCGGCTGCCGCGGCGGGGGTGGCGCCGCCAGTAGCCGTGGTGCCGCCAGTGACCGTGACGCCGCCAGTAACCGTAACGCCACCCGCAAGCGCAGCGACGCTGGCGGCCTATGCCGGCGACTGGTACGGACCGTGCCAGGGCCGCCTGCAGGACATGGCCGCGCTGGCCCCCGCCCTCGGTGGTGCGAATGCGCTGGCTTTACGTCTGGTTCGCAATTTCCACGCCACCGACGGCTGCGCCGGGACGGCGATCGCCTCGGAAACGCTGAGCGCCGATTTTTCCCTCACGTATGGCAGCACGGCGGCCGCGGCCGCGGTCCTGACGCCCGGCACTGCCGCCACCCAGGTAACGCTCGACCTGGTGACGATCGCCATTCCCGCCTACACGCGCAGCCGCAGCGGCACGGCGGTCACGACAACCAGCGCGAACGGCGTGACTCAGTGGTGCATCAATTATGCCGAAGGACCGGTATGCGCCACCGACGCCGGACAGCAAGCGGCCGCCAGCGCGGCGGGTGCGCTCTACCTCGACAAGGGAGACCTGATCCTGCTCTCGCCGGTAAGCGGCGGCTATGTCGCCGACGTCCGCTACACGAAAGAGCGCGCCACCACCATCCAGGGCCAGGGGCCGGCATTCCAGCGTATCGACACTGTCGAGGGAACGGGCACGCTGGCCAGTTCGGGACGCACGCTCACGGTCAACTACACCGGCTGGCTATACGATGCGGCCAGGCCCGACTTCAAGGGAACGCAGTTCGACACCTCGGTCGGCAAGACGCCCTTCACCTTCCGCCTCGGCGCGGGCGCGGTGATCACGGGCTGGGACCAGGGCCTGCTCGGGATGCGCGCGGGCGGCAAGCGCACCCTGATCATTCCGGCTTCGCTGGCCTATGGAAGCGCCGGCAGCGGGACGACGATCCCGCCGAATGCCCCCCTGGTGTTCGAGGTCGATCTCATCAGCGTGCAGTAAAGCCTTCGCATGCCGCTCTGCCCGTGCCGCCTGGCGGCGCGTCCACGCACATCATGAGGAGGCATGGGTGATACACCCTTTTGTGGAACGCAAGCAGGAACGCCGCGCCGACCCGATCCTGGCCACACTGGTCGATGTGGCGATTGCTTATCGCGAAAACCTCGGCGTCCGGGTGGCTGAAGCGTTCCTGCGCGAGACCGGCGTGCCCGGCCCGCTGGCGCAACGTGTACTCGACGGATCCGCGCGGAAACGCGCAACGATGCCGCGGCGCTGGGCGCCGTGCCCGCGCCAGGACCAGTAATGACAGGAGGCGGGAATCGAAAGTAACATCACTCGCCTGCCGCCTACGATTAAGCTCAGGCTCAGGCTCAGGCGCTGCGCAGGTCGGCCACCGGCGCGCTGCCGAAATCTTCCGCCAGCAACAAGGTCACCAGCTTGCGCGCACATTCCTCGGGCGCGGCCAGGCCACCCTCTTGCTTGAGTTGCACGAAACGTTCCTTCATCGGGAAGTTCGATTCAGGCGTGGCCCGGATCTCGGCCTGCATCCCGGTATCGATCACGCCCGGCGCCAGGCTGCAGCAGCGCACCGCCGGGTCGCCATCCTGCAGCACGCTTTCCGCATGGCGGTCGAGCGCGGCCTTGGTGGCGCAATACACGCTCCAGCCGGGATAGGCATTCCTCCCCGCGCCGCTCGAAATATGCAGGATGCGGCGTTCGCCGCGGCTGGCGCGCACCACGGCGGCCGCCAAGGCCAGCGGCGCGGCCACGTTCAGCGTCACCGCGCGCACGGCCGCCAGCGGATCTTGCGCCGCCAGGGAACCGACCGGTACGACCACGCCTGCGTTATTCACCAGCAGCGTCGCGCCCTCGTCGCGCAGCCAGTCGGCCAGCGTGTCGCCTGTCACGAAGGCAGCCAGGGCCGCGCTATCGGACAGGTCGACCTCGATTTCGGTGAGCAAATCCGATGCCGCAGCGCGCCCGCGCGCCAGGCCGAGCACGGGAATGCCGCGTTTGATCAGCTCGGCGGCAATGGCGGCGCCGAGGCCTTTGGTGTGGCCGGTGACGATGGCTTTCATGCAGTCTCCTGTCGATTGGGTGCTCAAGCATAGCGCAAGGCCCGAAGGCGCCGCATACCGTTGTAACGGAACACGCGAAGTGGGCCAAATGCAACATTTAGCCAGACCCTCAGGGTAGAATGGGAACGCCCTGTCCACTCCGCTACTTCGATGCCATCTGCCGCCGCCTTTCCGCCACTGAACAGTCCATGCCGCGTGCTGCTGGTCGGCGCGCCGCCGTTTGCCGGCGCGCTGCGCGAGATGCTGGCCGGCGTCGACGACATGGAACTGGTGCTCACCGACGCCAACCAGGCCCTCGGACAGGCGCAGGCCTTGCGGCCCACCGTGCTGGTGCGCGCCCTCGGCGGCCAGGAAGACAGCGGCGATTTCCTGCGCGCCTGCCGTGCCCATCCCGCGCTTGGCGCCCTGCCCCTGGTGGTACTTGCTCCCCATGCGGGCAACGCCGCACGCGACGCCGCCTTTGCCGCCGGCGCCAGCGACTATCTCGCCGAACTGCCGACCCAGACCGAATTGCTGGCGCGCCTGCGCTACCATGCCCAGGCCAGCCGGGCGCTGCTCGAACGCGACGACGCGCTGAACCGCCTGTACGAGACCCAGGCCCTGCTCGCACGCGCCCAGGCCGAGCTCGAACGCATCGACGGCTTCGATATCCTGACCGGCATCCCGAACCGGCGCCGCTTCGACCAGGTGGCGCAAGGCGAATGGCAGCGTGCGCGCCGCAACGGCCAGCCGCTGTCCCTGCTGGTATGCGATGTCGACAGCTTTGGCTATTTCAACCACCGCATGGGGCGCGAAGCGGGCGACCTGTGCCTGCGCAAGATGGCCGGCGTGCTGACCGGCCAGCTCAAGCGCCCGTCCGACCTGGCCGCGCGCTACGACGGCAAGCAGTTCGCGATCCTGCTGCCGGACACCGGCCTGGACGGCGCGGTGCAGGTGGCCGAAGCCTGCCGCACCGCGCTCGAGCGCCTGGCGCTGTCGCATCCCTTGCCGGAGCGGCGCATCGTGACGATGTCGGTGGGCGTTGCCTCCACCGTGCCGGCGGAGGACGCGATGTTCGATGCCGTGCTGGCGCGTGCCGGCGAAGCCGTCCAAGCCGCCAAGTCGCGCGGCCGTAACCGCGTGGCCGCGTTCCGCGCCTAAATAAAGACCGGCTCAGGTTCCAGCTCGACGCCGAAACGCTCCTTGACATCGGCCTGGATCGCGCGCGCCAGCGCCAGCACCTCGGCCCCCGTCGCCCCGCCATTGTTCACCAGCACCAGCGCCTGCTTTGGATAGACGCCGGCCGCGCCGAGCGTCTTCCCTTTCCAGCCGCACTGGTCGATGAGCCAGCCCGCCGCCAGCTTTTCGCTGCCGTCGGCCTGCGCGTGGTGGACCAGCTGCGGGAAGCGCGTCAATAGTGCGCGGCAGGCTTCGGCGGCCACCACGGGATTCTTGAAGAAGCTGCCGGCATTGCCGATCTCGGCCGGGTCGGGCAGCTTGCGGCGGCGGATCGCCACCACCGTGTCGCTCACCTGGCGCGGCGTCGGCGCCGTCAAGCCCGCGGCCTCGAGCGCCTGGGCCAGCTCGGCATAGCGCAGGTTCGGCTGCCAGGCGCGCGGCAAGGCGAAGGTCACGTCCAGCACCACCAGGTTGGCCCCCTCGGCATGCTTGAAGATGGAGTCGCGGTAGCCGAAGCGGCAATCGGCTGCGCCGAGCGTGCGCCGTGCGCCGCTGTCCAGGTCGAACACGGTCAGCGAATGGAAGACGTCCTTGATTTCGAGCCCGTAGGCGCCGATGTTCTGGATCGGCGCCGCGCCCACGGTGCCGGGAATCAGCGACAGGTTTTCCAGCCCGCCCAGGCCTTGCGCCAGCGTGTAATCGACGAAGGCATGCCAACCCTCGCCGGCGCCGGCGCGGACCAGCACCTTGCCGTCCTGCTCGCCGATGATCTCCCTGCCTGCGATGGCCATGTGCAGCACCAGGGCTTCGACGTCGCGCGTGAGCAGCACGTTGCTGCCGCCGCCGAGCACGAAACGCGGCAGGCCGGTCAGGCCGGTGTCATCGCGCAGCTGGTCGAGCTGATCCGCGCTGGTCACGCGCAGATAGTGGCGTGCGCGTGCATCCAGGCCGAAGGTATTAAAGGCTTGCAAGGAAATGTCGCGTTCGATCGGGAGGGCTATGGACATGAGCTAAGGGGAGTCGGGAGGGTGTTCGCGGTTAACAGGTAACTTACCTAAACTAGAGCAAGCCTGCTCAACATGAGATCGCGTCGCCTGGGACGCGCCACCGGCCTCGGCAGATGAAAAGCTCTGGAGCGCAAGTGCAGACGCCGGATTGTACCGCAACAGGATTGCGCTCCCGAGGTGATCGGAGGCCCTCGGTTCGACGATCGACTGCCTCAATGAGAGCGTAAGGACGGGAACTGGACTCAGCCGACGGCGACGTCCTGACGAAGGCAATGTGCGCCGGCCTGGGTGCAACGACATCCACGTCGATTCGTCCGGCACCTTGCTTGACATCCTGCAGACGCACCTGATCGGACCTTCGGACGCATTGGCCTTGAAAAGAAGCGCTGCGATTGGCAGCATCCAAGGATGCCGCCAATGCGCGCCACATGAGTGACAGCTTACGCGGCCTGATTCCTGCGGCGACGGCTGAAGCCGACCAAACCCAGGCCAAGCGTCATGATTGCCAGCGAGGCCGGTTCAGGAACATCCTTGGCGTTGATGGCGACGGTCTCGTTAGCCTGGAAGGGTACAAGCCGGGTTCCAGCGAGATTCAGGCGCTGACCAGTGTAGATCGCGCGCAAGTTGAAGTTGTCGAAGTCGATGGCGGGACCGACGTAGTCGAATGCGATCGTATACATGAGGGGTGTTCCCGGCACGAACGGATCGTTCATATCGAAGAAGCAAATCTGGCCGCCGCCGTTACTGCCGTTGCAAGCAAGACCAGCCTGGGTGGATGAGCCAGTCATTGCGGCGCTGTTCAGGAAGAACGCGCTGTTCGCAGCGCCCGGGGGGCGCATGCTGGAGAACGTCAACTGCTTCAGGCTATTGGCGCCGGCAAGCGCGCCCGAGGCGCCGTCAGTAAAGATTGACAGGGTGAGCACGTCGCCCTGGAACGATGTTTTATAAATCACACCGTTGTCCGAGATGGTGGTGCCGTCAGTGGTGACCACGGCAGCGCGCGCCGATACGGCCGTCAAAGCCACGAATGCCGCTATGGCCAAGATAAAGTTACTACGGAAGCAATTAAACATCGGCGATCCCTTTGGTTATTAGATAAGTACAACAATTGCATACTTTACATTCAATTTTCAATATTGCAATTCTATTTTGAAAATTTTGTTGTCTTGATTACACACGGCATTCCGAGCGAGAACACGCTTCACGGCAGCCATCGCCTGGACACGTCCGAGCCATAGCACGCCTGCGCGTGCGCGCGTCGCCCTGCGGGCGCATGGGGCGCTGCCGCTGGCGCCGAACGGAGGGGGCGGGCACCGGAGAAGCAGGGATCTAGCGGCAAGTCGGGGCTGGTTTGGCTAGCACTGGGTAAGGGAATCCGTTCAATGAAGCAGTCATCCCGGCCCATCCGCCTAAAACGGTCGTTCTATTTCTGGCCGTTCCGTTAAAATACTGCCATTCATGAATCAGCAACAATAAAGGAACCCCGCCATGCCATCGTTTGATGTGGTCTGCGAAGCAGACATGGTCGAAGTAAAGAACGCCGTCGAGCAATCGAACAAGGAAATCACCACCCGCTTCGACTTCAAGGGCAGCTCGGCCAAGGTCGAGCAGAAAGAAAAGGAATTGACGCTGTTCGCCGATTCCGATTTCCAGCTGAGCCAGGTGTACGACGTGCTGGTCAACAAGATGACCAAACGTAAGGTCGACGTGCGCTTCCTCGACGAGGAAAAAGTGGAGAAGATCGGCGGCGACAAGGTCAAGCAACTCATCAAAGTGCGCAACGGCATCGAGACCGAGGACGCCAAGAAGATCACCAAGGCGATCAAGGAAAGCAAGATGAAGGTGCAGGCCAGCATCCAGGGCGAAACCGTGCGCGTCACCGGCGCCAAGCGCGACGATCTGCAAGCGGCAATGGCCCTGCTGAAAAAGGACATCCTGGATTTGCCGCTCGCCTTCAACAACTTCCGCGATTAACGGAACGCCCGCCGATCGCCGCACGCCTCGCGCTACCCCAATTTTGCTTGGGGTAGAATTGAGACTGCACAAAAGTAAAGCAACGAATGTGGCAACTGAAGGTGTCTAAGGATAGCAATGAAACGTGTTGATGATTTCCGCCTGCGTCTGGGCAACAAGGAATATGTGCCCATCATGATCGGTGGAATGGGCGTGGACATTTCGACCTCGGAGCTGGCGCTGGAAGCGGCGCGCCTGGGCGGTATCGGCCACATCTCGGACGCGATGGTGCAGGACGTCTCGGACCGCAAGTTCGACACGACCTTCGTCAAGGACAAGACCAAGCTCTACAAGTTCAACATCAACAACATGGACAAGGCGGTCGTGCAGTTCGACCTCGAGCGCCTGGCCGAAGCGACCCGCCTGCACGTGGGCGCGACCATGGCGGCGAAAAAAGGCGATGGCCTGATTTTCGTGAACTGCATGGAAAAGCTGACCATGAACGCGCCCAAGGAAACCCTGCGCACGCGCCTGTCGTCGGCGCTGGACGCCGGCATCGACGGCATCACCATGTCGGCCGGCCTGCACCTCGGTTCGTTCGAGCTGATCAAGGACCACCCGCGCTTCCGCGAAGCCAAGCTGGGCATCATCGTGTCTTCGGTGCGCGCGCTGCAGCTGTTCCTGCGCAAGGTCGCGAAGCTGAACCGTCCGCCCGACTTCATCATCGTCGAAGGTCCCCTGGCCGGCGGCCACCTGGGCTTCGGCTTCGACTGGAAGAACTACGACCTGCACCTGATCATCGACGAAATCCTCGCCTACATGCGCCAGGAAAACATCGACATCCCGCTGATCGCGGCCGGCGGCGTGTTCACCGGTTCCGATGCGGTGGGCTTCCTCGAAAAAGGCGTGGCCGGCGTGCAGGTCGCGACCCGCTTCACGGTCACCCGCGAATGCGGCATGCCCGACTCGGTCAAGCAGGAATATTTCCGCGCCAGCGAGGAAGACATCATCGTCAACGGCATCTCGCCGACCGGCTACCCGATGCGCATGCTGAAAAGCACGCCGGCGATCGGTTCCGGCATCCGCCCGGGCTGCGAATCCTACGGCTACCTGCTGGACGCCACCGGCAACTGCGCTTACATCAATTCGTACAACCGCGAAGTACTGGCCAATCCCGACGTCAAGAATCCGCCGGTGATGGACAAGACCTGCCTGTGCACGCACATGCGCAACTACAATTGCTGGACCTGCGGCCACTACACCTATCGCTTGAAGGACACCACGCACAAGCTGGCGAACGGCGACTATCAGATCATGAGCGCCGAGCACGTGTTCAAGGACTACCAGTTCAGCGTCGACAATGCGATTGCCCTGCCGGAAAAACAGGAGAGCGCGGCAGCCTGATCCCTGCCCTGTTCAATGCAAAAAGCCACGCAGCGCGCGTGGCTTTTTGCGTTTAAACAACCGCGACACGATGTCGGGAACGGGTGTACGCTAGTCCAGTCCAACTGAGGATGCCCATAGTGAAAGGCGCCCAGCATGACCACGTTCGTACCGACAGCCAATGCCGCCTTCCTTGTCGACGGCGCAGGCGTCATCGCGACCTGGAACCATTCGTGCGAACAGTTGCTCGGATTCATCGCATCGGATGTCATCGGACATCCATTCGGTGACCTGCTGATCGGAACCGACCCGGAGGACCACGGCCAACGCTGGCACGGCCTGGCGGAAGACCATGGACGCACCAACCGCGTCGTGTTGCGGCATACCGGCGGCGGCACGGTGCAGGCGGAACTGGCCCTGTTCCCGCAAACAGGCGCCGACGGCATCAACCGCTTCTGGGTAGCGGCAATCGACAACGTGCACGACGACGACACGCCTGATGCGGTACTGGTCGGGCGTACGCCGCTGGCCGCCGTCATCGACTTCCTGCCGGGCACAGTCTATGCCCTCAACCGGGACGGCCGCTTCGTGCTCTGGAACCGTAACCACGAGCGCACGACCGAACTGGCGCCGGACGAAGTGGCGGCCGCGAGCCCGCTCGAATTGTTCGACCTGCAGACGCGGCCCCTGATCGCGGACAGCATCCGCCGTGTGTTCGAGACTGGCGAGGAAGTCGCACTCGAGGCCACCGTCATTTCGCGCAGCGGGCGCGAGACGCCGATGCTGCTGTGCGGCGCGCGCGTCGATTGCGATGGCGGCCAGTACCTGTTCGGCATGGGCATGGACATCACGGCGCGGCGCCGCCAGGAAGCCATGCTGCGCCTGCGCGAGCGCGCCCTGCATGCGGCCAGCAACGGCATCGTCATCACCGGCATCGACGGGCGCAACTGCCCGATCGAGTACGTGAATCCCGCCTTCGAACGCATTACCGGCTACAGCGCCGAGGACGTCATCGGCCGCGATTCGCGTTCCATGGCCGCGGCCGGCATGGACGAGACCGAACGCTTGCAGGTGCGCGAAGCGATCGCCGCGCACCGCGCAGTCAACGTGGTGTTTCGCAACATGCGCAAGAACGGCGAACTGTTCTGGAACGACCTCTCCATTACCCCGGTGCAGGACGAGCATGGCGACACCACCCATTTCATCGGCGTCATCATGGACGTCACCGCCAACAAACAGCGCACCGCCCACCTCGAGCACGAGGTCAACCACGACCCGCTCACCGGCCTGGCCAACCGCAACCTGCTGTGGGACCGCCTCGAGCAGGCGCTGCACATGGCCAATCGGCAGAAGTCGCTGATCGCCATCCTCCTGATCGACCTGAACAACTTCAAGAACGTCAACGATACCTATGGCCACGAGGCCGGCGACATGGTGCTGAAGGTGGTGGCGCGGCGCCTGCAGGCGTCGGTGCGCGACAGCGATACCGTGGCGCGCCTGTCGGGCGACGAATTCGTGCTGGTGCTGGTCAACCAGCCCTCGCTGCGCTTCACGCTGCGCATGATCGAACGGCTGCGCCAGGGCCTGACCCAGCCGGTGTCCTTCATGCACAAGGAAATCGAGGTCGGCGCCAGCCTCGGCGTCGCTGTCTACCCGCACGACGGCCTCACCTCGACCGACCTGGTGCGCTCGGCCGACGTCGCCATGTACCATGCCAAGGCGACCGGGCGCAACGAGATCTATTTCTTCTCGAACGACATGAAATCGACCACCGAGGCGCGCCAGCGTTTCGACGCCGGCATGTCGCATGCGATCGAACGCGACGAGCTGTTCATGCTCTACCAGCCCTGCATCGATGCGAGGAGCGGCAAGGTGGCCTCGTTCGAAGCCCTGCTGCGCTGGCGCCATCCCGAGCAAGGGGTGCTGCTGCCCTCCTCCTTCCTGCTCGAGGCCGAAGAAAATGGTCGCATGGTCGAATTCGGCGCCTGGGTGCTCGACCAGGCCTGCGCCTTCCTGCACGACCTGAAGGAACTGGGCGTCACCAACGTGCCGGTGACGGTGAATATTTCAGCGCGCGAATACGGCCAGCACGATTTCGTGGCGAACATCGCCGCGCGCCTGAAGGCCTCCGGGCTCGCGCCGGAAAGCCTGCAGATCGAATTGCGCGAGGAAACCCTGATCCGCAATCCCGGCCAGGTGCGCGACCTGGCCAGGCAGCTGCGCCAGCTCGGCATGACGCTGTCGGTCGACGAATTCGGCCAGGGCATGACCGATCTGGGCTTCCTGCGCGAGCTGTCCGTGGGCCAGCTGAAACTGTCGAAGGAAGCCGTGCACGCGATCGTTGCCGAGGAACCCGAAGGCGACGGCAGCACGATGGCACGTACCCTGATCGAGATCGGGCACAACCTCAAGATGCCGGTCATAGGCGATGCGGTCGAAACGCGGGCGCAGCGCGATTTCCTGACCTCGCGTGGCTGCGAGGCGCTGCAGGGGTTGTTGCTGAGCGAGCCGATTGTTGCCGAAGCGGCGAGGGACCTGGTGCGGGACAGGATGCCGGCTTAAGGTGTGCGGCGGTTAATGGGGCTGTTGCCTGTGGCGCTATCGGTCTTTCGAGTCCGCGTGGGCTCGAGAGTCCACCCTACGAGAACACGCTGCGCATTCGGGTTTCGTATGATCTCGCCGCTAACGCTGACCGTAGGGTGGGCACTTGTGCCCACGCGGATTCAAGGGACCATTACCGGAACAGGCAACAGCCCCACCAGCCGTGACTAGCCTTCGCTGGTAATCCGATGCACAAGCGCCCCCAGCACATCCTCGGCCATCGCATTATCCACCTGGCAGGTCCCCGCATTCTCATGCCCGCCCCCTCCGTATTCCAGCATCAGGCTGCCGATATTCGTCTTCGACGAGCGGTTCAAAATCGATTTACCCGTGGCAAACACCGTGTTCTGGTTTTTCAGCCCCCACAACACGTGGATCGAGATGTTCGTCTCGGGGAACAGTGCGTAGATAATAAAACGGTTGCCGGCGAAAATCGTCGCCTCTTCACGCAGGTCGAGCACGACCAGGTTGGCATGCACCCGGGCGCAGCGGCGAATCTGTTCCTTGCACTGGCTGCTGTGCTCGAAATACA
>Ga0213835_101356_pt1 | contig 15493 bp, 11 predicted proteins | sample SWPATP01_FD_160576 | JGI IMG/M metagenome (GOLD analysis project Ga0213835, IMG submission 160576) | Coastal seawater microbial communities from Marineland, Florida, United States - SWPA TP0 #1 | ecosystem: Environmental > Aquatic > Marine > Coastal | place: USA: Florida | collected 2016-08-05
ACAAGAATCCGTTAGGACTTGGGAGTAGAGTTGTCTGTGGCCCTAACGAATAACGGGTTGTCAAGTAGCCATTACTCATGGCCATAATCATCATACAGAAAAACTAAAGCGATCGCCAGCCAAGTCACTTAACTTGTATAAACGCTTCCCATTTAACCCATCTACCACTTGCAGTTTTCGATATTGATTAGTCTTTGGAGGAAGTGTCTGCATTATCACCGATGTTGATAACAGTTTATTGATATCATTAACTGATATCAGTTGTCAAGGGGTACGCTCAGAAAACCACCAAATCAACATTCCCCATTCACTAAAAAAGCCCGGTACGCAATGGATCGGGCTTTTGTTAATTATTTTGGTCTATCTATTTGGCTACCTATACAGCCTATGTGGTCGCCAAAGGGATCATCCTGTAGAACTTCACCCGGTGTGATAGTTCTTTGTAGTACAAATTCAGAATTGCCCCTAACTTCCAAATCCACCGTTTCACGTTTTACACTCTAACTGCACCCCATAACCGCTCTACAACCCCGCAAACAGCGACTATGACAAGTCTACCGGAATCGGAGTATCTGAATCAACGGATCAACACCAAGGGCGATCGCAATTTCCAGCTTTTTGCTATTTTCCGCACCCTTCCGCACTGTCCCCGTTCTGCCAACAATTTTAAAAATCCCAGCAGATCTCGTGCCATTGTTTTTGAGTGTTTTTAAGTCGCCGTTCTCTATATATGACACGCTCCGAGCGATCGTGTTCTTTTTAAGCAGCGGAGATAAATAAAGTCTCACCTCGGGTGTCTGGAATTTTAATACCAATCCTCCACCAACCTAGGATCGGGAATACCCCACAGTCGTTCAGCCTTATCTATTGGATCTTCATATTCTGGTTCATATCCATAGTAGTCGAGTAAACTGGCTGGCTGAGAGTCAGAAGGTAAATTCAAATGACGGTAATATTGCTTTGAGGATTGATATGCAAATCTTTTCAAGGATGTCCATGGCATTTCATTAGCCGTTTGTGAATTCCATACTTCTTGAAAATCAGTATCAGCTCGTTCTTCCTCATTTTTGTATTTTCTGGCATAAACTCTTGAGATTTTACTTTTAGTCATTTGAAGCTGAATTATCTCATCCAGACTCTCAAATTCATCATCAACATACTCTATCAATCCTGCAAAAAAAGTTCTAATATAAACCCAAGGTTTTTTGATCCAGTCATACCCTAAAACTTGCCCATTATGGTATTCAACTACCACATCACTTCCACCTGGAATATGAGATAGAGGATTAGTTCTATATCTACGATCAACCCACAATATCTTGTTGGCTAGATGTCGTGGTAAGCCGATATAAACTCGTATAGGTTCATTTAGAGATGGTTCGTCAACTTCAATTTCATCATGATGATTGAAATCATGACTCAAAAGACTGTTAATGTCAATTTTATCTAGATTTTTAAGGTTTTTTATATCATTTTCTATTTCGGTTGAATCTTTAATTTGGCTATAGTTATCTGGTAATATGAAATATTTGATTAAGTGTTGATGACAGTTTAAATCTTTAAAAATCAATAAACCGATCGCCCGATAAATTTTTTTCGACTCAATCTCCTGGAAACCTGTTACAAAAATTTGCTCGTCCTCACCAAAAAAATCTTGTATTGATGATTGAAAATTTTCTCTTTCATCTGAGTTGTTTGATTGGTCACAGAAATTATCCAATTCATCTGAACCCAAGAAAATTGAACTAAGCGGTTTCTTTGTGATCAAAATATTTTCCGACAAAAAATCTTCAATGACATAGATATTCTTTGGATTTTGAGGGTATAAAATGGAAAGTTTTTCGGCAAATATTTTTTGTGTGAGAGGTTCAACCTTAAGCGTAGAATCATCGGAATTGATATTCAAATTTTTGGAACTTGTAAGCTTATCGATAGTCTGCCGAACTAACATTGGATCTATTCCCAGCATATCGGCGATTTCATCTGTTGTTGGAGAAGGACTAAGATCGAGTGCAGATTTTAAGACAAATTCCTCAAATATATCTGCTGTCCGGGTTTTGCTTATTGCCACCTGTACAGTAGTTTGGCGCACTTGATAGCGAAGATAACCTCCATTGACAAATAATAGATCGGGAGATTCAAACTTTTCTCGTAGCTGTTCTAACAAAAAATCCATAGGTCAATTAAAGAAGGGTAGAAACATCTATAAAACCTTGATACTTATGAACCACTTTTGCGACTTCTTGATAAATTTGAACTTGGGTAAATAGATCGTGACATCCTACAATAATCAATAACTCTTTTGCTCTGGAAAATGCCACATTAACTCGCTCTGGAGTTTTGGCAAATCCGACTCTTCCTTGCTGATTGTTGCGAACCATGCTAACGATGATAACTGGTTTTTCCATGCCTTGAAATCTATCAACTGTTCCCGTTCGTATGTCAAGGTTAAGATAAGTGTCCCCCCCAGAAATTCGCTCATCAATAAGTCTTAACTGAGCGCCATAGAAGGTAATTATACCGATCTCTTTTTTGGGTTGACCGTTGGCAACCTTGTCAGCCCAAATTTTGTTTATATTTTCGCAAATTTTTTGTATGCAAATAACTTCTTTCTCATTTTGATAAGAAGTTCCGATGCGTTGTTCTCTAAAATTAGCGGATGCTGGAATTTTGACCCATCCTATATGTTGATCTTCACGAATAAGCTGACAGTCCAAATGATGTGCACGCTGGTTGTCTGGGTCTGGCAATCCACAACTTAAACCTCCATCTCCTTCATCATAAAACTGGTTGATAGCTTCCATGATTTGAGGGTGCATACGGTACTGGATATTGAGCTTTTGTGTTATCCCTTTGTCTGCATTTTTTGCCATTTCAAATTGCTGCTGAAACCAAGACTTTTCTAAAAATTCAACTCTTTCTCTGGGAACTGCAAGCTCCTCTGCCAGTTCATCCAAATTTTCCTCTGTCAGAATAGGAGGTAATTGGCGATAGTCGCCAATCATGACAATCTTTTTCCCTTTTAGTGCAGGAATCAACAATTCTGGTGGAGTGCTTTTACTAACTTCATCAACAATGACAACATCAAATTGGCTAAATCTTTGAGAAAAACTCCATTGGGCTGCTTTCATACAGGTTATGCCAACCACATTGACATTATCTAAATACTGTTTTTCGATTGTTGCCAAATCATCATTTGATGGATTGCGTAACCGCTCAATCCATTGAGTCATAGTATCTTCATACCTTTCAAGATACGATTCGGCTTGAGTAAGATATTCCCCCCAAGGTTCAAAATACTGCTGAACATTTGTTAAAGAATCGGTTAAAAATATTCTTTCAGTATCAATCTCTGGCTTTAAGCTGTCCGGAATATTATCCCAGATATTTTTCCACCACGTCCTTTGTTCGGTCAGATTTTTATTCAAAATCCGGATGCTTTCATTACATTCACTGATTTCATTGTTGAGTTCTACCATTTCATTATTTATTTCATCGCGATCATTTTGTAATCCATTGAAGTTTTCAGTCAAATAATTTTTGATTTTGTCAAGTTCAGAAAACTGATTTTGTATCTGATCTAAATTATCAATTTCGGTCTGAATTTCAATCATTTGAATGTCATTTTCACAATTTATTTCTTCCAATATTTGTTGTGTTTTTATTTTCAAATTTACCACAAAACGGGCTACAATATCCGATAATATTAGCTCGGCATCAACTGGTTTTGGGGGAGCGGTTATTTCTCTGTTCCACCTTTTAATTGCAGCCAAAATTAATGCTTTATCATACAAATTTTTTGGAGCATCAGAATCATATATTGATTGAATTGTTTTGAGTAAAAAGTTTAAAATTTTTCGACCGTCAGTTATATTTTTATTTTTCAATTTTTCATACAATCGGTTGATATCGCGTTCGCGAGGATGGTGACTATCTATATAATTTTGATGTTTAAAAATCAACCAATATATCTCATTATTGATTGTGCAAAATTCATCCCAACTTTTCCATGTAGATATCAACTGATTCATTTCCATAAAAAGAGTGTTTAAAATATCTTTTAAAGGCGAATATTGAAATCTATTTTTGTCGAAAAAAGCAATTATCTGAGGTGGGAAATACAAAGATTTGTCGTCAATTAATATGCGACGATTTAAGGATTCTTGTAACACCTTAAAAATATTTTGGTTTGCTACATTTTCGTAGTCACTAATTTCACTGAGAGCGGTTCGTAATTCGGCTTTTTTTTTGTTCAAAGAATCCAATTTTGTCAACTTTTCAGAATGAAAGACTGCGTTCGATTTAATTAGCGAATTTAGATACGCAATCAGATTACCTACTTGTTGACATTGTTGATCAATTTTGTTCAACAAGTTATTCTTCTCGTTGCAAACTTCTTCTAACTCTGTTTTTCTAGATCTCAGTATTCGCTCTTGTTCGGGAAAATTTATCTCTGTTTCTAGATAGTCTTGAAATCGGATTAAATGGGTCAACAATGGGCGCAATCCCAAGAAAATTTCCTGCTGTTTTGATAAACGTTTTTGGCAATCATCAATAGTTTTTTCTAACCATCTTTCTATGACATTATGAGTCAAAAAAGGCTCTCCTTCTCGACCAACTTTTGCACGGGTATCTCCCTCTCGCAACGGACGCAATACCGGGTGGTGAGTTAAGCGACTCAGAGCATTGTCTACGGCAAGGTTAGCTTGAGATACCACTAACGTGCGCCCTCCCCGACTTGCAACTTGATAACAGATTTCAGCAATCACCGTAGTTTTACCCGTCCCCGGGGGACCTTGAATCAAAATCAAATCCTCGGCATTTAAAACAGCTTCTACTGCGTTTATTTGACTGGCATTAGCTTCGGGCAATAATAAATCTGCTTGGGATATTATAGAAATTTCAGATAGCGCCCTGGCTTTAGCCGCATCAAAGAAAAACTCACCTAGAAAAGGATTGTGGGTTTGACCCTCCTGCAAGTTACTCAATGCTTTTTCTTGCCAGCGGATCTGAACTAGACTGCCAATATCTTCAAAAAACAAAAAACCGGTTTCAGGTAACTCTAAATCTCCATCGTTTAGAGACTCAGCAATATTAGGATCAATCTTAATTTTTATCTTATTTTTGGTACTTTCTATGACTTCAATTTCCCCCAATTCTTGTCCACATTTCTTATCGCTTATTAAATCAGAGCTTGTAAATAATTTTACCGATCCGTTTCTGGCTGCGCCGGCTCGCTGCCAAAACTCCTCTTTAGTGAGTGACAGTGATCCATTGCTTGTTGCCAGATCTGAATTGATTTGAAAAGTTATACGTTTATTGGATGCCGGATAGTTGTGTTTCACAAAAGGTATGCAAAATTGTCGTTTTTCGGCTGTCCGGCGTTCAATTTTTAAATACTGTCCCCATGCGTTTACTTGCTTTTTCGTAGGTACATAATCGCTACAGATGGGCATGGTCACTATGTGTTCCCATGCTTCGGTCGGAATACCAAGATTACTTGGTACATGGGGTAATAGATGAATCAAAAAAGGGGTAGAAAACGCATTCCTTTCTCCTCTGTATTTATCGACAAAATTAATTCTATTTATCTCCAGGCATCCACTCCCATCTTGCCGAATAGTCGTCCAAAATTGCAATATCTTTCGACGGCTTTCCAATTTTTTTGGTACGGAAAAATCATCATTATCTGTTGCTATAGTCAGTTCTATGATTTCGTATTCAGGCTGTCTTGCTCCTCCGTGTCTTCGGACATAAAAAAGACAAGGATCTGACCCTAACAGCTCATTAATTAACTGATCAGCGCGAGCGTGCCTATCTCTAAAATCGGGATACTGATTAAGTGCGTCTGACCCTTCCATATAGCAGATAAAGCGATCGCTTGCTGCTCCTATGTACCTATAGCACCAATTATTAGACATGATATCCGATGAATTAAACGTGAGTTAACCCGTACCTTATTATAAGTTAATTTTAATTCTATTCTTGGTCAGGTATTGTTCTTGTTCAACACCTTTTTAACTTTACTTAATAATATATTTTTATCACGGACTCGATTTTATCATGATGTTATCTACTTTGTCCAGAAGTACACTCAGAAAACCGCAAAATCAACATTCCCCATTCACTAAAAAAGCCCGGTACGCAATGGATCGGGCTTTTGTTAATTATTTTGGTCTATCTATTTGGCTACCTATCAGAATCAGAGGGGCCATTCATCATGGTTTTGAGCAGACTTAAACCCCGTTTAACTCGCCGAGAGACTGTAACGGCGCTAATTCCCAATTTTTCGGCTGTTTCTTTTTGGGTGAGGTCATAGAGAAACACAAACTCTAAAACTTTGCGAGTCCCGTCTTCTAAATGTCCCAGTGCTTGCTGGAGACGAATTTGATCTTCTTGGGCTAGTTGGAAGCTGCGGTAACGAGTATCTGGGACTAAATCACCCAGGCTGGTTGATCCTTCTTCTTCGTCCTGAATGGGTGCATCTAAACTCAACAGAGATCTATTTTGGGAAGCCAGTTTAACCTGGTTCCATTCCTCTACGGAAATTTCTAGGGCTGAGGCTATTTCGACATCGGTGGGTTTGCGTCCCAACTTTACTTGTAGCTCTTGAATACATGGGGTGGCTTTACGCAGTAGAGTTAGCCACTGACGGGGAACCCGCACCGAGGGGCTTTTATCGCGCAAATAGTGTTGAATTTCCCCGCGAATGTAGGGAATCGCAAAGGAGCTAAAGGCATGACCCTTAGACATATCAAACCTTTCTATGGCTCTAATCAAGCCAATACAGCCCACCTGTAACAAATCATCATAGCTTTCCGTACATTGGTTGAGCCAGTGGTGGACTTCTTTACGGACTAATCCAATGTTAATTTGAACGAGTTGATTACGGATACTGTTAGACGGGGAGTGCTGGTACTCGCGCAGCAACTCCAGGCTTTCAGATTTGAGTTGGTTACTAACTGTGGTCTGCATGGCGAGATCCTGAATTAGGTTAAAGCAGGGATATAGGTTGGGCTGTATTGATTATAACCCAGTTAGAACTAAATGGCAAGAGAAAACTGTTTTCAATGTCGCAGTTTTCGGATACCAAACCCTAGGGATTGATCTGGCTTGACTTACGCACAGGCGATCGCCATAACCACAACATAGACAGTGAAAACTAATGCTAATGTTCTATTTGATAGGGCAGTCTAAAACAAAACGGGAAAAATTGCAAGTTCTGCCCCCCAGTCTTAGACCAGATTGGTTTTTGACAGGTTTATTCCCCTTCGACTAAGACCCTATATTCATCAGCAGATAGGGCATCATCAAGGTCTGATTCATCGCCTATGCGGACTTTCAGCAGCCAACCTTCTCCATAGGGGTCATCGGCTAATTCCTCGGGTGCTTCTACGATCGCATCATTACGTTCCACAACTGTACCACTAACGGGAGCCTTGAGTTCCTCAACGGCTTTGACCGATTCTACATTACCAAAGGTTTCGCCTTTCTCTAAGGCATCATTGACATCGGGTAGTTCTAAGAACACAATATCACCTAATTGGTCAACGGCGAAGGCGCTAATACCAATGGTAGCAATTTCGCCATCAAGACGCACATACTCGTGGCTATCTAAATATTTTAGGTCGTCGGGAAATTCCATTGCCATGTTAGGTCCTCATCATCTATGAATAATGCCAAAATCAGAAAATGGGTTATTGGAGACTTTTCTCTGCGCCGGATAGTTACTTCCATCTTGGCGATTTATATAATAGTCGGTGTTTGGGCATATTTTAAAAGCGATCGCCTGATTTTTTTGCCTCGTCCGCCCAGTTATGAGAAAACCGAGGATTTGACTTTCCTGACTACCTTGGACGGAGTGCCCATTGCTGCTTTGTATCTCCCCAATCCCACCGCTCAGTATACCATTCTCTACAGCCACGGCAATGCTGAAGATTTGGGGGATATTCGGCCTCGCCTGGAGAGTCTACGGGATATAGGTTTTTCTGTATTCGCCTATGACTATCCCGGTTATGGGCTTAGTGGCGGCACACCCTCCGTGGCGGGCGCTTATCAAGCCATAGAGGCCGCTTATTACTATCTTACCCAAGTTTTGCAGGTTCCCCCTGAGCGTATTATTGTCTACGGGCGATCGGTCGGTAGTGGTCCCTCAACCCACCTGGCGGCGCGGAAATTAGTGGGGGGGTTGGTGATTGAAAGCGGTTTTATTAGTACATTTCGGGTGGTAACACGGATTCCTATTTTTCCTTTTGACCGTTTCCCTAATTTGGCTAATCTTCAAAATGTCGAGGTTCCGGTTTTGATTATACATGGCGATCGCGATCGCGTGATTCCCTTTGACCATGGACAGAGGCTTTATGATGATTTTGCCGGCCCGAAAATGTCTCTCTGGGTTGAAGGGGCTGGTCATAATGATGTGCTGGAGGTGGCTGGCGATCGCTATGTAGAAACCTTGCTCAAATTTACCGAAATGTTATCAAAAAAATCAGATGATTAATTTGGGGAGATTTGATTTATAATTCAGATGGTCAGTTGTCAATCCTTTTCCAGGTGCATTTACCGCTTCATTAACCCACATAAGGAGTGTTGAACCATGAGTAAATGGCGGCGGATTGGAATAGGATTATTATTTTTAGGGGTTGCTTCTCTCCTGACTATTAACCATAGTGTGGCGGTAGCCAGAGAGTCGATTTGGCAAAGGTATCGGGATGAAAGCAATAGCCAGACACAAGCAGATCAGAGGTCAATTGCCCGCGTCTGTATTGTCGCTGATCCGACTGATACTCCCCTGAATGTTCGGGCTACCCCTCGTGGTAGAATTATTGGTAGTCTGCCGGATGGTGTGGAGGTGGAAGTGTGGGAACGATCGCCTGATGGTAAGTGGGTTTATATCTATACCCCTGTCATGGAAGGATATGTTTGGGAAAATTACCTAAAATGCTAGTTTCCAGATAATCCCTAACAGGTAAGGGCAACTATTTATGGTTGCCCGCCTGAATAGTTACCTTAATCTATAATTGATCAAAACTTCCCAGGCTGGCTGTGTCTTAATGGCTGTCTGGGTCGGTCTGGCTTTGGAAATAAATCTAAACTATGGAAAATCCCTCATCTCCAACAATCACACCACTATGGATAACTGGTATCATTTGGATGGTAACAGGTTTGGGTTTATTAGCGATCGGTGCAATTCTATGGTTTCACCTGCCTTATCTGCTATTCTTAGATGAATGGCACGCCCTATGGGCGATGGTTTCCCTGACTATCGGATTATTTACGGGTCAAGTCCTGTTCGATCGCCTAGTTGACTGGATCAGAGAACCTCAAACCGATACACCCCATCCGATTTTAGCACGATTTGGATGGATTACCTTAGCTATTATGTCCGTGGCGATCGCGATCGGTTTTACCATCAAATTCCTAGGCTGGGGAAACGCCATGATTGGTTTACTTAACCTCAGCTTTGGCATAGCTTTTCTGTGGAGTAGTCGTCAATTTTGGCGATTTCATACCACCAATAATTAATCCTGAAAATCCCCACAGATTTAATAGATAAATTCCACCGTTTTAACTTTATATCAAGTGATGACTCAACCGGAAATCAAACAAATTACCTTACCCCCCCTTAATATCACCATACACGCCGACCAAAAAGTTAGCTTAGAGTGGCTGCATCAACAGCCTCTTCCAGTCAATAATCAACCTCCATCACCAAAATTATCTGACCATTGGCAACAGTGGATCGCAGTTAATAAACTCATGGATTTTCCTGACCATATTTTAGTCGAGAAAATGGTAGAACAGGGAATAGATATCAAACTAGCTTTAGAGGCAGTTAATCAAGCCACAAGTCACCCTTATTTACAAGCCGGAAAGCAGTTTGTCCAACTCTTGCAAAAAGTCGAGTCAATGCTGACCATTCAGAGTCAATTAGCGTCTCTCTCAGAAGTCTCTCCCAGCATTGACCGCAAACCCTGGGTATCTCGGTCGGAATTTTTGGAGAGTTACTATTCCCAAAATACCCCCTTGATTTTAACTGATATCATGAAGAATTGGCGGGCGTTAGAATTATGGAATCCAGAATATCTTAAACAGAATTACGGACAAGCCACGGTCGAAATTCAAGCCGGAAGAGAAGCTGACCCCGACTATGAAATCAACCTACAGCGCCATCAAAAAACCGTGCTATTTGCTGATTATATTGATTCGGTTGTTTCCGGTAAACAAACCAACGACTATTATATGGTAGCTAATAATCGAAACTTAGACCGTCCTGAACTCAAAGGATTATTAAATGATCTCGAAATATTCACAGAGTATTTAGACCCCACGCAAACATCAGGTTGCATCTTCTTCTGGTATGGACCCGCCGGAACTGTTACCCCATTGCATCACGACCCGGTTAATTTATTATTAGCCCAAGTTTCTGGTCGTAAATTGGTAAGAATGATTCCTCCCTATCAAACACCTTTTTTGTATAACTATATCGGGGTTTTCAGCCAAGTAGATTTAGAAAATCCTGACTATCAGAAATATCCATTATTTCAAAATGTGAGACCCATGGAATTTATTTTAGAACCCGGAGAGGTAATTTTTATTCCCGTGGGTTGGTGGCATCATGTTCGGTCTTTAGAACCCAGTATCTCCGTTTCTATGACCAATTTTGTATTCCCCAATACATACGAATGGAAATATCCACAAGTCAAGCGATAGACAATGACAATTAGTATGGTATACTTGACTGGTGATGTCGAATCATGCTATCATGTTAAAATCAAGTTTTTTGGTGGAATGGGTAAGCATTAATCAGGCTGTTAATCAGTCTAATTAGTGAACAATGGAAGCTGACAGCATGACCTGTCTCTGGTTTAATTTTTACTGGTTATCTCGAATTATTAACTATGTGTCGTTTACTGGGCTATATCGGATCTCCGATTCAACTTGAGCAAATTTTGTGTCAGCCGGAACATTCCTTAATTGTGCAAAGTTACCAACCCAAGGAAATGCGGGAAGCCTTGCTAAATGCCGATGGTTTTGGAATGGGTTGGTATCATCCCACCGCCGATACAGAACCCTATCGATATCGTAATATTCAGCCAATTTGGAGTGATTTAAACTTAACTCCTCTCAGTCGCTATATTGAGTCCGGGAGAATTTTAGCTTATGTTCGCAGCGCCACTCCTGGTCAAGCCGTCAACTTGAATAACTGTCAACCTTTCCAGTCAGGAAAACTGATGTTTATTCATAATGGTTATATTCAGGATTTCCGAGAAACTCTATATAAACCAATTCGCGATCGCCTCACAGACCAAGCCTATCGTTTAATAGAAGGTAACACCGACTCAGAACACCTATTTGCCCTGTTTAAGGATAGCCTACAAAGTCAAGGAATAGCCGATCTAATTTCCGCCCTCGAACAAACATTATATACCATTGAGAAAATCGCCCATAAAATGCAGGTGCGGGTTCTGGCTAATATGATTATTTGTGATGGAAAGCAAATGGTAGCTTCCCGGTATGCTGTAGCCGGTACTCCTCCCAGTCTTTACTGGTTAAAGAATGATAAAAACTTCCCAGAATCAGTTATCATTGCTTCGGAGCCTTTATTTCCGGGAAAGTGGCATCTTTGCCCAGAACAAAGTATAATTAGCGTCGGAGAAGATTGTGATATCCATATCTACCCCCTCACTCAAACAGACCATTTATCACGCCCTGCATGAATGCCGTCTCGGCACCTTAAAACTCATTGAAGGAATTAACCGAGAAACCCTCTGTGCCCAACCTCACCCCGACTTTAGCCCTGTGGGTTGGCATTTAGGGCATATAGCCTTTACAGAAGCCTATTGGCTATTAGAAGAATGTGCAGGATATCAACCATTATATCCCGAATATAGGCAACTGTTCACCGCTGATGGTCTCCCCAAAAATCGACGAGTTCAGCTTCCTTCCTTAGAGTTTATTTTAGAGTATTTATCCCTGGTGAGAATCCAAGTTATCAAATACTTAGAAACCGCACCTATAGAAACACAGGAAAGGCTATGGCGGTTTATTATCCAACATGAATCTCAACACGGAGAAACCATCGCCATAGTCCTACAATTATATAGATTTGAGGTACAAAACAGCGATTTTTCCCTATTTTATGATGTTCCTATGTTGTCAGTTTCAGAGGTAGAAATACCCGCCGGAGAGTTAACCATGGGAAATAAAGCCATTGACGCAATGGATAATGAACGCCGCCTTCATAGTTGTTATTTAGATCAATATTGGATTGATACTTACCCCGTCACCTGCGGTCAATATCGCCAATTTATCGAAGCGGGAGGCTATCATAAAGCTAAATGGTGGTCTAATGATGGTTGGGAGTGGCTTAAGCATAACCATAACCAACAACCTCTTTATTGGACTGATAACCCTAGTTTAGATAATCACCCCGTTTGTGGTGTGAGTTGGTATGAAGCCGAAGCCTATTGTAATTTTGTCGGGAAGAGACTTCCCACAGAAGCCGAATGGGAAAAAGCCGCTAGTTGGGATAGTAAAGCTGGTAAAAAACGCACTTATCCCTGGGGCGAAGAACCCCCTACACCAGAAAATTGTAACTGTAATTCCCTGGGTAAAAATATTACTAATCAACCCCTAACTACTCCCGTTGATAGGTATTCTTCAGGAGTGAGCGCCGCTGGAGTTTATGATTTATTAGGTAATGTGTGGGAGTGGACTAGCAGTAATTTTATGGGTTATGAAGGATTTGAGTTTTATCCCTATCGTGGTTATTCTGAAACTTATTTTGATAACCAACATAAAGTTTTGCGGGGTGGTAGTTGGACAACTCGTCCCTGGGCTATGCGTTGCAGTTTTCGAAATTGGTATTATCCCCATGTCCGCGAAATTTTTGCTGGTTTTCGTTGCGCCAGAAGCAATAATTAATAATTGATAATTAATAATTGGGTAGGGGCGGGTTCCGCTGTCAATGTTGTGATTAACGACAGTCTAAATAAACCCGCCCCCAACCGCCGTCAATGTTGTGATTAACGACAGTCTAAATAAACCCGCCCCCAACCGCCGTCAATGTTGTAATTAACGACGGTCTAAATAAACCCGTCCCCAACCTCCGTCAATGTTGTAATTAACGACGGTCTAAATAAACCCGCCCCCAACAGGTGTCAATTTGGTGATTAACGACAGTCTAAATAAACCCGCCCCCAACCGCCGTCAATGTTGTTATTAATGACGGTCTAAATAAACCCGCCCCCAACCGCCGTCAATGTTGTTATTAATGACGGTCTAAATAAACCCGCCCCCAACCATGTATAATGGTGATGTAGGGGCGGGTTCCGCTGTCAATTTGGTGATTAACGACGGTCTAAATAAACCCGCCCCCAACCGCCGTCAATGTTGTAATTAACGACGGTCTAAATAAACCCGTCCCCAACCATGTATAATGGTGATGTAGGGGCGGGTTCCGCTGTCAATGTTGTTATTAATGACGGTCTAAATAAACCCGCCCCCAACCGCCGTCAATGTTGTTATTAACGACGGTCTAAATAAACCCGCGCCCAACCGCCGTCAATGTTGTGATTAACGACAGTCTAAATAAACCCGTCCCCAACCATGTATAATGGTGATGTAGGGGCGGGTTCCGCTGTCAATTTGGTGATTAACGACAGTCTAAATAAACCCGCCCCCAACCGCCGTCAATGTGGTAATTAACGACGGTATAAATAAACCCGTCCCCAACCTCCGTCAATGTGGTAATTAACGACGGTATAAATAAACCCGTCCCCAACCTCCGTCAATGTGGTAATTAACGACAGTCTAAATAAACCCGCCCCCAACCGCCGTCAATGTGGTAATTAACGACGGTCTAAATAAACCCGCCCCCAACCGCCGTCAATGTTGTTATTAACGACGGTATAAATGAACCCGCCCCCAACTCATGGGGGGTGGATGAATTAATTTATATTCCTCACAAAATCATGGGTAACTTTTATAAAACTTTCGGTTTTTTCGTAGGGTAAAACATTACGACCAGGAATTACTATAGACTTGGCTTTTTTCCATCCTTCTTCGTAGAATTTGCCGCGCTTATCTACGGTTTCTGACTTCCCACTGCGACTAATACTAGAGGCTTTATCGCCAAAAACTACTAGGGTCGGTTGGGTCAAATTTGCCATGTCTTGGGTATAGTCTTGTCGCCAAAATCCTGCTAAAAATGAAAAGACTGCATAGCGACTTTTGGGGTCTTTTGAACCTATTGCTAACAGGTCTAACCATTCGCGATCAACGTCTTTGGCTTCAGCAAATAATTGTTTAATTGAAAAAGACTGTAAAAACTGTTCCCGACAAGCATAATTCCAAAATAGTCGCCCGGCTGGGGTATCAAAAAATAGGTTCCACAATAAACGCTGTTTAGTGGGTGATGAAGCCTCGGTCATGACTCGCCAAGCTGGGGGACCTGATAACACTATTCCCCGCACACTTTCTGGGTATGTTTTACTGAGGACGATCGCCACTGGTAATAAAGCACCCTGTGCTAGTAAAATCACTGGCTGCTTGATTACTGTTTCAATTAAACACTGTAGTTGTTCCGCCCAGTCTGTGATTTGATAAGCTACTGCTGGTTTATCACTTTCCCCACACCCCAGCAGGTCTGGGCTGTATATGGGGTTATTATATCCCTGCCACTTTTCACAAAATCTATACCAAAAACGCCGAGATAATCCTACTCCAATAGGATGGATTAATAGTAGGGGAATATCTGCGGATATTTCCGAAGATGAGGGATGAAATTCATAGGCGCATTGATAGCCACGCCATTGGTAGTATTCTAAGGGTTTTTTAGTCGGTTGGGAATTACTCATAATCATGATTGTCAGTGCTGTTTATGGGGGTTTAATCGAGGCGATCGCTTGATTCGCTGGTCTCGGTTACAGGTGCTTCCTTGGCTTCAGTTTCTGGTTGGTCTCGCACAATTTTAGGTAAGGCGGCTGGAGTCCCAGGTTCCGTTTCTATTTGAGTTAATCCCGGAATCTCAAAGCTGCTGAAAAAGTTTTTAATTTGCTCTAAAATCGGCGTTTCTGAGTCATTATTGGAAAATTTGGGTAGTTGCAAGTTTTGCCAAAGTTTCTGTAATTGGTTTCCGGCTACTGGTTCGGAACTTTCTGATGTCGGATTTTCTGGGGGTAAAGGTTCCCTTGGCGCTACAAGTTCAGGTTCTGAGACTTCCTGTTCCTCAACGACTATAGGTTCAGGTTCTGAGACTTCCTGCTCCTCAACGACTATAGGTTCAGGTTCTGAGACTTCCTGCTCCTCAACGACTATAGGTTCAGGTTCTGAGACTTCCTGCTCCTCAACGACTATAGGTTCAGGTTCTGAGACTTCCTGTTCCTCAACGACTATAGGTTCAGGTTCTGAGACTTCCTGTTCCTCAACGACTATAGGTTCAGGTTCTGAGACTTCCTGTTCCTCAACGACTATAGGTTCAGGTTCTGAG
>Ga0213835_101358_pt1 | contig 15473 bp, 13 predicted proteins | sample SWPATP01_FD_160576 | JGI IMG/M metagenome (GOLD analysis project Ga0213835, IMG submission 160576) | Coastal seawater microbial communities from Marineland, Florida, United States - SWPA TP0 #1 | ecosystem: Environmental > Aquatic > Marine > Coastal | place: USA: Florida | collected 2016-08-05
TCGAAGGACAGCGCCGTATGCACCGCGTTGCCCAGCGGATCGAGGATCGCGCCGACCTCGTCGTCGATCGCGTCCGGAAGCGGCACGACGTTGAACGCGGGCAGCGCGAGGTATTCGGCAAAGGCGCCGGGCTCGTTCACCCCGATCCCGCGCGTGTCGGGATCAAGGTGAAAGCGCCCCGATCGGCTTTGCCGCGACTGGTGTCCGATCAGGTGCCCCTCGCCCGACACGCGCTGGCCGATCTCCAGCCCGGTGACGTTGCGGCCCAGCTCCACGATCTCTCCGGCGAATTCGTGGCCGGTGATCAGGCCCACGGGCACGGTGCGGGCGGCCCAGTCGTCCCAGTTCCAGATGTGGATGTCGGTGCCGCAGATGCCTGTCTTGCGGATGCGGATCAGCACCTGGTCGGGGCCGATTTCGGGAACCGGCCGATCCTCCATCCACAGCCCCGGCTCGGGGCGCGATTTCACCAGCGCCTTCATGCGATCACCCCCAGCTTGCGCCCGGCCGCGGCGAAGGCCGCCAGCCCCTCGTCCAGATCGGCCCGCGTCAGCGCCGCGTTCATCTGCGTGCGGATGCGCGCCCGGCCCAGCGGCACCACCGGATAGAAGAAGCCCGAGACATAGACGCCACGCGCGTCCAGCTCCGCCGCCATCGCCTGCGCCAGCTTCGCCTCGCCCAGCATGACCGGCACGATGGGATGTTCGCCCGGCAGCAGGTCGAACCCCAGCGCGGTCAGGCCCGCGCGCCAGTAGGCGGTGTTGTCGAACAGCCGCGCGCGCAGGTCGTCGGCGCCTTCGACCAGATCGAGCGCCGCCAACCCCGCCGCCACGACCGCCGGCGGCAGCGCGTTGGAAAACAGGTAGGGCCGCGCGCGTTGCCGCAGCAGGTCGATCACCGGCTGCGGCCCGGCGACATAGCCGCCCAGCGCGCCCCCCAGCGCCTTGCCCAGCGTGCCGGTCAGGATATCGACCGACACGCCGAAATGCGCCGGCGTCCCCCGCCCCTGCGGGCCCATGAAGCCGGTGGCGTGGCAGTCGTCCACCATCACCAACGCCCCGAAACGCCGGGCGAGGTCCACGATCCCCGGCAACGGCGCGAGCGTTCCGTCCATGGAAAACACCCCGTCGGTGGCGATCAGGATGTGGCGCGCGCCGCCATCGCGGGCCGCACGCAACTGCGCCGCCAGATCGGCCAGGTCGCCGTTGGCGTAGCGGAACCGCCGCGCCTTGCACAGGCGGATGCCGTCGATGATGCTGGCGTGGTTCAGCGCGTCCGAGATCACGGCATCCTCGGGACCCAGCAGCGGCTCGAACAGCCCGCCATTGGCGTCGAAGCAGGCGGCGAACAGGATCGCGTCGTCGGTGTGCAGGTAAGCCGCCAGCCGCGCCTCCAGCGCTGCGTGCAGATCCTGCGTGCCGCAGATGAACCGGACCGAGGCCATGCCCCAGCCGTGGCTGTCGATCGCCGCCTTGGCCGCTTGCGCCAGCGCCGGATGATCGGCGAGGCCGAGGTAGTTGTTGGCGCACAGGTTCAGCACGCGCCGCCCGTTCACCGTCACCCGCGCGCCCTGGGCCGAGGTGATCGCGCGCTCGCGCTTGGTCAGCCCGTCCGCCTCGATCCCGGCGAGGGTTTCGCGCAGGTGATCAAGGAACGCCGCCCGGCCGTTCGTCGCATTTTCCGTCATGTCGCACGACCCTCCGTCATTTCGGATACGCTGCCAGAGCCGGCAACGCCTGTCAATATCCCGGATGAATTTCCGTCATAGCGTCGCACCCCGCGCACCATTGCGCCCCCGATCCTGCCAGCTATAGTCCGCCGCGCACAGGTCGGAGCGATGGCATGACCCAACCCCTTGTCGGTGTCGTAATGGGCAGCCAGTCCGACTGGCCCACCATGCAGGAGGCCACAAGCCTGCTGGAATCGCTGGCGATCCCGCATGAATGCCGCATCGTTTCGGCCCACCGCACGCCGGACCGGCTGTGGCGCTATGGCTCCGAGGCCGCGGGGCGCGGGCTGCGGGCGATCATCGCGGGCGCGGGCGGAGCGGCGCATCTGCCGGGGATGCTGGCCTCCAAGACGCTGGTGCCGGTGATCGGGGTGCCGGTGCAGACCCGGGCGCTGGGCGGGGTGGACAGCCTGTATTCCATCGTCCAGATGCCGCGCGGCTTTCCGGTGGCGACGATGGCGATCGGTGCGGCGGGGGCCGCCAATGCCGCGCTGATGGCCGCGCAGATCCTGGCGCTGAGCGACCCCGCGCTGGCCGCGCGGCTGGCCGACTGGCGCGCCGCCCTGTCGGCCTCGGTCGAGGAAGCGCCGCGCGATGATTGAACCGCTGCCCCCGCGCGCCACGATCGGCATCCTCGGCGGCGGGCAGCTTGGCCGGATGCTGGCGATGGCCGCCGCCCGGCTGGGGCTGCGCGCCCACATCTACGACCCCGCCACCGAACCGCCCGCCGGCGACGTGGCCGCCGCCGTGACGACCGCCGGCTGGGACGACAACGCGGCGCTCGACGCCTTCGCATCCGCCGTGGACGTGGTGACCTGGGAGTTCGAGAACATCCCCCTTGCGGTCGTCGAACGCCTTGCCACCGCCCGCCCCGTCCGCCCCGGCCTCGCGGCGCTGGCCGCCAGCCAGGACCGGTTGGCCGAAAAGCGCTTCCTCGCCGGGCTGGGCCTGCGCACCGCACCCTTTGCCGATATCCCCGACCCCGGCGCCCTGCCCGCCGCGCTTGCGGTCACCGGCCTGCCCGCGATCCTCAAGACCCGGCGCATGGGGTATGACGGCAAGGGCCAGGCCCGCGTCGCCAGCGCCGAGGGGGCCGCGACCGCGCTGGCCACCCTGCACGGCGCCCCGGCGATTGCCGAGGGCGTGGTGCCCTTCCGCCGCGAGGTCTCGGTCATCGCCGCGCGCGGCCTCGACGGGGCGGTCGCCGCCTATGACCCCGGCGAGAACACGCACGAGGACGGCATCCTGCGCCGCACCCTGGTCCCCGCGCCGCTGTCCTCGTCCGAGCGGACCGAGGCGGTGCTGATCGCGGGCCGCATCCTGAACGCGCTCGACTATGTCGGCGTGATCGGGGTGGAGCTGTTCGTGACCGACGCCGGCATGGTGGTGAACGAAATCGCCCCGCGCGTCCACAACTCGGGCCACTGGACGCAGAACGCCTGTGCGGTCGATCAGTTCGAACAGCACATCCGCGCCATCGCCGGCTGGCCGATCGGCGACGGCAGCCGCTTTGCCGATGCCGAGATGGTCAACCTGATCGGCGACGACATCGACCGCGCCCCGGCCTATGCCCGCGAGGCCGGCGCCGCGCTGCACCTCTATGGCAAGGCCGAGACGCGCGCGGGCCGAAAGATGGGGCATGTGAACCTGATCCGGCCCAGAACCCCTTGAGAAGCCACGCCCTGACCCGTCCCGCCCCCTCCGGGACGCGCAAGGGTGGGCACGGGTGAGGCGCGGGGCGGGTCAGCCCTGCAGCGCCTCCACCTCCAGCGGCCCCTCGTGGCGGGCGCGCATGGCAAGTGCGGCGGCGTGGCTGGCGGCGGCGGTGGTGAAATAGGGGATGCGGTCCATCAACGCGACCGACCGGATCTCGCGGCTGTCGGCCACCGCCTGCGCGCCCTCGGTGGTGTTCATCACCAGCGCGATGGCGTCGCTTTTCAGCATGTCCACGATATGCGGGCGCCCCTCGTAGACCTTGTTGACGATCTCGCAAGGCACGTCCGCCGCGGCCAGCCAGTTGGCCGTTCCCCGCGTCGCCACGATGTCGAAGCCCAGATCGACGAGGATGCGCGCGGCCTCCAGCATCTCGTGCCCCTTGTCGGCGTCGCGGATCGACAGGAACACGCGCCCGCTTTCGGGCAGGGTGGTTCCGGCGGCGATCTGCGCCTTGAGGAACGCCCGTGCAAAGGACCGGTCCCAACCCATCACCTCGCCGGTCGAGCGCATCTCGGGCCCCAGCAGCGTATCCACGCCGGGGAAGCGGGCAAACGGCAGCACCGCCTCCTTGACGCTGAACCAGGGCGTGGCGGGGTCGGCCAGCGTCATCGGGTCGGCAATGGGCTCGGGCGCCTCGCCCTCGCCGATGGGGGCGCGGGGACCGCGATGCGGGAAGGACGACAGGCTTTCCCCCGCCATCAGCCGCGCCGCGATCGAAGCGATGGCGCTGTCGGTGGCCTTGGCCACGAAAGGCACCGTGCGCGAGGCGCGGGGGTTCACCTCCAGCACGTAGATGTCGCCGTCCTTGATCGCGAACTGCACGTTCATCAGCCCGACCACGCCCAGCCCGCGCGCCAGCGCCTCGGTCTGGCGGCCCAGCTCGGCCACCACCTCGGCGCTCAGGGTATGCGGCGGCAGGCAGCACGCACTGTCGCCCGAGTGAACGCCGGCTTCCTCGATATGCTGCATGATGCCGGCGACATGCACCGCCTGCCCGTCGCACAGCGCATCCACGTCCACCTCGACCGCGCTGGACAGGTAACTGTCGAGCAGCACCGGAGAGGTGCCGGACACCACCACCGCCTCGTTGATGTAGCGCTCGAGCTGCGCGTCGTCGCGCACGATCTCCATCGCCCGGCCGCCGAGGACATAGGAGGGGCGGATCACCAGCGGATAGCCGACCCGGGCCGCGATGCGAAACGCCTCGGCCGGGCTGCGGGCGATGCCGTTCACGGGCTGTTTCAGCCCCAGCCGGTTCAGCAGCGCCTGGAACCGCTCGCGGTCCTCGGCCAGGTCGATCGCGTCGGGGCTCGTGCCCAGGATCGGGATGCCCTCGGCCGCCAGCGCCTGCGCAAGCTTGAGGGGCGTCTGCCCGCCGAACTGCACGATCACGCCGTGCAGCGTGCCGTTCTCCTGCTCGACCCGCAGGATTTCGAGGACATGCTCCAGCGTCAGCGGCTCGAAATAGAGGCGGTCCGAGGTGTCGTAGTCGGTGCTGACCGTCTCGGGGTTGCAGTTGATCATGATCGTCTCGTAGCCCGCATCGGTCAGTGCAAAGCAGGCATGGCAGCAGCAGTAATCGAACTCGATCCCCTGCCCGATCCGGTTCGGCCCGCCGCCCAGGATCACCACCTTCTTGCGGTCGCTGGGCCGGGCCTCGCATTCCACCTCGCCCATCGCGGGCACCTCGTAAGTGGAATACATGTAGGGCGTCTGCGCCTCGAATTCGGCCGCGCAGGTGTCGATGCGCTTGAAGACGGCATGCAGGCCCAGCGCCCGGCGCGCGCGGCGCACCTGCGCCTCGTCCCGCCCGGTCAGCTTCGCCAGCCGCGCGTCGGTAAAGCCCAGCATCTTGAGCCGCCGCAGCCCGTCGATGTCCGCCGGCATCCCGGCCGCGCGCACCGCTTCCTCGGCCTCGACGATCTCGCGGATGCGGGCCAGGAACCAGGGATCGAACTGTGTCGCGGCGGCGATGTCCGCATCGCTCAGGCCATGACGCATTGCCTGTGCGATCAGCCGCAGCCGGTCGGGGGTGCGGGCGCTGATCGCCTTGATCACGGCGGCGCGGTCCGGGGCGCCGGGAATCGCGATCTCGTCGAAACCGGTCAGGCCGGTCTCCATGCTCGCCAGCGCCTTCTGCACGCTTTCGTGGAAGGTGCGCCCGATCGCCATCGCCTCGCCCACCGACTTCATCGCTGTCGTCAACTCGGGAACGGCGCCGGGGAACTTCTCGAACGCAAAGCGCGGGATCTTGGTCACGACATAGTCGATCGAGGGCTCGAAACTGGCCGGTGTCACCCGGGTGATGTCGTTGTCCAGCTCGTCAAGCGTATAGCCCACGGCCAGTTTCGCCGCGATCTTGGCGATGGGAAAGCCGGTGGCCTTGGACGCCAGCGCCGAGGAGCGCGAGACGCGCGGGTTCATCTCGATCACGACCATCCGCCCGGTGGCCGGGTCGATGGCCCATTGCACGTTGGAGCCGCCGGTCTCGACCCCGATCTCGCGCAGCACGGCGATGCTGCCGTTGCGCATGATCTGGTATTCCTTGTCGGTCAGCGTCAGCGCCGGGGCGACGGTGATCGAATCGCCGGTGTGCACGCCCATCGGGTCGACGTTCTCGATCGAGCAGACAATGATGGCGTTGTCGGCGCGGTCGCGCACCACCTCCATCTCGAATTCCTTCCAGCCCAGAAGGGATTCGTCGATCAGGATCTGCCCCACCGGCGAGGCGTCGAGGCCCTGCCGGCAGATGCGCTCGAAATCGTCGCGGTTGTAGGCGATGCCGCCGCCGGTGCCGCCGAGGGTGAAGGCGGGGCGGATGATCGCGGGCAGGCCGACCTCGTCGATGGCGGCCATCGCCTGCGCGACTCCGGCGGCGATGTCGGGCTTGCCGTCGGGGCGCTTCGGCGCGGTGACGATGGTGGCACGCGGGTTTTCCAGCCCGATCCGGTCCATCGCCTCGCGGAACAGCCGGCGGTCCTCGGCCATCTCGATCGCCTGGCGGTTGGCGCCGATCAGCTCGACCCCGAACTTGTCCAGCACACCCATGTCGGCCACCGCCAGCGCGGTGTTCAGTCCGGTCTGCCCGCCCATGGTCGGCAGCAGCGCGTCGGGGCGCTCCTTTTCGATGATGCGGGCGACGATCTCGGGGGTGATCGGCTCGATGTAGGTGGCGTCCGCCAGACCGGGGTCGGTCATGATCGTCGCGGGGTTGGAGTTGACGAGGATGACGCGATAGCCCTCCTCGCGCAGCGCCTTGCAGGCCTGGGCGCCTGAATAGTCGAACTCGCAGGCTTGCCCGATGACGATCGGTCCGGCCCCGATGATCAGGATGGACTTGATGTCGGTGCGTTTCGGCATGGGTCCCCCGAGGCGGCGTGGCGGCGCGCAAAATCGCCCCCGTATAGCCAGCCCCGGCGGCGGCGCAACCCCGAACCGGGACCTCCCGCACGCCGGCCCCGGCGCTGCGCGCCGATGCCGGCCCTTGGGCCGGGCCGGCCGCGACAGGCCGCGTCCGGCGGGCGCGACCGGCCGGAACCCCGCGCGCGACAGCGGCCGCCGAGCGGGGGGCTCGATGCCCCCCCGAGGCGGCGCCCCGGTCGGGCGGGCGTCGGGCGGAGCGGGGCGGGACGGATCAGCCCGTGGCGGGGATCGCGGCCGCATCCACCGCGAGGGTTCCGTCGCCGGCATCCCGCGCGCCCGGCACCCGCAGCACGCGCCCCTCGCCCTTCGGCAGGCGCAGGCGCAGCGACGGCCAGGGCGGCGGCAGCGCGCCGCTGCGGGACAGCGATACGCTCACCGCCCCGGCGTCGGCAACGACTTCGGCGCGGATCAGGCAGTGGTTGCCGGCCAGCGCGTCGGCGTTGTCGCCGGCGTCGTCATAGACCTCCGACACGCTTGCACCCTGCGGCGCGGGCCAGACGGTCAGCACCCGTGCGCCCCCTTCCTCCATCGGCACCGCCGCGCCCGCGCGCACGAAAAGCGGGATGTCCCGCAGCCCGACCGGCTGCGTCAGCCACTGCCCCGGCGCGTGCCGGACCCCGGTATGAAAGTCCCACCAGCCGGTGCCGTTGTCGGGCAGCCACAGGCGGCGCTCGCGCGCGCCCTCTTCCACCACGCTTGCCACGAGCAGGTCGCGGCCCAGCAGGAACTCGTCGCAGTCCTCGAAACAGGCCGCGTCGTGGTCATGGTCCAGGAAGGTCGGGCGGATCATCGGCGCGCCGCGCGTCACCGCCTGCCACAGGCAGGTGTAGAGGTAGGGCATCAGCCGCACCCGCAGCCGGATCGCGTCGCGGATCGGGGCCAGCACCTGCGGATGCGTCCAGGGCTCGGTCGCGGTGCCGTCGGGGTTCCAGGAGTGGATGGAAAACCGCGGGTGGAAGATGCCGTTCTGCACCCAGCGCAACAGCAACTCCGGCCCCGGCTGCGGACCGGCGAAACCGCCGACGTCATGGCCGATGTTGGAAATCCCCGACAGCGCCAGCGACAGCCCCTGCCGGATGTTCCAGCGCAGCGTGTCCCAGCCGGTGCGGTTGTCGCCGCTCCAGGTCTGGGCATGGCGCTGCAGGCCCGCGCAGCCCGAGCGGATCACGAGATACGGACGCCGCCCGGGCGCGGCCGCCCGCAGCGCGGTCTCGGAGGCGCGGGTCATCAGCACCGCCTGGGCCGGACGCACCAGCCCCAGGGCGACCTCCCGCCCGAAGCCGTGGCAGGGCGCGTCATGGTCCCAGACCGGGTATTCGTTGTTGTCGTTCCAGATCGCGGCGACGCCCTTGTCGAGCAGCGCTTCGCGGATGTTTTCCGCCCACCACGCCTGCGTCGCCGGGTTGGTGAAATCCAGGTGCGCCCCCTGCCCGTCCCAGAACGGCGCCAGCGCCGGTTCGCCCGTCTCGCTGTCGGGGATGAACAGGCCGGCCTGCGCGGCCTCGGCGTAACGGGGATGGTCGGTCAGCAGGCAGGGCTTGACGTTGGCGACCAGCGGCACGCCGGCGGCGTTGAAGCGCGCGCACAGCCCCTCGGGGTCGGGCACCTTGTCGCGGTTCCAGTGGAACACGTAGCGTCGCGGCCCGATCGAGGTATAGCCCGACGACAGATGGAAGCTGTCGCAGGGGATGTCATGCTCGGCCAGCCGGTCGAGGAACCCCTCGAGCCGCGCCTGCGCGTCGGGCGCGTCGGTATGTGCCATGGTCGAGCCCGAGTACCCCAGCGACCAGCGCGGCGGAAAGGCCATGCCGCCGGTCAGCGCCTGCTGCGCGGCGACCAGCGGCGCCGGCGTCGGCGCCCAGGACAGGTAGATGTCCAGATCCCCGTCCTCGGCCCGGAAGCTGCGGTAGGGCGCGTGATAATTGTCGATCTCGCGCCCGATGTCGAAGCGGCAGGTCGCCAGCGTGTCGTAGAACAGCCCGAAGGCGCCGGCGGCCGCGGTGCGCGTCAGCGTGAAGGGGATGTGCTTGTAAAGCGGATCGGTGGTGGCGGCGTCATAGCCCATCGCGTCGAGGTTGCGCAGATCGAAGCTGCGCCCGCCCCGCTCCAGCGGCCCTGCCTTGTCGCCCAGGCCATAGACCCGCTCGCCGGGCCCGCGCAGCAGGTAATGGCCTATGGCAGGCGTGCGGCGGCCGATCTCCCAGGCGCCGGTGGGGCGTTCGGACACGAGGGGCTGCCAGCCCGCGTCCGTGCACGCCTCCCAGACCAGATGCAGCGGGCGGCGCACGTGCACGCGCAGGCGATCGGTGGACAGCGTCAGGCCGTCCGGGTCCTCGGACAGGGTGAAGGGCGGGCAGGCAAAGCCGTCCAGGCGGTCGCGGGCGCGACCTTCCGGCGGCGCGTCGCCCCCCGGCGCGACCGACCAGCTTCGGTCACAGCGCCAGGCCCCGTCGCGCAGCAGCCGCACCCGGAACAGCGCCGGCTCCAGCACCTCGAGCCGCAGGGCGTGCCGCCCCTCGACGCGCAGCGCCACCCCGGCCGGACAGGGGCCTGCAACCTCCCACCGCACGAGCGTCCGCATCCTGCCCTCCCCCGAAAGCGCGTCATCGCGTCGCGCTTCTGCCCCGCGGGCGCGACCACGTCAAACCGGAACGCCGGAAAACCGCGGAAAACGACCGTTTCCACGCGGCTTGACCCCCAGCCATGACGCAGGCGCATGGCGGGTCTGCGGCTGCAGAAGTTGTGCTGCAGTGCAGAAAGAGTATCTCTCGGGCAACCCCGATCCGCATCAAACCTACGAGAAAGACACGACAATGACCTTCATGAACCCGACCCATTCTTCCGACCGCAGCCACGGCGCCTGGCAGTTCCTGTCCCGCGTCGGCAGCATGCTCGCCGGGCTGAGCGACAGCTATCGTCGCTACCGCGTCTACCAGGAAACCTGCGACGCGCTTCAGGGCCTGTCGGACCGCGAGCTGGCCGACATGGGCGTGAACCGCTTCGAGATCCCCACCGTCGCCGGCCGCGCCGCGTTCTCGGACGCCTGAGACGCCGGAAGCGACGATCGCACCTTGTCAGCGGACCCCGCGCGCCTAGGCTAGCCGCAAGGCAAGCGAGGCGCGCATGGTCAACACTACCCCCATCCCGGCAGGCCGGGCATTCGACGTGCTGCTGGCCGGCTGGCAGGCGCAGGCCGCAGGCGGGTTGACCGCATCGTGGATGCTGCATGGCCGGCCCGGCATCGGCAAGACCGAGATCGTGCAGGCGCTCGCCGACCGGATCGGCGCGCGCCTTTTCGATTTGCGGCTGACCACGATCGAGCCGCAGGACCTGCGCGGCCTGCCCTATTTCGATCACGACCGCCGGCAGACCGTCTGGTACCGGCCCGAGGATCTGCCCGACGATCCCGCCACGCCGACGGTGCTGTTCCTGGACGAGCTGACCGCCGCGGCGCCGACGCTGCAACCCACCGTCTACGGGCTGCTGCAGGAACGTCGCGTCGGCCGGCACCGTTTGCCGGATGCCTGCTTCATCGTCGCGGCCGGCAACGACGTGGAGGACGGCGCGATCGCCTACGAGATGGGCACGGCGCTGTCGGACCGGCTGATCCACCTGCAACTGCGCGCCGAGGCGTCGGACTGGCTGGCACGCTTTGCCCAGCCGGCGGGGCTGCACGCGGCGGTGCTGGCCTTCATCCGCACCCGGCCCGAGTTGCTCGAGACGACCGAGGCCGCGATGCGCGCGGGCGAGACCATCGCCTGCACGCCGCGATCATGGGCGCGCGTTTCGGCCATCCTGAACGCGGTGCCAGACCGCGCGGCGCGCAACGCGATGATCGCCGGCACCCTGGGCGAGGCGCCTGCGGCCGAATTCCTGCTGGTCGCCGACGAGATCGCCGCCACCGTGCAGGTGGACGAGATGATCGCCGCCGGCCCGCGCGAGCGGCTGGAAATGTATCCGGCCTCGATGCACGGGCTGACGGCGCTGACCTACGGGCTGGTCACGATGGCCGACAAGGCCCGGCTACCCGCCTGCATCGACATCATGGCCGCGATGCGCCGGCTGGGCCGCGACCGGGGCGCGCCCTTCGACGGGCTACCGCTGGGCGAGCTTGTCACCCACGGCTTCGAGATGCTGATCCGCAAGGCGCTGGATCACGGCTGGCAGGATGCGTTCCTGTCCTCGCCCGCCTACAAGGCCTATGCCGAGGAACGCCGCGCGGCCGGGCTGGAATAGGGGGGTGGCCCATTCCGCCCGCGCCACCGCCGCCCTGCGCGCCCTGACCGAGGCCGACCCGGCGCTGGCCGCGCTGTCGCTGTGGTGCACCCACCGCGACGCGGACGGCCCCACCGTCACGCGGGGGACCGTGATCCGCTACGGCCCCGGTTTCGCAACCCTGCCGCTGCATGAACAGATCGGGCTCGCGGGGCACCACATCCTTCACGCAAGCCTGCAGCACTCGGCCCGGATGGCGGCGATGGAGGCGCGTTTCGGCGACGGCTTCGCACCCGACCTTTGGCGGATGGCGGCCGATGCGATCATCAACGAGGCACTGCTGCAGGCCGGCCATGCCCTGCCCCGCCCGGCACTGACGTTGACCGGGCTGCTGCGGGCGGTGACGGGGGCGACGCCGCCGGCCGTTCAGGCGCTGGCCGAATGGGACGTCGACCGGTTGTACCTGAAGCTGACCGGCGATGGCACCGCCGCCGGGCAGGCGCGCGAGCATGCGCGGGGACAGGGTTTTGCCGACGATCTGGAGGCCGAGGACGAGACCGAGGCAGCCGAGGGCGAGCAGACGCGCGCCGACTGGCGCGGGCATCTGGCGCGCGCGATGGCGGCGGGTCAGGCGGCGGGCATCGGTCTGGGGGTGTTCGGGCACCGGCTGGCCGACCTGCCGGTGCCCCGCACCCCGTGGGAAGTCGTGCTGCGCCGGTTGCTCGCCCGCGCAACCCTGCCGCGGCCCGCCCCCAGCCACCGTCGCCCGGCGCGCAGCTGGCTCGCGCTCGACGCGCAGGCGCGCGCCGACGGGACACCGGCGCCGGTGTTCCAGCCGGGCCTTGCCCGAACCCAGGCGGCACCCCGGCTGGTGCTGGCGCTCGACTGCTCGGCCAGCATCGACGCGGCGCGGCTGTCCCTGCTGGCCGCCGAACTGGGCGGGATCGCCCGGCGCTGCGCGGCCAGCCTGCACCTGCTGGCCTTCGATACCGCGGTGCGGATCGAGACGCGCCTCGACCCTGCCCGCGTCGCGGGGCAACTGCGCGCGCTGGACCTGCCGCAGGGCGGCGGGACCGACTTTGCCCCGGTCATCGCCCGCGCGGTCGCCCTGCGCGCCTCGGCGCTGGTGGTGCTGACCGACCTGGACGGCCCGACCGGCCCGCCCCCCCGCCTGCCCGTGATCTGGGCCGTACCCCGGGCGTCAGCCCCGCCCGACACCGGCTTCGGCCTTGTCCTGCACCTGAGCCATTAGCGCGGCCATCCGCGCATGGGCCGACACGCGCCCGGGTTCCAGCACGATGTCGCGCAGGGGCGTTGCCTGCGCGATGTTGATGCGGTGAAGGTCGGCCTCGGTCAGCGGCGCGGCGAACAGCGTCTCGCGGATCAGCGCCTTTTCGCGCTCGTCCAGGCGCAGCACGGTCGGCCCGTCCTCGGACTGGACCGAGACATAGGTCAGCGGCGGCACCCGCCACAGGTCGGACTGCTCGATCACCAGATGCAGCCGCACCGCGCCCAGCCCCCGGCCGGCGGCGATGCGGGTCAGGATGGTGACGGCGCGGCTGCGCAGCAGGTCTAGGCCCCGGTCGGCCTCGGCGGCATCGACCAGGGCCCCGCGGCGGGATCGCGGCAGGCGCAGGAAGCGGGACTCGAACAGGTAGATCACGAACAGCATCGGCAGCGGCGCCTGGGCGATGGCCAGCGCACTGTCGCGCCAGATCAGCGCCGCCAGCCCGAAGGGCAGCAGCGCGACGAGATAGCGCAGCAGCTCCACCTCGAAGATCACCCGCGCCCACAGGCCGGGGCCGCCGCGCGCCGGCCACAGGATCACCCGGCCGAAGAACTTGCGCGGCAACTGGCGCACCTTCAGCGCGGCAGGGTTCATCACGGTGTCGCGGCTGACCAGGAACATGCCCGCAAGAATGGCCCGGCAGGGGCGGCGGTCAAGCGCTGCCGGCCTGTCGGCGCCGACCCGCCCGCGACGCCGCCGGACGCCCCGCAGGACTGAATCGCGGTTTCCCCCGTCGCGGCAAATGGCTAGACAAGCGCCATGATGTGGACCGTGCCGAACATCCTGACCACGCTTCGCCTGCTGGCCGCGCCGGGCGTGGCGATCATGTTCCTGTACTTCAACCGGCCCTGGGCGGACTGGCTGGCGCTGACACTGTTCATCGGCGCCGCGATCACCGACTATTTCGACGGCTACCTCGCCCGTCTGTGGAAGCAGGAAAGCCGCATCGGCGCGATGCTCGACCCGATCGCCGACAAGGCCATGGTGGTGATCGCGCTGCTGGTCATCACCGGCTATTCCGGCATGGACCCCTGGCTGATCCTGCCGGCCACCGTGATCCTGTTCCGCGAGGTGTTCGTCTCGTGGCTGCGCGAATACCTCGGCGACCGGGCGTCGTTCCTCAAGGTCACGCGGCTGGCCAAGTGGAAGACCACCGCGCAGATGGTCGCCATCGGGGTGCTGTTCCTGGCCACGGGGCTTGACTACATGCACCAGGCGCGGCTCGACCTGCTGGGCCCGGATCGGCTGGCGCGGCTGATCGTGCGCGACAGGATGGTCTGGGCCGAGGCGATGGGGGCATGGTATGCCTACATGGTCGGGCTGGTGCTGATCTGGGTGGCGGCGGGACTGACGCTGTGGACGGGCTGGGACTATTTCCGCAAGTCGCTGCCCCATCTGAAGGACGAGGTGCGCAAGTGATCGACGTTCTCTATTTCGCCTGGGTGCGCGAGCGGATCGGCATCGCGCGCGAGCGGGTCGAGACCGGGGCCGCCACCGTGGCCGAGCTGGTCGAGGAGTTGCGCGCGCGCGAGGAGCGCTATGCCTTCGCCTTTTCCGACCTCGCCTCGCTGCGGGTGGCGGTGGACCAGGAACTGACCGACTTCGACGCCCCCCTGGAGGGCGCGCGCGAGGTGGCCTTCTTCCCGCCGATGACGGGCGGCTGAGGCGCGCGCCGCGATGGACATCCGCATCCAGACCGAGGGCTTCGACAGCGGCGCGGAACTGACCGCCTTCCTGGCCCGGCAGCCCGCGGGCGGCGTCGGCGCCACGGTCAGCTTTACCGGCATCGTCCGCGACTCCGAGGAAGGCGGGTTGCAGGCGATGGAGATCGAGCACTACCCGGGCATGACCGAACGCGCGATCGCCGCCATGGTGCAGACCGCGCGCGAGCGCTGGGGGCTGATCGACGCGCTGGTGATCCACCGCCACGGCCCGCTGGCGCCCGGCGAGACGATCATGATGGTCGCCACTGCCGCCGGCCACCGGGCCGAGGCCTTTGCCGCGGCCGATTTCCTGATGGACTACCTCAAGTCCCGCGCCCCCTTCTGGAAGAAGGAGCGCACCGCGGACGGCGCCGACTGGGTGGCGGCCAAGGATGCGGACGAGGCAGCGCTGAAGCGCTGGTAGGCGCGGGGGCCTACCCGCCGCCCGCCGCCGCACAGGCCTCCAGCGCCCGCCAGCCCGCCGTCACCCCGCGCAGCGACACCTCCATCCGGATCGGATTGGCCGTCGGCAGCGGGCGAAACCCGACCTCGATCCGGTCGCCGCGGCGCAGGCGGTCAAGCTCGGCCTCGGTGATGGTGCCGGCAGCCAGGCAGAGGTCGGCGTCGCAGTGCTGCCAGGCCAGCGCGACGGCCTGATCCGGGCCGGCGGGGTGGCGCCAGGCGATGCCGTTGGGCAGGCTGACGCCCAGCGGCACCCGCAGCCCGGCCAGCGCGCCGGTTTCGCCGGGCGCGGGCGGGAGCAGCAGCATCTCGAGCAGGACCGCCCCGCTGCGGGCGCTGACGCGGGTGTGGCGAAGCTGGCAGACGCCGGGCGCCGCGACGAGGACCCAGTCGCCATGGGGCACGGGATCGGCCGTGGCGACGGGTGGCGCCAGCAGCACCGCCCCGACCAGCCAGAGGCGCCGCAACCCCCGACGCAGGCACGGCGCCTCAGCGCTGCGCGATGCGCGCATCGGGTTCTTCCTCGTCCTCGGCGTCGTCCTCGTCACGCCGCGGGCGATCGTCGCGGCCGATGCCGCTGTCGTTGCGAATCTCGGGCAGGTTGCCGCGCCCGACCCCTTCGCGCGGACCGGCCCCGGGCTCGGGGACACCGCGCTCGGCGCCTTCGCGCCCGACCCCGCCGCGACCATTGGCAAGATCGGCACCGCTGTCCTGCCGATAGGTCGGCCCCGGTCGGCTCGGCGCTGGCCCGGCATCTTCTCCGACGTCGCCCGGCTCGCCATCGCCCGGCTCGCCATCACCCGGCTCACCATCGCCCGGCTCGCCATCGCCCGGCTCGCCATCACCCGGCTCACCATCGCCCGGTTCACCGTCGCCCGGCTCACCATCGCCCGGCTCACCGTCGCCCGGCTGACCGTCACCCGGCTCGCCATCACCC
>Ga0213835_101359_pt1 | contig 15455 bp, 16 predicted proteins | sample SWPATP01_FD_160576 | JGI IMG/M metagenome (GOLD analysis project Ga0213835, IMG submission 160576) | Coastal seawater microbial communities from Marineland, Florida, United States - SWPA TP0 #1 | ecosystem: Environmental > Aquatic > Marine > Coastal | place: USA: Florida | collected 2016-08-05
CTGCGACACCGGCAGCTCCGGTGGGTAGTGGATGCGCGGGGCAGGACCCGGCGCGGCGGCGGCAATCATCAGCCCTCCAGTCTATGGCGCGCCGTGGCGACACTGAGTCCGGGATCGCCCTCTGTGCCGCATAGTTGCAAAGTCTGTTGACGGGAAAACTACTTTGCGATACAAAGTTAAGCATGACGACGCACCCCAGCGACCGTGACGACCGCCGCGACAGCCGACCCGACGACGGCGACGGCGACGACAAGCTGACCGACCCAGCGGCGGCGCTGGCACTCGTTCAGCGTCAGCAAGCGGCGCTCGAGCGCGATCAACTCGGGGGCATCCCCGTGATCCTGTTGGTCTGGGGTGTTGCGTGGTTGGTCGGCTTTGGAGCGCTGTGGTCCGGCTACGCCGGAGGAAACCCCTGGTTTCAGGTTCCGCTGACCGTCGCGGGCATTGTGTTTGCGGTGTTCCTTGTCGCCGCAATGGGAATCTCGGCGTGGATCGGGATGCGCCTGAATCGCGGGGTGCGCGGTCCGTCGAACTTCTCGGGTGCCGTGTACGGCATCGCGTGGCCGATCGTTGGATTCGGTGCCTGGTTGATGGGCGTCGCTTTGGCTCGCAATGGAATGGACTCGGAGTTGCAGAGCCTCTTCTTTCCCGCCATCTTCGCGCTTGTCGCCGGGGTGATGTACGTGATGGGCGCCGCCATTTGGCGATCGCTCGACCAGCTCGTGTTGGGGCTCATCATCCTGGTGGCGGGCACCGTCGCCCCCTTCTTTGGCGCCCCCACGAACAACCTGGTGATGGCGGTGCTCGGCGGGGGAGCTTTCTTGATCGCCGGCCTCGTCATGCATATAAACCTCCAGCGGGGGCGACGGGCGTGACTGAGCTTGACCCGGTCATCCACGCCGCCGCGCGGCTGCGCATCTCGGCGACGCTCGCGAGTCTCGAGGAGGGCGACCGCATCACCTTCCCGCGTCTGCAAGAGCTGCTCGACATGACGGCCGGCAACCTGTCGACGCACCTGCGCAAGCTCGAAGACGCCGAGTACGTCGTCGTCGAGAAGACCCACAAGGGCCGCACGCCCGTCACCTACGTCGCGCTCACTCGCCGCGGACGCCGCGCCTTCGAGGACTACACCGACACCCTCCGCTCACTGCTAGGAGACAACGCATGACCGCATACGACCCCCACGCCGACGCACCGCTCGCGCGGCTCGTCGGCGCCACCCGCCGCTTCGGCGAGCTGACCGCCCTCGACGACGTCACGCTCGACGTGCGCGCCGGCGAGCTGATCGGCCTGCTCGGCCCAAACGGCGCCGGCAAGTCGACCCTGCTGAGCCTCGTGCAGGGCCGTCGCCGCCCCACCGCGGGCACGGTTGAGCTGTTCGGCGGGTCTCCGGGCGACGCGGTTCGTCGCGTGCGCCTCGGCAGCACACCGCAAGAGACCGCGCTGCCCGACACTCTGCGCGTCGGTGAGGTCGTCGATCTCGTCGCCGCCCACTACCCCGACCGGGTGCCCACTGGTGACCTCGCGGACGAGTTCGGCTTTGCCGAGCTGCTGCGCCGCCAGTGTGGTGCGCTGTCGGGTGGGCAGAAGCGCCGCATCGCGGTCGCGCTCGCCTTCGTGGGCCGTCCACGCCTGGTGCTCCTCGACGAGCCCACGACCGGCCTCGACGTGGATGCACGTCACGTCTTGTGGGCGGCGATCCGCCGCCACCATGCGGCCGGCGCCACGGTCGTCGTCACGAGCCACTATCTGGAGGAGATCGAGGCGCTCGCGGAGCGCGTCATCGTGATCGACCACGGCCGGGTGCTCGCCGACGACACGCTGACGGCGGTGCGTGACCGGGTGATGTCTGCCGTTGTCGAGTTGACCTCGCCGGAGCCAGCGCGCGTCGTCTCGCTGCCGCACATCGTTCGTGACGAACGCGTGGGGGAGGGGGCGGCCGCGGCGGGGCGCGTGCGCCTGACGGTGGACGACGCCGACGCCTTCGTGCGCGAGCTCGTGATGAGCGGTGCGCCGTTCGAGCGCCTGACCGTGCGCGGCGCCTCCCTCGAAGAAGCCTTCCTTGCCCTCACCGTGTCCGAACGGAGCGCCTCATGAGCACGACTGCCACCCGTCCCAGCGACGCGCCCCGCGCATCCACGGTGTCGCCGTTGCCGCTGTTCGTCATGCATCTGCGGATGCTCGTGATCGAGACCCTGCGCGTGCCGATTGCGGTGATTGGCACAATGGCGTTCCCCGCGCTGAGTCTGCTGTTCTTCGTGGTGCCGAACCGCGCGGTCGCCGACGACCCGGTGCTGGCAACGCAGGCGGTGCTCGGCCTCGCCGTCTTCGCCGTCATGGTGAGCGCGCTGTTCAACCTGGGGCTCACAGTGGCCGAGAACCGCGAGAAGCCGTGGGACCCGTACCTGCGCAGTTTGCCGCTGCCGGCCGCCGTGCGCATCTCGGCGCAGGTGTCATCGACCGCGGTGTTCAGCTTCCTCGCGTTGGTGCCGGTGCTCGTCGTCGGCGCGCTGGCGACGGCGGCGCAGGTGTCGGCGATCGGACTGCTGTCGGGCCTGGTGGTTCTGGCGGTCACGAGCATCCCGTTCTTGCTGCTCGGAGCCGCGATCGGCTACGCCTTCTCGTCGAAGGCAGCGATCGCAGTGATCCAGGTCGGCATGTTCGGCTTCGCTTTCGGTGGCGGGCTGTTCTTCCCCCCGCAGTTCTTTCCCGAGTGGTTGGAAATGCTGTCGCGCTTCTTCCCGTCGCGTCACGCGCGCGAGCTGACTCTCGCCGCCGTTGAGGGAACAAACCCCGAGCTCTGGATGCTCGCGGGCGCAATCATCTGGACGCTCGGCACCGCCGCGCTCGCCTTGTGGCTGTACCGCCGTGACGAGGGCCGCCGCTACCGCTGAGCGGTGGACCGGTGCGGGCGCTCGCTCGTGTCTCGCCGGCCCCTCTCGAACGGCGGGCACCCACCCCTGCCCCCGCGTCGAGTTGGCCGCGATCCATCACGGCGCAACTCGCTGTATACGGAAAGCGCCGAAAATGCGTGATTTATCGACATCGCCTGAATTTTTGTATACATTAAGCGCGTGGCGAGCAATGGGACGGCGACCAGAACCACGGAGACGGGGACGGCCGCCGACCGCGCCTACGCGACCCTGCGCACCTCCATCATCGAGGGCACGCTCGCCCCCGGCTCTCCGCTCGCTGAAGTCGACCAGTCCACGCGCCTCGGGATGAGCCGCACCCCGGTGCGCGAAGCGTTCGCCCGCCTCATCGACGACGGCCTCGCGACCGAGCTTGGCCCCCGCACCCTCGTCGTCAGCACCATCGACGCCGACGACGTCACCGCCCTCTTCGACCTGCGCCGCGCCCTCGACGAACAGTCCGCCCGTCTCGCCGCCCGCCGCGCCACCCACGAGCAGCGCGAGCACTTCCGCACCATCGCCGAACGGTTCCACGTTGTGACGGCTGCCTCCCTCGCCGACGACGACAGCGGACGCCACGGCTACTACACCCTCGTTACCGAGTTCGACGCGGCGATCGACGCAGCCCTCGGCCGAAGCCCTCACCTCGCCACCGCCCTCGGCCGCGTGCGCACCCACCTCGCCCGCGTGCGCCGCCTCGCCCACGACGACGACGCGCGACTCGTCGCATCCGCCTCAGAGCACGGCGCCATCGCCGACGCGATCGCCGACGGCGACGCGGAGCGGGCCGCCCACGCGACGCACCTGCACCTGCACAACGCGCTCACGAGCATCCACGAGCACCTCGCCCTGCGACAGAAGGAGACCCCATGACGACCACGCACTCGGTGCGCACGTACAAGAGCAGCGAGCCGCTCGCCGCGCCCGAGCAGCTCGCTGGCAAGCTCGCCACTCTCGCGGCCGAGCAGGATCGCCCGCTCGACGAGAAGGCCGTCGACATGGTCATCAACCGTGTTATCGACAACGCCGCCGTCGCCACCGCCAGCCTCGGCCGCGCGCCCGTCGTCAGCGCCCGCGGGCAGGCCGAAAACCACCCGTACACGCCGGGCGCCACCGTCTTCGGACTCGCGCCGACCCAACGCGTCAGCCCCGAGTGGGCCGCCTGGGCGAACGGCGTCGCCGTGCGCGAGCTCGACTACCACGACACCTTCCTGGCCGCCGACTACTCGCACCCGGGCGACAACATCCCGCCGATCCTGGCCGTCGCCCAGCACGTCGGTGCCACCGGCGAGCAGCTGCTCAAAGGCCTGCTGACCGGCTACGAGATTCAGATCGACCTCGTGCGCGCCATTTGCCTGCACGAGCACAAGATCGACCACGTCGCCCACCTCGGGCCCAGCGCCGCGGCCGGCATCGGAACCCTGCTGCAACTCGACCAGGAGACGATCTTCCAGGCCATCGGCCAGGCCCTGCACACCACCACGGCCACACGCCAGTCGCGCAAGGGCGAAATCTCCACCTGGAAGGCGCACGCCCCCGCCTTCGCCGGCAAGATGGCCGTCGAAGCCGTCGACCGGGCCCTGCGCGGCCAGACCAGCCCGAGCCCCATCTACGAAGGCGAAGACGGGTTCATCGCCTGGTTGCTCAGCGGCCCGACGGCCCGCTACGAGGTGCCGCTGCCCGACAGTGGCGAAGCGCTCACGGGCATCCTCGACAGCTACACGAAAGAGCACTCGGCTGAGTACCAGGCCCAGGCCTGGATCGACCTCGCCCGCCGCCTCGGCACCGAGCGACCCGAACTGCGCGACCCGGCCAACGTGAAAAGCATCGTGCTGCACACCAGCCACCACACGCACTACGTCATCGGCTCTGGTGCGAACGACCCGCAGAAGTACGACCCGACGGCGAGCCGCGAGACGCTCGACCACTCGATTCCCTACATCGTCGCCGTCGCCCTGCAAGACGGCGGCTGGCACCACGTCGACTCGTACGCGCCCGAGCGCGCGGCGCGCCCCGACACGGTCGCGCTGTGGCACAAAATCACGACCACGGAAGACGCCGAGTGGACCCGGCGCTACCACTCGCTCGACATCAGCGAGAAGGCCTTCGGCGGCCGCATCGAGATCGAGCTCACCGACGGCACGACAGTCGTCGACGAGATCGCCGTCGCCGACGCACACCCGCTCGGCGCCCGCCCGTTCGGCCGCGCCGAGTATGAGAACAAGTTGCGCGTCCTCGCCGACGGCGTGCTCGCCGACGAGGAGGTCGACCGCTTCCTCTCTCTCGCCGCACGCCTGCCCGAGCTCACCCCTGACGAGCTGAGCGGTCTCACCGTCACCCCGCTCGAGCCCGTGCCGGCCGCCCCGAAGGGACTCTTCTGATGCTGTCCACGACGACGACTCCCACCGACCGGCGCAAGGCCTTCCGCGAAGGGCTGCGAAGCGAGCGCCTGCAGGTCTTTCCCGGCGCGTTTACGCCGCTGAGCATCCGCCTGATTCAGGAGAAGGGCTTCGACGGTGCCTACATTTCGGGCGCCGTCATGGCCGCCGAGCTGGGCCTGCCCGACATCGGTCTCACCACGCTCACCGAGGTCGCCCAGCGCGCCCACCAGATCAGCCGCATGAGCGATCTGCCGACCCTTGTTGACGCCGACACGGGCTTCGGCGAGCCGATGAACGTCGCCCGCACGGTGCACGAGCTCGAAGACGCGGGAGTCGCGGGCCTGCACCTCGAAGACCAGGTGAACCCGAAGCGCTGCGGGCATCTCGACGGCAAAGCGGTCGTGGATGCGGACACCGCGATCAAGAGGATCCGCGCGGCCGTCGACGCCCGCCGCGACTCCGAGCTCGTCATCATGGCCCGCACCGACATCCGTGGTGTCGAGGGGATGGACGCGGCGATCTACCGCGCGAAGGCGCTGCAAGACGCCGGCGCCGATGCGATCTTCCCCGAGGCGATGGCGACCCTCGACGAGTTCGAGCAGATGCGGGCGGCCGTCGACGTGCCGATCCTCGCCAACATGACCGAGTTCGGCAAGAGCGCGCTGTTCACGCACGCGCAGCTCGCCGACGTCGGCGTCAACATGGTGATCCACCCCGTGTCGCTGCTGCGCGTCGCGTTCGGCGCGATCGAGCGCGCGCTCGACACCCTGCAATCTGACGGCACCCTCGACGCGGAGGTCGCGGACATGCAGACTCGAGGCAGGCTCTACGAGCTGCTCGACTACGAGGCGTACAACGCCTTCGACGCGGGCATCTTTACCTATAGCGGCCGCTAAACGCGGCCTGGCCTACAACGGCCGCTGAGCGCCACCCCGACAGCGACCCCGAGCGAAGGAGCACGGCATGAGCGACGACATCAAGAAGGGTCTCGCCGGCGTCGTCGTCGACGAGACCGCCATCAGCAAGGTCAACCCCGAGACCAACTCGCTGCTGTACCGCGGCTACCCCGTGCAGCAGTTGGCCGCGCAGTGCACCTTCGAGGAGGTCGCCTACCTGCTGTGGCACGGAGAGCTGCCGAACGACGATCAGCTCGCCGACTTCGAAGAACACGAGCGCGCACACCGCCACCTCGACCGGGTCGTGAAGGACGCGATTGACGCGCTTCCGCTCACCGCGCATCCCATGGACGTGGTGCGCACCGCGATCAGCGTGCTCGGCGCGCTCGACGAGACGCTCTCGAGTGACCGCACCTGGATCGACCGCGACTTCACGCTGCAGCGATCGATGCGGATGCTCGCAAAGCTTCCGGCGATCGTCGCGTACGCGCAACGTCGCCGCCGTCACCAGCACCCCGTCGAGCCGCGCGACGACCTCGGCTATTCGGCGAACTTCCTGCACATGGTGTTCGGCGAGGTGCCCGAGCAGGTCGTGGTCGACGCGTTCGACACCTCGATGACGCTCTACGCCGAGCACTCGTTCAACGCCTCGACGTTCACCGCGCGCGTCATCACGTCGACGCTGAGCGATGTGTACTCGGCCGTGACCGGCGCGATCGGCGCACTGAAGGGCCCGCTGCACGGCGGAGCCAACGAGGCCGTCATGCACGTGTTCGCCGAGATCGGCACGGCCGACCGCGCCAAGGGGTGGCTCGATCAGGCGCTCGCCGAGAAGCGCAAGATCATGGGCTTCGGGCACCGCGTCTACAAGAACGGCGACTCGCGCGTGCCGACGATGCGCGCCGCCCTCGACACGCTCGTCGCGCACTACGACCGGGCCGACATGATCGAGCTGTACGACGCGCTCGAGCAGGCGATGGATGCGCGCAAGGGCATCAAACCGAACCTCGACTACCCGTCCGGCCCCGCCTATCACCTGATGGGCTTCGACACCGAGGTGTTCACGCCGCTGTTCGTGGCCGCGCGCATCACAGGCTGGACGGCGCACATCATGGAGCAGCTGAGCGCCAACGCGCTGATTCGCCCGCTGAGTGTGTACACGGGGCCCGATCAGCGCGACGTCTCAGCTAGCTGAGCGCCGCATGGGTGAAGATGGGGAACATGACTGACGCGATCCCCACACCGCACCTGACCCTGAACGACGGCAACCGCATCCCCCAGTTGGGGCTGGGCGTGTTCCTGGTCGAGCCCGACGAGGCTGAGCGCATCGTCTCCGACGCCTTCGAGGTCGGCTACCGGCACATTGACACCGCCCGCATCTACAAGAACGAGGAAGGTGTCGGCCGCGCCATCGCGGGCTCGGGCATCGCGCGCGACGAGCTGTACATCACCACCAAGCTGTGGAACAGCGACCAGGGCGCCGACACCGCCCGCGGCGCGCTGGAGGCGAGCCTTGAGCGCCTCGGTCTCGACTACGTCGACCTGTACCTGATCCACTGGCCGGCGCCGAAGTACGGCAAGCACGCCGAGTCGTGGGAGGCGCTCATCGCGCTGAAGGAGGCCGGGCTCGCGAAGTCGATCGGTGTGTCGAACTTCATGGAGTCGCACCTCACCGACATCGACGCGTCGGGCGTTGTTCCCGTCGTGAACCAGGTCGAGCTGCACCCCGCGTTCCAGCAGCGCGGGCTGCGCGCGTTCCAAGAGCCGCGCGGCACCCTCACCGAGTCGTGGGGTCCGCTCGGGCAGGGCAAGTACGAGCTCGCCGAGCTGGCGGGCCTTGCCGAGATCGCCGAGCGGCACGGCAAGACCGTGCAGCAGATCGCGATTCGCTGGCACCTGCAGGAGGGCATCATCGTCTTCCCGAAGACCACCAAGCGTGAGCGCATGATCGAGAACGCCGATGTGTTCGACTTCGAGCTATCGGCCGACGAGATGGCGACGCTCGCCGCCGCCGACAAGGGGATGCGCGTGGGCGCCCACCCCGAGAACACCGACTTCTAGCGCAGATCGTCGAGTGCGGCGCGCAGCGTCGTCCCTGAGGGGTGAGTGGGCGTGAACGCGTCGTCCGCGATGAGGGCGTAGCGAGCATCCGCCGTCGCGATGGGGTCGTCGATTACCCACCACGCCCACGCGAGGGCTCCGACGCTGCGGTCACGTGACCAGTCGAGTACGGCGGTGAGGTGCTCGCTACCACCGTCGCTTTGGCCGTACTCGGCGATGAGTAGCGGGGCCGCCTCGGCGACCGGGGCCAGTTCGGCCTGCCAGCAGGCTGTGTCGCGACAGCGCTGCTCGGGGTAGAGGTGCACACCTGCGATCAGCTGGTCGTCGTCGGGGCGGTGATTGACCCACCCGCGCACGTCGTTCGCGTAGTCGAGACCGCTGACGATGACGGGCTGGCGGGCTCCGGATGCGCGCACGGCGGCGACGAGATCAGCCATGCCAGCGGCCGTGAAGGTTGAGCCAGATAGGCCTGTAGCGCGGTCAATTTCGACCGGCACCGCGCACCCTCCGTCACGCCAGCACTCTTCTGTCAGCTCGAACGCCCACCGTTGCCGGTCGGCGTCGTACCGACTGTGCGGCTCGTTGAAGACGTCGAAGATGACCGCGCGGTGCTTGCGGTACTCGGCGGCCACCTCGTGCCAGAAGGTGATGCTGTTCGTGTCCGGCATTGCGCGAAGACCGTCGGCGAGCTCACCGTCGGGTGCGCTCCAGTGCAGGTCGAGGATGACCACGAGCCCCGCGTCGGTCGCGAGGGTCACGAAGCGCTCGAGATTGTTGCGGTAGTCGTCGACGGTGCCGAACGCGATGCTTGGCCGGTCGACGCCCCAACACTGCTGATTGAGCGGAATGCGAATGGCCGTGAAGCCCCACTCAACCATGGCGGAAACCGCCTGGGCGGTGGTGCCGCCGTCGTCGTGGCCCCGGCCCTGAATGCACGCGTACTCGAACCCGGGCACGTTCGCCCCCCAGAGCCGAAGCGCCTCACCGGTGCGCCCGTCGATGAGCTCGGCACCGCGCACGTGCGGGGCGGGGGCCTGCGGGGTCGCGCTCGTGAACGTTGCCGCCCACCCTCGTGCGGGCCCGACGGTGCTGCTCAGCACGGCGACAGCAACAGCCGACGCGACCACCCCGCCCATGACCATGGCGACGATCGCGATCGCGGTAACGCGGTGTCTCCGTCGCGAGGGGGCGTGCGGCATGGCTTCAGTCTGCACGGCCGACGCTGGGGTGTGCGTACAGTGGCACGACGGTGCGGGAGCCCGTCGGGGTGTCGAGGAGCAGCGGGCCGCCGGCGGGCGACTCGAGCCCGTCAAACTCGCGCTCAAGGGCATCCCGGCCCTCGGCGAAGTGCGTCCACTGATCGACGTGCAGCCCCACCACCCGACGCGCGCCGAGCAACTGAGCGGCGGCGCGTGCGCCCGCCGCGGTCAGCGTGAGCGGCGCGTCGATCGCCGGAATGCGGGCGGCGCCCGCGAACAGTACCGCAGCATCCACGGGCCCGTAGCGGTCGGCGATGGACGCGACGACCGTGAGCTCCGAGTTGTCGCCGGAGACATACACCGTGGGATGCCCGGGCGCGGTCAGCAGGAAACCACAGACGGGCCCCAAGCGCTCGGCAAACTCGGCGGGCCCGTGCTGGGCGGGAACGGCGACCAGCACCGCCCCGGACGCTGCGCGGCTGGCGATCGCGGTACCGACGGCGGCGGGGTCGTCGAGCGCCAAAGCGCTGTGGTCGGGCAGACCGACGACGCGGGCCGTTCCGCCCCGCGTGCCGAGGTCGACGGCGCCCTCGGGGGTCGTGACCACGAGCGGCAAGGCGAGCGCGATGTTGCGGCCCGACTCGTCGAGGTTGTCTTCGTGGTGATGGTGAGAAACCAGGGCGGCGTCAATGCCTCCTAACGCGGTCGCGTCGACCGCAGGCCCCGCCGTCTTGGTGAGGTCGTTGTCGCCCGGGCCGTACACGGTCGGCGGGTCGAAGGTGGGGTCGAGCAGCAGGCGCAGCCCTGCCCACTCGAGCAGTGCGGTGGGGCCGCCGACGACGGTGACGGTGAGGCTCGCGGAGGTTGTCATGCAGTGCACGCTACGCCAGGCCACTCTGCGCGAGAGTCGCTACGCGAACGGGTCCACCCGCAGAGCCCGCAGCAACCACCGCGCATCCGCCGCAAGGCACCGCTCAACGCCGCCCACATCTCCGGACTCCGTGGTCGATGCGGCGATGCGCTCGTACCAGCGCGTCACCGCCGTGTGGATGTGCGCCCGCGCCGAGTCGTGTTCGCTGGCGCCAACGATGACGGCTCCTCCGAGGCTGTCGGTTCCGTTCGTGGTCGCGGCGATGTAGGCCTCGACGACGGGTGTGCCGCGCGCGATCTCGGCGGCCCACTCTTTCTCGAAGCGGGTGACGAACGCGTCAGCGAGCCCCATCATCAGCCCGTCTTTGTCGCCGAAGTGGTAAACCACGGCGCCGCGTGAGACGCCCGCGCGTTCGGCCACCGCGTCAATCGTGCACGCGGGCAGGCCGCCGGTCTCGAGGATGCGCGCGGCCGCGTCGAGCAGCTCGGCACGCGTCTGCTGCGACTCACCGCGCCGCCGGTCGTCGAGACCACCCGCGGCGACGACGGCATCAAGCTGCGCGCGGTCAATGCGCGCGGGGGATGCGCCCTGCGGGGTGAGCAGGCCAGCCTCGATCCAGCGGTACAGCGTTGCTCGCGTGACGCGAGCGCGACGGGCTGCCTCGCTGATGCTGATCGTGCTGTCGGCCGATGCCGATCCGCCGCCCTCTTTCTGCGTCATGTCGTCGACCCTACGGGTGCGGGCCGAGCGCGCGAACGTGGTCGAGCAGGTGCGCCTCCACCGCGGCTCCTGTTCTCCAGCCCTCAGCGAGCAGGTCGTGGCGTCCGCCGAGCTCGATGAGCTCGGCGTGGGGGAGGCGGGCGGCGAGCGTCGCGTGCTCCCTCGGGTCGACGGAGCGATCATCCGGGCTCGAAAAAATTGTCGTGGGGGTCGTCGGTGTTTCGAGCGGCAGTCGACGCACGGCGCCCATCTCGCGGGTCGCCGCGCGCGCCCACGCCCAGGTCGAGCCGGTCACGAGCCCCTCAGCGTGCGACCGGCGAATCTCGCTGAGGCGCGCGAACGCCTCGGGCTCGTCGACCGCCATGTTCGTCTCGAGCGTGCACTCGTCGGGCGGCGTCCAGCGCTCGCCCGCCGCGAACCGCCGACCGTGGCCCAGCCAGACGGCGAGCGTCGCCAGGATGCGCGTGACCGGTTCAGGGGCACTGTCGCGAAAACGCAGCATCGGGCTGATCAGCGCGAGCCGATCGGCGCGGAGAGTGCCGTCGACGAGCGCGCGCAGGGCGATGAGTCCGCCCATCGAGTAGGCGACGACGAGACGGGGGCGCTCCGAAGCGAGGTCTGCGAGCACGAGCTGCAGGTCGCGGTGGTACCGGTCGAAAGTGTCGACGTGCAGTGCGCCTGTGGGCACGTCGTCGCGACTCGACCGGCCCTGGCCGAACCAGTCGAACGCGACGACGGCACCTCCGCGGGCGACGGCCTGGCGGGCAAACGCGTCGTACTTCTCGAGCGGGTCGCCGCGGCCGGGCAAGATCAGCACGTCCAGCGCGGTCTCCGTTGCCGAGGAGCCCCAGCGCCGAACGCGCACGCGCTCGCCCGTGTCGTACTGCAGTACCGCGTCGACGGCGTTCACGCCGTCACCACCTTCGGGGCGTTGAGCAGAACGACGCCGAGCAGCACCAGGGCGACTCCAGCCCACTGAATGAGCTGAAGCCGTTCACCAAACAGGCCCCACGCGACGAGCAACGCGCCGGCGGTGCCGAGGCCCGCCCACAGCGGGTAGCTGATGCTGAGGGGCACGGTTTTCATGGCCTGCGCGAGCAGGAAGAGGGAAAGGGCGTAGCCGCCGATCGCGGCGAGCCCATAGCCGAGGCGGGCAAAGCCCTCCGAGAGCCGGAGCCCGACGGTGGCGGCGACCTCGATGACGATGGCGATGAGCAACAAGAGGTATCCCACAAGACACTCCGTACTGTCTAGTTAACGTGTTGACGCGTTAACTATGCAATACATCTGGGGTCACGACAAGCGCATCCAGCGAACTCACGGGGTCGCTGGGCGAGAAGGACGGCGCGAGCTACCGCGCCTGGCGCTTGGAGGAGATGACCCCGGTGTCGAAGCCCATCAGGTGCAGGCCGCCGTGGAAGCGGGCGTGCTCGACCTTGATACAACGGTCCATGACAACGGTGAGGCCCTTCGACTCGCCGTAGCGGGCCGCCTCCTCGTTCCAGATGCCGAGCTGCACCCACACGGCGGGGGCACCGACGGCGATCGCGTCGTCCATGACCGACGGGATGTCGCTGGCGCGCCGGAACACGTCGACGATGTCGGGCACCTCGGGCAGGGACTGCAGGTCGGGGTACGCCGGCTGCCCGAGGATCTCTGTCGCGTTCGGGTTCACGAAGTAGACGCGGTACGGGCTCGACTGCTTCAGGTACGTGCCGACGAAGTACGACGAGCGGGCGGGATTCGGCGAGGCGCCGACGATCGCGACGCTCTTCGCGTTCCGCAGTATCGCCAACCGCTCTTTCGCCGACGGCCCGACCCAGGTGCGCTGCGACTTCCAGAGCTTCGCGAGCGGCGAGTCGGCGGGCAGCTCGCAGGTCAGGCCGTTGGCGAGGGTGACCGTCTCGGTGCTCACGCGTCCACCTCCGAAAGCGCGGCGCTGAGCGCCTGGTCGAGGTCGTAGATGATGTCGTCGACATCTTCAATGCCGACCGACAGGCGCACAAGCCCCGGCCCGATGCCCGAGTCGGCGAGCTGCTGCTCGGTCAGCTGCGCGTGGGTCGTCGACGCGGGGTGAATGATGAGCGTCTTCGCGTCGCCGATGTTCGCCAGGTGGCTGGCGAGCTGCACGTTCTCGATGAGCTTCTCGCCGACGGCGCGGCCCCCGCGCACGTCGAACGAGAACACCGAGCTGGGGCCCGCGGGCGTGTACTTCGCGGCGCGGTCGTGATGGCGGTGCGACGGCAGACCGGCCCAGCGCACGGTCTCGATGCGGGCATCCTGTTCGAGCCACTCGGCGACGGCGCGCGCGTTGTCGACGTGCGCCTGCATGCGATACGGCAGTGTCTCAACGCCCTGCGCAAGCAGGAAGGCCGAGTGTGGGGCGAGCGCCGGTCCGATGTCGCGCAGCTGCTCGGCACGCAGGCGGGTGAGGAAGGCGTACTCGCCGAAGTTGCCGTGCCACGTGATTCCGCCGTAGTGCGGCACGGTGTCCTCGAACAGCGGAAAGTTGTGGTTCGACCAGTCGAAGCGCCCCGACTCGACGACGACGCCGCCGAGGGTCGTGCCGTGGCCGCCCAAGAATTTCGTCGCCGAGTGAGTGACGACGTCGGCGCCCCACTCGATGGGGCGGCAGAGGTATGGGGTGGCGATCGTCGAGTCGACGATGAACGGAATCTCGTGCGCCCGCGCCACGTCGGCGAGCGCCTCGAGGTCGGCGATGTCGCCCGACGGGTTCGCGATCGTCTCGGCGAACAGCACCTTGGTTCGGCCTGGGATGATCGCGGCCGCGTAGTCGTCGGCCTGATCGCTGGCGACGAACGTTGTCTCGACGCCGAACCGCCGCAGCGTCACGTCGAGCTGCGTGATCGACCCGCCGTAGAGGTTCGACGAGGCGACGACGTGGTCGCCGGCACCGACGAGGGAGGCGAAGGTGATGAACTGCGCGCTCAGGCCGCTCGCCGTGGCGACCGCGCCGAGGCCGCCCTCGAGGCTCGCGATGCGCTCCTCGAAGCTCGCCACCGTCGGGTTCGCGAGGCGCGAGTAGATGTTGCCGTACTTCTGCAGGGCGAAGCGCGCGGCGGCGTCCTGCGCATCGTCGAACACGAACGCGCTCGACTGATAGATCGGCAGGGCGCGGGCACCCGTCGCCGAGTCGGGAACGTTGCCCGCGTGCAGGGCACGCGTGCGGAAGCCATAGTCGCGGTCGGCCATCTGGCCACCGTAACCGAGCGGCGGGGCGTGCCCCGAGCATCCCCGTCACATTTCGTAAGCGCCCGCGACCTCCCCGCCCCGCACCCCGACGCCCGCCAGCATCCCCGCCTCCGCCCGCGGATCAGCGTGTCGTCGGCGGCCCGTCAGCGGATCCATCGAGTCAATCGAGCGACGCTGTGGGGCGACTCTCGCGTGACGTTTCTCAGGAGTTCAGATGCTCGCGACCGATAACTCCCGCGCGAAATCGGGCAGGCCGGACTTCTACTCCTGAGAAACGTCACGCAGGCCACGGCTGGCGGCGCTGGGGTGGTGCGGTCAGTTGCACGACGGCGTAGGCGTGTGTGGAGCGTGAGCGCAGGGCGACGGTAGGCAGGGCGCCGACGGTTCGGGGTGGCGCCCGGGACTCGGCCGAGCGGTTGAGGGGCGGGATGCACGAATCCCTCCACAGGCGGAGGCGCGACCGGCCGCGCGCCCCTAGCGTGGAGGCCATGACCGAGTCGACCATCGCCGCCCCCACTCCGCGCCTGAAGCGGGCCGCCGCCCCCGACGTTGCCCGCGGGCTCGTGCTCATCGGAATCGCTCTCGCGAACGTGCCGTTCTTCCTGTTCGGCACTGAGCTCGGGATCGCCCTGAAGCCCATCTCGGACGACCCGACCGACCAGTGGACGAACGCGTTCGTCGCGATGCTGTTCGACAACCGCAGCTACCCCCTGTTCGCGCTGCTGTTCGGCTACGGCATGACCCAGCTGCTCAGTCGCGAGCACGCGCGCGGGGCGAGCTGGGAAGACACGCGCCGTCTTCTGATTCGCCGCAACCTGTGGCTGATCGCGTTCGGCGCGGCGCACGGGGTGCTGCTGTTTTTCGGCGACATTCTCGGCCCATACGGCCTGCTGGGCCTCGCGCTGGTGCTCTTAATTCGCGCCTCCGGCAAGGTGCTCGCCGTCGTCGGCTGGATCTGCTTCGGCATGCTCGTGCTGATCGGCGCCTTCGAGGGCCTGAGCGGGCTGTTCGGCGAGGTCGGCGGCATGACGACCGGCGCGCCCTTCGGCTCGGCCGCGGCCGACAGCTTCGGCTGGGCCGTGCTGCTGCGCGCCGGCGAGTGGTTCGTGCAGATGATCGGCATGCCCTTTGGAGGCATCGGGCTGCTCGCGCCGATGATCCTCGGCATGTGGCTTGCGCGGCACCGCGTGCTCGAGAACCCG
>Ga0213835_101361_pt1 | contig 15405 bp, 15 predicted proteins | sample SWPATP01_FD_160576 | JGI IMG/M metagenome (GOLD analysis project Ga0213835, IMG submission 160576) | Coastal seawater microbial communities from Marineland, Florida, United States - SWPA TP0 #1 | ecosystem: Environmental > Aquatic > Marine > Coastal | place: USA: Florida | collected 2016-08-05
GCGCCGCCCAGCTCACGCAAAAGGAGGCGCGTCTGGCCAGCGTCAAGCTTGACTTCGCGCCGCGCGTGAAAAGCGCCGAGGTCGAGGCCGAACTGGCCGAGGTCGAACGCCAGCTCGCCAGCTTGCGCGAAGTCTCCGCCGTGCTGGCGCGCGGGGAGCTGGGCAACACCCAGGGTTATGCCGAATACTTCCGCGCCTTCGCGCGCCAGCACGTCGACGGCCTCTGGCTGACCGGCGTCGGCATCGTCGGCGCCGGGCTCGATATCGGCGTGCGCGGACGCGCCCTCGATCCGCAGCGCGTGCCCGGCTACCTGAACCGGCTGACCCTCGAACCCATCATGCGTGGCAAGGCCTTTGGCAGCCTGCAAATCACCCAGGGCGCGCGGACCGACGATGTCGGCAAAACCGCGCCGCTGCCGGCGCCGTACGTCGAATTCAGCCTGCAGTCGACGCCGGAAGGAGCCAAGCCGTGAAAGACAGAATCGCCCGGCTCGCGACCCGGATCGACGCGCTGACCCTGCGCGAGCGGGTGCTGCTGTTCGCGGCGATCGCCGCGTCCGCCATTTTCGCCGTCTACTTCGTCGGCCTGGGGCCGATGTTCGCGAAACAGGCCTTGCTGCGCACCCGCATCGTCCAGCAGCAGAACAACCTGGAGGGCATCGACAACGAGATCCGCGAGAAGGTCGAAGCCGCCCAGGTCGACCCGGATGCGCCGACGCGCGAACGCATCCGTGCCGCGCGCGCCCAGCTCGATGCGCTGGCGACCAGCCTGCGCGCCATGCAGAACGGCCTGGTGCCGCCGGAGCGCATGGCGCCGCTGGTCGACAGCATCCTGCGCGCCAACGGCCGCCTGCAACTGGTGTCGCTGCGCACGCTGCCGGTCGAACCTGTGCTCGGTGCCGCAAAACCACAGGCAGCGCCCGCAAACGCCGGCGCCGAGGCGCAAAGCGTCAACAAAGGGGGCGCGCTGCTGTATCGTCATGGCGTGGAAGTCAGCGTGCGCGGCAATTACCTTGACATGATCGCGTATATGGCGGCGCTGGAGTCAATGCCGACCCAGCTGTTCTGGGGCCGCGCCCAGCTGGAGGCCGAAACCTGGCCGGCTTCGCGCCTGACCCTGACCTTGTACACCTTGAGCCTGGATGCGAAATGGATGAAGCTGTGAAGCGCATGTTTGCCTGCGGCCTGCTCGCGTGCGCCAGCCTGGCGGCGGCGCAGGCGCTGCAGGATCCGACCCGTCCGCCGGCCAGCCTGTCGGCGCCCCAGGGCGGCGCCGCCGGCAGCGCGGCCGCCGCGCCGGCGAAGCAGGCGCCGCGCCTGCAGTCGGTGCTGATCGCGCGCCAGCCGGGCGGGCGCCACCTTGCCGTGATCGACGGCGAAACGCTGCGCATCGGCGACAGCTACCAGGGCGCGCGCGTGACGCGCATCGAACAGAACGAAGTGGAGCTTAGCCGCGGCAACGCGCGCCAGGTCTTGAAACTGAATGCAGCCGTGCCGGCGAATGCCGGTGCCATCGAGCGAGTAAGAACCGAATGACATCGATCCGCCACACCTCCCTGCTGACGACCCTCATGGGTGCGCTGCTGGCCGGCTGCCAGAGCACGCCGCCGCAGCAGACCTATGACGCCATCAAACGCGAGGTCGCCACTGCCGGCGCGACCAACCGCGGCGCGGCGCACAGCGACGACGCGGTCGCGAATGCCTTGCTGCCGCCGGCCGCCAGCCTCGCGCGCGAGCTGCCGAAAGCCAGGCCGGCGCTGGAAGAACGCTTCAACGTCGCCTTCAACAACGTCCCGGCCCAGCAGTTCTTCCGTTCGATCGTGGCCGGCACGCGCTACAACATGCTGGTCCATCCCGACGTGGCCGGCAACATCAGCGCCAACCTGAAGGACGTGACCCTGGCCGAAACGCTGGAGGCCGTGCGCGAGATGTACGGCTACGATTACAGGATTGACGGCAGCCGGATCACGATCCGGCCGCTGACCATGCAGACGCGCATGTTCCATGTGAACTACCTGGTCGGCAACCGGCGCGGGTCCTCGAACCTGCGCGTGACATCGACCTCGGTGTCCAGCGTGGGCAGCAACAACAACGGCGGCAATAGCCAGGGCCAGCAGGGCAACGGCCAAAACCAGAATGGCAACAACCAGAACGGCGGCAATTCCGCCCAGGTCGACAGCACCGACGTCAGCACGACCTCGAACAGCGATTTCTGGGTCGACCTGAAATCCTCGATCGAGGCCATCGTCGGCTCGAAAGAAGGCGGGCGCAGCGTCGTCGTCAGCCCGCAGTCGGGCGTGCTGGTGATCCGCGCCATGCCGGAAGAGCTGCGCAATGTCGACATGTACCTGAAAGCGACCCAGCTCTCGGTCGACCGCCAGGTGATCCTGGAAGCGAAGATCCTCGAAGTCGAGCTGAACGACCAGTTCCAGAGCGGGATCAACTGGGCCAGCTTCTCGTCGATCGGCAATTCGCGCAACAACCGCGTCAGCAGCGGCGTGATCGGGCCGGGCGCCTCGCTGGCGCCGCTGCCCTTCAATGGCGGCCAGCCGCCCATCATCAACAACGGCAACGGCCTCGCGGCCAGCACCGGTTTTTCGCTCTCGAACGCCGCCAGTGCGGCCGGCGCCCTGTTCGGCTTCGCTTTCCAGACGAATAATTTCGCGGCCCTGATTTCGCTGCTCGAGCAACAGGGCACGGTCCATGTGTTGTCGAGCCCGCGCGTGGCGGCGGTCAACAATCAAAAGGCCGTGCTGAAAATCGGCACCGACGAATTCTTCGTGACCGGCGTCACGACGACGACCAATACCAGCGCCGCCGGCAATACGGTGACGCCAAGCGTGACCCTGCAGCCCTTCTTCTCGGGCGTGGTGCTGGACGTCACGCCGCAGATCGACGAAAAGGGCAACATCCTGCTGCACGTGCACCCGTCGGTGAGCCAGGTAACGACCATCACCAAGGGCATCGACCTCGGCTCGGCGGGTTCGCTGACCCTGCCGCTGGCCGCGTCCTCGACCTCGGAACTGGACAGTATTGTCCGCGGCCAGGACGGGCAGGTGGTCGCCGTGGGCGGCCTGATGCGCCAGGCCGCGACCGACGACACCAGCGGGTTGCCGGGCGCCAGCCGGGTACCGGTGCTGGGGGCGCTGTTCCGCAACAAGAACAGGGTCAGCCAGAAGCGCGAGCTGGTGGTCCTGATCAAGCCGACGATTGTCGACAGCGCCAGCAACTGGAGCCAGGACCTGCTCGATACCGGCCGCCGCATCGAGACGCTGGACCCCCGTACCCAGGGGCGCAAGTAATGTACGCGGCGCATTTCGGCCTGCACGAACTGCCGTTCGGGATCACCCCGGACACGAGCTTTTTCTTCGGTAGTCCGGGTTCGCAGGAAGCGCTCAATACCTTGCTGGTCGCCGCGCGCAGCGGCGAAGGCTTCATCAAGATCACGGGCGAGGTCGGCACCGGCAAGACCCTCCTGTGCCGCAAGTTCATGGCGACCCTGGGCGAGAACTTCGTCACCGCCTACATCCCGAATCCTTTCCTCGAGCCGCGCACGCTGATGCTGGCGCTGGCCGACGAACTCGAAGTGCCGCTCGAACGCGAGGTCGACCAGCACCGCTTGCTCAAAGCGATCATGCAGCGCCTGCTGGACCTGGCGCGCCAGGGCAAGCGCGTGCTGCTTTGCCTCGATGAGGCGCAGGCGATTCCGGTCGAGAGCCTGGAAGCGCTGCGCCTGCTGACGAACCTGGAAACGGAAAAGAGGAAGCTCCTGCAGATCGTCCTGTTCGGCCAGCCCGAGCTGAACCGCAAGCTGGAACTCGATGCGATCCGCCAGCTGGCCCAGCGCATCACCTTCCACTATCACCTCGGCCCCCTCAGCCGCGACGACCTCGACTTCTACCTGGCGCACCGCCTGCGGGTGGCGGGCTACAGCGGCGCGCGCCTGTTCTCGCCGGCCGCCGTCAAAGGCCTGTACCGCGCCAGCGGCGGCATTCCGCGGCTGGTCAACATCATGGCGCACAAGGCCCTGATGCTGTGCTACGGCGAGGGCAAGCAGATGGTCGACGGCGCGCACGTGAATGGCGCCGCGCGCGACACCGTCGCGCAGCGGCGCCGACTCTGGCCGTGGCTGGCCGGCGCCGGCGCGCTGGCCGGCATGGCGGCCGGACTAGCCTGGACTTTCGTACGATGAGCTTGATTAACAAGATGCTGCAGGACCTCGATGCGCGCGGCACCACGCGCGCCGACGGGGTGCCGCCCGAAATCAAGACCGTGGCCACAAGCCGGGCGCGCATGCCGGCACTGCGCATTGCAGCCATCTCCGCCGGAGTGCTGGTGGCGCTCATTGGCGCGGCGGCGTGGTTCATGACGCCGATCAAGGGCAAGACGTATGAGGTGCAGCCGGCGCCGCCGCCGGCGCCCCAGGCCGCGCCTGTGGCGGTCGTGAAGCCTGAGCCGTCACCGGTGACCGTGGCCGAGGTGGCGCCGGCGCCGGTGGCGAAGGCCGCGCCTGCGCCGGTCCCCGTGGAGCCGCCGCCACCGGTACGCGCCGCGGTCGAGAAGACTGCGGCCGCGCCGCGCAAGGCGGCGCCGCCTGCGGTCGTCAAGGCGGACCCGGTGGAGCCGGCGCCCGCAGCGCGTGTCCGGCCAACACCACCCGCCGTCGCGCAGGCGCAGTCCGCGGGCACCACCACCTCGTGGGCGGTCGCCAGCGAACGCGCCCGCGCCGAACAGGAACGCCTCGCCCGCCGCTGGAAAGGCGAGGAAGCCCGGCTTGCCAGGCTGCCGAAAACGCAGCGCCGCGAGGGAGAGCGCAAGCTGCGCGAGGAACAGGCGCAGGCCGCCGCCCGCGCCAGGACCGAGACGGTGTGGCTGGCGTCGCTCAAGCGCAAGGAAGCGGCCGGCGGGAACGCGCCGGGTACTGCCGACGCACCAGCGCCGCCTGCGGCCGCCGCGCGCGGCCAGGGGCGTGTCGAAACCGGCGGCCAGAGTGCCGAAAACGCTTACCGGCGCGCGCTCGCCAGCTTGCAGGAGGGACGCATCGGCGAGGCCATCTCCAGCCTGCAGGCCGTACTGCGCACCAATCCCCGCCATGAAGCGGCGCGCCAGACCCTGGTCAGCCTGCTCATCGAAAACAACCGTGGCGACGAAGCCATGACCCAGCTCCAGCAAGCCCTGAACCTCGATCCGCGCCAGCCGGCGCTGGCGATGCTGCTGGCGCGCCTGCAGATCGAGCGCGGCAAGAGCGGCATCGAGGCCTTGCAGCGAACGCTGCCTTACGCTGGCGGCAACGGCGACTACCAGGCCTTCCTCGGCGGCGCGCTGCAGCGCCAGGGCCGGTTCCACGAAGCGGTCGAGCAGTACCAGACGGCGCTGCGCACGACGCCCGGCAATGCGGTGTGGTGGATGGGACTGGGGATCGCCCTGCAGGGAGACAAGCGCAATGCGGAAGCGGCCGACGCCTTCCGCCAGGCGAAGGCGCTGGGGAGTTTGTCGCCGGAGTTGCAGGCTTTCGTCGAGCGGCGCCTGGGGCAGCCGGGCCGCTGACCACCGATGCCACCCCCTGTGATCCATGATTGACCCCGCACAGCCACGGTTGGCCAGCGGCGTTGCCCTGGCCCGGTTGCCGGTCCACATTCCCCTCCTGGCCTCCATTCCCATCGCGTTCTGCATGGTCATCAGTGCGCTGCCGTATGTAGGGCAGGGAACGGCCTGGGCCTTCCGCGCGCTCTACCTGTGTGCTTTCCTGCTCTGGGTATGTCCATTGACGTGGCTGCAGCGCCGGCTGTGGCGTCGCGCCGTGTCGTGGAAGCTGATGATTCCGCTGCTGCTGGCGGTGACCTATGGCTTGTCGCTCGTGAACAATGCGATAGGCTAGAGCTTGTCGATTTACCTCGGCACTGCGCCAGGCTACAAGTGGAGCGGGATCTTCCGCGGCATCGACGGCTGCTGGATTCCGATGATCGCGTTTTGCGCCAGCCATGCCGTGGTCGCGTCGTTCGCTGCACTCGGCCATGAACGCTTGCGCCTCGACCAGGCACTCGCCGGCGCGCGCGATGCGGAACTGCGTGCATTGCGCTACCAGTTGCAGCCCCATTTTCTGTTCAACACGCTCAACGCGATTTCATCACTGGTGGCGAACGGCCGCAGTCGCGATGCGACGCGGATGATTGCGCAACTGGCGGACTTCCTGCGCGCCACGCTCGATGGCGGCAAGGGCCACGAACATCCACTGGCCGACGAACTGGCGTTGACGAGCAGCTATCTCGAGATCGAGAAGGCACGCCTCGGTGACCGCCTCGCCGTCCGCCTGAACGTCGCTCCGGGCCTGCTCGACGTTCCGGTTCCCTATCTGATCCTGCAGCCGCTGGTGGAAAACGCCATCCGCCACGGTATCGCGCCGCGCCGTTCGGCGGGCCGGCTGGACCTGCGGGTAACGCGCCACGACGACCAACTGCGTATTGTGCTGGACAACGACCTGCCCACACCCGGGCAGCACGACACCTTGCCTGGGGTGGGTATCGCCAACGTCGCTGCGCGGCTGGCGGGCCTGTATGGCGAGGATCACGAGTTCGCGGCCGCGGCAGGGCAGGACGGCCGGTTCCGCGTGACGCTGGCGCTGCCGATCCGTTTCGAGCCCACTGCGGGCGAAGCCGCGGGCCTGGCCGCCACCTCGGCGCCGGCATGATGCGGTTGGCCGTTGTCGACGACGAGCCGCTGGCACGCAGTGGTGTGCTCGCCCGGCTCGCGCACTGCGCGGATGTCGAGGTGGTGGCGCAATACGCGGACGGCGCCGCTGCGCTTGCCGGGATCGCCGCCGATCTTCCCGACCTTGTTTTCCTCGATATCCAGATGCCTGTCCTGGGCGGCATCGACATGCTTGCCGCGCTGGCGCCCGAACGGCGGCCGCTGGCGATCCTGCTGACGGCGCACGACCAGTTTGCCATCCGTGCCTTCGCCTTGAACGTCGTCGACTATCTCCTCAAGCCAATCGACGACGACCGCTTCGCCGAAGCGCTCACGCGTGCCCGCACCACGCATGGGATGCGCCAAGGCGCCGCCGGAATGCCGTCCAGCTCCGAGCCGGCCTCCTGGCTGCGCACGTTCTCGGTGCGGCTCGGAAGCCGCACCCTGTTCATCGATGCCGCCGACGTGGAATGGATCGACGCCAGCGGCGACTACGCGACACTGCACGCAAACGGCCGTGAATTCCTGGTGCGCGAGTCCTTGCAGCGGCTGGCGGAGCGGCTCGACCCCGCCTCCTTCGTGCGCGTGCACCGCTCCACCATCGTACGCATCGACCAGGTTGCCGAAATGCGTGCGCTGCCCAACCGCGACGCCTTGCTGTGCCTGCGTGATGGCACGCCGCTCAGGGCCAGCCGCACCTATATCGGCGGGCTGACTGCGGCACTCGCGCGTCCACCGGTTCGCCGCACGGGATAAACGGTTCGCCGCATTGCCCATGTCGTTCGACCGTGCGGCATATATATTGCCGCCAGGTTAACTAATAACAGGAACTCCATGCGCCACCACGCCATTCGCAAGCGCCGCCTGCATGCACCATTCATCCAGTTTGCCTGCCTGCTGGCCCTGTGCGCCGGCACTGCGCAGGCCGACGACATCGACGACCTCGTCAAGGCGCAGATGCGCGACCACCGTATCCCGGGCTTGTCGCTGGCGGTGGTGTCGAAAGGTGCGATCGTCAGGGAAGGCGGTTTCGGCACCACCGGCAGTACCGCACCGGCAGCGGTGACGCCGGTAACGCCATTCCAGTCGGCGTCGATCAGCAAGGCGGTAGCGGCCCTCGGCGCGCTGCGCCTGGTGGAAGCGGGCAAGCTGCAACTCGATACGAACGTGAATCGCACGCTGCGCACGTGGCAGGTGCCGGATAACGAATTCACCAGGGACAGCAAAGTCACCCTGCGCGGCATTCTCAGCAATAGTAGCGGGCTGGGCGTACCGAGCTTTCCGGGCTACGCCGCCGGCGCGTCCGTGCCGACCCTGCTACAGGTGCTCGATGGAAAAGCGCCGGCGAATACCGCCGCGGTGCGGGTCGAGTATGTCCCGCGCAGCGAGTGGCGCTATTCGGGTGGCGGACACGCGGTCCTGCAACAATTGATGAGCGATGCCAGCGGCCAGCCATTCGAGCGCCTGATGCACGACCTGGTCCTGGCGCCGCTGGAGATGAAGCACAGCAGCTTCGAACAAACACTGCCGGCGGCGCTCCCGGCGCCGGCGGCCGGCCACGTCGATGGCCAGCCGCTTCCCAATGGGCGCCACACCTACCCGGAACTGGCCGCTGCCGGCCTGTGGACCACCGCGCCCGACCTGGCGCGCTTCGCCATCGGCTTGCAGCAGGCGTTCGCAGGGCGCCCCGACTCCCTGATTTCCCAGCAGATGACGAAGGAAATGATGAGCCGGCAAATTCGCTCGGAGGGGCTGGGCCTGTTCGTGATGGGCACCGACACCCGCGCGCCCAGTCTCTGGTATGCGGGAAGGAACCGGGGTTTCGATGCCTTCCTGTGGTTTGCGCCGGGCAGCGGGGACGGGATCGTCCTCATGATCAATGCGAACGATAACGACGAGACCCTGAAAAAGATCGCGCGGTCGATCGCGGCCAGGTACCAGATGACTGGGTTTCCGTTTCCTTGAATGCGTGAATCCCAACAGCTCTACAGGGCCGCGAGTCGATCCAGCGCCAACTGGAGCGTCGCGTCTTCCTTGGCAAAGCAGAAGCGCACGATCCCCGACTCCTTGCGGCTCGTGTAAAACGCCGATACGGGAATCGCCGCCACCTTCAGCTCCGTCGTCAGCCACTGGGCGAACTGCACCTCCGGCATATCCGACACTGCCCGATAATCCACGCACTGGAAGTAAGTCCCGTCCGCCGGCAGCAAGCGCAGGCGCGTTTGCGCCAGCCCCGCGCGAAACAGGTCGCGCTTGCGCTGGTAGAAATCGGAGAGCCCGAGATAGGGCTGTGGCTCGGCCATGTAGGCCGCCAACCCATGCTGCATCGGCGTATTCACGGTGAACACGTTGTACTGGTGGACCTTGCGAAACTCGGCGCTCAAGGCGGCCGGCGCGGCCACGTAGCCGACCTTCCAGCCCGTCACGTGATAGGTCTTGCCGAAACTCGAGACGACAAAGGCGCGCTCGGCCAGCTGCGGGTGGCTGGCGACCGAGGCGTGGCGCTCGCCGTCGTAGACCATGTGTTCGTAGACTTCGTCCGACAGGATGAGGATGTCGGTGCCGGCGACAATGGCCGCCAGCTGGTCGAGGTCGGCGCGGCGCAGGACCGAGCCGGTCGGGTTGTGCGGCGAGTTGATGACGATCAGGCGCGTGCGCGGCGTGACGGCGGCGGCCAGCGCCGGCCACGGCACCGCATAGCCGTTCGCGCCGACTTCCATCTCCACCGGCACCAGCACGCCGCCGGCCAGCGCGATCGCCGGCCCATAGCTGTCGTAGGCCGGTTCGATGACGATGGCCTCGTCGCCCGGATGCACGCAGCACAGGATGGCGGTGGTGAGCGCCTGGGTGGCGCCGGCGGTGACCGTGATCTCGCTCGCGGCGTCGTAGGCGCGGCCGTACAGCGCCTCGATCTTGGCAACGATGGCTGCGCGCAGCGCCGGCACGCCGGGCATCGGGGGATACTGGTTGTGGCCGGCGCGCATGGCCGCGCCCACGGCGTCGACCAGGCGCGGGTCGCAGCCGAAATCGGGGAAGCCCTGGCCGAGGTTGACGGCATCGTGCTGGCTGGCCAGGGCCGACATGGTGGAGAACACGGTGGTGCCGACGAGGGGCAGGCGCGATTGCAGGGCAGGGGTGGTCATGGGCATCGACAGGAATGGCGGTTGCTTATTCTAGCGCGGCCGGCGTTTGCAGTTTGACCCAGGCCTCGGGCAGCATGATGCGGAACATCCCGGCCTGCGTCGTCTTGCGGTTGAGTTTTAACAGCGCCTTGTCCTTGGTCACCAGGATCGCGGCGCCGGCGTCGCGCGCCAGTTCCAGGAATTTCTGGTCGTCGCGGTCGCTGCAGATCGGCAGGCGCACCGGCTTGCTGTCGGGCGCGACGACGGTGATCAGGCTGTCGAAGCGGGCGGCGGCGATCGCGCGGCTGTCCTCGTCGAGCGGCAGGTGCGGGTAGTGCAGCACGATCCGGTATTCGTCGCGGCAGTCGGCGCGGGTGACGGCGGCCAGTTCCCCTCGTTCCAGCGCGTCCATCAAGGGCGCCCAGCGCGGGTCGTGGAAGACGAACAGGTCGAGGCAGACATTGGTGTCGAGGACGATGGGTTGGGCGGAAGCGAGTATCATGTGGGAAATTTTTTTAGTGCTGATTGTTTATGCTGATCGTATTATCGCCTGCCAAATCCCTCGACCTCGATACGCCAAGTCCGACCCAGGAACACACGCTCCCCGATTTCACCAAGCGCGCCGCAGGCCTGGTCAAGGTGCTGCGCAAGCTGTCGCCGGCCCAGGTCGGCGACCTGATGCACCTCTCGGACCAATTGTCCGTGCTGAACGCGGGGCGCTACGCCAGCTGGAAGGCGGACCACGCGGACGGCTACCAGGCCATGATGGCCTTTAACGGCGACGTGTATGCCGGACTCGATGCGCGCAGCCTCGCGCCCGCGGCGATCGACTTCGCCCAGCGCCACCTGCGCATCCTGTCGGGCTTGTACGGCTTGCTGCGGCCGCTCGACCTGATCCATCCCTACCGGCTGGAAATGGGCACCCGGCTGGCGACGACGGCCGGCAGCAACCTGTATGCGTTCTGGGACGATACGATCACCAAGGCGCTGAACAAGCAGCTCGCGGCCACGCAATGGACGGCGCTGGTCAACCTGGCTTCGGAAGAATACTTCAAGTCGGTCAAGCCGGCGCTGCTGAAGGCGCCGGTGATCACGCCGGTGTTCGAGGACTGGAAAAGCGGCAAGTACAAGATCATCTCGTTCTACGCCAAGCGGGCGCGCGGGATGATGGCGCGCTTTGCGATCGAGAACGGGATCACGGAGCCAGAGGCCTTGAAGGAATTCGATGTCGATGGCTATGCATTTGTGCCCGGCGAGTCGACGGCAACGAGCTGGCTGTTCCGTCGAAAAATCGCCGACTGAAACAACGCGGGGTGGACGCCATGTCCACCCCGCATCGATTTATTGCATCGCATCCTTCGGCGCCGCCTTCGGACCCGACTTCGCCCAGAACTTCCACCACGACGCTTCGCCGCGCGCGTTCGGGTTCAGGAAACGGCTGTTAGGGTAGTTCAGGGTCAGCACGCGCTGGGCGTCGTCGCGCAGGCCCAGCATGCCGAGCTTGTCGTAGCTGCGCACCATGATGAACAGCGCTTCTTCGCGCGCCGGGGCGGCGGCGTAGTCGGTCACGGCGTTCTGGGCGCGGTTGACGGCGGCGATGTAGGCGCCGCGGCGGTAGTAATAATTCGCCACGTGCACTTCGTAGGACGCCATCGCGTTGATCAGGTAGTTCAGGCGGGCGATCGCATCCGGCGTGTACTTGCTGTTCGGGAACTTGTCGATCAGGGCGCGGAAGGCGGCGAAGGCTTCGCGGGTCGCCTTCGGGTCGCGTTCGGTCGGGTCCTGCGAATAGATCACCGAAAGGAAGCCGATCCGGTCGTTGAAATTGATCAGGCCGCGCAGGTAGTACATGTAGTCCACCTGGGGATGATTCGGGTGCAGCTTGATGAAGCGTTCCACCGCGGCAAGCGCTTCCGCCTGGTCCTGCGACTTGTAATGCGCATAGGCGATTTCCATCTGCGCCTGGGTGGCGTAGGTGCCGAACGGATAGTTCGCTTCAAGACGTTGGAATAACTTGATCGCCGCCTCATAATGGGCGCCGGCCATCTCATCGCGTGCCTCAGCGTATAATTTCTCCGCTGACCACTTTGCGGTCTCGTCGGTTTTGTCAGGCAACAGCCCGCAACCGGACAGACCCAACAGGGCACTCATAGCAACCACTACCAACAGTTTTTTTTGCATAGCTTTTTGCAGAAAAGTTTTACCTAGATTCAACGAACGGCTGATTATAGCCGATGGGACTGACGTGATATTAACTCCTGCGCCGATTTCGGCGGATTTGCCCCTGGACCCCGATTTCGACGATGAAATCGTCGAGTTCCTGCCTCCGAGCGGCATCGACCTCTCTCCGATCACCCTGCACCTGGACGAAGCCGCTTGCGGCCAGCGCCTGGACAAGGTGGTCGCTTCGCTCGTGCCGCAGTTCTCGCGCAGCCGCCTGCAGCTGTGGTTCGACGGCGGCCACGTGCTGGTCGACGGCAAGACCGCGCGCGGCAAGGATACGGCCTACGGCGACGAAACCATCGAAGTGCTGCCGCAACCGGCGCCCGAGGACACCGCGTTCGCGCCCGAAGAAATTGCGCTGAACATCGTCTACGAAGACGAGCACATCATGGTCATCAACAAGCCGGCCGGCCTGGTCGTGCATCCGGGCGCCGGCAACTGGTCGGGCACGCTGCTCAACGGCCTGCTGCACCATGCGCCGCAGCTGGCTTCGGTACCGCGCGCCGGCATCGTCCACCGCCTCGACAAGGATACCAGTGGCCTGATGGTGGTCGGCAAGACGCTGGCCGCGCAGACCGACCTCGTGCGCCAGTTGCAGGCGCGCACCGTCAAGCGCGAATACTTTGCGCTGGTCTGGGGCACGCCGCAGCTGTCGGGCACGATCGACGCCTCGATGGGCCGGCACCCGAAGGACCGCGTCAAGATGGCGGTCTCGACCAGCCTGGGCGCGAAACCCGCGATCACCCACTACACGCGCCTGGCCGAGGGCATGCTCGACCGCCGTCCGGTGAGCCTGGTGCAGTGCCGCCTGGAGACCGGCCGCACCCACCAGATCCGCGTGCACATGCTGTCGATCGGGTTCGGCCTGGTGGGCGATTCGGTCTACGGCAAGACCCACCTTTCGCCGGTCTTCCACCGCCAGGCGCTGCAGGCGCGCCGCCTCGGCCTGGTGCACCCGTTCACCGGCGAGGCCTGCGAATGGGTCGTGCCGCTGGCCGAGGACTTCGCCGAGCTGATCGCCAAGGCCGGCATTCCCGAGCCGGACGCCGTCTGATGCTGCTGCGCGATGTCGTCGTTCCGGACTGGCCGGACGCGCCGGCCAATGTCGGCATGCTGGCCACCACGCGCCTCGGCGGCGTCTCGCGCGGCCCTTATGACGACGGCAGCGGCGGCGGCGGGCTGAACCTCGGCCTGCACGTGAACGACGATCCGGCCGCTGTTGCAGAGAATCGCGCGCGCCTGCAGGCGCTGTTGCCGGGCGGCCCGGCCTGGATCGCCCAGGTGCATGGCGTCGACGTCGTCGATGCGTCCACGGTGGGCGTCGGCCAGCCGGTGCGCACCGGCGACGCCAGCATCGCGACGCAGCCCGGCGTGGTCTGCGCCATCCTCACCGCCGACTGCCTGCCGGTACTGTTCGCCGACCGCGCGGGCCGGGTGGTGGGCGCGGCCCACGCTGGCTGGCGCGGCCTGGCCGGCGGCGTGCTGGGGCAGACGGTGGCAAGCATGCGCGCCGCGGGCGCCGGCGAGATCACGGCCTGGATGGGGCCGGCCATCGGCGCCACCGCTTTTGAAGTCGGACAGGACGTGTTCGACAGCTTTGCCAACGCGCTGCCGGGAATCGATGTCGGCTTCGCCTTCGCGGCCCGTCCCGGGCGCGCGGGCAAGTACCTGGCCGATATGCTTGCGCTGGCACGGCTGATGCTGGCGCGCGATGGCGTGAGCAGCGTTGCCGGCGGCGACCATTGCACGGCGACGGAAGCGGATCGCTTCTATTCCTACCGCCGCGATGGCGTGACGGGACGCCAGGCGAGTTTGATCTGGCTCAAATGACGCCTTCCGGCGTCATCAATACTCTTTCGTTTGCGGCGCCTCGGGCGGTTGTGTCTTTTTTGCCACGTCCGCCGCGTCGGCCTGCGCCTGCGCCGCCTGCCGGGCGACGGTGGCGGCCGCCAGTTCACGGCGTGCCTTTCTCCGCTTGCCACCGGTGAGGTAAAAAAGTATAGACAGGGGTATCATGCAGTATAGAAGAAATGTCATGATCCCCGCGGTGACCGAGGTTTCCGTCGCCGCCATCAGGATGACGACATAGCTCCAGCCGATTGCAACGATCCACATACATTTCTCCAGATTTTCGCTCGTGAGCGAGTGATTATTAACCGATTCTAACGGACGCCGACATGAATATGCCCGACCCCCAAGCTTTCGCCGCCACCTGGATGAACCAGATGACCGATCCCTCGGCCTGGCAGGGGTGGATGAAGATGCCCGCGCTAAGTGGCACCAATGCCGGCGCCGATGCCGCCGCGGCCAATCCGCTGGCCGGGGTGTTCAAGGATTTCAACGTCACGATCCCGCCGGCGCGCATGGAAGCGCTGCGCCAGGACTATCTGCAAAAAGTCGGGGCCCTGTGGCAGGACTTCATGTCGGGCAAGACGCCGCCGCTGAAGGACAAGCGCTTCTCCAGCACGGAGTGGACCGCGACGCCGTTTGCCGCTTTCACCGCCGCTTCCTACCTGCTCAATGGCGAATTCCTGATGGCCATGTCGGAAGCTGTCGAGACGGGCGGCCGCGAGCGCCAGAAGATCCGCTTCGCGGTGCAGCAGATGGTCGATGCCATGTCGCCGGCCAATTTCCTGGCGACGAACCCGGAAGCCCAGGCCCAGCTCATCGAGACCAAGGGCGAGAGCCTGACCCTCGGGTTGAAGAACATGCTGGAAGACCTGGCCAAGGGCCGCATCTCCCAGACCGACGAGTCGGCCTTCGAAGTCGGCAAGAACGTCGGCACCACGCCGGGCCAGGTGGTCTACGAGAACGAATTGTTCCAGCTGATCCAGTACAGCCCGGCGACGCCGTCCGTGCGCGTGGTGCCGCTCCTGATGATCCCGCCTTGCATCAACAAGTTCTACATCCTCGACCTGCAGCCGGAGAACTCGGTGGTGCGCTACGCGGTGGAGCAGGGCAATACCGTCTTCATGCTGTCCTGGCGCAATCCGGACGCGTCGATGGGCAAGCTGACCTGGGACGATTACGTCGAGCGCGGCGCCATCGAGGCGATCCGGGTCGCGCAAGAAATCACCAGCCAGCCCAAGGTGCACGTCTTCGGTTTCTGCGTCGGCGGCACGATTGCCGCTTCCGCGCTGGCGGTGCTGGCTGCGCGCGGCCAGCAGAGCGCGGCCAGCCTGACCCTGCTGACCACGCTGCTCGACTTTTCCGATACCGGCGTGCTCGAAGTCTTCGTCGATGAACACTCGGTCGCGAAGCACGAAGGCAAGCTGGCCAAGGGCGGCATCCTGCCGGGCGGCGACCTGGCGACCACCTTCTCGGCGCTGCGGCCGAACGACCTGGTCTGGAACTATGTCCAGCAGAACTACCT
>Ga0213835_101362_pt1 | contig 15399 bp, 12 predicted proteins | sample SWPATP01_FD_160576 | JGI IMG/M metagenome (GOLD analysis project Ga0213835, IMG submission 160576) | Coastal seawater microbial communities from Marineland, Florida, United States - SWPA TP0 #1 | ecosystem: Environmental > Aquatic > Marine > Coastal | place: USA: Florida | collected 2016-08-05
ACGGCACCCTGATGAACCAGCCGGGCTTCTACGAAACCTTCAAGGTCAAGGAAGGCGACAAGATGTACCTGGCGCCGCAGGAGCGCGTCATCATCTGGTAACCATGAACGGGCGTTGCTGAATACAGCGCCTAAACAGAACGCCCGCCGGCCGCATGCCGCTCAGTTATGCTGAGCGGCATTTTTTTCGCCCGGCACACTAGTAATGATTTGTATCAATATGTTTCAAAAGAACCAAACATTCACTCAAGTTATTGTTAATAAAGTATCATTATCAAAATTGGAACAATGTAACTTTAAAAAATTCTAGGAAATGATGAGAAATCAGGATGCCGTGAGCCAGCGTATCGCCTTACTGCGCTTTCTGATGATTTTCGGTATCGTCGTGTTGCATGCTCCGCCTTACGTCCCGATCTGGGACGTCGCAAACAACCCGTTCGACCTGTTCAAGGCCTTTTTCCAGCACGCCGTGTTCCGCACGACGGTGCCTGTGCTCACCTTCATCTCCGGTTACTTGCTGTTTCGCTCGGGCCTCGACCTCACGCCTGTCAAGCTGGCGCGCAAGAAGTTCCGTACAATCGTCGTTCCTTTTCTCGTCTTCAACCTGGGGTTATTGGCAGCGATGCTGGTGTTGCACTATGGCCTTCATATCACGTTGTCGAACAATGCAGTCCCACAGGACGCGAAGGGCTGGCTGGACGCAGCCTTCGGCCTTACGGGTACGCCCGTCAATTATCCGCTGAACTTCCTGCGCGATCTGACGGCCTTGATGATCGCGGCACCCTTAGTAGGCTGGTTGTTGCGCCGCCGTCCCTGGCTCGGGCTGGCGCTTGTCGCCCTCGTCTATCAATTCAACCTCGATGGCCCTTTCGTTCTGCGTGACATCATGTGGCCCGTCTTCTACTTTGGCGGGCTGGCAGCTGTACGCGGCTCGAACATGCGCGCGCTCGACCGCTATGCGCCGCTTTGTCTGGCGATTTTCCTGGCGCTGTGCGCCTACGTCATCTGGTTCCGTGTCGCCAATACCAATATCTTGCGGCTGGTCGCGCCTGTCCTTATCTGGCCGGCTGCATCCTTGCTGGTGCCCACCGCCTTCGGACGCTGGTTGGCGCACATGAGCAAGTACAGTTTTTTCATCTTTGTCGCGCATGCCCCGGTGCTGCTTGCCACCATGGTCGTCTACAAGCCATTCGAGGCGTACATTTCTTACCCGCTATATTGGGTACTGGCGCCTGTGCTGACGACCGCGCTGCTGGTGAGCTTGTACAGGACCGGAGTGCAGGCGCTACCGGGCCTGCTCGGTCTTGCACTTGGCACCAAACCGGCGGCCTTGCCTACAAGCCGCAAGCCGCAGGCCGCCAGGCCATCGAATGTTGGGAGCCTCGATATGGAAGAGACGTTTTCCAACATGGAGAGATGACGAGCGTCTGATATTTGCCCGATGTTTCAAGAAATACGGGTGGCCGAAACCCCAGTTTTTCTTATGTCGTTCAATGAAGACTGAACGGCATTTTCATTTTGGCTGTTGCGAGATCAGTTACCTGATAAAAGCCTGGAAAGACATTTAATGATCTTGCTGGCTAATTAGCTGGACGCGACCATCCAGACGCCAGCGCAAATGATGGCAGTCCCGAGGCAACGCTGAAACGTGATGTGATCTCCCATTATCAACCCGACGCCCATCGATAATGCGAATCCGAGGCCAACCATCGGATAGGCCTTGCTGACATCCCACTCCGACAGTACTTTCAGCCAGACCAGCGCACCCAGTCCATACAGCAGGAAACCCACCATGACGGCGTTATTGGTCAGGATAGCGAGTACGCCCTTGAGCGCAAACCCGTCTGCAAGTGCTGCTTTCGTTTCTGCGCTGGCCATGCCGGCTTTTAAGGAAAACTGTGCAGCAACAGAGAAGACGATACTTACCAATGCGACAAAAAATATTTTCATGGTTCAGCCAAGGTGGATGAAGTGGGCGGCAAGCGTTGCAGCCAGCATCAATGCGATGGTGACGCCGCTTCCAAAGTCCTTCAGTGCGAAGACGAGCGGATCATCGTGCATTTCACCGCGGCTGGTCTTGATCCACACGCGTGCGATCCAGTAGACAAGGCCGACGGCCACCAGCCATAGCAGCTGAACGGTCGCGTAGCGCGCCTGCGTCTCCGGCGCACTGATGAACAAGCCCAGTACCACCACTGCGCTCAAGGATGCGCCGCATCCAAGCGGCCAGAGCACGGTCAGGTCGGTAACACGGTAGTCGCGGCCGCTGGCGGCAATGCGCCCGGACTGAGCAAGAGACACGAGCTCGGCGCACCGCTTGACCAGTGCCAGGCTCAGAAACATGAATACCGAAAACGCCAACAGCCAGGTACTGACAGAGACGTGGGCGGCTACTGAGCCCGCGATGATTCGTACCGTGTACAGGATCGACAGCATGACCACGTCGATGAGCACATATTCTTTGAGTACCCAGCTATAGGCGCAGGTCAGCACCAGATACACCGCCAGCATCACGAGAAAAGCGGATGAAAGCCAGGCAGCCAGGGCCAGCGCGCTGCCGAGCAGTACCGCAGCAACGCCGACGCCAGCCTTGATCGTGATGGCGCCGCTGGCAAACGGACGCTTGCATTTGCGGGGATGCGCGCGGTCGCTATCGAGGTCCCACAAGTCATTGACCATATAGGTCGCCGAGGCTGCTAGCGAGAATGCAATAAAGGCCCCGATGATGGTGGCAAGCTTGTCGAACTCGAGAAACGCAAATCCCGTCAGCAAAGGAACGAACAGAAGAAGGTTCTTTGCCCATTGGTGTACGCGCATAGCACGCAGCCAGAGCGCCAAATCCACCGGGGTCGAAGGAAACTCCCGCTCGATCGGCCTGTCCTTGCGTACTTCCTGTGCCACACGCGCGGACGCGCCGACCAGAATTGCCGCGTCAGCCTTTGCCCAAATCGGCAGGTCCGCCGCACTGTCGCCGGCATACACAAAATGCGGGCCGACAGTTTCCTCAATCGCCGCCAGCTTGGCCGTGCCTTTCAGGTTACGCCCGGCATCCGACGCCAGGATCGCGTCGAACACCGGAAACCGGATTGCGACCTGCTCGGCAATGCTACGGTGCGCGGCGGTCGCAAGGACAATTTTCCGCCCTGTGGACTTCTCGGAGCGGATGTAATTCATTAACGCTTCCCGAACCGGCAGGTTTTCAGCCGAAAACCGGGTTCTCGAAGCAATCTCTTCTTTGAATGCCGCACGACCCTGCATCAGCCAGAATGGAAACTGCAAAACGGTCAGTGGCTGTCGCTTCACCACCTGCACCACCGACTCGACAAGTGTATCGGTCGGCGTCAATGTTCCGTCCAGATCCACGACAAGGGGCAAGGCAGCCAGGTTGGGCAATTCGTTCGCCACCTCCAGCGCCTCTGCAGTCGCGTGAATCCTCGGAGAAGGATGATGGGCGTAAGGGGAAGTTGAAGTCATGAAGGAAACAATCGATAAACAGCAAATTCGTGAAAAAGAAGATCAGGCCAACATCAACTACTCCTCGCGAGCAAGGATAGAGAGGCCGAACAGCCAGACGCTGTGATGGCGCTTGAGGATCCGTCTCGGATTATGCAGTATTTCTGACTTACTATGTCTAGTATGCAAGAATGTTTGCGGGAATTGCAACAAGGCACTATTTGCCAAGCGCGCGGTGGGTTTGAAGCCGGCGACACAACGATGGAGTCTGCGCATCGCAAGCGCGCATGGGAGCGCACCTACAGACAATTCATGCGAGTTCCTTGGTTGGGATCCGCACCCGTTTGAGTTTGAGAGCCGGTTTTTCGATGGCGTACCAGCTTAGAATGCCGGCACAGAACGCCACTGCTGCCGAGGTCGCGAAAAGCCCGCTAGGTGTGATTCCGGGCACCCGGCTAACGATGAATTGCTGTACGGGCCATGCATACAGATAAAGGCCATAAGAGAAATCCGGAAAACGGTTGAATTTGTTGAAGAAGACCGACGGCTTCGTGGCGAGATAGAAAATGGTATATGCCCCGAGGGTCGCCAGTGCGATTTCGGAGGCACGCCACGAGACCATGGAAAGACATGTAAGCCCTAGGCACGCAAGTGCAGGAAGGCCGCGCAGCGGGATTTTCGACCGATAAATGTAGAAGCACGCTCCGCTGCAGAAAAAAGTCGCCAATCTGAGGTCGTTGAGCCGGACATGCGCCAGTTTCAAGGCGATAGCGCTCGCCAGTGCCACCGCAGTCAGGATCAGCCAGAAATGACGTTTCCGCAGGAGGCCCAACATTCCCGCTCCCAGAACCAGCAGGTAGCATTCGAATTCCCGAGCAATTGTCCACATTGAGGTGTTCATTTCTGCATACGGCAGACCTTGGAAAACCGGAGGGATGACAGGTGGTTTCAGCAGGAAAGCACCTGCCAGAAACGCCGATATATTAAATGAAGCAAAGTATGAGAACGGGTCTGCAGCAAGCGGTCCGACAATAACAGCACATACGACGCTTGCTACCAGAAAGGCCGGGTAAATTCGTAATACGCGTTTTTTCAGGAATATCCATGCGTCTGGCTGTTCATCCCAGCTTTGCATGATCAGGTAACCACTCAGCAGAAAGAAAACGTCTACCGCCAGGTCTCCGGACGAGATGCTTCCAAAAACAATTGTGAGAAATTCGCGGCTACGATTTCCGTCGATGAGCTCTGGCGAATGTGCGTACAGCACAAGCAACGCCATGAGGAATCGGAGGAGGTTGAAATTGTTTTGTCGGTCGGGTCGCTTACTGCTCATATGGACAATTCTGTTGTGGTAACGCGTCGCTATTGTTGAGATAACGCCATCGGTCAGTGACGCGGTTTCAGAATCTGACGCTGGATGAGTAAGGCGATCAGGGTCGTCAAACCGACGAAGAGCAGGCTCAGGTTACGTAATTCGCCCGGGGCACAGAACAGAAAAAATAGCGGCAAGTTTATGAGCGCCCCGAGGATAAGGTGTTGCCGAACTTCAAGAGTGCAATCTTTCCATGCTTTTGCGACGACGATAGCAAAGATCAGCAAGCTTCCGAGGAATACGCCAAATGGCGCGACAATTCCATAGGTATTTTCGAACTGGAGATAAGTGGACGGCGTCAGATAGGTGAGGATATTTCGAAACAGCTTGAATTCGGCTGCCTTGCCGGGTGCATCGAAAAACGCCAGCTTCAGGTACAGATTCACCAGACCAGCCGCGCCAACGCCGCAAGCCGTCCAGGCAACGGCGTGTTTCATCGGATAACGGGACCGGAGCAGCGGATATAAAGTCGGTATGAAAAAGAAGAACGATTCCTTGTTCAAGGTCGCCAGTAGCGTGGCAGCCAGCGCCATGACCAGTTTATCCCGCAGTACCAGCAGGAAAACGAGTGCACAGAAAAACAGCTCGATGCTGTCGTAGTAGTATCCACCGCCTGTTTGCAAATAAGGAAACCCGAGAACGAGGGTGGCCGGAGCAAACACGGCAGCTACCGGATGAAAGTCATAGAAAAGCAGAATTTCGCGCAGCAAGAACAGGGAGCCAAGCAGGGAAATAAAGCAGAGGTAATAGATAACAATATAACGAAAGCGAAACTCGGGCTTCACGACAGACTGCGCCCTGGCGTAGATTCTTTCAGGCGCGACCCATTCGCTGATGAATGTCTGCACAGGCTGCGGGGTATATGCACCAACGGCATTGGCAACCAGCGGCGCAAGCTGACGATACACATAAGGCTTTTTTGCCGATGCGTCGAGCATCACCTCGACACCGCCCCCGCGTGCACCGTCGGGCATGCCGTGCTTCGAGATGGACCCCGATACGGCGGCGGACGCAACCGCCCAGAACAGCGCGCAAAGCAGCACCACCGTTGTCCACGGGGATTGTGCCCAATCCGTGATTGGCTGGCTGTTACCAGCAACGAAGGGGTCTGATGTGAGCTTCATGGCGATCTTGTTTTAGTGGCAGAGACTACAGCGTTAACTCGCAACCGTGGTGGTTCCAAGGGCCGCAGTGCAGAGTCAACATGTCATTGATGGGGCGGTCGCCTGCTTGAAGAGTCGCAACGGGAACACACCTGATTATTCCGCTAGAATACGCTGGCAGTAATTTTTTGTCATCAACTTATCTTATTTTGGGATAAGATTGTGCGTTACAGCATCACGGAACTGTGTTGCCAATAGACAACGCGATGTCAGAGCTTCGCATGAGTAGGCCAGTCGTGCCGGATGCCCCATCAAGGTGATGCTAATCTGCGACAGTCGACCTGTACTGGGTTGGCATGTGGGCAGTGGAAGCAGTAGTCTCGACGCGCATAAAGCACGTTGGCCCGTGGCTGTCAGGCCTATGGCATGCAAAATCGAAGACGAAAAGACGCCAATTCGGCGCTTCGATTTGTCGGATTGCTCGCCCGCCACATTCGTGTATGCCTGAACAATTTGTGCGGTATATTGTCATGTTGTGCACCGAACATTCCCAAGTTTCGATTGAAGATCGCGTGTTCGCACGACGGAGCGTCGACTCCTTACCAACAAATTTAGACGACTTATACTATGAAAATTTCTGTTATCGGCACTGGCTATGTTGGCTTGGTGTCTGGTGCCTGCTTCGCCGACGTCGGCAACAGCGTGCTGTGCCTCGACGTGAACGAAGCGAAGATCGCCATGCTCAACAGCGGCGGCATTCCCATCCACGAACCGGGCCTGGACTCGCTGGTGGCGCGGAACGCCGCGGCCGGCCGCATCAAGTTTTCGACCAGCTATGACGAGGCCGTCGAGCATGCCGAGGTCATCTTCCTGGCCGTGGGCACCCCGCCGGACGAAGACGGCAGCGCCGACCTGACCCACATCCTGTCGGCTGCGCGCAGCATCGGCCAACGCATCACCAAGCGGATGGTGATCGTCGACAAGTCGACGGTGCCGGTCGGTACCGCCAAGCGCGTCGAAGCCGCGATCCAGGAAGAAGTGCAGAAACGCGGCGCAAACGTCGAGTTCGCCGTCGTCAGCAATCCGGAATTCCTGAAGGAAGGCGCTGCGATCGAGGACTTCATGCGTCCCGACCGGATCGTGGTCGGCAGTGCCGATCCGGTGGCGACCAAATTGATGCGCCAGCTGTATGCACCGTTCAGCCGCAATCATGAAAAGCTGGTCGAAATGGACGTGCGCAGCGCGGAGCTGACCAAATACGCGGCCAATGCCATGCTGGCTACCCGTATCAGCTTCATGAACGAGCTGGCCAACCTGGCCGAAGTGCTAGGCGCCGACATCGAGGCGGTGCGCCAGGGCATCGGCATGGACCCGCGGATCGGTTCGCAGTTCCTGTACGCGGGCATGGGCTACGGCGGCTCCTGCTTCCCGAAGGACGTCAAGGCACTGATCAAGACCGCCAGCGAGAACGACCAGGCCCTGCATCTGCTGGAAGCGACCGAGAAGGTCAACGACACGCAAAAGAACGTGCTGTTCAAGAAGCTGGACCGTTTCTTCAACGGCGAGCTGCGCGGCAAGAAGATTGCCCTGTGGGGATTGTCGTTCAAGCCAAATACCGATGACATGCGCGAAGCGCCGAGCCTGATTTTGATCCACTCCCTGCTGGCGGCCGGCTGCGAGGTCGTCGCCTATGACCCTGTCGCAAGCACCGAGGCGATGCGCGTTCTGTCGCTCGAACACGGCGAAAACAAATGCGCCGAGATGATCAAGATTGCCACGTCCGCCGACGAGGCAACCGAAGACGCGGATGCGCTGGTGCTGGTGACCGAATGGAAGGAATTCCGTGCGCCTGATTGGACGCGCCTGTCGGAAAAACTGCGCAGCCGCGTGGTGTTCGACGGCCGCAATATCTACGATCCGGAAGCCGTTGCCAGCGCCGGTTTGTCGTACGAAGGCATTGGACGCATGAGCAGGGGAGTTGCGCAGTGACAGGCAAGAAAACCATCCTGGTGACGGGGGCCGCTGGTTTTGTCGGTAGTTATGTAGCGGCACGCCTCGCTTCGATGGGACATCAGGTCGTCGGTTGCGACAATTTTAATGATTACTATGATCCGCAGCTGAAACAGGACCGCCTTGCGGCGATCCTGGCACCTGCGGGCGTGGCCTGCGAAACGGTCGAGCTGGCCGATGCTGCCCAGGTCGCGGCCCTGTTCGACCGGGTGCGCCCATCGCTGGTGGTGCATCTGGCGGCGCAAGCCGGGGTGCGCTATTCGCTGCAGAATCCCGCGGCGTATATCCAGTCCAACCTGGTTGGCTTCGGGAATATTCTCGAGGCCTGCCGCCAGCACAAGATTGCGCATCTGCTCTACGCCAGCAGCAGCAGCGTCTACGGCAACAATGCCAAGACGCCGTTCAGCGAAGATGACCAGACCGACGAGCCGGTGTCGCTGTATGCGGCCACTAAAAAGTCGAACGAGCTGATGGCGCATTCGTACAGCCACCTGTACCAATTGCCCGCAACCGGCTTGCGCTTCTTCACGGTCTACGGACCTTGGGGCCGGCCGGACATGGCCTATTTCAGTTTCTCCAAGAATATGCTTGAAGGCAAGACGATTCCCGTCTTTGCCGAGGGCCTGCTGCGCCGCGATTTTACCTATATCGACGATATCGTCGAGGGTGTGGTGCGCTTGTTGTTCAAGCCAAGCCTGGATGGCGCAGGTGCGCCGCATTCGGTCTTCAATATTGGCAATAATCAGCCCGTCATGGTGCTCGATTTTATCCGTACCCTCGAGCAGGCACTCGGAGTGGAAGCCAAGCTCGATTTCCAGCCGATGCAGGCGGGCGACGTGCCGGCAACCCATGCCGACACGCGCAAGCTGCAGGGGTGGGTCGGGTACTCGCCCGCGACTCCGCTGGCAGATGGACTGAGGAAATTTGCCCAATGGTTCCGAGCTTGGCCCAGCAGGTGAGATTCTCGGCGTGACTCTTGTTGAATCGAGGTAAGGGCAGTTAATGTTAATAACCTCGATTGTCCTACATTTCTACGCATTATGAAACTCGCCTCTTCGAGGATATATGCAGAATAACGATCGAATACAGTATATCGATACTTGGCGCTTCGTTGCGATAGCGCTGGTCATTGCAAGCCATATTGTCGAGTTTAGTCATCCTTGGTACCAAGAAAATTTTCCAGGCCTGGTGTGGAGGCTTCGGTACGCTGGCAGTTTTGGCGTGCAAATATTTTTTTGCATCAGTGGATTTGTCATTACCCGCGGAATATTAAAAGAGCTGGCACAAGCGCAGACGATTAATATCAAAGGTTTTTACACGCGCAGGTTCTTTCGAATAATACCCCCACTTCTTCTTTATATTCTTGGCGCTGCGCTGTTCGCGACGACTGGCTTGGTCAAGGTATCTTCCGATCAAGTCATGCAGTCGATTTTCTTTATGTGTAATATCAAGGAGATCGGCGACTGCGGTTGGTCGCTCGGACATACATGGAGCCTTGCGTTCGAAGAGCAGTTCTATCTTTTCTTTCCAATTTTCGTCGCCGGTGTTGGCCTAAGTGTGCAGATTGCTAGGAAACGTTTCGCACTTGGGGCCGCTTTCCTGCTAATCGCCGCGTCGATTAGCCTGGTTTCATCTCGACCTGATCTAAGTAAATGTATTTACACGTTCAATTTTATGCTGACAGGCTGCGTTTTCGCTGCTTATTGGTCTTCGATTGGACCGTTGATGAAACGCGCGCATCCGCTTGTCTGGGGCATCATTGCATTGTTGACATTTAGCATGGGATGCTTATTGCCTGTTTCGGATTCATTCCGTCCAGTACTATCAATTGCAATCATGCCAATTGCAATTTGCATTATGGTCTTAGGTACGCCGGTTGTCATCCGATCAATCAGTAAAATTTTTCTCAACAAATCGCTTTGCCATTTGGGGAAGATTTCCTTTTCGCTCTACTTGTGGCAGCAATTGGCCACAGGTAACTACAACAGCGCGTCGCCTCTCTTTGCCTTGTTCGGATTAGCGGGCGTTCTTGTTTTTTCTTTGTTGTCCTACAAATATTTTGAGCTTCCGCTGATAAAGCTGGGTGCTCAACTATCTGAAAGTTTCCGTTCAAAGCCGAAAAACGATTCCAATAAGGTCAAAATTTCTGAGTGTTAAGCTACTGCAACAAATTTACATTCGTTAACGTTGAGCGCTACATTCATCGATCAGGAACTGATGATAGGGCGCTTGCAGCAACTCAATTACCCAATCGAATGCATCACAGCTGGCTCAGGTCGGTATCGCGGCAAGTTTTTTAGTGTAATAAAGTGCGGAAATCTTGCAAGCGATCCTCAGCAAGCGTGGTACTTTCTTATCGTGAGCAGGCGCCCCAAATTTCCCGCAAAGAAAATCGCGCATCCCCAGAAGCGCAGCGTCACCGTGTGCCGGATAGCCTCGTCGATATAACCGATTGACTTCGTAAAGCGCCTTGTCCACAAGTTTCAGCCAGAGGAAACGACGGTGCGCTGACGGTAAGTTCGAGTGCCAAAACAACATTTCGTTACGTTGTAATAAATAGCTCAAGTAGAGCGGATACTCCGCGACGGATTTTCTGTTTTCGTGTATCACAGAGGCAGTAAATGCACACTGGCTGAACCAGCCTTTCGCTGCCAGCCGCGCCCCGATGTCGTTGTCATCATAATAAGCAAACAATCGGTCATCCAGCGGGCCGGTATCCGCCAGCGCTTCTACCCGGAACAAGATGGCCGTACCGTCCAGCCAAACCGATGCCGGAGCCTCGACCTGGACGCGTTGCGCTTCTTCGATCGACGTGATGCGCGCGTACGTTCTGTTCGTCCAGTCGTGCGTGCTGATGCAGCGCGCGATCGTCTTGCCATCGTCCGCATCCCGTAACACAGGTGATACCGCCCCGCATTTTTCGTTAGAGAGTATGGCCGCGAGCATGTGGCTGAGTGCACCGGGCACGACTTGGGCATCGTTATTCATCAGCCAAATAAAATCGTAGCCTTCATCGATGGCCATCTGGATCGCGATGTTATGTCCGCCAGTAAATCCCAAATTGTCTGGCAAGCGTTTTAATACGAACGTGTCGGTTTTGCTTGCCGCCTCCAGCACAGAGAAATCTTCTACTCTGGAGCCATTGTCTATTATCAGGAGCGTTACTTCAGCATCGGTCGCGTTCATCTCGTTCTGCAGCGAACGCAGACAGTTGAGCGTCTTGCCGGCGCCGTTCCAATTAAGAACGCTGATTAGTATTTTCTTCTTTTTCGGTGCGTCGAACGGCGTTGCCGCTTGTGCTTCGATAATCGGTGCGATATTCATGCTGATGTCGACTTGATGTGATCGTAAATGGTTGGGTCAGCCGCCGGAAGAAGGTGCAAGAGGCTTGCGCCAACGCTTGGTAAAATCGTGCGCAGCTTGCGCCAAGCGATATAAGTGGGTTGTTTTGCTTTTGACAAAGCCGAGTTTGACAACCGAATGGGTTTGCAGCGAATAGTGCGACTTGAACTCCGTTTTATGGGAATTCACTGTCATGACGCTATATTGGAAGCCGAGGTCCCGCTGGCTGTTTACTATCCGATGAGGATGCGCCGCGCGAATACGATGGATTACCAGAGAATAAGCGATTGGCCCGGTTACACGCAGCACGCCAGGCTTTCCTGTCCCATGCAAGCCAGGTATGTAGACATCGATATTTTGGAGGACATTGTCTACCACGGCGCGAAGGAAAGGGTGACCCGGCGCGCATGCGATATACCATTGTTGAAATTCGCGGCCACCAAAATCACGGAGTTCGTAATGTTTCCCCCAGGCATCATACCCCTCGCTTTCGTTGTTCCATTCGGATAGCAGGAAGCGGTCCTCGGGTTGCAATACCTCGTCCAGTGGTTGCGTCGCGCTGCTTTTGATATCCAGGTAGACGCCGCCGACTTTATACATCAACAAATAACGGAACAGGTCCGCGCGCGCGGCGCCATAGCGCGGATCGATCCGTTGAAAGTATTGAAGTACTATTGGTGGATAATTTTTGAGGATAAAGTCGACAATCGCAGCGTCATCATAAAACCGGTAATCCCAGCCTGGATTCAATGCCTTGAGACGGGCAACATTCTCACGCAGCGTGGAAGGTAAATCCGGGGTATAAAAAGTTTGATGGATGATGCGCGGAATGCCTGTCCCTTCCTGTATTGCAGGAAAAAAATGCTTCCGAACCGGACGGTTGAGAGGTGGAGCGAGGACTGCTTTGATAGACATGAGAAACCTGTTATTAGTGGAAAACGCATGCCCTGAATGCGCTGGTATGATCGCATCGTTTTTGCAGTGCTCGGCCAGGCAGTCGGGCCGTCGTGTCATCCGGTAACCGGCTAACTGCGCTCATGATACCGCAATGGCGAAAACGCAGTGTTGTGGGGATGACTGATTGGCAAGTTTTTGTACCACGCGCCTGGACGCGCGTAAGCAGGGCGAAGCACGCGAGATGGCGTACATTGCGCCGTGACTTGGCGATGCCGGTGCGAACGATGTGGAGGTGTGCAGATGGTGCGGCTGGCGGGGATCGAACCCACAACCCTTGGCTTCGGAGGCCAATACTCTATCCATTGAGCTACAGCCGCATTGAGGTACTTGAAGTGATGCGAAGGATACAGTCTTTCGACTGGCCCGTCCATGGGAAGCACAGGAAAGGTGTTTTAGGTTACAAAAGTTGCCTTGCGGTCTATAATCGGCGGTTGAGTGGCGTTCACGAAATTCCACTTAACAAACGGCCCGGCAGCTTCCAAAAAATGTATTAAGGACATCATGAGCGACGCACAGAACGAGCACGAATCCCTGATCCGAACCCCCAAACAGCTAGTGATTGCAGTTGCTGGCTTCTTCCTGGTTATCGTCATTGGCATTATTTTGCTGGTCACGTTTGTCACCAATACCAAGCTCGAGGGCGCCGGCAGTAACAGCCAGAGCGCTGCGGCAGTCAACGCGCGCTTGCGCCCGGTTGCCGACGAAGGATTCACGCTGCGCGATGCGAACGCGCCTAAAGTGTTGCAGACGGGCGAAGCCGTCTATACGGCCGTATGCGCCGCTTGCCACACCAATGGCGCCGCCGGCGCCCCCAAGATGGGCGACACCGGCGCCTGGGGGGCGCGTCTCGCCAAAGGCTACGATACGCTCGTGAAGCATGCGATCGAAGGGTTTAACGCCATGCCGGCCAAGGGCGGCAATCCCGATCTGGACGATGTCGAAGTCGCCCGTGCCGTCGTGTATTTGTCAAACAAGGGCGGCGCGACGTTCAAGGAACCCGCAGCGCCGGCCGCCCCGACTACGGCACCGGCAGCGCCTGCAACGGCACCCGCAGCGGCCACCGAGGCGGCTACCGCACCTGTCGCCGCACCAGTTGCCGCACCCGCCGCCGCTGCGCCTGCTGCGCTGTCCGCCGACGCAGGCAAGAAAGTCTTCGATTCAGCCTGTATCGCTTGCCATGGAGCCGGTATCGCAGGGGCGCCGAAAATGGGCGACAAGGCCGCCTGGGCGCCCCGCGTCAAGCAGGGCGCCCCTGTACTGTATACACATGCCATCCAGGGCTTCCAGGGCAAGGCCGGCGTCATGCCTCCGAAAGGCGGCGCGGCAGTCTCGGACGACGAGGTCAAGGCCGCTGTGGACTATATAGTTGCGGCGGCGAAGTAACGAAAAGAAACCGCCCGGTCAGCGACCGGGCGGTTTGATGTGGAAGGACAGTTCGGACGCGTCGTCGAAAGTCAGGCGCTCACAGTAATTTTGCGCGGGCGGCGGCGGGCAGCGAATGCGGCTGCGAGTCCGATCAAACCCAGAAATGCCGTGCTTGGCTCAGGGACGGCGCCGGTAGCAAGTTCGGTGACGAGGAAGTCGAAGGTGATCATGGTCACGCCGATTCCGCCCACGCTCTCGATACCGAAGACGCTCGCTGAATCAGGGAAGAAGCCGTCCCATAGATTCGTGTTGGTGACATCGCCAACCAGATTTCCGGATGAAACCAACAGTGTTCCGCTAGCATTATAAAAATTGATGCTGGCCTCGTTCAGCGCAACAAGGGTTTGCAAATCCAGGCCATCACCGTTGAAACCGATTGCAAGCAAGCCGGTTTCGCTGGCACTCGGGAACAGATCGCCATTGGCCGAGAGTGTGAGCGTGATACTGCTCTGCCCGGATCCCAGCGCCTGTTCACGTTCGGACGAAGTCAGGGTCAGGCCTGCGCGTTCGCTAAATTCTGGCGTGCCGTCGAAGATAGATTGCCCGTTGATCGGCACGCCGCTTTGAAGGCCTGCGATGTAGATCGTGTAAGTCGAACCTAAAATGACGATGGGAGCCGCAACAGCAGCGCCCCAAGCGCCGAGCGTGGTGACAAAAATTAAAATCGAAAACAGATGTTTCTTCACGTGTCTCTCCATTGTTTGAGTTCGGTCAAAGTATAAGCAATTTCCGTTCCACCAATAATTTCTTAATTAGATTCAATGACTTGACTTTATTTCATGAAACTTGATAGGGTGCTGTTGTAAAGATTTTCGACGATTGCTGTTAAGAAAGAAAATTCATTGCTTTGGCTGCAACAAAATTGGCGCCTGTTGAGCGTGTTGAACTCACCACAGGTTGTTGCACGAAACGTCAATCGTAGAGTACCAGTGCTAGAATGCATTTTCCTCTTGTCTCGCGCGCGCGATATTAGTGAACACAGCCAGCACCACGGCTCGCCACCCAGTTTTCGATACCATTACGGCATGGGATTGCCACCGAAGCCGAGGTATCATTGTGGCCATTTTAGTTCTATGAGGAAATTAATTTTTCTCAACTGAGCTGGTGGTGTTAGTGAATAATCAATGTTTTAATGCTATATTTGTTGCAACTATTGCATTAAATTTTTTTCTCTACAGATTGCAATTAGGGAATTTAGTCCGCTTGTCGCTAACGAATTGCTTGTTTGGAATAGATATCACGCAGGTAGGTACTGCGCTTTTGTAGCGAAATCGCACGCGTAGCTGCGATCTCATGACGGGGTTGCCTGTCGCTGCTCGGTTGTGTGGGATGGGAAAGATTTCTGGAGGATGAAGTGTTAAGAATTTCGAATCACTATGTGTCAAAGATAGTGTTTGTATTACTGTTCGTAGAGGTACTTGTATTGCTCGGCGCGGCGTATGCTGGTGCTGCCGTTCGCTTCCTGGATGGCGACGGCGGGTTGCCAAAGCTGGACCATTTCTTCACCTCTGCCCTGGCCTTCGCTTTCGCGATCATCTTCAGCATGAGCGCGATGGGCATGTACCAGCTCAATTTCAGCGAAGGCTTGCGCAACCCGTTCTTCATGAAGCTAATGCCCTCGTTCGCAATGGGCTTCGCGATCCTGACGCTGGTGTTCTACATTGCCCCCGAGCTGTATTTCGGCCGCGGCCTGCTGGTCTTCGTGTTCGCCATCGGCGCAGTCGGGATTTTTCTCGCA
>Ga0213835_101364_pt1 | contig 15345 bp, 6 predicted proteins | sample SWPATP01_FD_160576 | JGI IMG/M metagenome (GOLD analysis project Ga0213835, IMG submission 160576) | Coastal seawater microbial communities from Marineland, Florida, United States - SWPA TP0 #1 | ecosystem: Environmental > Aquatic > Marine > Coastal | place: USA: Florida | collected 2016-08-05
TAGCCAATAATTTTATGAGCTGGATGGACGGCGCAGCCTACATGGACTGGGCGGGCTTGCGGCCGATGACCGAGCTGGAGTACGAAAAAGCCGCGCGCGGCCCGGCAAACCCGGTGGCCTATGAGTATGCCTGGGGCAGTACGTCTATTACGAGGGCAACAGGTTTATCCAATGCCGGTCAGGCCGATGAGGTGCCGACGCCAGCTAGTGCGAATGCGAATTATTGGCAAGGAGGAAGTTCGATTAACGGCCCGGTGCGTGTGGGCTCGTTTGCTCATGGTAGTACGAACCGCACGCAATCCGGCGCGGGCTACTGGGGCATTATGGAGCTGAGCGGCAATCTGTGGGAGCGTCAGGTAACGGTGGGCAATGATACCGGCCGGGGCTTTACAGGATTGCATGGCAACGGACAGTTAACGGTTGCCGGGCATGGTGCAGTCGCTGCCTGGCCGGGCGGTGGCGAAAGCGGGATAACGGGGGCAATGGGCTCCGGCTTCCGCGGGGGCTCCTCGCTCTACTTTCTTCCGCATCTCCAGGTCTCCTGCCGCCGCTTTGCTGCCGACACCCAAACCGTTCGGTGGTACAACCACGGCTTCCGGGGTGTGCGGTCATTGCCGGTTGCTGTTGGGGGTGACAATGGCGGTGGTAATCCCAGCGACTGGCCCCGGGATACCGAAACCGAAGTGGTAAATGTTACCAATCCTACAACAGGTCGCACTTGGATGGACCGCAATCTGGGAGCCTCACGCGCGGCGACATCTTCTACCGACTCGCAGGCGTATGGCGACCTGTATCAATGGGGCCGACCATCCGATGTCCACCAGAAGCGGAATTCTCCAACAACGACTGCATTAAGCTCTGTTGACCAGCCGGGGCACGGGAGTTTTATATTGGCATCAAACAGCCCACATGACTGGCGTAGCCCTCAGAACAACAATTTATGGCAGGGGGTAAACGGGGTCAACAATCCGTGTCCCGCCGGCTACCGTCTGCCTACCGATGCGGAGTGGAACGCCGAGCGAAACAGCTGGAGTAGCAACAACGCCTCCGGGGCATTTAATTCCCCGCTTAAACTGCCTATGGCGGGCTACCGTAGCTACTTAAGTGGTTGGCTCCTCGGTGTCGACTCCAACGGCGTCTATTGGTCAAGTACCGTGTCTGGTTCTAACGCACGGTACCTGAGCTTCTATAGTAGCGTTGCCGACGTGTACAGCGACAACCGGGCGTACGGATTCTCTGTTCGCTGCCTCGAGAATTAACGACACTTTAATTCATTGCCTGAGCGTCCCGAAGGGCGCGAAGGCAGGCAAAACCCGCGTGAGCGGCTCGATTTTTTTGAAAATTAAAGGAATATACAACACCATCATGAAAACAAAACTAATACTCATCACAACAGCATTGCTAATCTTTGGCTGGGATCTCGCCCAGGCTCAATTCACCGGCGGTATCGGCCGCGGGGATAGTATGGGGAGGTTGGGGGAGGTGACGGATCCCGGTGATACCTATGCAATCGAACTCCAGTTCCCCCAAAACGGTCCGCAAAATAACCAAATCAATGTGCCGCGAAATGGTTATGGGTATATCTATTACCAAATTGTATCGGATGAGGGGCCTTTTAACGATCCTGATGGTTTTGAAGTAGGCCTACTTGATAATATCAATCAGATAAGCTACAGCGCAAATGCCTGGTTTATTGATGACAATCTTATTCAGATTCAAGTACCTTATAGCTACCTATCTAATGAGTCTGCCGTTAATTTTGAACTCGAAAACAGTTTCACAGTTGCCGGGGACATTTTTATCATTGAAGGGCAAACCATGTTGTTTACCGCCAACCCGGTCGAACAGCCTTGGCAAAGAACATGGAGTGTTTTCGCCAGCGGTAGTGCCGGGGTTAGTGGAACAGTTGGATCAGTTGGTTTTGGTCCAAGTGTTGCATTGGCAAAATTATCCGTGAAAGGTACGGGAGGGGTTGGTCTTGATATTCAGTTGGATCACCTTGAGAATTTGATATTAACCCGTAGAATGGAGTTAGGAGTTGGCGTCGGTGTAGAAGTACCATCTGTGAACCCAGGCTTTGAACCCCCAAATATAATGATTGGATTTGGGGCTCAACTAATGTCAAAAGGTTTATTGGGGCAGTCTGTTTCCTTTTCAGGTCTAAATCTAGACCCTGATGTTAGAAGAATGGCTCAGAGTGGTTTCCTTCTTGAAACTATTTCTCTTGCCGGTGTTGGCGTTACACCTATTTTTGGGCCATTTCTACGAGCAACTATACAAAGTATTAATTCTGCCGGAAATATAGATCAGTTTTTTGAGCCTGCATTGCTTTCAGATTATAGGGGTGCAGGATTGGAAGGTACCTTAACCGGTGGGCTGAATATCAAATTAGGTCCAATTAACCTAAATGCAGGGACGGCTTCCGGTGGTTTCGGTCTTCAGGCACGTGATATCAATTATTACAATAATCAGTTGCCAACATCTTTATCTCAATACCATCTAAACTCAATACGCAATACAACAGCAGGGCGAGGATTTGACATAAAAGTAGCTCAGACCCTTGAGCTTTCCGCTTATGAGTGGAATATAAAGTTTGTTGATGGAGCATTGGGCGGCCAAAGTTTATTTAGCGCGAGTACGAGTACAGAAACAGGGTACAGAGTACGCTTTTCACCCATAAATGAAGTTGAAACCTTTGGTTTTTGGTTGGCAGACGGCGCTGATGTTGAATTATTGTCTCCCAATTGGTCATTTTACACAAGTACACATGTTGACTTTCCGGGCACCTATGCCTCTGCCCTTGCTGCTTTAGGCAATCCATTTTCAGGTCTTGTTGAAAGTTCCATCCCGATCCCTGTAGGAAATCAAATGGTAACGGCGGTTAATGAAACCTATCATGCTTTATTTGATCATATTGATTCAGAACCGGCTGTAATTCAAACATCGAAAAGATATGGAAGAGGCTACCAGACTGGTTTCGGCATAACTCTTGATTTTGCTGCTGGGGTAGGAGGTGGAGTAAGTTTTGGTGCGAATTTCCAGCTTTTTGATGAAATTCAATTCAATCAATTGGTAAGTGAGGTCTATGCAGCCGGCGCTAACTTCCTAATCGAATCTAATTCATTTCAGGATCAAATGCAGGAAGCTGACTTAACTTTTGTTATGAATGAGTTGTTTTCAGGTGTTGCTCCGCTTGTTCAAACAGCGTTGCTTTCTTTTTTGAATTCTATAAGTGAAGGTATTAATGCCGGTATTAATTTCATATTAGATGGCATTTCAAATGTCGGAAGTTTTGTTGGTAACTTATCTGGCTCTCTGAGTTTGTCGGGAATTATGAACAGTACCACCTACTCACCCGGTACACCAACCGTAGTTCAAAGATCATTTGAGCTACCGGAAATAAGAAATGCATATATATCGCATAATGTAGCGCGTCAACAGCGGCTCAATGATGGCACCATCCGCTTGCAGGAGGTTGAGAGCGAACTGTTTATAATCAGTAACGTTATGAAACTCTCCTTTATACCCGAAGGGAGTAATGAACCCTTGGCGGAGCTACCCGAAGAAGTAACCCTTTCTATGGTTATTTATGAAGAAGACCTTGTCAACAACTTTTTTTCAGCTGAAGATAAAGAGGCTGTAAGAATCTATTTCTTCGATCCCAATGAATCGGTCTGGATTGACTTTGGTGGCGTACTCGATGCAGATACTTTACGTGTGGGCATTACCTTATTAGGAGAGTATGCGCTGGGTATTGAGATTAACCGCATGGATGATACTACACCGCCATCCATCAAAGATTTTGGGCCAGCACAGGGAAGCGTTCATGCTTCATTCCCTGAACTGTTTGCAGTGATTGAGGATGATGTTCACGGCACCGGAATTAATCTTGCGAATACATTTATGATTCTGAATGGAGACACGCTCAGCTATGTCTTCCGCCCCGATCAGGATCGTATTTCGTTTACAGAGCCGGATGACGCACCTTTTGATGGTGGTGAATATGAGCTGAAGTTTCATATTTCTGACTTCGCAGGTAATGTCACTGAGAAAACCGTGAACTTCACGTATGAAGGAACCAGCACCGAACCGGTTGAAGCCCCAGTCGAATTCAGGCTTAGCCAGAATTATCCGAATCCCTTTAATCCTCAAACGGTGATTCCCTTCACGGTAGGGGAAGCCACCCATGTACAGATCAATATTTATGATGTCTTGGGTCGTTATGTGGCTACTGTCTTCAATGAATTCGTTAGCCCAGGTACCTATTCTGTAATCTGGAACATAAATGACACGGGCCGTAATCTAAGCAGTGGCGTTTATTTCTATCAAATGCGTGCAGGCGACTTTAACGAAGTTAGGAAAATGCTACTTGTGAAGTAAAATTTGATCCTAACGTTAGCATCGTTTCAACACCTATCAATTGATTTAAAAAGAATTCTTTATTGTGCGATAATTTTTTGGGAGGTCATGCTTTTTTATAGAGCATGCCTCCCTTATGATAAGCTAGGTTGATTTCCGAAAAAGAATTTATTTAGAGATTACGTTGATGTGTCCATTTTAGATTTTTTTATGGTCAGTAGAGTCTAAGTCTATATAAAAATCATATTTTAATTTTTATAAATCCACTGGAAAATGGGGTTAGTTTAGAATCATTGACCTCAACTCTTACTGATACTATCCCACAATACTATCCCACAATACTATCCGGCCTTCTTTGTTTATGTGTGACTGACTCTACTCTTTTCACAAATCCCACCCAACTTTTAAAAGAGTTTTTCATTTTCTTGTGGTACCATCCGATTGGTGAGGGGAGTGGTGTTTTTTCGTTAGGGGGTATTGAACGATTCAAACGATTTCCTCATTATTTTGGTGACTTTACATACTAACTCAATTTAGCTCAATTCGTTATGATCAAATCGGTACTGTTTACTCTTTTGTTTTCATTGTTTTTTGGTCAGGCTTTCGCCCAGCAGTTTTCACGTGATTTCATTCGTTCAGGCGGGGAGGTTTCGTTGGAATATTATCTTCCAGGGGATGTCACTTATGATGCATCCATCCCTAAACCGGCTGACTACCTTGGTTTTGAAGTAGGCTCCTGGCATTTGCGTCATGATTTGATGATACGGTATTTGGATGCTCTCGCTCAGGCATCGGATAGAGTTACGATTACTCACTATGGTCGTTCTCACGAGCTTCGCCCGTTGGTTTTACTGACCATCACATCCCCCGAAAATCATCAAAACATTGAAGAAATCAGAGAGCGTCATGTAATGATTGCTGATCCATCACAATCGGGTTCTTTAGATTTAGATAGTATGCCCGTTGTGGTTTGGTTGGGATATAGTGTACACGGAAACGAGCATAGTGGGGCGAATGCTGCCATCCTTTCCGCCTATTATTACGCCGCCGCGCAGGGACCGGCCATAGAGGAGCAGCTACGTGAAACCGTGATTTTGCTTGATCCGAGTTTTAATCCGGACGGACAAGATCGATTTGTGAGTTGGGTGAATAGTCACCGGAGTTTACAGCGTTTGGTTAGCGATCCCAATCATCGAGAGTTTCGTGAGCCGTGGCCGGGTTCGCGCACCAATCACTATTGGTTCGACCTCAACCGTGATTGGCTGCCGCTTCAGCATCCCGAAAGTCGTTACCGCATTGAGCAGTTTCATCATTGGAAGCCGAATGTGCTTACTGATCATCACGAAATGGGCACAAACAGCACCTACTTTTTCCAGCCCGGCATCCCATCCCGAAATAATCCCCTCACGCCGGAAAGAAACTTTGAGCTCACCGCGAAATTGGCGGAATTTCATGCCGCTGCCTTAGACCGCTTCGGACAGCTATACTATACCAAAGAATCTTTCGACGATTTTTATGTGGGCAAAGGCTCGACATATCCCGATTTGAATGGCACTATTGGGATTTTATTCGAACAAGCGAGCTCACGCGGACATGTTCAGGAGAGTTTTTTTGGCTTGTTAGACTTCCCCAAAACGGTTTTAAATCAGTTTTTAACATCCATTTCAACGGTTGATGGGGCACATTCCTTAAGAAAAGAATTACTTACTTTTCAGCGTGATTTATTTAGGACAGCGCTTCAGGAAGAACGGAATCAGTCGGTTCGGGGATGGGTGTTCAGCGATGTGCATGATCCTGCCAAAATCTTTCATTTAAACGAAATACTGTTGCGTCATCAGATTAGAGTGCATCGGTTAGGACGCGATATTTCGGTGGATGGCAAGACGTTTGAAGCCGGCAAAGCGTATGTCATCCCTGCAAATCAGCCACAATTCCGATTGGCGAAAAGCTTTTTCAAGACCATCACTTCTTTCACAGACAGTCTTTTTTATGATGTTTCGACATGGTCGTTGCCTTATGCGTTCAATCTTAACTATGCCACTCTCGGCAATAGAACATTTAATACGGGGATGTTGGGGGATGAACTCACCGAGGCTGAATTTCCGCAGGGGAGCATTATTGGCGGACCGGCTCGGTTTGCGTATGTGTTTGAGTGGGATGGATACTACGCCCCACGTGCATTGTATGCTTTGCAGGATGCCGGTTTAAATATGCAAGTAACTCATGCTCCGTTTACGGCAAACACTTCAGTTGGAAAAAGATCATTTAATCGCGGCACCATCATTTTAGCGCTTGGACTTCAGCATAATCATACGAATGCGGAAGTACATGCCATGGTGCAACGTATCGCAGCACGAGATGCGATTGATATTTATGCTCTCAATACTGGGCTATCGGTAGATGGGATTGATTTGGGAAGCCCAAGCATTTCAACCTTGCAAAAGCCTGAAATTTTATTGGTCGTTGGGGATGGCGTAAACGTAAGCGAAGCCGGCGAAACCTGGCACACCCTCGATCAGCGCTATCACATGCCGTTGACCATGGTTGAAACACACCGATTAGGAAGCATCAATTTAGATCGGTACAATCGTATCATTATGGTTACAGGAAGTTACAATACGTTAAACGATCAGGTAGTGAATCGTTTACGAAGTTGGGTATCCGGGGGAGGTGTCCTCATTGGTTACAAAAATGCGGCAAATTGGATGGTAAGCAACAATCTGGCTACGGCGGAATTTGTCAGACAGCCTGCTGACGATAATAAAGCTGCTCTGCCGTACGCCGATGCAACCGCAAACCGCGGTGCGCAGGTGATTGGGGGAAGCATCTTCCGCGTTGACGCAGATGTAACGCATCCGTTGCTTTATGGGTACAGAAACGCACAAATGCCGGTCTTTAGAAATAGCACGGTATTTATAAAACCACCATCCAACCGCTACGCTGCACCATTACGCTATACGCAAAATCCTCTGATTAGCGGCTATATTTCGGGTCAGAATCTGCAAGTATTACCCGGCACAGCCTCATTATTAGTATCAGGCGTGGGTTCCGGTCGGACTATCTTGTTCGCCGACAATCCGAATTTCAGAGCCTTTTGGTTTGGCACAAACAAACTCTTTGCAAACGCCCTTTTCTTCGGAGACACCATCAGCTGGGCAACGGTTGAGCGCGCGGAGGAAGAGTGAGTTGAGGGGGGGAGATGTTTCGGGTTTCGGGTTTCGGGTTTCGAGTTGCAGGTTGTAGGTTTTTTTTGTTGTTAAATACTTGTTTATTTTAAATTAAAACATAAAAAATCTAAACCTTTCAGCTTTCAGCTTCTCAAAAATAGCACGCAGATGACGCAGATTGAGCTGATTTTCGCCGATAAATAAACGATTAAACAGTTAAACCGTTAAACAATTAAACCCTATCACCCCCAACTCCAGCTTCCTCAAACCAATAAAACTTTCAGCTTTGAGCCTTCAGCTTTCAGCTTCTCAAAAATAGCACGCAGATGACGCAGATTGAGCTGATTTTCGCAGATAAATAAACGATTAAACGATTAAACAGTTAAACCGTTAAACAATTAAACCCTATCACCTCTCACTCCAGCTTTCTAAACTAAAAAAACTTTCAGCTTTCAGCCTTGAGCTTTCAGCTTTCAGCTATCTCAACCTCTAAACCCCTCAACCCCTCAACCTCTCAACTTCACACTTCCACCAACGCTTTTCCCATTACTTCAAATGTTACGCCGAGATATTCGATATGCTGAAGGTCATTCAGGAAGTCGTTTGCATTTGGCTCAGGGACAAAGATGTTGTACACAATCTTTTCCAGATACTCCCCTTGATAAACGGTGATATGATGCTTTTTCAGGATGCCATCCACCACTTTTTTTGTGTCGTAGTTTAGGTGGATGGAAATCGAAACCGCTTGTTGTACTTCTGTATGTTTTGCGATCTCAATCACGTCTCTTGCGGCATTTCCATAGGCTTCAATCAAACCGGCTTTTCCGAGCTTTGTTCCTCCAAAGTACCTGACCACAATAATTGCCACATTGATTAACTCAAAAGACCGAAGTTGGTTCAAAATGGGTAATCCCGCTGTACCGGATGGCTCCCCATCATCCTGAGAGAACTCAGAAATAGATTCATGGAATATCCTCCATGCCGAACAATGATGCGTTGCATCGGGGTATTGGGTTTTTACCTCATTCAAGAATTGAGTGAAGTGATCCGTACTCGTAACGTTCTGCATGAGCGCATAAAATTTTGATCCCAATTCACGAAAGTCTGCGAAATAACGCTCTGAATCAATGGTTTTAAGTAGTTTTGGGTGTTCATTTGCCATAAGTGAAACATACCGGATTTTCGGGGAAGGATTCAACAGGAAACATAGACTGATTTTCCCAAAAAAATCAGAAAAAACTCAATATAAACTCAAAAAGATGAAACACACGCTCATTGAAATCGTATTTTTGGGGGTCTTTTCACGATAATTACATTTAGGTCATCGGCAATAGACTCATTCATTGTTTTCGAGTAGTCAAACACATAATACCTCTAAAAAATGATCACATTCTCTCATGTAACCAAACAGTTTAGTCGGGTGCGGGCGGTTGACGATCTGTCCTTTTCGGTAGAAAAAGGTGAAATCGTAGCTTTCTTGGGGCCGAATGGTGCCGGTAAAACGACATCCCTGCGAATGATTCTCCAACTGATTCAACCCGATAAAGGGTACATCCATTATGCAGAAAGTTTGCAGACTTCAGGAAAATTGGAAAAATCAAAAATCGGCTATTTACCTGAAGAACGAGGTATTTATCAGGAAACTCCCATCCTCAAAACCCTAATTTATCTTGCTTCTTTACGGGGGATGCCGAAAGACCAAGCCCATACAAGTGCCGTTGATTGGCTCGTTCGTTTCGGGCTGAAAGATCGGGCAAATGATAAAGTTTCCAGTCTTTCCAAAGGAAATCAACAGAAGATTCAGTTTATCGCCTCAGTAATTCATAAACCGGATTTTGCCATTTTGGACGAACCATTTTCAGGTTTTGATCCCATCAATCAAGAGATTATTTCCAATCTAATTCGTACACTGCGTGATGAAGGCACAACTATTTTATTCAGCGCACATCAAATGCAGTTAGTGGAACGCATCGCAGACCGTATCATTCTGCTTTCCGGGGGAAAGGAGCTTATGAGTGGAACGATGCAAGACCTTCGTAAGCACATGGGCGACGGTCAAAAGTTAGAGGTGAGTTTTTCGGGGGATGTACTTTCTGAGCAACTTTATACATCGGAAATTTTAATTGCTGAACAGGATTCCGTAACGGGGATGTGGCAAATTACTCCGCGTCCGGGGATTGCCTTAAATGAAGCGCTACACGTACTTACATCGGCCGGAAATATTGAAACGCTTCGTACAACAGAAGTAAATCTGCACGATATTTTTATTCAAAGTTTTGGGGTTAAACAAGGAGAAGAAAATGAAGCGTAACATCTTTGAAATCACGAAAAATGTGGCGATTTGGGAATTCAATCGGTTCTTTAAGTGGATGGATCTCATAAAAGGGATGTTGTTCTTCGGCTTCTTTGCGGTAGTTGGGGGAGTCATTGGAACTTGGGCGGGGAGTCAGGCTGTGAAAACGCCAACTGTGGCGATTAGCGATTTCGGACCGTTTTCCCCGGAAGGTTTTACAGACGGTGCAATTCGATTTCACGATATGACCACTATTTCCGCGGATAGTATCGATTCTCTATTTCAAGCCGGTGACCTTGATGGCATTTTGACCATCAATAATGCAAACGAGGCTTCCATACGGCTGAGCAGCGATCGGGCGTGGCTACTGATGCTTGAACAACAATTGAATGAGATTCGTACCGAGTATAAACTTAGCGAGTTTAGCCTCGATTTGGAAGTCTATGAAACCATAACGGCTCCTGTAGCGCTACAACGAGTTTTTGAAAAAGGATCGGAATCTTCGGTAGCAGATAAAATTGTGGCAGGGGTGGCCATCCTACTACTTTTAATGGCCGTTTTTATGGGATTCGCTTATCAGTTTACTGCTATCACAGCGGAGAAACAGCAACGAATGACAGAACAAGTACTCTCTGCCATCACTCCCCAAACCTGGATAGATGGAAAAATCCTCGGGATTACCGGAATTGGGTTGGTCTATGTACTTTTTTACGGAGCAATCGGGGTATTCTTTCTACTTGGGTTAGCTTATTTTGGCGTGCCGGTTCAAGAAACTTTAGCGCTAATTAATCCGGTGCTACTTGTCACGTTTATTTTGATGGCCTTAGTTGGAACCCTGATGTGGAATGCGTTTCTCGCCGGAGTAGCTGCAACCATAGACGATCCAAATACCTCCGCAAAAACCGGGTTTATGATGCTGCCGATGTTCCCGATTTCATTATCATTTATCACGTTACTGAATCCTGATACGATTGCCATGCAAATTTTGGGAATTTTCCCCCTCACATCCTATGCTGTATTGCCGGCGCGGATGGTGCTTACACATGTAGCGTGGTGGGAGCCTGTGGCGGCTATTATTCTCTTAACCGCAACAGCTTGGCTATTACGGATTATTGCAGGTCGAATCTTCGCCGCCGGAATGATGATGTACGGCAAAGAACCCGATTGGATGGATATGTTCCGATTGATGGTGAAAAGGAGTTGACCAAAAAACGATTTTGTCATATTCATCTCACTAGATTTTTGACTTAAAAAGACCTGTAAAAAATTATGGATACTATTTGGATTTATTTAGTGTAGATGGTATATAAAGCATCTACCCTAAATCTACACTTTGATAGGAATTTCCACTTCCTTAATCAATCCAAATTTTGTTCAACAAGATTCTTGTTATTGCTTTACTTATACAGGTTTTCCTTCTGGGAAAGCCTGAATCCCCCTATGCTTTGGATCAACTTCCCAACGGCTATCCCTTTTCGGTGAGCTACACCCGTGGCGTTGATTATTATGGTTCTTTGCAGACTTGGGGGATTGTCCGTGATAAAAATGGCATTTTGCTTTTCGGAAACACCAATTTCGGGATTCAGCAATTTGATGGTACGCATTGGAGAATCATCCCAACTCCAGGGAGTTCACCTGCAAATTCTTTTGCTTTGGATGCGACTGGAAATCTTTATGCCGGTCTTTTTAATGGTTTTGGGCGATTAGGATTCAATGAAACAGGTCATTATCAATTTGAGTCATTGTTGCCACTGTTACCGGATTCGCTGAGGAATGTTTCGAATATTCATCATACGGTGGCCTCCGGAGCCTTTATATATTTTATTTCATCAAATGTTGGATACAGATTTCATCCCCCAAACGAAACTATTCAGTTATTCTACACCGATGGACGCTTTAATGGTATCATTGAAGCAGATGATAAAATTTGGATATATGATGCCCAAAACGGCCTTTTCATTTTTGACAAAGAGGGATACCGCTCTGAAGTTCAGACACCCTTCGCGAACGGTGCACATTTTCTCATTTCGTTAAATGATCAACCGGCAATAATAACCCAAGATGGCGTACTTTGGGTGTATCTAGAGTCGGAATGGCGACAACAGGCTACTTTTTCCGGCTACTCGACCGGTGCAATTAGTAGTATCGGAGATGTAATTGCATTGCATGATGGCTCTATTGCGATTGCATCGAGTTCAGGCGTGTATGTTTATACAATGACCGGAAATCTAAAGTATCACTTTACAGAGAAGAAGGTTCTTTCGGGGAGTAGTTCGTATCGATTGTATCAGGATAAAGATGGAAAGCTTTGGGTTACAGGAAACAATGGCGTTACGGCAATAGAAATTGCCAGACCTATGCGCGAGTTTTTGCCCCATCAAGGAGTCCCGGAAAGCGGATTGCAGAATGTGATTGAGTTTAATGGATCTGTTTTTATAGCAACTGACAATGGTGTGTATATAAGCAAAGGGAATGCCTTTAAGGTGATTTTAGCTGATGCAGTAATTTACGATTTTCAGAAAACTCCATCGGGTTTACTCATTGCTACTTCAAAAGGATTGTATCTATCTGACAAAATGGGCAATCTGAATACAATAGCTTCGGGCCGTTCATTTTTTAGAGTAACCGGAAGTGTACAAAATGATTCATTGTTTTTTGGGGCAGTTCTAAGGGATGGTTTATGGTCAATAGTGTTGCAAAATGATGGCTCCTTCATCCTAAACCGAATGTTTTCCTTTGAAAATACCATTTTCACGATAGATGAGGATCGCTATGGCGACATTTGGCTGGGAACCGGAAGAAATGGAATCATACATTTAACCATTTCTAAAAATGAATATTATGTACCAAAGGTTGAATCGCACCGATTATTTACCACCGATGATGGTTTGCCAACAGATAGCCATAATTACACCAAACGAGCTTTAGATGATGTGGGCTTCATTACGGAAGATGGATTTTATCGTTTAACTGTTGCAAGGGATTCAATTATAAAAGACCACAGATATGCCTCTTTCTTTGGGGACGAAGGTGGTTTTCGGGTTTGGCCGGTTACACCGGGGCGAGATGGAGCTAATTGGATTGCTCGCGCCGCTTGGAAAATTGGCAAGGCAACCTTCAATCCGGAAACGGAAGTATTCGATTGGTACGAGCATGAATTCACTCGCATGGCAGTTTATCGAGATGTGACTACCATCCATGAGGCGGAAAGTGGCAGGGTTTATTTTCAGGCATTTAACCGCATTGGGTATTTCGATGAACAGATTCCCCACAAACCTTTGCCTGATTTTCAAGCCCATATCACACAGGTTACGGCGAACGATTCAATCGTTTTTGTTGGATGGGGGAAATCAACAAATCTTGACCGTCCTTCCTTTGCGTATGAGCGTAATAATTTGCGGTTTAGCTTTGGTTTAATATCATTCTTGCCGGCTAACAGGAATGCATACCAATATTTTCTGGAGGGTGCAGACAGCGGTTGGTCGGAATGGAATAACGAGTTGTATGTTGATTATCGGAATTTGCGTGAAGGAACATATACGTTTCATGTGCGAGGGCGGAATCTGTACTACATTCCATCGGAAGTGGCGAGTTTTACCTTCACCATTCTTCCACCGTGGTATCGTAGTTTATGGGCGTATGTGTTGTATGGGTTATTTTTTGTTGGGATTGTGGTTGGATTCTCGAAATGGAGAACACAGAAATTACTCCAAAGACAAGCAGAACTCGAAAATCTTGTCAAACTACGAACGGAGGAAGTCCGCAAAAAAAGTGAGCAATTAGAAAAGTTAGACAAAATAAAAAGCACGTTTTTTTCTAATGTAAGCCATGAGTTCCGAACTCCATTAACATTAATAAAAGGGCCGGTAGAGCAGTTAATTGCTCAAAAAAACCTAAAAACCTCAGATAGGATACAACAATATGAGCGCATCCTTGAAAATTCAAATCGGTTGCTTTCATTGATAGATCAGATCCTCAACCTGTCGAAAATGGAAAGTGGTACCTATATTCTACAGCTTCGTCGGATCGATTTGAATGCCCTTCTTGCTAAAATTACCGGTTGGTATGCTGATATAGCAAAAGAAAAAGGACTACACGTTGAACTTGAAATGCCCTCTGAACCCTTTTGGGTGTTTGCGGATGTTGAGCAAGTTGAACTGCTTTTTTCCAACATCCTTTCGAATGCCGTTAAATACACGGAAAAAGGCGAGGTAAGCGTATCGTGTACCATCAACCATGAAACAGCCGAAATTCATGTAAAAGACACCGGAATTGGAATTCCTGCTACCGATATGGAACGCGTTTTTGACCGCTATTTTAGGGCAAAAAGTGGATTGTTGAGTACTTCGGGTTCCGGAATCGGTCTTAATCTGGTGAAATATGTGGCAGAAATGCATGGCTTGGATATACAATTGGAATCAGAGGAGGGGAAAGGAACGGAGATTTGCGTCACGTATCCATCGGGGTTGACCTCAATAAAAGCAGAGTATATGATTTTAGAGGATGATGACAGCATTCCCGTAAAACGAATTGAGGAAGCATCTTTACCGATATCCGCTTCGCCTAATGTCGATCTTGTGAATGATGAACACGAAAGTCTTTCTATAGATGAATCAGATGACATCCCCCTACTCCTCCTCGCCGATGACAACCACGATATCCGTGCTTTTATTCGATCTGTTTTGGGGGATGCCTACCGGTATGCAGAATGTGCGAATGGACATCAATTGATTGAGTTGGCGAAATCACTTCAACCGGATGTAATTCTGTCAGATGTAATGATGCCCGGATTAGACGGAATATCTGCAAGTCGAATCCTCAAAGCTGATTCGAAGACCGATCATATTCCCATTATCATGATTACCGCAAAAGGAGGCAACCATAATGAACTTATGGGACTTGATTCAGGTGCGAATGACTACATCACAAAACCATTTTCACCCGCTATTTTACAAGCCAGAGTCTCCGGGCAAATATCTCTATTGATGCGCTTGCGAAACTATTACAGGCAAGAGTGGAAGTCCCAAAACGAAGAGCCAAAGCAGAAAATCGAACCTGCGCCCGAATGGCAACAAAAAATAGATGCGGTAATTTATAATCCTGATCTATCTGTTGGAGATTTGGCGGTTTTACTTGCTATGAGCACCTCAACTCTAAACCGATTTTTTAAGAAGGAAGTCGCCTGTAGCCCGCAGGAATACCTCAGGAAAAGACGAGTAGAGTTGGCTTGTAAGTACATTAAACATCAAAAAGGCAGCATTAGTGAAATCGCCTATTCTGTAGGGTTCAATAGCGTGAATTATTTTAGCAGAGTGTTTAAACAAATGTTGGGTGTTTCACCGACGGAATATCAGGAGCGTGGGTGAGGGCGACCTTGAGATTCATAGAACGCAGATATTGACGATTGAAAATTGAGCCCGCTCCGAGAACCTAAGTTCCATTTTGCAGGTATTTAAGTGTGCAAAATGGTTTATGGTCGATTAGAGTTATAAGGGTACTTATGTGAAGTGCCAAAACCATTCTTGC
>Ga0213835_101366_pt1 | contig 15318 bp, 13 predicted proteins | sample SWPATP01_FD_160576 | JGI IMG/M metagenome (GOLD analysis project Ga0213835, IMG submission 160576) | Coastal seawater microbial communities from Marineland, Florida, United States - SWPA TP0 #1 | ecosystem: Environmental > Aquatic > Marine > Coastal | place: USA: Florida | collected 2016-08-05
CATCAACGAGGCCGTGTGCGAAGGCTGCGGCGACTGCTCGGTGCAGTCGAACTGCCTGTCGGTCGAGCCGCTGGAAACGGAACTGGGCCGCAAGCGCCAGATCAACCAGTCGTCCTGCAACAAGGATTTCTCGTGCGTCTCCGGCTTCTGCCCGAGCTTCGTCACGGTCGAAGGCGGCGGCCTGAAAAAGCCGAAGAAGGCCGCGGTCGCCACCGACAATGCGCCGCCCGTCCTGCCTGAGCCGGTCGTGCCGCGCATCGATGCGCCGTTCGGCATCCTGGTCGCCGGCGTCGGCGGCACCGGTGTCGTCACCGTCGGCCAGATCCTGGCGGTCGCCGCCCACGTCGAAGGCAAGGGCGCCATCGTGCTCGACCAGAGCGGACTGGCCCAGAAGGGCGGCCCGGTGATGTCGCACGTGCGCCTGGCGCAGTACCAGGCCGACCTGCACTCGACCCGCGTCGGCACCGGCAGCGCCGACCTCGTGATCGGCTGCGACCAGATCGTCGCCGCCAGCCGCGATGCCTTGAGCCGCATGGGCGAGGGCCGCACCTGGGCCGCCGTCAACAATACCGGTTCCACCACCGCCGCCTTCGTCAAGAATCCGGAATGGCAGTTCCCGGCCGAAGGCTCGCGCGCCGCGATCGAGCTGGCTTGCGGTACGGAGAATGTCGATTTCGTCGACGCCGGCCAGATGGCGACCACGTTGATGGGCGACTCGATCGCCACCAATATGTTCATGCTCGGCTACGCCTTCCAGAAGGGCCGCGTGCCCCTGCTCGAGGCCTCGCTGATGCGCGCCATCGAACTCAATGGTGTCTCGGTGCCGTTCAATAAAGCCGCCTTCAACTGGGGCCGCACCGCCGCGCACGATCTGGCCTCGGTGAAAAAGCTCACGACCCCGGCCAAGGTGGTCGAGTTCAAGCGCGCCCAGTCCCTGGACGACGTGGTGAACCGCCGCATCGAACTGCTGACGGCTTACCAGAACGCCGCCTACGCCGCCCAGTACAAGGCCTTCGTGGACCAGGTGCGCGCTGCAGAAGCGAAGCTGGAGGGTGGCAACCGCGGCACCCGCCTGACCGAAGCCGTGGCCCGCTACTTCTACAAGCTGATGGCCTACAAGGACGAGTACGAAGTGGCGCGCCTGCACACCGACCCGGCCTTCAAGGAAAAGATCGCCAACATGTTCGAGGGCGACATCACCATCAAGTACCACCTGGCGCCGCCGCTGCTGGCCAAGCACGACAAGGAAGGCCGCGCGATCAAGCAGGAATTCGGTTCGTGGATGATGAGCGCCTTCGGTGTGCTGGCCAAGCTGAAGGGCCTGCGCGGCACGCCGTTCGACATCTTCGGCTATACCGCCGAGCGCAAGACCGAGCGCGCACTGATTGGCCAGTACCGCGACACCGTCGGCGCGCTGCTGCCGAAGCTGTCGACCGAGAACCTGGCGCAAGCGGTGGCGATCGCCAGCATTCCGGAAGACATCCGCGGCTACGGCCATGTGAAGGAACGCCACCTTGCGTCGGCCAAGGCGAAGGAAGCTCAGCTGTTGTCCAGCTTCCACAATCCGGCGCAAGCAAGCCATGCAGCCTGAATAGTCTTCAGATAGCGTTTCCAGCGCCAGGCCCGGCCCCAAGCCGTTCCTGGCGTTTTTTGTTTCACGACGCTGCAATTTAGTTACAAATAATTTCAGAATTGCAATCGTGCGGCCTTCTCAAACAGCCAGGCTTGTCTTAATCTTTCCTGACGAACTTGTTTAATAACTCATTGCCCATGAAATCGCCAACTATCCAGTACGGTCGCACGACTCCCTCGCTCCGCCTGATCTGCACCGCGCTCGCGGCCGCGGTGTCGCTTGCCGCCTGTGGCGGGGGCGGAGGCGGAGGTGGTTCCACGACGCCGCCGCCGGTCGGCACGACGCCGCCGGTGACGCCGCCCGTCACGCCGCCGGTCACGCCGCCGGTCACGCCGCCGGTCACGCCGCCGCCGGTCAGCGGCAATCCGACCGGCCCGTCCAACCCGAGCGCACCGGACCCGGACATCAACACCCTGGGCGACGCCTTCGACACCTACTGGAATTACTGCGCCACGCCGCGTACCGGCACCGACCCGTACACGGGCAAGGCCTACCCGGACAAGCAGGGCACCCTGCGCGACGAACTGACCTTCCTGCGCGCCTGGTCGAACCAGTACTACCTCTGGTACAACGAGATCCCGACCAACTTCAAGATGGCCGATTTCACCAGCCCGACCGCCTACTTCGAAAAGCTGAAAACGCCGGTTGAACTCTCGGCGGGCGTACCGAAGGACAAGTTCCACTTCACCTATACCTCGGCCGACTGGGACAAGCTGAGCACCTCCGGTATCGAACTGGGCTATGGCGTGACCTGGACCAGCAGCGGCGCGACCGCTCCGCGCACCTGGCAAGCCTCGATCATCGAAGCCGGTTCGCCGGCGGCCGCCGCCGGCCTGCGCCGCGGCGACCAGCTGGTGCTGATCGACGGCGTCGATTTCGTCAACGCCACCGATGCCGCATCGGTCGAGAAGATCAATGCCGCCCTGTTCCCTGTGACGGCGGGCGAGTCGCACAGCTTCACCGTCAAGCGTGGCGGCGCCAACCAGGCGGCAGTGACGCTGCAGGCGAAAGACGTGACGGCGCTGTCGGTGAAGAACACCAAGGTGATCGACACCCCAACCGGCAAGGTCGGCTACCTGAGCTTCGAGAACCACAACGCGATCGCCGAGCGCCAGCTGATCGATTCGTTCACGACGCTGAAAAATGCCGGCGTCAGCGACCTGGTGCTGGACATGCGCTACAACGGCGGCGGCCTGCTCAACATCGCCAGCGAAGTGGCCTACATGGTCGCCGGCCCGGCATCGGCGGGCAAGGTGTTCGAACGCCTGCAGTACAACAACAAGATCGAAGCCCAGCAAGCGGCCGAAATCATCAAGTTCGAACCGACCGCTTATGGTTTCTCGACCCCGAGCAATGCGGTGCCGCGCGGTACGGCGCTGCCTAGCCTGGGCCTGACCCGCGTCACCATCCTCACCACGCCGGGCACCTGCTCGGCGAGCGAAGCGGTGATCAATGCGCTGCGCGGCGTCGACGTGCAAGTGAACCTGATCGGCGGCGCCACCTGCGGCAAGCCATACGGCTTCACCCCGGTGCCGAACTGCGGAACGACCTACTTCTCGATCGAGTTCAAGGGCGTCAACGCCAAGGGCATGGGCGACTACGACAACGGCTTCGCACCAACCTGCGCCGTGGCCGACGACCTGACGCGCGAATTGGGCGACACCAGCGAATCGCTGCTGGCGACCGCACTGAGCTACCGCGCCAACGGCGTCTGCCCAGCCCAGGCCCGCACCTCGGTGCAGGCGATGGCGGCGCGCACCCAGGTGCGTCCGAAGGTCACGCAGATCGCGATCCACACCAAGGCGCGTTAAGCGGCGGCGCGGCAGCCGCCGCGCTTTCGCGCAACGTGAACGGCGCCACCTTCGGGTGGCGCTTTTTTATTTCCGCTGGCCGCTCCCTTCTGCTCGTATAATTTTTCGCTTTCAACCTGTCGGAGCTTCATCGATGATTCGTCCTGCCTTACTGCTTGCGCTGCTCGCCGCCCTTCCCATCGCCCAGGCCGCGCCCGACCTCAGCACCGTCTCGGAGCGTTCGGGTTTCAAAGCCACCGGCCGCTATGACGAAGTCGTCAAGCTGTGCGCAGCGTTTGCGAAGGCCTATCCGAAGCAGGTGAAATGCATTGCGTTCGGGCGCACGCCGGAAGACCGTCCGATGCTGGCGCTGGTCGCCACCGGCACCAGGGCCTTCACGCCGCAGGCGGCAAGCCGGCAAGGCATTCCCGTGACCCTGATCCAGGGCGGCATCCACGCCGGCGAGATCGACGGCAAGGACGCCGGCTTCCTGGCGCTGCGCGAGATCCTCGAAGGCCGCCTGGCCAAGGGCGCGCTGGACAAGCAGGTGCTGTTGTTCGTCCCGGTGTTCAACGTCGATGGCCACGAGCGCTTCCAGCAGTGGAACCGCCCGAACCAGCGCGGCCCGGTCGAAATGGGCTGGCGCACGACTGCCCAGAATTTCAACCTGAACCGCGACTACGTGAAAGCCGACGCGCCCGAGATGCAGGCCATGCTGGCGCTGGTGAACGCCTGGGATCCGCTGACCTATGTCGACCTGCACGTGACCGACGGCGCCAAGTTCCAGCACGACGTCTCGATCCAGGTCGAACCGGTGTACTCCGCCGATCCCGACCTGCGCAAGGCGGGCCTGGCGCTGCGCGACAACGTCATCGCCGACATCAGCAAGCAGGGGTCGACCCCGCAGTCCTACTACATGTCGTTCGCCAAGACGGACGATCCGCAATCGGGCTTTGTCGATGGCGTCTCGGACCCGCGCTTTTCGACCGGCTACTTCCCGCTGCGTAACCGCATGGCGATGCTGGTCGAGACCCATTCGTGGAAGGACTATCCGACCCGCGTGCGCATCACCCACAACAGCGTGATCTCGGTATTGGAACAGGTGGCGCAGCACGGCAAAGAGTGGCAGATCGCCGCGGCCGCCGCCGACATGCGCGCCGCGCGCCTGGCCGGCCTGCCGGTGACGCTGTCGTATAAAACGACGGAGAAATCGAAGCTGGTCGACTTCAGCGGCTACGAATACACGCGCACGCCCTCGGACGTCTCGGGCATCCTGATGACGCGCTACGACGAGAATAAACCGCAAGTCTGGCGCGTGCCGCTGCGCGACGACGTCGTGGCCGATGTGGAGGTGGCGGCGCCGCGCGCCGGCTACATCGTGCCCGCCGCGCAGGCGGCGCTGGTGGCGGCGAAACTGACCCAGCACGGCATCACCTTCCGCAAGCTCGACCAACCCTTGAACCGCTTCGTCTTCGAAACCTTCCGCGCCGACAAGGCGAGCTTCGGCGCCGCCTCCTTCGAATCGCACCAGCGCCTGACGCTCGAGGGCAGCTGGAAGAGCGAGACGCGCGACGTCCAGCGTGGCGCGCTGTTCGTGCCGATCGCCCAGCCGAAGGCGCGGCTGGTGATGGCGATGCTGGAACCGCAGGCGCCCGACTCGCTGCTGGCCTGGGGCATGTTCAACAACGCCTTCGAGCGCAAGGAGTACATGGAAGAGTATGTCGCCGAGGACGTCGCGCGCGAGCAGATGGCGGCCGACCCGGCGCTGGCCGCCGATTTTAAACGCCGCGTCGAGAGCGATCCGGCGTTTGCCAGCAACGCGCACGCCCGCCTCGAGTTCTTCGCGCGCCGCCATGCGTCGTGGGACGAGCGGTTTAATTTGTATCCGGTGCTGCGCACCAACGTCGCGCCCTAGGCGCCGCTCGTGTCCAGCACCGTCTGCCGAAAAATCTCCACCAGGGGCCGCAGGTTGACCCGGTGCCAGGCCACCCACAGCGGGGTGCGGCAGGCGAACCAGGGCAGGGCGTGCAGGACGACGCCGCGCGGCGCCTGGTAGCGCAGGCTTTGCTGGATCATCGACAAACCCAGTCCGGCCGCCACCAGGCCCAGCGCCGCCTGCGGTTCGGCCGCTTCCAGCGTGATGGCCGGCGTGAAGCCGGCGCGCGCGCAGGCGGCGATGAAGCCGTCATGCTGGAGGGCGCTCGCGCGGTTGACGACGCTGATCCAGTTCTCGCCATCCAGGTCCGCGGGCGTGAGCGCCGCGGCGCCGGCCAGCCGGTGACCTTCGGGCACGGCCAGCAGCATCGGATCGTCCAGCACCTGCCGGCAGGCGAGGTCGGGATCGTCCGGCGCCGGCGCTTCGCACACGAACGCGATGTCGAGGCTGCGCTGGCGCAGGCCTTCGAGCTGCTGGGCCGAGTGGTAGTTATACAGCGCGATGTGCACCTGCGGGCGCGTCACCCGCAGCGCGCGCAAGGCGTCCGGCAGCACGCCGGCATGGATCGCATTTTCCAGGTAGCCGATACACAGTCCCCCCTCATCGCCTTTGCCCAGGCGGCGCGCCAGCGATTCGAGCCGGTTGGCGTGCGTCAGCAGCGAGCGCGCCTCGCTGAGGAAAGTGCGGCCATCGCTGGTCAGCCGGATGCGCTGCTGGACGCGTTCGAACAGGGTCAATCCCAGTTTTTCTTCGAGCTGGGCGATCTGGCGGCTCAAGGGCGATTGCGAAATGAACAGCCGCTCGGCGGCGCGTCCCACGTGCTCTTCTTCGGCGACCGCGACGAAATAAACCAGTTGGCGTAAATCCAGCATATAAGACCTATCGGGTATCAAGTTACGCATATTATGTCTTGGACAGACTTAAATGGCCAGCCTAGACTGTGCTTTCCCCATTACCACTCCAAGGAATGCACCATGAGTCTCAAGCAACAACTCGCACGCGCCGGTTCGCTCGGCTTCGGCACCGCCCCACTCGGCAACATGTTCCGCAACATCCCGGAAGAGGAAGCGGCGGCCACTGTCCACGCGGCCTGGGAGCAGGGCACGCGCTACTTCGATACCGCGCCCTTCTATGGCGCCGGCCTGTCCGAAATCCGGCTCGGCAAAGCGCTGGCGGCCTACCGGCGCGAGGATTATGTATTGAGCACCAAGGTCGGCCGCCTGATCCTCGACGAACACGAGAACACCGGCGCGCGCGACCTGGGCGAGAAAGGCGGGCTGTTCGAATTCGGCCGCCCGAATAAAATCGTCAACGATTATTCGGCCGACGCCACGCTGCGCTCGATCGAGGACAGCTTGACGCGCCTCGGCACCGACCACCTCGATATCGTCTGGGTGCACGACGTGGCCCAGGACTTTTATGGCGACGCCTGGCTGGCGCAGTTCGAGGTGGCCCGCACCGGCGCCTTCCGCGTGCTGACCCGGCTGCGCGAAGAGGGCGTCATCAAGGCCTGGGGCCTGGGCGTGAACAAGGTCGAACCGCTCGAAATCACGCTCGACCTGAGCGAGGCGCAGCCCGATGGCTTCCTGCTGGCCGGGCGCTACACGCTGCTCGACCACGAACGCGCGCTGCAGCGCCTGATGCCGGCTGCCGCCGCGCGCGGGGTCGACATCGTCGTCGGCGGCCCGTACAGCTCGGGCGTGCTGGCCGGCGGCGCCCATTTCGAATACCAGCAGGCCTCGCCCGACATCCTGGCCCGCGTTGCGCGCATGCGCGCCGTCGCCGCGCGCCATGGCGTGCCATTGAAGGCGGCGGCGCTGCAGTTCGTGCTGGCCAATCCTGCCGTGCGCGCGGTGATTCCCGGCGCCAGCAAGCCGGAACGCATCGCCGAGGATTACGCAGCGCTGAACACCGTCATTCCCGCCGCCTTCTGGCACGAGATGCGCGAGCAGCAGCTCGTGGCGGGTGCCGCACCGCTGCCGATCGAGGGCTGATCATGGCGACCGCATTTGCACAGATCGACCTGCCCGCCACCCCCGACCAGGTGTGGCAACTGATCGGCGGCTTCGATTCGCTGCCCGACTGGCTGCCGTACATCCCGGCCAGCGCCCTGTCAGAAGGCGGGCGCGTGCGCACCCTGGCCAATCCCGCCGGCCAGGCCATCGTCGAGCGCCTGCTGGCCTTCGACGACGCGGCGCGCAGCTATACCTATGCCATCCTGGAGGCGCCGTTCCCCGTCACCGGCTACCGTTCCACCTTGCGTGTGCTGAGCGCCGGCGCGGGCGCACGGGTCGAATGGTCGGGCGAGTTCACGCCCGCCGGCGTGAGCGAGGAGGAAGCTTCGCGTTTGTTCGGCGCCATCTACCGCGACGGACTGGAAGCACTCGCGCAGGGCTGTCAGGCGCGCAGCAGCGCGCGCACCGCCGCCACGTAGCGCTCGCTGACCGGCAGCTCGGCGCCGCAGCGCAGGCGCAGCAGCCAGCTGCCGTCGCCCGCCACGCGCAAGCCGGCAGCCTGCGTGCGCCGCACGATGGCGCCGCGGTGCACGCGCAGGAAGCAGGCCGGATCGAGGTGCGCCTCGAGGCGGCTGAGCGCCACCCGGTGCAGCGGCGACCCCGCCGCCGTATGCAGGGCCACGTAATTGCCCTGCGCTTCGCACCAGAGGATGTCGGCCACCCGCACCTGGTCGATCCGCCCGACTGAACGCACGCTGATCTGCTCGAGGTAGGCCGGTCCCTCGGCATAGGCGTGCAGCGCGCGCCCGTAGGCGCCGCGCTGGCGTGCGGCCAGCATCATGCCGGCGCGCTCGACGGCCTGCGCCAGGCGCGCATCGTCCAGCGGTTTCAGCAGGTAGTCGAGCGCGTGCACCTCGAAGGCCTCGATCGCGTGCGTGCTGTGGGCGGTCACGAACACCACCAGCGGCGGTTCGACCAGGCGCCCCAGTTCGCGCGCCAGCAGCAGGCCCGATTCGCGCGGCATCTGGATGTCGAGGAAGAGCAGGTCGATGCGCTGCGCAATCAACGCCGCGCGCGCGCGCAAGGCGCTGTCGGCTTCGAAGGCGAGCTGCCAGCCGGGGTGGGCTTGCATTGCCAGGCGCAGGTTGTTACGGCCCGGTTCTTCGTCGTCGACGATGGCGTAGCGGATCTCCACGACGGTCAATCGCGCAGCGCCAGCGGCAGGCTGATTTCGGCCATGAAGCTGCCGTCGACCCGTTCGGTGCGCAGCGAGGCGCGCGGATCCGCCAGCGCCAGGCGCGCGCGCGTGTTCGCCAGGCCCAGTCCCGTGCCGGGGTTCGGCGAGACCCATTCGCTCAGGGGATTCATCACGCGGATCAGGAGTTCGTCGGCAGTTCTTTGGAAGGAGAGGCGGATGTCGCCGGCGCCGTCGTGGCAATCGAGGTCGTGGCGCAGGGCGTTTTCGATCAGCGGCTGCAGCAGCAGCGGCGGGCATTCGCCGCGGCGCACCGCGTCGTCGTCGCCCTCGATGCGGATGCGCAGGCGCTCGCCGTAGCGCAGGCGCTGCAAGGCCAGATAGTCGCGCACGAAGCCGAGTTCCTCGTCGATGGTCGCCCGTTCGCGCTGGGTGGCGGACAAGGCGTAGCGCAGCAGGTCGGACAGGCGCCCGATGCCGGCCAGCGCGTCGGGCTTGTCGCCGGCGCGCACCAGGGCGCTGATCGCATTGAGCGCATTGAAGATGAAATGCGGTTCGAGCTGGGCGCGCAGGGCCAGCATGCGCTGCTGTTCGAGCGCCAGGTGCAGGTTCAGGTTTTCCGCCTGCGCCTTGGCGAAGGCCTCGCTGCGGGCGCGCGCTTCGCGGTGGTTGCCGATCGCGACCATCGCGATGAAGGTGCCGCTGGCCCAGGCGGTCTCGCCGAACCAGGTCATCTTGCCCATCTTGAAGAGTTCCGCCCACGCGCTGCCCAGGGTCAGCGCCTCGCCGCGCAGCAGGATGTCGGTGCAGCCGACATACAACCATTCGAGCGGCATGAACAGCAGCAGCAAGGCGGCGTAGGCGCGCAGCGTAGTACGGCGCTCGAGGAACAGGGCAGGGCGGCGCAGCAGCGCCAGGCTCAATCCACTACTGAGCGCCATCACGGGCACGTGGCCGACCCACCACCTGAGCAGGATGTCGGCATAGACCGCCTCGCGACCGTGCTGGGCCCGGTCGACATACATTCCGAGTGCGCCGGTAGCGCACAGCGCCGTCCAGAAAGCGACGTGATTGAAAATCGTGCGCGCGGTCTTGCGTTGTTGTTCAGTCATGGTGCGCCGAGTATAGCAGCGCGCGCAGCGGCAAAAACGGGGCGGCGCCGTCGCTGGTCACAGGGCGGCGGCGCTTCGTCACACGGCTGCGATATCAGCCCCTGGCCACCCCCTATAATCGCGCTCCTTGCCCATTATTCAGATCCGCTTCATGAAACGATTGTCCCTGTTGCTGCTGCTCCCCCTGCCGTATGCCGCCGCGCAGGAGGCAGCGTCGACACCTGCCAGGGTCGACGTCAAGGGCATGGCGCAGCAGGGCGACGCGGCGGCGTCGAAACGCGTGGTCGGGCGCGCCGAGATCGCGGCCTATGGCGACAGCAACCTGGCCGATGTGCTCAAGCGCCAGGGCGGCATTTCCGTCGTCGGCAGCGACGTGCGCATGCGCGGGCTCGGCAGCGGCTACACCCAGATCCTGGTCGACGGCGAGCCGGTGGCCCAAGGTTTCAGCATCGATTCGATCGCGCCCGACCTGGTCGAGCGCATCGAGATCGCACGCAGCCCGACGGCCGACCGCAGTACGCAGGCGGTGGCCGGCAGCATCAACATCGTGCTGCGCAAACGCAGCGGCGGCGCGCGGCGCGAAGACAAGCTCTCCACAGGCTACCAGCGCGGCGCGTGGAGTCCGTCGGCCTCGACCCAGGCCAGCGGCAAGCACGGCAACCTGGCTTGGTCGGCCGGCGCCACGCTCGACAGCACGGTGCGCACCGACGCCGTCCGCACCGACGAGACGGTCGACGACGCGAGCGCGCGTCTGCAGGCGCGCCGCTTCAGCGAGGCATTACGCACGCGCAGTGAGCGCCTGAATCTCGCACCGCGCCTGAACTGGACTTTCGAGAATGGCGACACCCTGGGATGGAACATGCTCGCCGGTCTGGTACGCGCCCACAGCGGCATGGACCAGCACGAACAAACCCTGCTCGGCGAACCGACGGCCTACCCGGACAGCGTTGCCGCCTCCAGTTCGCACACCGCCAGCCTGCGCAGCGACCTCGCCTGGGCCCACCGTTTCATCGGCGCCGGCAAGCTGACGGTCAAGGGCGTGCTCGATGGCAGCCGGCGCCGCGGCGACTACCTGTTCCTTGGCGCCCGGCCGGATGGCACGCCTGGCCTCGCGCGCGCCGTGGCCTCGGGCGCGGACGAGCGCACCACGAGCCTGAACGGCAAATACCTGGCGCCGCTGGGCGCGGCGCACAGCCTGGGCCTGGGCTGGGACGCCAGCCGCACGACGCGCGCCGAGCACCGGAATCAATCCGACACCCTTGGCGCCACGCCGGCTGGCACGCGCCTGCAGGACTACACGGCGCGCGTCGAGCGCCTGGCCTTGTTCGCCCAGGACGAGTGGACCATTTCGGATGCGGTGGAGGGCTACGCGGGCGTGCGCTGGGAAGGCCTGCGCACGGGGACCGACGGCGCCGACCTGGCGCGCGTGGCGACCTCCAGCAGTGTCGCCAGCCCGATCCTGCAGCTGCTGTGGAAGCTGCCGCAGAAGCAGCAGCTGCGCCTGGCGCTGGCGCGCACCTATAAAGCGCCCCTGACCAGCAACCTGGTGCCGCGCCGCTACACCATCAACAACAACAACGGCCCGGCCAATCCCGACGCCGAGGGCAACCCGGCGCTGCGCCCGGAACTGAGCTGGGGCCTGGACGCCGCCTGGGAGCGCCCGCTCGGCAAGGACGGCAGCGCGACGCTCTCCGGCTATGCCAGGCGCGTGAGCGACGTCATGACCCAGCAGCTGTACCGCGACGGCGCCAGCTGGGTCGAGCGTCCGGTCAACAACGGCGACGCGACGATCGCCGGCATCGAGGTCGACCTCAAGTCGCCGGTGAAATGGGGCGCGCTGGCCTTCGATATGCGCTTCAACGCCGGCCGCAACTGGTCGCGCGTCGCAAGCGTCCCTGGTCCCGACAACACCCTGGCCGAACAGGTGCCGTTCACGGCCAACGGCGGCATCGATTACCGCGGCGGTGACGGCTGGGAGGCGGGCGCGAACCTGAATGTGCGCGGCGCCGCCACCAGCCGCACCGGCGACGGCGTGACCAATCACCTCGGCCGGACGGCCCTGCTCGACCTGTACTGGACGCGCAAATTCGATGCGCAGTGGCGCGCCCGCGTGAGCGTGGCGAATGCCTTGCATCGCCCCCGCCAGGCCAGCACGACGTATCGCGACGCCGATGGCACCGTCGTCACACGGTCGCTCAGCTGGGACGGCATGGCCAGCATCCGCATCGGCCTCGAACGCACGTTGTAGATCAGGGCGCGGCGCCGCTCGCCGGCAGGGAGGTGAACAGCACCGTCGTGACGGTTCCGCCGGCGCCTGGCGCCAGTTGATAGACGCGGTCGTATTCGTTGTCACCGATGTCGGCGCCCGGCTGGCCGCCGAACAGGCGCACCAGTTCCGGCAGCGTGTTCGAGTGGCCGACGACCAGCACCGCGCCGCTCAGTGTCTTTACTTTCGCCACCAGCGCCTGCGGCGTTCGCGGGTCGTACTCCTGCACTTGCAAACGGTTCGCCTGCGCCAGCGGCTGCGCGGTCTGGCGCGTGCGGTTGGTCGCCGTGCTGAAGATGTGCGCGATGCCGGTCTTACTTAACATCGCCGCGATGTTCTGCGCGCGCTGCTGTCCCTGTGGCGTCAGGTCGGGGTCCTTGCCCTCGGCCGCTTTTTCGCCATGGCGCACCAGGTAAATGGCCGATGGCTCGGCGAGGGCGGCGGCGGGCGCGAGGACGATCAACAACAGGGCGCAGGCGCCAAGCAGGCGCGGGAACAAGGGCATGGCGTTTCCTTCGATGGGAGATGAACGAGCGTGAACTTACCATATTGGCACGGCGCCATCGGTGCTATTCTTTCCGGAAATAACTGAATGTCCGGAGAAGCCCGTGAAGATCGTCCTGCAAACCGAACGGCTACGCCTGCGCCATATGGAGCCGGGCGACGCCGCCTTCATGCTCGGTCTCCTGAACGACCCGTCCTGGCACCGGTTCATCGGCGACCGCGGCATCCGCACGATCGAGGCCGCGCGCGATTACATCGTCAATGGCCCGATGGCGATGCATGCGCGCCTTGGCTTCGGCTTCGACATCGTCGAGCGCAAGGAAGACGGCTGCCCGATCGGCGTCTGCGGTCTCGCCAAGCGCGATTTTCTCGACGACGTCGATATCGGCTACGCCTTCCTGCCCCAGTACGGCGGCCAGGGCTATGCGATCGAAGCCGCGCAGGGCGTGATGGCGCATGCAAAAGCGCTGGGTTTGCCACGCATCGTCGCCACTGTCCGGCCAGACAACACGGCCTCGATTCGCCTGCTCGAAAAGCTGGGCTTGCGCCTCGCGCGCACCATCCGCGCGCCGGACACCGAGCGCGAATTGCAGTTATTTGCACTGGAGCTGCTCGATGCAAATAAAAAACGGCAGCGTGAGCACGCTGCCGTTGTTCGATAGGCGGGGTGACTGAAGCGGCTTACAACTGCGTCAGCGAGATGGTATTTGCCACCGGCGTCGAGCACGGTTCCTCGTCGAACGCGATATCCCCCAGCGGATTGGCCACGCCATCCGTCTTCAAATCGACGAACCCGAACAGGTTGCGGTCCTGCAGGTGCGAAGGCACGACCGTCGACAGCGACGAATAAATATTGTCGACGCGCCCAGGATGCGTTTTTTCCCAGCCGCGCAGCATCGCCTTGATCTGCTTGCGTTGCAGGTTTTCCTGCGAGCCGCACAAGTCGCACGGAATGATCGGGAAGTTTTTCACCTCGGCATAACGCTCCGTGTCCGCTTCCTTCACGTAGGCCAGCGGACGGATCACCATGTGCTTGCCGTCGTCCGACACCAGTTTCGCCGGCATGCCTTTCAGTTTTCCGCCGAAGAACATGTTCAGGAAGAAGGTCTCCAGGATGTCGTCGCGGTGGTGGCCGAGGGCGATCTTGTTGCAGCCGAGTTCGTCGGCCACGCGGTACAGGATGCCGCGGCGCAGGCGCGAGCACAGCGAGCAGGTGGTTTTACCCTCCGGGATCAGGCGCTTGACGATGGAATACGTGTCCTGGTTTTCGATGTGGTAATCGACGCCGAGTTTATCGAGGTAGGCCGGCAGGATGTCGGCCGGGAAGTTCGGCTGCTTCTGGTCGAGGTTCACGGCGACAATGTCGAAGTGGATCGGCGCGCGCTCGCGCAGCGTCAGCAGGATGTCGAGCAGGGCGTAGCTGTCCTTGCCGCCGGACAGGCAGACCATGACCTTGTCGCCGTCTTCGATCATGTTGAAATCGCCGATGGCCTGGCCGACCTGGCGGCACAGGCGCTTGTGCAGCTTGTTGTTCTCGTAGACGGTTTTCTCGCGCTTTTTCGCGTCCAGGGCGGCCTGTTCATCCGCCGACATCAGTACTGCACTCATGCTTCTTCCTTCATCTGAAACACTTCCACGCCGACGCCTTCGCAGTCGGGATACACGTCCGGCTTCATGGTCGACACGCGCGCGGCGCGCACGCGCGGGTGGGCCAGCATGGCGCGCACGACGTCGTCGCACAGGGTCTCCTGCAGGTGCACGTGGCCCTGCGCCATGCGCCGCGAAATCGTCTCGCGCATGAAATCGTAGTCGACGACTTCGTCGAGCTGGTCGGCGGTGGGGGTCGATTCGGCCAGCGGGATGTACAGGTCGACATTGATCAGCACGCGCTGCTCGCCCTTTTTCTCGAAGTCGTGGACGCCGATGTTGATCATGACTTCGTAATTGCGCAGGAACAGCCGGCGGCAATCGCGCAAGCTCGGGTGGGTCAGGGCGGACAGCATAGGGAAAGGCCTTGTTAAGTGACTCAGTTAATTGATTCGTTCGTAAGGAACATCACGTCGCGCGTCAGCGGCACCAGGTGCTGGCCGCCGTCGACCACCAGCGTCGTGCCGGTCAGCGCGCGCGCCGAGGCCGCATACACGACGGCGTCGGCGATATCCTGCGGCGTCGAGGAGCGTCCCAGCGGCGTCGCGGTGTGGGCTTGCGTAAAGCCGTCTTCGCTCTGGTCGCCCGACACCAGCGTAATGCCGGGCGCCACGCCGACGATGCGCACCGTGGGCGCGAGCGCCTGCGCCAGCATTTTGGTGGCGGCGTCGAGCGCCGCTTTCGACAGCGTGTACGACAAAAAATCCGGGTTGAGATTGTACAGTTTCTGGTCGAGCAGGTTGATGACGACGGCCTGGCTGTTTTCCGGCGTCGCCGCGTGCAGCGCTTGCGCCAGCAAGAGCGGGGCGGCCAGATTCGTGCTCATGTGCGCCGCGAGCAAGCTTGGTGAAAATGTGGTGGCGCTGTCGTATTCGAACAACGAAGCGTTGTTGACGATGCAAGTCACCCGGCCCAGCGCCTCCGCCGCGCGGCCCGGCAGCAGGCGCACCGCCGCCTCGTCGCCCAGGTCGCAAGGCAGCAGGGCGGCGCGCCGTCCGAGGGCGCGGATGGCCTCCGCCGTCTCGATCGCGTCGTGCTCGGAGTGGCGGTAGTGGACGGCGATGTCCCAGCCGGCGGCGGCCAGGCCGAGGGCGATGGCGCGCCCGAGGCGGCGTCCGGCGCCGGTGACGAGCGCGACTTGCTGCTTGGCTGTGGGCGTGATGTGCGTCATGGTCATAACGGGTGGCTGAAATTGTTGATCCGGGCCGATCTGGCTACAATGCCGGGATGTCCTTACCCCTTCCCGACAGCGACGCGCTGGCCGCGTCCCACGCCTTACA
>Ga0213835_101367_pt1 | contig 15318 bp, 14 predicted proteins | sample SWPATP01_FD_160576 | JGI IMG/M metagenome (GOLD analysis project Ga0213835, IMG submission 160576) | Coastal seawater microbial communities from Marineland, Florida, United States - SWPA TP0 #1 | ecosystem: Environmental > Aquatic > Marine > Coastal | place: USA: Florida | collected 2016-08-05
TGGGTGAAGACGTTGTTATCGCCGCCGGTCAGTTTGACGCCGACCAGCGCGCACAGGATCGACATCGGCACGATCAGGATCACGGCCAGCGGCAGCGTCCAGCTTTCGTACTGGGCGGCCAGCACCAGGAAGACCAGCAGCACGCACAGCGGGAAGACGAAGACCATGGTGTTCCCCGACAGGATGTCCTGGTAAGTCAGGTCGGTCCATTCGTAGGCGATCCCCTTTGGCAGCGTCTCTTTCGCGATCTGCTCGAAGATGGCCTGGGCCTGGCCGGACGACACGCCCGCTGCCGGTGCGCCGTTCATGTCGGCCGTGACGTAGCCGTTGTAGCGCTGCACGCGGTCCGGGCCATAGCTGTCTTTTACCTGCATCAGCGAGGACAACGGGATCATCTCGCCTTTCACGTTACGCACCTTCAGCTGTGCGATCTGCTGCGGCTGCGAGCGGAACTGGGCGTCCGCCTGCACCCGCACCTGGTAGGTGCGGCCGAACTGATTGAAATCGTTCACGTAAAGCGAGCCGAGGTTCACTTGCAGGGTCTGGTAAATCGTCTGCAGCGGCACGCCGAGCTGCTTGGCTTTGACCCGGTCGACGTCGGCGAACAGCTGCGGCACGTTGATCTGGTAGCTCGAGAACACCCCCTGCAAACGGGGATCGGCCCAGGCCTTGGCCTGCATCGCCTGCGCCGCCTTGTACAGCGCGTCGTAGCCGAGGTTGCCGCGGTCTTCCAGCATCATCTTGAAGCCGCCGGTGGTACCCAGGCCGTTCACCGGAGGCGGCGGCAGCACCATCACGAAAGCATCTTCCACCACGCCCATGCGCTTGTTGATCTCCGCGGCGATGGCTTCGGCCGACTGCGCCTTGCCTTTGCGTTCGCTGAAGGGTTTCAGGCCCGTGAACACGATGCCGGCGTTCGGCGCATTGGTAAAGCCGTTGATCGACAGGCCGGGGAAGGCGATCGAGGATTCGACGCCCGGGATTTCCTTGGCGATGGCCGACATCCGGCGGATCACGGCGTCGGTGCGGTCGAGCGAAGCGGCGTCCGGCAGCTGGGCGAAGCCGATCAGGTAAGCCTTGTCCTGCTGCGGTACGAAGCCCGCGGGCACCGCCTTGAACATGAACAGCGCGGCGATGCCGAGGATCGCATACACGCCGAGCGACAGGGTCTTGCGGCGCAGCACCGTCTGCACGCCGCCTTCGTAGCGGTGCGAAGCGCGGCCGAAGAAGCGGTTGAAGCCGGCGAAGAAGCGCCCGAAGACGGCGTCGATGGCGCGCGTGACGCGGTCCTTCGGCGCATCGTGCGGCTTTAATAGCGCAGCGGACAGGGCCGGCGCCAGCGTCAGCGAGGCAAACGCCGAGATCACGGTGGAAATCGCAATCGTCAGCGCGAACTGGCGGTAGAACTGGCCGGTCAGGCCGGACACGAAAGCGATCGGCACGAACACGGCGCACAGCACCAGGGCAATCGCCACGATCGGGCCGGACACTTCTTTCATCGCCTGGATCGTCGCGTCGTGCGGATTGAGGCCGTTGCTGATGTTGCGCTCGACGTTTTCGACCACGACGATGGCGTCGTCGACCACGATGCCGATCGCCAGCACCAGGCCGAACAGCGACAGCGTATTGATCGAGAAGCCGAACATCAGCATCACGGCGAAGGTGCCGACCACCGACACCGGCACCGCCAGCAGCGGAATGACGGACGCGCGCCAGCTTTGCAGGAAGACGATCACGACCAGGGCGACGAGCACGATCGCTTCGAACAGGGTGTGGATCACGGAGTCGATCGACTCGCGCACGAATTGGGTCGGGTCGTACACAATGCTGTATTCGACGCCTTCCGGAAACTCTTTCGACAGCTCGGCCATGGTGGCGCGCACATCTTTTGATAACTGCAGCGCATTCGCGTTGGGCGCTTCGAAAATCGGGATCGCGACCGCCGACTTGTTGTTCAGCAGCGAGCGCAGGGCGTAGGAATTCGAGCCCATCTCCAGGCGCGCCACGTCTTTCAAGAGCGTGGTCGAGCCGTCCTCGCCGACCTTGACCACGATGGCGCCGAACTCCTCGACGCTCGACAAGCGGCCTTGCGTGTTCACCGTCAGCTGGAACTCGGCGCCCTTGGCCGGGCCCTGGCCGATGACGCCGGCCGCGACCTGCACGTTCTGCTCGCGGATGGCGTCGACGATGTCGCCCGCCACCAGGCCGCGCGCGGCGACCTTTTGCGGATCGAGCCAGACGCGCATCGCATAGTCGCCCGAACCGAACAGCTGCACTTCCCCCATGCCCTCCAGGCGCGCCAGGCGGTCCTTGATGTTCAGGGTCGCGTAGTTACGCAGATACAGGTCGTCGTAGCGCCCGTCCGGGGAATTCAGGTGCACGACCATGGTCAGGTTGGGCGAACTTTTCACCGTCGTGACGCCGATCTGGCGCACCTCTTCCGGCAGGCGCGGCAAGGCGCGCTGGACGCGGTTCTGCACCTGCGTTTCGGCCTGCTCGACATTGGTGCCGATGGCGAAGGTCACCGTCAGCATCAGCGCGCCGTCCGAGGTGTTTTGCGAGGACATGTAGAGCATGTTCTCGACGCCGTTGATTTGCTCTTCCAGCGGCGCGGCCACGGTTTCGGCAATGATTTTCGGATTGGCGCCCGGGTACTGGGCGCGCACCACGATCGAGGGCGGCACCACGTCCGGGTATTCGGAGATCGGCAGCTGGAAGATCGCGATCAGGCCGGAGACGAAGACGAGTACCGACAGCACCACCGCGAAGATGGGTTTGTCGACAAAGAAGCGTGAGAAGTTCATGGCTTATTCCTTTGCAGCCAGCGCCAGCGAACCGGCCGTTTCCATCGACACGATCAAGGGCGCCACCTGCGCGCCGGGACGCACGCGCTGCAAGCCGTTGACGACGATCTTCTCGCCCGCCTTGACGCCGCTGCGCACGACGCGCAGGCCGTCGACCACGGGACCGAGCGTGACCGGCCGGTACTCGGCCTTGCCGTCAGCGCCAATGACGAAGACGAACTTGCGGCTTTGGTCCGTGCCGACCGCGCGCTCGTTGATCAAGACCGCCTTGCGGCTGTCGGCCGCGCCCAGCTGCACGCGGGCGAACAGGCCCGGCACCAGCACGCCGTCCTTGTTCTCGAAGGTGGCGCGCATGCGCACGCTGCCGGTGCGGGCGTCGAGCTGGTTGTCGACGAATTCGAGCTTGCCTTCGTGCGGGAAGCCCTCTTCGTTGGCCAGGCCCACCCGCACCGCCACCGGCGCGCCGTCGCGCGACTTGGCGCCGACGCGCAAATAGGTGTCCTCGTCGCCGTCGAAGCTGGCGTAGATGCGCTCGAGCGAGACGACGGAAGTCAGCACCGCCGTCGCGTCGACCAGGTTGCCGAGCGTGATCTCGGCCTTCGAGACACGGCCGTCGATCGGCGACACGACGCGGGTATAGGCCAGGTTCAGGCGTGCCGCCTCGTACTGGGCTTGCGCGGCGCCGGCGTTGGCTTCGAGTTCCTTCTGGCTGGCGGCGGCCTCGTCGAATTCGCGGCGCGCGATCGCCTTGTCGGCCATCAGGCTTTCGGCGCGGGCCAGTTCGCGCTTGGCGAGATCGGCTTTGGCGCGGGCCGAGGCCGCGGCGGCGGCGGCGCGCGTGGCTTCGGCCTGGTAAGGGCGCGGGTCGACCACGAACAGCAGGTCGCCCTTTTTCACTTCGCTGCCGGGTTTGAAGTTAACGGCCGTAATAAAACCGCTGACGCGCGACCGGATGTCGACGCGCTCGACCGCTTCCAGGCGGCCGGAGAATTCCTGGGTCTCGGCGACTGGCTTTTCCAGGACGATGGCGGCCGATACCGGCGGCGCGGCGGGCGCCGCGGGTGCGGCGGTCTTGCCGGTGGCGTCGTCGCAGCCGGCCAGCGTGGCGGCGGCCAGGCCGGCCAGCGCCAGTGCGGCGATCAGCGGCTTGGCAGCGCTGGTGAATTGCGTCAGGTTTCTCATGATGGCCTCTTGTAATTGTGAGAATGAAAAAAAATGGCGACACCGGTCCCCGCCCGCGTCGAATCTCGAATCGCAGGCAAAAGCGGGCTCGTCCGCACCAAAAGGTGCGGCTGTCCGGTCGTTCAGTGTGGAATCAGGTAAGTGCTGGCTTAGTCTGGAAGGGCCTCCTGCCCTTCGAGATCGGCAATGAAACTGGCGATTTCGACCAGCGCCGACTGGGTGCAGGCGCATTCGTTGCGGTCATCGGCCATCTGCGGCGCCGGCAGCATGCGGCGCACGCTGGCCTGGACGCCGAAGCTCTTCAACTTCGCGCCGTAGGCCTCGGCTTCGTCGCGCAAAGGGTCGTCCTCGGCGGACAGGATCAGGGCCGGCGGCAGGTTTTTCAGGCGGCTCGATTGCAGGGGAGACGCATACGGGTGGGTGCGGTCGGCCGCGTTCGGCAGGTAGCCGCGGTAGGCGGCGGCGGCGCCGTCGGCCAGCTTTTCCTTGTCCGGGCAATTCGGCATCTCGCGCATCGAGCAGGTCGACAGGCCCGGGTCGAGCATCGGCATGATCAGGATCTGGCCGGCGAGTTTCGGGGCGCCGCGGTCGCGCGACATCAGGGCGCAGACGGCGGCCAGGTTGGCGCCGGCCTCGATGCCGGCCACTACTAGGCGCTTGCCGTTCCAGCCGAGTTTCGTCTTGTTCTTCTTCGCCCACAGCAGCACGGCGTGGGCATCCTCGACCGCTGCCGGGAAGGGGCGCACGGTGGCGAGCGTGTAGCTTGACGCCAGCACCACGGGCGTGTGGCTGACGCCGGCCAGGTGGCGCAGGAAATCGTCGGAGTCCGCCAGGTCGTCGGCGACAAAACCGCCGCCGGGGAAGAACACGATCAGGGTATCGCGCTTGCCCTTGTCGCCGCTGGCGTACAGGCGCGCTTTCAACGGGCCCTGCTCGCCGGCTACGTCGAGTTCGCGCACCCGCACGGCGTCGGCGATGTCGAGACGGTCGTTCATCGCGCCACCTCCGGCGCGACGGCGGCCAGGGTCACGAGCGGTGCAGGATCGGTGCACAGCGTGTGCGCCATGGCCGAGGACAGCGCATGCACGCCGCGCGCCTCGGCGCCCGCCGCCTGTGCATAGGCGCCGCTGCCGACCACGGCGGCCATCGCCACGGTGCTGATCGCCAATGCGAACCTTGCCACAATGCTGTCCCGAATTTTCATGATCCTGCTCCTGCCTGCGATTGATTAGTCCTTCAGTACAGACACTATAGACATGATCTACAATCGGATAAAGATGGCAATATCGAATTGATTGTTCGTAATTCGCGAACAATCGGCAGGAAAAGCGAGGGCGTATGAATAAGCTGCAGGCAATGGAAGTGTTTGTCCAGGTGGTCGATACCGGCAGTTTCACCCGTGCGGCGGAGATGCTGAACCTGCCCAAGGCAAGCGTCTCGACGCTGGTGCAGGCGCTGGAAGCGGCGCTCTCGGCCAAGCTGCTGCACCGCACGACCCGGCTGGTGACGGTGACCTCGGACGGCGCCGCCTATTATGAGCGCTGCGTGCGCATCCTGTCGGACGTGCGCGAAGCCGAGGAATCGCTGTCGCGCATGCGCATCAACCCGAGCGGGCGCCTGCGCGTGGACACGCCCACCGGGCTGTCGAGCGAGATCCTGGTGCCGGCGCTGCCCGCCTTTTTCGAGCGCTATCCCGACATCACGCTGGAACTGGGCAGCACCGACCGGCCGGTCGACCTGATCGAGGAAGGCGTCGACTGCGCCGTGCGCGGCGGTCCCTTGCTCGATACCAGCCTGATCGCGCGGCGGGTCGGCATCATCAACTTCGTCACCGCCGCCGCGCCCGCCTACCTGGCGCGCTTCGGCGTACCGCAGCACCCTGGCGACCTCGCGCAGCACCGCTGCGTTAACTACTTTTCGGCCAAGACCGGGAAGGTTTACGACTGGGATTTCAACCGCAATGGCGAACGCATCGAGGTGCCGATGCCGGGCGTGATCGCCCTGAACGATTCGAACGCCTACGTGCAGGCGGGACTGGCGGGCCTGGGCGTCATCCAGATGACCGATTACCTCCTGATGCGCCACGTCGAGGAAGGCCGCATGGTGCAGGTGCTGCCGGACTGGGTCAGCGATCCGCTGCCGGTGCACGTCGTCTACCCGCAAAACCGCCATATGTCGGCCAAGGTGCGGGTCTTCGTGGAGTGGGTGTCCGAGCTGTTCGCGAACCACCCGCAGATGCGCCTGGGCGCGCGGCCGGTGTAGAATCGTCCGCATAATAAATCCGGCCGGAGACGCCCCCATGGACCAGACCGCACAGTCGCGCAACACACGCACCATCGACGCCCTGCTCGCCCAGTACAGCGAGAGCCACCGCAACCCGACCAACGAACTGATTCACTTCGTCTGCGTGCCGCTGATCGTGTTTTCGCTGCTCGGCATCCTGTGGGCGATCCACCCGGTACTGGCGCTGGCGGCCGTCGGCGCGGCCATGTGGTATTACCTGCAGCTGTCGAAACCGTTCGCGGTCGGCATGCTGGCGATGTCGATTTTGATGCTGTCGATCCTGGCGGCGATGCCGCCGGTGACGGTGCTGCCGCTGTCGATCGCGGTGTTCGTCGTGTCCTGGGTCGGACAGTTCATCGGCCACAAGATCGAGGGCAAGAAGCCGTCTTTCCTGGACGATATGCGCTTCCTGCTGATCGGCCCGCTGTTCGTGCTGGGCTTCCTGTACCGGCGTTTTAATCTGGCCTATTAAACTTTTCGGAAAACCACTGCGTTTCTGGAGATTGCCATGAAAGCCACCTTTCCCCTTATCGCAGCCGCCCTGCTCGCCGGCTGCGCCAGCACGCCGCCCTCCGGCAGCGTCTACCACGCCTCCCAGACCCAGAACGAACAGGTCGTGCGTACCGGCACCGTCGAATCGGTGCGCAATGTCGTCATCGCCAACCCGGAATCGGGCGTCGGCACCATGGGCGGCGCCGCCCTCGGTGGACTGGCGGGCTCGCAGGCCGGGCGCGGGGATGGCTCGGCGGCGATGGGGATCATCGGTGCGATAGCCGGCGGCCTGATCGGGCAGCGGGTCGAGAAGAACGCGAGCAACCGCGCCGGCTTCGAAATCACGGTCAGACTCGACAGCGGAGAATTACGCGCGGTGACCCAGGCGGCGGATGAATTGTTCCGGCCCGGCGAACGCGTACGGCTGTTGAGCAACGGTTACAACACCCGCGTGACGCATTGAACTGACCCGGGGCGCCGCCCCACGCAGCAATTTATAGACGACAGGCAACGGGGAAAGCACGTATACTTCCGCGATGTCTTCTCCCGTCCTGTTTACCCTCGCCTCGCTGATCTGGGGCTCGACCTTCTGGGCCATCACCTTGCAGCTGGGCGCCGTGCCGCCCTCGGTCTCGGTTGTGTACCGATTTGCGCTGGCATCGAGCGTACTGTTCGTCATTTGCATCGGCCGCGGTTTCAAATTGCAACTGCCCTGGCGCACCCAGAAGTGGCTGATGCTGCAAGGCATGGCGACCTTCGGCTTATCCTATATCTGCACCTACCAGGCCGAGGAAGTCGTCGTCTCCGGCCTGGTCGCCGTGCTGTTCGCCCTGATGGTGTTCTGGACGCCGCTGCTGGGCCGCGTGGTCTACGGCACGCCGATCGCGCCGCGCACCTGGGGCGCCGGGCTTGCCGCCACCTGCGGCGTGGCCCTGCTCTTCTACCATTCCATCGGCGCCGCCTGGCGCGACGTGCAGGCGGGCGGCAGCGGCCATTTTCTATTGGGCGTGGTACTGGCCCTGGTCGCGACGATTGCCAGCTCGGCCGGCAGCATCGTCGTCGGCAAGGTGCGCGAGCAATCGAGCAACGTGATGCTGACCACCGCCTGGTCGATGTTCTGGGGCACGCTGCTCGTCGCCGTGTACGCCGTGGCGACCGGCCAGCGCTTCATGCTGCCGCCCACCCTCTCGTACACGCTGGGCCTGTTGTACCTGTCGATCTTCGGCTCGGTGATCGCCTTCCTCGCCTACTTCACGCTGATCAACCGCATCGGGCCGCAAAAGGCAGTGTATATCGGCGTCATCACGCCGGTGCTGTCGGTGCTGCTGTCGATTAAACTCGAACATTACCGCCCGGGCCCCGTCGAGTTCCTGGGCATGGTCCTGTGCCTGGCCAGCGTGGCCTGGGCCCTGCGTGCACCCGCAGTCAAACCGGTGCAATCCGCAACTTTGAACAACGCAATCGAAACCCCATGACCGCCGTTACCCACTTCTCCGTCCGTCCCGCCGAACCTGCCGACATTACCCACATCCACTCGATGATCGTCGAGCTGGCCGTGTTCGAAAAACTCGAGCACATGGTCGTTGCCACCGAAGAGCTGCTGCATGACGGCCTGTTCGGCGCGCGCCCGGCCTGCGAAGCCATCATCGGCGAAGAGAACGGCGAAGTCGTCGCCTTCGCCCTGTTCTTCCACAACTTCTCGACCTTCCTCACCAAGAAGGGCCTGTACCTGGAAGATCTGTATGTGCGTCAATCCCACCGCGGCAAGGGCTACGGCACCCAGCTGTTGTCGAAGCTCGCGCAGATCGCCGTGGAACGCAACTGCGGCCGCTTCGAGTGGTCGGTGCTGGACTGGAACGAGCCGGCGATCGGCTTCTACAAGACGATGGGCGCTGAAGTGATGCCGGATTGGCGCATCTGCCGCGTCACCGGCGAGTCGCTGGAGCAGCTGGCGCGCCGCGCGGACTGACAATAAAAAACCCACGGAACCGTGAGGGACCGTGGGCGAACCCATTATGTTAATGGGGAGGGGAGACTGGAAATCAACGATTTCACTATAGCTGGGTGAACTCGTCGGCAGCGGTTGTTCTTACAATTGCTTACCTCTTTACGAATTGTCTGATACCTATAATTACCGAGCTGGGGGCGAACGAGTTGACGTTGCTCAATGGTTAGTAAGCGCCGTCGCACGATTGAGTGAACACAAATGCAAGGCATCGGTGTCCCGGACAATGTGTTCTTCGCACAGGGAGACATCGATGACTTCCAGGTTCAAGCCGATCACGACGCGCCTCTACAAGGCGTGGCTGCGTTCCCGTCTCGACAATTACACGCGCAGCCTGCACGCCATCGCGGCCCAGCGCGAAAACGATTTTCAGGCGGAGCGGATACTGCACCGGGCGGTCTCGGAGACGCGCTCGAAGCTGCAGTCGTTGTGAATTACAAACTCAAAACCCCGCCGGCAAGCCCACATCACGCGCCCGCATCACGCCGCCGTTCACCACCGCCTGGCAAGGATTGAAGCCGATCGAATAGGCCAGTTCCGACGGCCGCGTGATGTCCCACAGCGCGAAGTCGGCACGCTTGCCCACCTCCAGGGTGCCGATCTGGTCCTGCAGTCCCAGCGCGCGGGCAGCATTCACGGTCGCGCCCTGCAGCGATTCGCGCGGCGTCATGCGCCATAAGGTGCACGCCATGTTCATCGCCAGCAGGATCGAGCTCAGGGGTGACGTGCCCGGATTGCAGTCGGTCGCCACCGCCAACGGCACGCCGGCTTCGCGCAGGGCGGCAATCGGCGGCGCCTGGGTCTCGCGCAGGAAGTAATAGGCGCCCGGCAGCAGCACGGCGACGGTGCCGGCGGCGGCCATGGCGGCAATCCCGGCGGGCGTCACGTGTTCCAGGTGGTCGGCCGACAGGCCGCGGTAGCGCGCCACCAGTTCGGCGCCGCGCTGGTCGGATAACTGCTCGGCGTGCAGCTTGACCGGCAACCCCAGCTTCTTGGCGGCGGCGAACACGCGTTCGGTCTGGTCGTAACTGAAGCCGATGTGCTCGCAGAAGGCGTCGACCGCATCGACCAGGTTTTCCTTGACCAGCAGCGGCAGCATGCGTTCGGTGACTTCGGCGATGTAGTCGTCGGGGCGGCCCGTGAACTCCGGCGGCAGCGCATGCGCGCCAAGGAAGGTGGTGCGCACTTTCACCGGCAGCAGTTCGCCGATGCGGCGCGCGGCGCGCAGCAGGTTCGCTTCGCCCTGCAGGTTCAGGCCGTAGCCGGATTTGATCTCGAGCGTGGTCACGCCTTCGGCCAGCAGCTGCGACACGCGCGGCGCGCTCTGGTGCAGCAGGTCGACGACGCTGGCGACGCGGGTGGCGCGCACGGTGGACATGATGCCGCCGCCGTTGGCGGCGATGTCTTCGTAGCTCGCCCCCTCCAGGCGCGCTTCCCACTCGTCGCTGCGGTTGCCGGCGTGGACGATGTGGGTATGGCAGTCGATCAGGCCAGGGGTGAGCCAGGCGCCGTCGCAGTCGTGGATGACGGCGGCGCGCGGCGCTTCGCGGCGCGGGCCGAGCCAGGCGATGCGGCCATGGTGCACGGCGATCGCGCCATCCTTGATTTCGCCGTAACCATCGACCATCGTGGCCAGGTTCACGTTCGCAAACACTGCGTGGACACGCGGGCCGTGGCGTTCACTCATCTTCGTATTCCTCTTCCTCGTTGTAATAGAAAATGTCGACAATGAAGATCACCGCCTGGGTCGCCTCGATCGACCAGATCGTGCCCGGATCGAACATCACGGCGTCGTAGCGCACCATGTTGATGCGCTCGGCGTCGCTGGCGATTTCGAGGGTGTCGCCCTCGGCCAGGAACATCAATGTCAGGTCGGCGCGCGCGACGAAGCGCGACTTGCCGGCCAGGCGGCGGCGCCCGAACTGGTGATAGCAGCGCTCGCTGCGCGTCATGACGTTGAAATCGGTGGTCGGGCCGCGATTGAGCTTGGCAACCACTTCCGAGTCGCCGTCAAAGGCGAGCACCGGGCCGCTCTCGCAGATGATCACGCGCTCGCTGCCGTCGATGTCGAGGGTCATGCCGTGGCCGTCGACCAGGGCGAGGGTGCGGTCGACGCCGGGAAAGCGCGAGAACGGGCCGTCTTCGGAGATCGTCGCCAGGCTGACGCGCCAGTCGAAGTCGTCGAAGCCGGCCTCGGGCGGGCCGATCGCGATCGTGGTCGTGCTGCCGCCGCCGTTCTTCCACGGCAGTGCCGACAAGCCGGCAAACGGAATCAGGATGTTCATGCTCGTACCTCGCTCATGCTCAAACTTCGCGCAACTGTTGGAGGGCTTGCCGATAGCGGCGCCCGATTGCTTCCTGCGCCATGTGGCGCCCGCCCTGCACGACCCAGCGCCCGCCCGCCAGGACGTCGCGCACCAGGTTGTCGTTACCGCAGAATAGCAGGCGGCCCAGCACATCGGTGTCGCCCACGCCATCCAGGTTCGGGTGCGCGGCATCGAGCACCAGCAGATCGGCCCGCCGGCCGGCCGCCAAGGCGCCCACCGGCCGCCCGGCCGCCTGCGCGCCCCCTTGTAGTGCATCCTGCCACAGGTTGAGCGCCACGTCGCGCCTGACTGGCGCGGCGACGATATTGCGGCGCTGGTGAAGCAGGCGCTGCCCGTACTCCAGCCAGCGCAATTCCTCGACCGGGCTCTGCGACACGTGGCTGTCGCTGCCGATGCCCCAGCGGCCGCCCTCGGCCAGGTAAGCGGCCAGCGGGAACAGGCCGTCGCCCAAATTCGCCTCGGTGGTCGGGCACAGGCCGGCCACGGCGCCGCTGCGCGCCAGCCGCCCCACCTCCGTCTCATCCAGGTGGGTCGCATGCACCAGGCACCAACGGGCATCGACCTTCACTTCGTCGAACAGGTATTCGACCGGGCGGCGCCCACAAAAATCCAGGCTTTGCTGGACTTCGCCCTGCTGCTCGGCGATGTGGATGTGCAGCGGCCGCTCCGTCGGCAAGGCCTTCACCAGTTCGTGGATCTGCTCGATGCCGGCCGCGCGCAGCGAATGCGGCGCCGCGCCCACTTCGAGCTGGCCGTTGCGCAGCGGTTCCAGCGCCTCGACGATGCGCAGCACGGTATCGGCGTCGGTGCGAAAGCGCGCCTGTTCCGGTTTTAAAGGCTGGGCGCCGAAACCGCTGTGGCTGTAGAGGACCGGCAGCAGGGTCAGCCCGATCCCGGACAGCTGCCCGGCCGCGGCCACCCGTTCCGCCATCTCGGCCGGGCGCGCGTAAAGGGCGCCTTCGGGGTCGCGCTGGATGTAATGAAACTCGCACAGCGCCGTGTAACCGTGGCGCAGGCATTCCGAAAACAGCTGGGCCGCGATGGCCTCGACCTGCTCGGGCGTGATGCGGGCGGCGAAGCGGTACATCAGGTCGCGCCAGGTCCAGAAGCTGTCCGGACCAATACCCGCCTTTTCCGTCAGGCCGCCCAGCGCGCGTTGAAACGCGTGCGAATGCAGGTTGACCATGCCCGGCACCACGTACTCGGCGCGCGCGACGCCGATCGGCGGCCGCGCCCCGGGTGCTACGTGTGTCAGGATGCCGCGCGCATCCCATTCGATCAGCACGTCGCCCTGCCAGCCTTCCGGCAGCAAGGCGTGGCGCGCGAACAGGGCGTTCATGCGCGCACCCAGTCGAGTGCGGCTCCCATCATGTCGCCAAGGAGGGGCTGGACCTCGGCCGCGCGTGCGGGCCGGTAGTCGAAGGGCGGCGCCTCGTCCATGTACAGGCACTGGCACATCTCGAGCTGGATCGCGTGCACGCCCTCGGACGGCTGGCCATAAAAGCGGGTGATGTGGCCGCCCTTGAAACGGCCATTGACCGCGATGCTGAAGCGGTCCTGGGCGCGCGCGACCTCAAGCACCGCATTCTCCAGTCCGGGAGCGCAGGATTTCCCCTCGGCGGTGCCGAAGTTCAGGTCCGGCAGCCGGCCCTCGAAAAAGCGCGGCACGTGGGAGGCGATCGAATGCGCATCCCATAGCACCACGCGCCCGTGCAGCGCCAGCAATCTGGCCAGTTCGGCGCGCAGCTGGCTGTGGTAGGGCTGCCAGTAGCGCGCCAGCCGGCGCTGCACCTCGGCCTGGTCGGGTAGCCGCCCTTCCTGGTACAGGCTTTCGCGGCCGAAGGTATCGACCGGGCACAGGCCGGTCGTGTCCAGGCCGGGATACAGATTCGTGTTCTCCGGCGGGCGGTTCAGGTCGATGACATAGCGCGACCAGCGGGCCGTCAAGGTCGAGACGCCGAGACGCTCCGCGCTGTCGTAGAGTTCGGCCAGGTGCCAGTCGGTGTCGGCGGTCGCCAGCGCGCACGGGGTCAGGTGCGCGGCCACTTCGTCGGGAATGTCGGTGCCCACGTGGGGCATCGACAGCAGCATCGGCGCGTCACCTGCCTTGAACCGGAAATCCATCGCGTCTCCTGTTTGCGTTAGGGGTGTAGGACTGCGAACAATTCTTTACATGATGCCGACAATTCGCCTTCGATCACCATCCGGCGCGCCGCCTCGATATCCGGCGCGAAGAAGCGGTCGGCGTCGAACGGCGCCGCGCGCTTGCGCAGCTGCGCGTGCACGTGTTCGAGGTGCTCGGAGGTAGCCAGCGGGCGGTGGAACTCGATGCCCTGCCCGGCCGCCAGCAGCTCGATCCCGACAATAACCGCCGTATTGTGCGCCATCTGGGCCAGACGGCGCGCCGCGAAGGTCGCCATGCTGACGTGGTCTTCCTGGTTGGCCGACGTCGGCAGGCTGTCGACGCTGGCCGGATGGGCCAGCGACTTGTTCTCCGACGCCAGCGCGGCCGCCGTCACGTGGGCGATCATGAAGCCGGAATTGAGGCCCGGCTCGCGCACCAGGAAGGCCGGCAGGCCGGACAGATTCGCGTCGATCAGCAGCGCGATGCGGCGTTCGGCCAGCGCGCCGATTTCGGCGATGGCCAGCGCCAGCGTGTCGGCGGCAAAGGCGACCGGCTCGGCGTGGAAGTTGCCGCCCGAGAGAATGGCGCCGTCTTCGGGGGCGCCCGGCGTAGGGAACAGCAGCGGATTGTCGGTGACGGCATTCGCTTCGATCAGCAGCGTGCGGCTGGCGTTGGCGACGATGTCCATCACGGCGCCCATCACCTGCGGCTGGCAGCGCAGGCTGTACGGGTCTTGCACGCGCTCGTCGCCGACCAGGTGGGACGCGCGGATCGCGCTGCCGGCCACCAGCTCGCGGTAGATGGCGGCGGCGGCGATCTGGCCCGGCTGGCCGCGCACCGCGTGGATGCGGGCATCAAAAGGCGCATCGCTGCCGCGCGCGGCGTCGACCGACAGCGCACCCGTCACCATCGCCGCTTCGACCAGGCGCTCGGCCATGAACAGGCCGTGCAGGGCCAGCGCGGTCGACACTTGCGTGCCGTTGATCAGCGCCAGGCCCTCTTTCGCGGCCAGGGTCACGGGCTCGATGGCCGCCAGCGCCAGCGCCTCGCTTGCCTCCATGATCTCGCCCTGGTAGCGCACCGGGCCCACGCCCATGATGGCCAGCGTCATGTGCGCCAGCGGCGCCAGGTCGCCCGAGGCGCCCACCGAGCCTTGCACGGGAATGGCCGGCATGAGGCCCGCGTTGTAGATCGCGATCAGGGTATCGATGATCACCGGGCGCACGCCCGAATAGCCGCGCGCCAGGCTGCCGATCTTGGTCAGCAGGATCAGGCGCACGACGGAATCCGAAATCAGCTCGCCGGTGCCGACCGCGTGCGACAGGATCAGGTTGCGCTGCAATTGCTCGAGCTGCTCGTTCGGGATGTGGGCCTTGGCCAGGATGCCGAAACCGGTGTTGATGCCGTAGGCCGGGTCGCCCTTGTCGACGATGGTTTTCACCAGTGCGGCCGACGCCGCGATGGGCGCCGCGGCCGCGGGCGAGAGCGCGATCGGGAAGTGGGCGGCCCAGACGGCGCGCAGGTCGGCCAGCGTGAGGGCGCCGGGTTGCAGGGTCCAGCCGTGGTGTGCATTGTTCATGTGCTGCCTTACTTGATCATCGGGAGGTTCAGGCCGGTGCGCTGGGCACAGGCGATGGCGGTTTCGTAGCCGGCGTCGGCATGGCGCATCACGCCCGAGCCGCTGTCGTTGACCAGCACGCGCGCCAGGCGTTTGGCGGCGGCGTCGGTGCCGTCGGCGACGATGACGACGCCGGAATGCTGGGAGTAGCCCATGCCGACGCCGCCGCCATGGTGCAGCGAGACCCAGGTGGCGCCGCCGGCGGTATTGAGCAAGGCGTTCAGCAGCGGCCAGTCGGAGACGGCGTCGGTGCCGTCGCGCATGCTCTCGGTCTCGCGGTTCGGGCTGGCGACGGAACCGGTGTCGAGGTGGTCGCGCCCGATCACGATCGGCGCCTTCAGCTCGCCCGTGCGCACCATTTCATTGAAGGCGAGGCCGGCGATATGGCGCTCGCCCAGGCCCAGCCAGCAGATACGCGCCGGCAGGCCCTGGAAGGCGATGCGTTCGCGCGCCATGTCGAGCCAGCGGTGCACCTGCGCATG
>Ga0213835_101368_pt1 | contig 15295 bp, 13 predicted proteins | sample SWPATP01_FD_160576 | JGI IMG/M metagenome (GOLD analysis project Ga0213835, IMG submission 160576) | Coastal seawater microbial communities from Marineland, Florida, United States - SWPA TP0 #1 | ecosystem: Environmental > Aquatic > Marine > Coastal | place: USA: Florida | collected 2016-08-05
CCCTGCGACTGAATGCCTGGCACCAGGACCAGGTCATCGTTCCGCCGCCCGGTGCGCGCACCATTGCCGCGAACCCGTTCTGCGCACATGCCGCCCTGCGGATCGGTCCCGCCACGCTGACCGTGCAGGCGCACCCGGAGTTCGACGACCGCTTTACCGCCGGCCTGATCGAGGCCCGCGGCCCCGGTGCCGTGCCGGCGGACCGGCTGGACGCCGCCCGCGCCGCGCTCGGGTCCGGCAACGACGCGGACGCCGTCGCCGCCCTGATTGCCGCGCATTTCCGCAGCACCGCCCCCGCCCGCGCCGCCTGAGAGGCCCCCATGATCGCCGACTGGTTCGAGACCCTTCCCGACGCCGCGCGGGCCTATCTGGGCGGACGCAACCCCGACGAGGTCGAGTGCATCGTGCCCGACATCGCCGGCATCGCCCGCGGCAAGGCGATGCCCGCTTCCAAGTTCGCCAAGCGGGCACGGCTGCACATGCCGAATTCGATCTTCATGCAGACGATCACCGGCGACTGGGCGGCGGATGCGGTCGACACCTTCATCGAGCCCGACATGGTGCTGGTGCCGGACATGAGCACCGCCTCGGCCGCGCCCTGGACGGCCGACCTCACGCTTCAGGTCATCCACGACGTCTACGAGAAATCCGGCGCGCCCGTCGCCGCCGCGCCGCGCAACGTGCTGCGCCGGGTGGTGGAACTGTATGCCGCCGACGGGCTCGCGCCGGTGGTGGCGCCCGAGATGGAATTCTACATCATCGCCCCCAACCTCGACCCCGCCAAGCCGATCGAGCCGCCGATGGGCCGCACCGGCCGGCGCGCGGCGGGCAAGCAGGCCTATTCCATGTCGGCGGTGGACGAATATGGCCGGGTGATCGACGACATCTACGACTTTGCCGAGGCGCAGGGTTTCGAGATCGACGGCATCGCCCAGGAAGGCGGCGCAGGCCAGGTCGAGATCAACCTGCAGCACGGCGCGCCGCTGGACCTGGCCGACGAGATCTTCTACTTCAAGCGCCTGATCCGCGAGGCCGCGCTGCGCCACAACGCCTTCGCCACCTTCATGGCCAAGCCGATCGAGGGCGAGCCGGGCAGCGCCATGCACCTGCATCATTCGGTCGTGGACATCGCCACCGGGCGCAACATCTTCGCCAACGCAGACGGGACCGAGACGCCGGCCTTCCTGCATTTCATCGCGGGGCTGCAGACCTACCTGCCCGCCGCGGTCGCGGTGCTCGCGCCCTACGTCAACAGCTATCGCCGCTACGTGCGCGACTTCGCCGCGCCGATCAACCTCGAATGGGGGCGCGACAACCGCACCACCGGGCTGCGCGTGCCGGTGTCCGAGCCCGAGGCGATGCGGATCGAGAACCGCATCGCCGGGATGGACTGCAACCCCTACCTGGGCATCGCCGCCTCGCTCGCCTGCGGCTATCTGGGGCTGAAGCAGGGGCTGATGCCGCGCCCCGAGTGCCCCGGCGACGCCTATGCCCAGGAGGACGCGCTGCCCGAGTCGCTGGGCGAGGCGCTCGACCTGTTCGAGGACTGCGCGCCGCTGCGCGAGGTCCTGGGCGAGGAGTTCTGCCGCATCTACGAGGCCGTCAAACGGCTGGAGTACACCGAGTTCCTGCGCGTCATCAGCCCGTGGGAACGTGAGCACCTGCTGCTGAACGTGTAGGCGGCCATGCCGGGCCTGCTGTTTGCCAACGACCGGCGCGGGGCCTGGCCGCAGGGATACTACGCCGCCACCGCCACCCCGCCGCCGCCCTTCGCGCCCGCGACGGGGGCGATCTCCTGCGATGTGGCGGTGGTCGGCGGCGGCTACACCGGGCTTTCGGCGGCGCTGCATCTGGCGCAGGCCGGCGCCGACGTGCGGTTGCTCGAGGCACACAGGGTCGGTTTCGGCGCATCGGGACGCAACGGCGGGCAATTGGGGTCGGGGCAGCGGGTGGACCAGCCGACGCTCGAGGCGCGGCTGGGCCGCGCGGCCGCGCGCGCGCTCTGGGCGATGGGCGAGGACGCCAAGGCGCTGGTCCACGACCTGATCGCCGCGCACGACATCGACGCCCGCTATCGCCCCGGCATCCTCTATGCCGAGGAGACCGACGGCGGCACCCGCGACGCGCATCGGCTGGCCGACCACATGGCGCGGCACTACGGCTATGACCGGCTTGAACCGCTCGACCGCGCCAGCCTGCGCGCCATCGTCGGCAGCCGGGCCTTTCGCGGCGGGGTGATCGATCACGGCGCCGGGCACCTGCACCCGCTGCGGCTGGCCTTCGGACTGGCGCGGGCCGCCGCGGCGGCGGGCGCGGTGATCCACGAGGGCAGCCATGTGACGCGGTTGCAGCCCCCCGACCGCCCCGGCGGCAAGGTGCGGATCGAGACGGCCGAGGGCGCGCGACTGTCCGCCGGGCATGTCATCCTTGCCTGCAACGGCTATCTCGACGCGCTGGTGCCGGCGGTGGCGGCGCGGGTGATGCCGATCAACAACTTCATCCTTGCGACCGAACCGCTTGGCGACCGCGCTGCCGGGGTGCTGTCGCGCCCCGTGGCGGTGTCCGACAGCCGCTTCGTGGTCAGCTATTTCCGTCTGACCGAGGACGACCGGCTGCTGTTCGGCGGCGGCGAGACCTATGGCTACCGCTTTCCCCGCGACCCCGCGGCGCCGGCGCGGGCGCCGATGCTGCGGATCTTTCCGCAGCTTGCGGACGTGCGCATCGAGCAGGCCTGGGGCGGGACGCTTGCGATCACCCGCTCGCGCCTGCCGGCCTTCCTGCGACCGGCGCCGGGGGTGCTGTCGGCTTCGGGGTATTCGGGTCACGGCGTCGGGCTGGCGGTGCTGGCGGGCCGGGCGATGGCCCGCGCGGTGGCGGGCGATGCGCGCTGCTTCGACCTGCTGGCCCGGCTGCCGGCGCAGCGCTTTCCGGGCGGCGCGGCGTTGCGCCAGCCCCTTCTGGTGCTGGCGATGACCTGGTTTGCGCTCCGCGACCGGCTGGGGCTGTAGCGCGCCGCGCTGCGGGTTCCTCTCCATCGGCGGTCGCCCCCCGAAAGGCCCCGCGCGGGGGATGACTTCGGCGCGTCGTGCCCGGGCCTCTTCCCGCCGGGCGCCCGCCCCCAGCGCCGGGCCCCGCGCGGGCCCGACCCGCCCCGGCCGGTGCCGGTACCGCGGCGATTGCAACGCCGCCCGGCGCGGGCTAACAGTCCCGCGCGCGCGCCACGCGTCGTCCCGAACCGGAGGTCCCCATGTCCGATCCCCTCGCCGGCGCGCCGGTCCTGCCGCCCCTGCGCCTCGGCATTGCCGGGCTGGGCACCGTCGGCGCCGGCGTCGTGCGGATCGTGCAGACCCACGCCGGGCTGATCGCCCGCCGCGCCGGCCGCGCCATCGCCATCTCGGCCGTCTCGGCCCGCAGCCGCGCACGCGACCGGGGCGTCGATGTCTCGTCCTATGCCTGGGAGGACGACCCGGTGGCGCTTGCCGCCCGCCCCGACGTGGACGTGGTGCTCGAGCTGATCGGCGGCGAGGACGGGCCGGCGCTGGCCACGATCCGCACGGCGCTCGCGGGGCGCAAGGACGTGGTGACCGCCAACAAGGCGCTGCTGGCCCATCACGGCCAGGGCCTGGCCGAGACCGCCGAGGCCAACGGCCGCGCGCTGCGGTTCGAGGCGGCGGTCGCCGGCGGCATCCCGGTGATCAAGACGCTGTCCGAGGCGCTGGCCGGCAACGCGATCACCCGCGTGATGGGGGTGATGAACGGCACCTGCAACTACATCCTCACCCGAATGGAGGCCGAGGGGCTGCCCTACGAGGCCGTCTTCGACGAGGCCGCGAAACTGGGCTATCTGGAGGCCGACCCGACGCTTGACGTCGGCGGGATCGACGCGGCGCACAAGCTGGCGCTGCTGGCGGCGCTGGCCTTCGGCACCCGGGTCGATTTCGCCGGGGTCGAGATCGAGGGGATCGAGCGGGTCGGGATCGAGGATATCCGCCATGCCGCCGACCTCGGCTACCGGATCAAGCTGCTGGGCAGCGCGCAGATGACCGGGCGGGGGCTGGAGCAGCGCATGGCGCCCTGCCTTGTGCCGGTTGACAGCCCGCTCGCGAACCTGCCCGGCGCCACCAACATGGTGGTGGTGGAGGGCGACGCCGTGGGCCGCCTGGTGCTGCGCGGCGCCGGCGCCGGCGCCGGGCCGACCGCCTCGGCGGTGATGGGCGACGTTATCGACATCGCCCGAGGAATGCGACTGCCGGTCTTCGGGCAGCCTGCGTCCGACCTCGTGCAGGCGCCGGCGGCGCGGATGGCGGCGCCCTCGCCGTGGTACCTGCGCATGACGCTGGTGGACAAGCCCGGCGCACTGGCGCGGGTGGCCGGGGCACTGGGGGATGCCGGCGTGTCGATCGACCGGATGCGCCAGTACGGCCACGCCGACCCCTATGCGCCGGTGCTGATCGTCACCCACGCCTGCAGCCCCGACGCCATCGCCGACGCCACCGCCCGCTTTGCCCGCACCGGCGTCCTGGTGGGCGAGCCGGTCGCCATGGCCATCGCCGACATCTGAGGCGCGGCGGCCGCCCCGGCCGGGGGTGGCCCGCACCGGCGGAACAAGGCCGAAGCGCGCCGCGGGGGTTGACGCCGGCGGGCGCGGCGGGCATCGCGACGGGTGCCGCCAGTCCCCTCCGGATGCCGATCATGCTGCTCGCCGATTTCGACTTCGACCTGCCCGAGCGGCTGATCGCCACCCGCCCGGTGCGGCCGCGCCCGGCCGCGCGGATGCTGGTGGCCGAGGGCCCGCGCACCCGCCATGCGCATGTCCGCGACCTGCCCGGCCTGCTGCGCCGGGGCGACCGGCTGGTGCTGAACACCACCCGGGTGATCCCTGCCCGGCTGCGCGGCACCCGCACCCGCCCCGGCGCGACCGGCGCCGAGGTCGAGATCACCTTGGCGCAGGCGCTGCCCGACGGGCGCTGGCGGGCGTTGGCCAAGCCGCTGCGGCGGCTGCGGCCCGGCGACCGGATCGTCTTCGGCGACGGCGCGCTGACCGCCGCCGTCGACGCCCGCGACGCCGAGGCCGCGACGCTGGCCTTCGATGCCGATGCCGCGACGCTGGAGGCGGCGCTGGCCCGCCTCGGCGCGATGCCGCTGCCGCCCTACATCGCTGCCCGCCGCGCCCCCGACGCCAGGGACACCGATGACTACCAGTCGGTCTTCGCCCGTCACCCCGGCGCGGTGGCCGCGCCCACGGCCTCGCTCCATTTCGACGACGATCTGCTGGCCGCGCTTGCCGCCGCCGGCATCGACCGCACCGAGGTCACGCTGCATGTCGGCGCCGGCACCTTCCTGCCGGTCAAGACCGACGACATCGCCGCGCACCGGATGCACGCCGAGACCGGCATCCTGAGCGCTGCCGCCGCGGCCGAGATCAACGCCACCCGCGCCGCCGGCGGGCGCATCATCGCCGTCGGCACCACCGCGCTGCGCCTGATCGAGACGGCGGCCGCGCCCGACGGCACCCTGAGCGCCTGGACCGGCGAGACCGACATCTTCATCACCCCCGGCTACCGCTTTCGCGTGACCGACGGGCTGTTGACGAATTTCCACCTGCCGCGCTCGACGCTTCTGATGCTGGTCTCGGCGCTGATGGGGCGCGCGCGCATCCTTGCGCTCTATGCCGAGGCGATCGCGCGGGAGTACCGCTTCTTTTCCTACGGCGACGCCTCGCTGCTGATCCCGGACGGGGGGGCGCCATGATCGCCGTCCTGCGCACCTCGTGGCCGCTGTTCCTGGGCCTGGCGCTGCTGATGGTCGGCAACGGCATCCAGGGCACGCTTCTGGGTGTGCGCGGGGCCATCGAGGGCTTTGCCACCTGGCAACTTTCCCTCATCATGTCAGGCTATTACGCGGGGTTCCTGATAGGGTCGCGGTTCGCCCCCGAGATGATCCGCCGGGTCGGGCACGTGCGGGTCTTCGCCGCGCTCGGCTCGCTCATCTCGGCGGCGCTGGTGCTGTTCGCGGCGATCCCGGACTGGATGGCCTGGGTGGGACTGCGGGTGCTGATCGGCTTCGCCTTTTGCGGCGTCTACGTGACGGCGGAAAGCTGGCTGAACAACGCCGCGACCAACGAGACGCGCGGCCAGACGCTGTCGTTGTACATGATCGTGCAGATGCTGGGGATCATCAGCGCGCAGGGCCTTCTTAACCTCGCCTCGCCCGAGGGCTATGCGCTGTTCGCGCTGGCCTCGGTTCTGGTGTCGGTGGCCTTCACGCCGATCCTGCTGTCGGTCGGCCCGACACCGGTGTTCGGAAACACCAAGCGGATGACCATCCGGGCGCTGTTCGCGGCCTCGCCGCTGGGCTGCGTGGGGATGTTCCTGATCGGCGGCATCTCGTCGGCGATGTACGGGATGGCGGCGGTCTGGGGGACGCTGGCGGGCCTAAGCGTGGCGCAGATCTCGGCCTTCATCGCGGCGATCTTCGTGGGCGGGCTGCTGTTGCAGTATCCGCTGGGCTGGGTGTCGGACCGGATGGACCGGCGGCGGCTGGCGGTGGTCGTGGCCCTGGCCGGCGCGGCGGCGATGGCGGTGGCCGTGGCCATGGCGATGCCGTTCTGGGCGCTGCTGGGCATCGCGGTGATCATCGGGGGCGTGGGCAACCCGCTTTATTCGCTGCTGCTGGCGCACACCAACGACTTCCTCGACAACGAGGACATGGCGGCCGCGTCGGCGGGGCTCTTGTTCATCAGCGGTCTCGGCGCGGTCGCGGGACCGCTGGCAACCGGCTGGATCATGGCGCAGATGGGGCCGGACGGGTTCTTTGCCTACATCGGGACGCTGTGCGGCGTGCTTGCGGCCTATGCGCTGTGGCGGACCACCCGCCGGGCCGCCCCGTCGGTCGAGGAGACGGGGCCGTTCTCGGTCACCACGCCGTCGGCCTCGCCGATCGCCCTGGAGGCGGTCTATACCGCCGCGCAGGAAAGCGCTGCCACCGCCGCGCAGGAAAGCGCCACCGCCGCGCAGGAAAGCGCCACCGCCGCGCAGGAAAGCGACAAGGGCGGGACCGGCCGGGCCGAGTGATCCGGCGGCGCCGGCGCGCAACCGGCCCGTCAGTCCGGATGTGCGTCGAACAGCGCGAAGGCCCGCGCGAGAAAGTCCTGCCGCACCGCCGGGCGCTCCATCAGCAACTCATGCGCGGCGCCGGGGTATTCGACCAGCGTTCCGCCCGGCCAGTCGGCCATCCGGGCGCGGATCGCCACCGGATCGACGATGCGCTCGTCACCGCCTAGCCCGCAGAAGACCGGCACCGCCGGCGACGGAAGGGCGGCCAGCGCCGCGGTCTCGGCCAGCGCGGCGGCCAGCCAGCCGATCGTCGGCGCGCCAAGGCGCAGTTCGGGCCGGATGTTCACCTGCGCCTGCATCCAGTCATACTGCCCGCGGTCGGTCGTCAGTTCGTTGTCGTCGAACGGGTTTTCCCACAGGCGGAACTCGATTCCGGCGCCGGGGATCATCCGCCGGTCCACGCCCGCCCAACGCCCGGCGGCGCGCAGCACCCGCACCCCGCGCCGCAGCACCGAACCCAGCGGGATGCCCCACATCGGCGAGCCGAACACCACCGCCCGCGCCGCCAGCCCCCCGGTCAGCGCCCGCAGCGCGATGCAGCCGCCCATCGAATGGGCCAGCACGCAGGGCGCCCGCCCCCCTCCCAGTTCGGCCACGGCGGCGGCATAGGCTGCGACATCGGTCTGGAACAGGGCGAAGTCGTCGAGATGCCCCAGCAGCGGATCGCTGCGTGGCGCGCGGTCCGACAGCCCCTGCCCGCGCCAGTCGATCAGGAACGCACCATATCCGGCCGCCGCGAGGTCGGCGACGACCCGGCCGTATTTCTCGATCACCTCGGTGCGGCCGGGAAAGATCATCACCGCCCCGCGCGGTCCGACGGGCCAATGCGCCATCCGCAGCCGCACCCCGTCATCGGCGCGCAACCACACCGCCCGCCCGCCCGGCGGGGCGTCGGCGATATCGTCATGCAGGGGGGCGGCGTCCATCGGTCAGCTCAGCACCGAGCCGAGCTTCAGCGCCAGCCCCATGTTGCCGCCGATCCGCAGCCTGCCGGACAGGAAGGCGGCGGTCGGGCTGACGTCGCCGTCGAGCATGCCGCGGAAGGTGTCGAGGTCGGCACGCAGGGTCACGTCGGCCGGCCCCTCGCCCGCGCGCGCGCCGTCGGCATCGAGCAGGATCGCGCCCTCGCCCTCGATCTCGATCAGGGCGGTGCCGTCGGCCCAGCCGCCTTCGAGCTTGGCGTTCAGCCGCTTGACTGCCGACTCGATCGTCTTCGACATCGCATTTCCTTTCCTTGTGACCGCGGGCCTCTCGCCTTTTGCAGCCGTTGCGTTACAGTTCCACGTATGAAGCTTCGCGCCATGATCCTCAACATTGCCGTGGCGTCGGCGTTCGCCTGGCCGGCGGCGGCCGACCCGACCGCCGATCTGCTTGCGCGGCTGGCAGACCCGAGCGAGCCGCGCTGGGACCGCGTCGAACGGGAGTTGATCGACGCCTGGTCGAAATCCGGTTCCGCGGCGATGGACCTGCTGCTGCGGCGGGGCCGCGACGCGCTGGAGGCCGGCGAGGTGTCCGCCGCGATCGAGCACCTGACCGCCGCCATCGACCACGACCCCGATTTCGCCGAGGCCTGGCATGCCCGGGCGGGCGCCTATTTCCGCAACGGCGCCTTTGGCCCGGCGATGGCCGACCTGGCCATGGCGCTGGCGCTGAACCCGCACAACTATGCCGCCATGTCCGGGCTGGGCGCCATCCTGGAAGAGGTCGGCAGGCCGGAGCAGGCGCTGGCGGCTTACCGGGCCGCCCAGGCGATCCATCCCCGGCAACCCGACATACGACGCGCGGTCGAGCGGCTGGAACGGCTGACCAAGGGCATCGACGCCTGATCCGGCGGCGGACCGGCGCAAGGGGACAGGCAGCATGACCGAACGCGGGCGCATCGCCGCGGTTCTTGGCCCCACCAACACCGGCAAGACCCATTATGCCATCGAGCGGATGCTGGCGCACCGTACCGGCGTCATCGGCCTGCCGCTGCGGCTGCTGGCGCGCGAGGTCTACGACCGCATCGTCGCGCTGCGCGGCCCCTCGGTCGTCGCGCTGGTGACGGGCGAAGAGCGGATCGTGCCCGACCGAACGCAGTACTGGGTCTGCACGGTCGAGGCGATGCCGCAGGGCATCGGCGCGGATTTCGTCGCGGTGGACGAGATCCAGCTTTGTGCCGATGCCGACCGGGGGCATGTGTTCACCGACCGCCTTCTGAACATGCGCGGCCTGCACGAGACGCTGTTCCTCGGCGCCGACACCATGCGCGGGGCCATTGCGGCGCTGGTCGGCGGCGCGGTGCTGACCCGGCGCGAGCGGTTTTCGGAGCTGACCTGGCAGGGGGTGCGAAAGACCTCGCGCCTGCCGCCGCGCTCGGCCGTCGTCGGCTTTTCGGTCGAGAACGTGTATGCGTTGGCCGAACTGCTGCGCCGGCAAAAGGGCGGCTGCGCGGTGGTGATGGGGGCGCTCAGCCCGCGCACCCGCAACGCACAGGTGGCGCTCTACCAGAACGGCGACGTGGATTACCTGGTGGCGACGGATGCCATCGGCATGGGGCTGAACCTGGATATCCGGCACGTCGCGTTTTCCTCGACCGCCAAATTCGACGGTCGCCGCATCCGGCCGCTTCAGCCGCAGGAACTGGCGCAGATCGCGGGCCGGGCCGGACGGCACCAGACCCCCGGCACCTTCGGCGTCACCGGCGAGGCCGCGCCGCTGGCCCCCGAGACGATCGAGGCGATCGAGTCGCACAGCTTCGCGCCCCTGCGCCGGCTGCACTGGCGCAACGGCGATCTGGATTTCGGCAATCCCGCCCGGCTGATCGCGTCGCTCCAGGCGCAGACCGACAATCCCTGGCTGACGCGCATGCGCGACGCGGACGATCTGACCGCGCTGCTGGCGCTGACCGACATGCCCGAGGTCGCGCGCACGCTGAGCGGCCCGGCGCAGGTCAAGCTGTTGTGGGACGTCTGCCGCATCCCCGATTTCCGCGGCATCTCGCCGACCGAGCATGCGGGGCTTCTGGCGCGCATCTTCGGCTTCCTGCATGACGGCGGGCGGGTGCCGGACGACTGGCTGGCCGGCAACATCGCGCGCATCGACCGCACCGACGGAGATATCGATGCGCTGTCCAAACGGCTGGCGTATATCCGCACATGGACCTATGTCGCGCAGCGCCGGGGCTGGGTGACGGACGAAACCCATTGGCGGGACCGGACCCGGGATGTAGAAGACCGCCTGTCGGACGCCCTGCACGGGCGGCTGACCCAGCGTTTCGTGGACCGGCGCACCAGCGTGCTGATGCGGCGGCTCAAGCAGAAGGAAGCCCTCGTGGCCGAGATCGACAACACCGGCGCCGTCACCGTCGAGGGCGAGTTCATCGGCCGTCTCGACGGCTTCCGTTTTCGCCGCGACCCGGCCGCCGGCGCGGACGAGGCGCGCACGCTGCGCCAGGCCGCCGTCGCCGCGCTGGCGCCGCATTACGCGCGGCTGGCGGACAAGTTCTACAACAGTCCCGACACCGAGATGGACCTGACCGACCAGGGCGGGCTGATGTGGGGGACCGTCGCGGTGGGCAAGGTCGTCGCCGGCCCGGACCCCCTGCGCCCGCAGGTCGAGGCCTTCGTGGACGAAGAGGCCGGGCAGGAGGTCGCGGACAAGCTGCGCCGCCGGCTGCAGCATTTCGTCGACCGCCGGATCGCGGCCCAGTTCGAGCCGCTGATCGGCTTGCAGCGCGACGAGACGCTGACCGGGCTTGCGCGCGGCTTTGCCTTCCGCATGGTCGAGGCGATGGGCGTGCTGCCCCGCGCCGCCGTCGCCGCCGAGGTCAAGGAACTGGACCAGCCCGCGCGCGCGGCGCTGCGCCGCCACGGCATCCGGTTCGGGCAGCACACGGTGTTCATGCCCGCGCTGCTCAAGCCCGCGCCGACCCGGTTGCGGCTGGTGCTGTGGTCGCTGGCGCAGGGGCTGGCCGAGTTCCCGCAAAGCCCGCCGCCGGGGCTGGTCACGATCCCGGTGGCGCAGGGCACGCCGCGCGCGCATCTGTTGCTGGCGGGCTACCATGCCGCAGGCGCCCGGGCGATCCGCATCGACATGCTCGAGCGGCTGGCCGACATGCTGCGCAACCACGACGTGCGGACCGGCTTCGAGGCCGGCGCCGACATGCTGTCGATCACCGGCCTGACGCTGGAGCAGTTCGCCGACCTGATGCAGGGGCTGGGCTTCGAGGCCGTGCGCGCCGAGCGCCCCAAGGCTCGGCCCGTCGTTGCGGCCGAGGCGCCGCCGGCCGAACCCGCCGCACCGGAAGGCGCGGCGACCGAGGCGCCGGATGAAACGCCTCCCGATGCGACCGACCCTGCGCCGGCCGATGCCGAGGCTGCGGCCCCCGAGACGGCGGCGACCGCACCCGCCGACGCGGACCGGCCGGTCGCCGAGGCGGTCCCGGCCACCGACGATGCGGTTGCCGCGGCCGCGCCGGACGAGGAGGCCGCCGCGCCCCCGGACGAACCCGCCGGCGCGCCCGAGACGGAAGTGTTCTACACCTTCCGCCGCCGTCCCCGCGGCGAGGCACGCCCGCAGGGCAAGCGCCGTCCCGAAGGCCGGCCTGCGCACCGTCAGCAGGCCGCCGCCGCCCCGGGCGCCGAGACGCCACCCGCGGAAGGCGGCAACGAGCGTGCCGAACGCTCCGGCCGGCCGCCGCGGTCCAAGCACCGCAAGCCCGGCCCCCGGCCCGAGGGCCAGAACGGCGAGGGGCGCCCCGCCGCCGGTGCCGCGGGCAAGCCTGACGGCGGGCGGCCCTCCGGCCGCGACCGGCCGCGCGGCGACGACGCCCCCCCGCGCCGCGACGGCAAGCCCCCGCGCAAGCCAGCCCGCGACGAAGGACCGCGCACCTTCTCGGCCGCGCCGCCCCGCAAGGACCGCATCGACCCCGACAACCCTTTCGCCAAGGCCCTGATGGCCCTGCGCGACAAGGGCTGACCCCGCCAGTTGCCCGCCCGCCCCGACGCCGAGGCGGCCGCCACCGCCATCCGCCTCGACAAGTGGCTGTGGCAGGCGCGGTTCTTCAAGACGCGCGGGCTTGCCAGCTCCGAGGTGACGGCCGGGCATGTGCGCGTTAACGGCCAGCGGGTGACGCGGCCGGGGCGTGGCGTGGGCCCGGGGGACGTGCTTACCTTCCGTTTCGGGCGCATCGTGGCGGTGGTGCGAATCCTTGCCTGCGGCAGCCGGCGTGGCCCGGCGTCCGAAGCACGCGGCCTTTACGACTGGATCGACCCGCCCGGCGGACCGGGTGCCGGCGCCTCCGATGCCGCGGGGGACGGGTGCGCTTGATTGTGCCCTGTCTCTGGATTACGTCGCGAAGGCGCTCCGAGACGCTCCGGAAGGACCCTGCCCCATGACCTATGTCGTCACCGACAACTGCATCGCCTGCAAGTACACCGACTGTGTCGAGGTCTGCCCGGTGGACTGCTTCTACGAGGGCGAGAACATGTTGGTGATCCACCCCGACGAGTGCATCGACTGCGGCGTCTGCGAACCCGAGTGCCCCGCCGACGCGATCCGCCCCGACACCGAGCCGGACATGGAAAAGTGGGTGGAGTTCAACCGCAAGTACTCCGAGAAATGGCCGGTGATCATCACCCGCAAGGATCCCCTTCCCGACGCCGAGAGCCGCGACGGCGAGGACGGCAAGCTCGAGAAGTATTTTTCCGAGGCGCCCGGCGCCGGAGGTTGACGGCGCGCGCCAACCGAGCGCGGCGCTTTGATTCGGTGCGATTTTGTGTTAGGGTCGTGACACATGAAACACGACGCGAACCAGAATCGGCAGGACTGCTCGCCTGACCGATAATTGATCATCGATGCGCCCGCCCGCACGCGAAACATTGTTTCGTGCGCGTCTTGTGCGGCTTTGAAACCGGTGCCTGTGAGGAAACAGCTGCATGTCGAAGAACAAGAAAGCGGACTTCCGACCCAACCAGTTCGTCGTCTATCCCGCCCACGGGGTGGGTCGGATCATCTCGATCGAGGAACAGGAGATCGCCGGCATCAAGCTGGAACTGTTCGTGATCTCGTTCGAGAAGGACAAGATGACGCTGCGGGTGCCGACCAACAAGGCGACCGAGATCGGGATGCGGTCGCTCGCCTCGCCCGATCTGGTGTCCGAGGCGTTCAAGACGCTGCGCGGCAAGGCGCGGGTCAAGCGGGCGATGTGGTCGCGCCGCGCCCAGGAGTATGAGCAGAAGATCAACTCGGGCGACCTTCTGTCGATCGCCGAGGTGGTCCGCGACCTGCACCGCAACGACGACCAGCGCGAGCAGTCCTATTCCGAGCGCCAGCTCTACGAGGCCGCGCTCGAGCGGCTGACGCGTGAGGTGGCCGCGGTCAGCGGCACCGACGAGGCCGGGGCGCAGCGCCAGGTCGACGAGGTGCTGACGTCGCGCGCGGCCTGATCGACGCACGGATCACGGAACATGAACCGCCGCCGGCAGATCGCCGGCGGCGGTCTTTTTTTTCGGGCGGCTGTTCGGTCGGGCACCCGCCAGCCCGCGAAAGGCCCCACGCAGCGCAAGCCGGTGGGCTGGCGATGACGGGCGCCCGAGCGGCGCGCTTCATGTCGGGAACCGAACGCGCTCTGATGCAAGGGGAAGGCTGCGAGGCCATTCCTTCGGCCATGCGCCTGCCTGCACGAAAGCGCCGCGTCAGGCGGCGGGCTTGCGTCGGTCCGGCGCCGGCGTCGCCGGGCGTGTCGGGACGCCGGATTCGCCGTCGGCTTCGGCGTCGGGCAACCCTTCGCGCGACAGGAGAACCGCGACCGGTCGCGCCTGCGGGATGTGCGAGCACACGATCATCACCGCAACCATGATCGGCACCGCGAGGAACATCCCCGGGATCCCCCAGACCAGCCCCCAGAAGGCCAGCGACATGATGATGCCGAAGGACGAAAGGCGCAGCGCACGCCCCATCAGCCAGGGGTCGATGATGTTGCCGATGGAGAACTGCACCGCCCCCACGGCCAGGAACACGCCCAGCGTTACCACCGGATCGGCGACCTGGATATAGACGACCACCGCCACGATCAGCGTCGCCACGATCGATCCGATGTTCGGCAGGAAGTTCAGGATGAAGGTGATCACGCCCATCGCCACGGCGAATTCCAGCCCCAGCGTCCACATGATCGCGAAGATCACAAGGCCGGTGACGGCGCTGACCAGCGTCTTGACCAGCAGGTAATAGTTCACCGACCGGATGATGGCGCCGATGATCCGGCTCACCCGCTCGGCCTGGGCGCGGTCGCCCAGCAGGTTCTCGAGCTTGATCTCGAACCACAGCCGTTCGGCGAACAGGAAGGCCACGAACAGGATGATCAGCACCACCGCCGACAGCAGGTTGCCCGCCTGCCCCGCCGCCGAGCGCAGATAGCCCGACACCTCGATCGAGCGCAGCGAGGCCAGCACCGCAGCCTCCACGTCGGCGCCCATGAACGAGAACAGCTGCGCGATGGCGAAGGTCGCCTGCTCGGTGTAGGTCAGCGTCGTGCTCAAGACCGAGTTGATCTGCGACAGCACCAGCCCGGACAGCGACAGCAGGGCCGAGGCGATCAGGAACACCGCCACCATCGAGGCCAGCCAGTTGGAGATGCGCAGCGGCCCGATGCGCAGCCGCGCGACAAAGCTGATGGCGTCGGAGGTCAGCGAGAACAGGATGATCGCGATCACCAGCGAGATCAGCACGAACTTGGCCTGCACCAGCATGTAGAGCAGGATGCCGAAGCCGATGATGCCCAGAAGCCAGGTCTGCAGCCTGAAGCTTTCGCCGAAACTCAGGCGGGCCGGCGGGACGGGATCGGGGCGTTCCGGCTTGTTCATCGGCGCTGCAGGGTCTCCGGTTCGGCGGCGTGCCGACGATCGGGCACAGCGCGAGTCTAGCAGTCCTGCAAGGCGAGGCAAGCGTACAGCAGCCGACCGCCCGCGCCGCGCCGCTTTCGGCAGCGCGCCGCCGCCGGTGCGGGCAATGACCACGAAAACCCGCCTTCGCAGGATCGAATCCCCCGCGATCCCGGCCGCCTTCGCGATCTTGATTCCGGGGTATTCCGATTGTTGCGCGGCCGGTATCCTTTGAGTAAGGTTCGCCTGCGGCGCCGGGGAGGCACGATGCTGCGACCGCACGAAAACACCCCGCCACCGCCAACATATTCCAACGGG
>Ga0213835_101369_pt1 | contig 15284 bp, 12 predicted proteins | sample SWPATP01_FD_160576 | JGI IMG/M metagenome (GOLD analysis project Ga0213835, IMG submission 160576) | Coastal seawater microbial communities from Marineland, Florida, United States - SWPA TP0 #1 | ecosystem: Environmental > Aquatic > Marine > Coastal | place: USA: Florida | collected 2016-08-05
TTGCGCCGGTGATCGATAGCGGTACGCGGATTCTCATCCTGGGCAGCTTCCCTGGCGCCAAATCCCTCGCCGCCGCCCAATACTATGCGCACCCGCGCAATCAATTCTGGCCCTTGGTCTCAAACCTGGTCGATGAAGACCTGGCAGCGCTGCCCTATGCCGAACGCCTGCCGCGCCTGCTGGCGCATGGCGTCGGCCTGTGGGATGTGTTGGGCGCCTGCGAACGCGAAGGCAGCCTCGATTCCGCGATCCGCAAGCCGGCAGCCAACGATTTCGAGCGCCTGCACCTGCTGTGTCCCGCCTTGACGACGGTCGGCTTCAATGGCCAGACTTCCGGGAAATTTGCGCCGCAGTTCGCCGCCGCTGGCTACCGGACGGTGGTGCTGCCGTCGAGTTCACCCGCGCACATGACGCTGAGCTTCGAGCAGAAGCTGGATAGTTGGCGTCAACTCTGCTATAAAACTCAGGCCAGGTGAATCGAAATCCCGCGCGCACGATAGGGCGCCAGCACGTCCTCCGCCACGCTCGCCATCGTCACCAGGCCTGACAGTTCATCCAGCGGAATAACCTGGTAGGGAGAGGCGGTCGCCAGCTTTTCGGGCGAGGCCAGCACGATCGTCTCGGCCGCCGCCGCGCTCAGCGCCCGCTTCACGCCGGCTTCTTCGAAGTCGCCGGTCGACAGTCCCGCCTCCGGGTGCACGCTGCACACGCCCATGAAATACAGGTCGGCCCGCACCTGGCGGATCGCCTCCACCGTCGCCGAGCCGACGCCCACCACCGAATGCTTGAACAGGCGCCCGCCCAGCATGATGACCTCGATCGTCGGGTGGGTGCTGAGGTCGACGGCGACCGAGGGGCTGTGAGTGACCACGGTCGCGCGCAGGTCCGGCGGCAGGTGCCGCACCAGCTGGGCGGATGTCGTGCCGCCGTCGATGAAGACGACTTGCCCCGGCTGGATCAACTGGGCGGCGGCGCGGCCGATGGCGCTCTTGTCGTCGGTGGAGATGTGCTGGCGCGCCGCGAAGTCGGCCATGGCCGGAGACGCCGGCAGAGCGCCGCCGTGCACCCGCTGCAGCAAGCCGTCGCCCGCCAGTTCGCGCAAGTCGCGCCGGATCGTGTCTTCCGACACGTCGAGCTGGGCGGCGGCCGATTTGGCGACGATCTTGCCGTCCCACTTCAACAAGTCGAGAAGGATGAGTTTGCGCTGGGAGGTGAGCATGGTTGCATGATTTATCTTGATATTGCATGATTTTGCACGTTATGCTTGATTTAGGCAAACAAAATGGAAAATATCATGCACAACGATGACCATGTTCGTATCCGTGAAGAGCAATTGCTGGCCGATGATTGGCACGTCCTGAAGAAAACCACCTTCGACTATCGCCGCCGTGACGGCCGTTGGCAGACCCTGACGCGCGAAACCTATGACCGCGGCAATGGCGCAACCGCGCTGCTGTACAACCTGCAGCGCCGCACGGTCCTGCTGACGCGCCAGTTCCGCTTCCCAGCCTATGTCAACGGCCATGACGGCTTCCTGATCGAGGCCGCCGCCGGCCTGCTCGACCAGGCCAGCCCCGAGGAGCGCATCCGCGCCGAACTCGAAGAGGAAACCGGACGCCGCGTGGGGCAGCTGCGCAAGGTCTTCGATGTCTTCATGAGCCCGGGTTCGGTCACGGAACGCCTGCATTTTTTCATCGGCGAGTACGACGAGCAATCGCAGGTGGGCGAGGGCGGCGGCGTCGAGGCGGAAGGGGAAGACATCGAGGTGCTCGAACTCGATGCCGACGAGGCGCTGGCGATGGTGCAAAGCGGCGAGATCATGGACGGCAAGACCGTCATGCTGATCCAGTACCTGCATCTGCACGTGCTCGTGCCGCGCAGCATGATGATCCTGATCGCCGGGCCCTATCGTTCGGGAACAGGCGACGATCCGGCGCGCATCGCCGCCAACGTCGCCGCGATGGAAGTCTGCGCCTTGCCGCTGTATGAACGGGGCCATGTACCGGTGCTGGGCGAATGGCTGGCGCTTCCCGTCGTGCATGCGGCCGGCTCGCAGGCCATCGGCGACGCCGTCTACGACGCGGTCTTTCATCCGCATTGCGAGCGTCTGCTCGACCACTGCGATGCCGTGCTGCGCATCGGCGGGCAATCGGAAGGGGCAGACCGGATGGTCGCGGCTGCGCGCCAACGCGGGCTGCGCATTTATGCCGACCTGGCGCAGATTCCCTGCGTCGGCCACAAAGTGTTGCCACACGGCGAGGAATAATGGGCGCGTCCGTACGCGCCGGCGCGATCCGTGTTACACTGCTTTCAGTCGTGAAGGTTTGAGGCCTTGACGACATCCCGCAGGAGCCCGCAACGCGATATGTGTAATGTCGCCAGCGACCAGCCAGGCGGGATTGTGATTCGAGATACGTTGGTCGACTTACACCGATGGAGGCACCATGCAGATAGCACGGGCGTCCAGGGCTCCGCACCTTGCAGATAGCATCGGCTGGAGCAGCGATACAAGCATTGGCAATACATTGAAACGAAGCCCGCAGCAAGCGGGCTTTTTTTTCTCCCCCGCGCAGGTCGGCGTCCGGCTGCAGACCCGGAACATAGCCGCCGCCACTCAATGTCCGCCACAAGGGCGGCCCATTTACCTTTTTACTCCGTTCCAGTCCCCGCGGGCGCTGGTCCTGGCAGCATCGTCGTGGCGCCTCAATTTCGCGCCGGCTCGCAACTTTCAAAGGAAGTCAAAAATGGCAAAAGAAGAACTTATCGAAATGAATGGCCTCGTCACCGAAGTGCTGCCGGAACTGCGTTTCCGCGTCGACCTCGATAACGGCCACAAGCTGATCGCCTACACCTCGGGCCGGATGAAGAAAAACCACATCCGTATCCTGGCCGGCGACAAAGTCACGCTTGAACTGTCGCCTTACGACCTGAACAAGGGCCGTATCGTGTTCCGCCACATCGAAACGCGCGGCGCTCCGGCACCACGCGCAGGCGGCTTCCAGCGCCGCCGCTAATCCGGTTGCAGGGCGGGCCGCGATGTGCAAGGCGCACATCGTCGTCCGCGGTTTCTTCGCAGGCGCGGCCACTCGGCAACGCCCGCATCCCTCTCAGGCCTCCGGCCTTCGCATCATCCCCATTCAGTTTTGCCGCGTCCCCGCCGCCACATCGCGCAAGTGCGCCAGCTTGGCCGAATAACGCGCCCGCGCATCCGAGCGCACGCTGTTGTCGCGCGCAAGCGCCAGCTGCTTCTCGGCGGTGGCCATTTCCCCCAGCTGGAAATTCGCGACGCCCAGCCAGAAATGAAACTCGTCGTTGTAGGGAGCACGCGCCACTTCGCGGGCAAACAGGGTGCGTGCCTTGGCGAAGTCGCCTGACTGGTAGGCCGCCATGCCCTGGTCGAAGTACAGGTAGGGCGGCTCCGGATTCAGGCGCGCAATCCGCTGCGCCAGCGCCGCGGCTTCGCCGGCCTTGCCATTCGCGGCCAGTACCGGCACCAGGTTCTGCATCACGACCAGGCTGTCCGGCTCGTACTCGAGTGCGGCCCGGAAAACCTGTTCCGCCAGCTGGGGCTGGCCGCTGCGCTCGTAGATCACGGCCAGGGTATTGTAGGTAGCCGTCATCGACGGTTTTTTCAGCAGGGCGCCGCGCGCCCACCAGTAGGCCTCGGTGGCGCGCCCCCGCAGCAGTTCCTCGGCCGCGCGGTTGTTCATGTAGCGCGCCACGATGCCGTCTTCGTCGAGATAGCGCACACGCTCGCTGACGTTCGGCGGCAGCTTCACGAAATCGACGACCAGCGGGCCGACGCTGTCGTAGTGGGTCCCCGGTCCGCGTGGCGCCAGGCTAAGGTTGACGTGCGAGCTGACCAGGTAAAGGCCGCGTTCGCGGCTCCATGTGTCCTCGAGCGGCACTTCCTGGAAGCGCACGTCCATGTTCATGGCGCGGGCAAAGGCGGCGGTCATGATGACCAGCGAGAGGCAGTTGCCCTTGCGCGCGGCATAGGTTTCGGCGGCCGTGCCGGTATAGGTCGCATCGTAGTCGAGCTGCAGCTCGTGGGGGTCGTAGAGCGCATGCATGAGGCCATAGGGCTGGCCTTGCGTACGGATCAGCGTCTTGAACTGCGAGCTGTTCAGGTGGTGCCGCATCTCGGGGCTGAGCGCGAACAGGGCGTCGGTGTCGATGGGGATCGCGGGCGGCGCGAAGGCGGCATCGTTGAGAAGAGCGGCGACGCGGCTGGTGGAGACCGCATCCTGTCCCACATGGGCACAGCCTGACAAGACGACAAGCAGCGACAGAATCCAGGTTCTCATCTTGCCCTCCGTGCCGATAACGATATTTCGAGTATCGTCCCGCCGGCCTGGCTTGTCAAAGACTAGTGATCGTCGTGCAGCGCTTCTTCGAGTTCGTCGAGCAGTTCGGCCGCCTCGATCTCGTCGAGCGAGAGGTAGGCGCATGCGCGTTCGCCGCCCTTGTCCCATTCCGGCGATCCGGCGTGGCCCTGGTAGCGGCGGATCGCGCGCTCGGCCAGCAGCGACAGGGCGACCAGCGAACGCACGGCGTCGTCGGTATGCTCGTCCTCTAACACGGCGTAATCGTGGTGGTGCAGGATCGCCCACGACACGTCGCTCGACAGGCCCCAGTTACGCGCCAGCAGGGTGCCGACGGCCGCGTGGTTGGCGCTGTGGCGCTCGTCTTCGAGCGCGGTGAAGGCACGCATCCGTTCGGCGCCGGCGTCGATGAAAGTGGCTTCGTAGTCGGGGAAGCGCTTGACCAGCAGCGGCATCCCGATATCGCAAAAGAGGCCGAAGGTATGGGCAATGTCGGGCGCGCCGATGCGCAGGCGGCGCGACAGGAACACCATCGCATGCGAGCGCCTGGTCGAGACGTCCCAGAAATTGGCCAGGGCCGCGCTTTCGGCCGGAATCGCCTGGCGCGCCAGCAGGCCCGTCATCAGCGCCGCCACCTGGTTGATGCCGAGGAAGAGGATGGCCTGCTCGATCGACTTGGCGCGGCGTCCGCCGAACAGCGAGGAGTTCGCCAGCTTCAGCAGGGCGCCGGCCATGCCGACGTCGCCGGCGACGATGCGGCCGATGCGCTCGGGAGAGGGATCGCTCGATGCCAGCTCCGCCTGCAGGTCGGCCAGCAGGCTGGGACGCGGCGGGATGCGGATCGACTTGATCAATTCATCCACCGGATCGGCGGGCGCGGCGGCGGGTGCGGCCGGGACCCGCGACGGGGCGCGCAGTGGCATTGCTTTTGCGGCAATAGTACTCATCGGGAAAGGGTGCTTATGGGAAATGACAGCGAAGGGGTCCACTATAAACGATGCGGACTTTCCTTGCAGCAACAGCATGCCTTGTGTGGCAAAACGGACAGAAGGGTGTTGTCGAAACACCTAAAATCGCCCCCATGAACCCAGGACATCTTGCAGGAATCGATTTTCATGCACCCGCCGAAGTGGTCGCGCGCCAGCTGATCGGGGCCGTCGTCCTGATCGACGGCGTCGGCGGGCGCATCGTCGAAACCGAGGCCTACGACCGCGCAGATCCAGCCTCGCATGCCTTTTCCGGGCCCACCGAACGCAACGCCGCTATGTTCGGGCCGCCGGCGCACGCCTATGTGTACCGCTCCTACGGCATCCACTGGTGCCTGAACTTCGTCTGCCGCGAGGAGGGCCACGGCGCCGGGGTCCTGATCCGCGCGATCGAGCCTTTGGCCGGACTGGACGTGATGCGCGCCCGGCGCGACGCCCAGGACATCGCGGCGCTGTGTTCCGGGCCCGGCAAGCTGTGCCAGGCGTTGGAGGTGACGCGGGCCTTCAACGGCCGCTCGCTGGCGCAGCCGCCGTTTGAACTGCAAGCCGCGCCGCCCGGACTGGACATCATCAAAGGGCCGCGCATCGGCATTTCGAAAGCGATGGACGTGCCCTGGCGTTTCGGCCTGGCCGGCTCGCGCTTCTTCAGCCGGCCGTTCCGCTGAGCCGGTCCTGCCTGGCCTGGGCGCTCTCGTCGGGCAGCGCACGCCGCGCGCCGCGCATCGGGCTGGTGGGCGCGCGCCGCTCGAGCGGATCCTGAAACTCGGCCGGCTCGTCGCCGTCCGCCTGGCTCTCGAAGCCTTCGATCTTGAAGACCGACACCGCGCGCGCCAGGTTGACGGTCTGCTCGTGCAGGCTTTCGGCGGCCGCCGCCGCTTCCTCGACCAGGGCCGCGTTCTGCTGGGTCATGTCGTCCATCTGCCCGACCGCGCGATTGACTTCGGCGATGCCTTCGGCCTGCTCGGTGCTGGCCACGCTGATGCGTTCGATAATGTCGTTCACCTGCCTGACCGAGGCGACGATGTGACCCATGCTGTTGCCCGCCTCGTTGACCGATGCGGCGCCGCCGTCGATGATCGAGACCGAATCGGCGATCAGCGCCTTGATCTCTTTCGCCGCCGCCGCCGAGCGCTGCGCCAGCGTGCGCACTTCGGAGGCCACCACCGCAAAGCCGCGCCCCTGTTCGCCGGCGCGCGCCGCCTCCACCGCGGCATTCAACGCGAGGATATTCGTCTGGAACGAGATGCCGTCGATGACGCCGATGATCTCGACGATCTTGCGCGAACTGGCGCGGATCGATTCCATCGTCGTCACCGCGCGGTCGACCGCCTGGCCGCCGTGGGATGCCAGGCGCGCCGCCTCGGCCGCGAGGTCGGTCGCCAGGCGCGCATTGTTGGCGTTGTCCTTCACGGCCACCGTCAGCGTTTCCATGGCGCTGGCGGTCTGCTCCAGCGAGCCGGCCTGCATTTCGGTGCGGGTCGACAGGTCCAGGTTGCCGGTCGCGATTTCTTTCGAGGCTGTGTCGATCGAACGCACCGAGGTCAATATCGCGTGCAGGGTCGTGTTCAGGGTGCCGATCGTATGGTCGAGCGCGCGCGAGGTGTCGGCGATTTCGTCGCGGCCATCGCTACCGGTGGCGCCGGCCAGGCGCCCTTCGGCCAGCTCGGAGACGACAACGGAAATGGCGCGGATATCGGCCAGCATCGCGCGCCGCACCAGCATCGTCACCGTCAGCGAGAGGGCGATCGAGAGTACCACCAGCACCGCCATCGTCACGCCCAGCGTGCGAAATTCGGCGCCGGCGGCGGCATAGGCTTCTTCGCTCAAACGCGTCTCGAGCGCCGCCAGCTGGGCCAGCTGGGTGTTCAGGGTGACGAATTCCTTCTCCGCCTTCTGCATCGAATTGGTCGCGATCGACTGGTCGACCTGCGCCATCTCGATCGTGTCGAGCACCGCCTTGCGATAAGCGGCCAGCGCGGTGCTGGACGCGTCGATCAGCTTGCGCTCGGACGGCTCGGCGACTTTCGCCAGCGCCCCGAGACGGGTGGCGATGGCGGCGTGCTTCGTGTTGATCTCCTTGACCAGGGCGTCGAGCCGGTTCTTGGCGAAGCTGCCGCTGACCCAGGCCAGCAGCTGATAGATATTGGCGTGGGCGAATTTGGCATCACCGGCGACGTCCGCCGTATCCTGCAGGCGCGCCGCACGCACCTGCACCATGTTTTCCAGCGAAGCATGCTGGCGCACCATGCCGTAATAGGCCGCGCCGGACAGCAGCGTCAGCAGCACCAGCACCAATCCCGGCGCCAAGAGCAGCTTCGGGCCAATCCGTAGTCTTTTCAGCATGCTTTTCTCCCGTACCAAAAAATAGGGCGGCCGAGGCCGCCCCCGATCACAGCGTGCTTATTTCTTGTAGATACCCGCTTCCAGCACGACGCCATCGACCAGCAGGATGTAGGTCGTTTTCGGCTCGATCTTGCCGCTGGTCGGGTTCTTGTACTGGTAGTCGACCCAGCCCTTGCCCTTGGCGGCGGCGAGTTCGATGATCTCGCGGCGGTATTTCTTGCCGTTCGCATCGGGCACGTCGGTCAGGTCCTTGCCGACGATCGACGGGTTGTACGGATGGGCCAACACGATGCCGGTCTTGACGTCGCGCAGGTCGACGTACAGCTCGCCCTGGACGAAGTCCGGATCCTTGGCGTTGATGCGCTTCATCATTTCATCTTTACCCTTGGCCTTGATCAGCGCGGCGCCGCGCTCGGCCATCGCGATGGCGTCCTTGGCGGTCGGTTCATTGGCCAGTGCACCGGAGCAGGCAAGTCCGAGGCACAGGGCGGTGGCAGTGGCGATCAGCTTCATATAAACAATCCTTTCGGTAAGACGGCTGGATGTAAAACTTTCCTAGGTGCATTGGGAAATGTACGCTGCACTTCCAATAGGCAATTTGCGATGACGCAAAGGGGGAGAACCGGTGGGAATATGGCGCCACATGTCCTGAGGCAAATATTCAATGCTTAAGAGAAAGGTTTCTCTAATTTAATTGATTGTGGGCAATTCATGGCCAGGCATGGAACTTAAGATGAATTCCCGTCGGCAATTTCTTACTCAAGAATTCGCCGTCGTCTCCCCACCATCTTTCCTCTCCAGGAGCATGCCGTGACCACCACCGAATCGACGCCCGCCAAGTTCAAACCGTACACGCGCCAGACCATCGCCCTCGCGCGCCAATGGCAATGGATGAGCCCGGAGCTGCAGGAAGCAACCCAGGTTGTCTCGCATGTGCTGCCGTTTCGCGTCAACGAATACGTGCTCGACCAGCTGATCGACTGGGACCGCATCCCGGACGATCCGATCTTTCGCCTGACCTTCCCGCACCGCGACATGCTGCCCGCGCGCGAATACGAGCAGCTGCGCGACCTGGTGCTGCACAAGAAAGATGCCGCCGCCACCGCCAAGCTGGTGCACAAGATCCGCATGCGCATGAATCCGCATCCGGCGGGCCAGATGACGCACAACGTCCCGCGCGTCAACGACGCTCCCCTGAAAGGCTTGCAGCACAAGTACAAGGAAACGGTGCTGTTCTTCCCGAGCTCGGGCCAGACCTGCCACGCCTACTGCACCTTCTGCTTCCGCTGGCCGCAGTTCGTCGGCATGGACGACATGAAGTTCGACGCCCGCGAATGCAGCGAACTGGTGGCCTACCTGAAAACCCATCCGGACGTGACCGACGTCCTGATCACCGGCGGCGACCCGATGATCATGAATACGCGTTCGCTGGCCGAGTTCCTCGAGCCGCTGCTGGCGCCCGAACTGGCGCACATCCAGAACATCCGCATCGGCACCAAGTCGGTCGCCTACTGGCCGCAGCGCTATGTCTCGGACAAGGATTCGGACGACCTGATGCGCCTGTTCGAACGGGTCGTCAAGTCCGGCAAGAACCTGGCCATCATGGGGCACTACAACCATGCGGTGGAATTGCGCAGCCCGATCGCCCAGCAGGCGGTCAAACGCATCGTCGGCACCGGCGCCACGCTGCGCATGCAGGGCCCGCTGATCCGCCACATCAACGAAGACCCGAAGAGCTGGGCCGAACTCTGGACCACCGGCGTGCGCCTGGGCGCGATCCCGTACTACATGTTCGTGGAGCGCGACACCGGACCGAGCGAATACTTCTCGCTGCCGCTGGCGCGCGCCCACGAGATCTTCCAGCAGGCCTATTCGATGGTTTCGGGCTTGTCGCGCACCGTGCGCGGACCGTCGATGAGCGCCTTCCCGGGCAAAGTCGTGATCGACGGCGTGGTGACGATCAACGGCGAAAAGCTGTTCGCGCTCCAGTTCCTGCAGGCCCGCAATCCGGAATGGGTGCGCAAACCCTTCTTCGCCAAATACGACCCGGACGCCACCTGGCTCGACCATCTGAAACCGGCCTTCGGGCGCAAGAAATTCTTCTTCGAAGACGAGGCCGTACACGGCCTCGGGGGGCCTGATGAGTACCACGCGCCGGCCGGGCGCGTGATCCCGATCGTGCAGGCGAACCAGCACGACCGCCGCGCCAGCGACAGCCAGCCCAGCGCGGCTTGATCCGGACCCGATCCGGACCCGCCATGGGTGACCAAAGCACGCCACGCCTGTCCGGCGTGGCGGTTTTCTTCTACGTGTTCCTGCCGTTCGCGCTGGGACACTACCTGTCTTCCCTACTGCGCAACGTGAACGCGGTGCTGGCCCCGCATCTGCTCGGCTCGCTCGCGCTCACGCCGGGGCAGCTTGGCCTGCTGACCAGCGCCTTCTTCTTTGCCTTCGCGCTGGTGCAGCTGCCGGTCGGGATCGCGCTCGACCGCTACGGGCCGCGCAAGGTCCAGCTGGCACTGATGGTGGTTGCCGCGCTCGGGGCCTTGCTGTTCGCGCGCGGCCAGGGATTCGGCCAGCTGCTGCTGGCACGGGCCATCATGGGCTGCGGCCTCGGGGGCTGCTTCATGTCGGCGGTGAAGGCCATTTCGACCTGGATCGCGCCGGGCAAGCTGCCCTCGGTGCACGGCTACCTGATCGCCGTCGGCGGCCTGGGTGCGGCATCGTCCACCATGCCGGTCCGGATGGCGCTCCAGTACACCGACTGGCGCGGCCTGTTCGTACTGCTCGCCGCCCTGATCGCCGCCAGCGGCGTCCTGATCTGGCTGTTCTCGCCAAGGAGCAGCGCGCCCGCCGGCAGCCGTCCGCCGATGCTGGCCTCGATCGCGAGCGTCTACCGTACGCCCGCATTCCGCTCGACGATCTCGCTGGTGCTGCTGCCGCATGCGGTCTTCTTCGGCATCCAGGGCCTGTGGATCGGGCGCTTCCTGTCGGACGTGGCCCGCTTTCCGGACGATGTCGTCGCCTACCTGCTGTACCTGGGCATGGCGGCCGTCATCTTCGGCGCGATTGCGGTCGGCATGATTACCGAGTGGGCGGGCAGGCGCGGGATAACGCCGCTCGACGTCGCCGGCGCCGGCATCGCGGTGTTCGTGCTGGTGCAGGCTGCCTTTGTCGTCGGCTACAAGCCGAGCTTCCAGCTGCTGTCGGTGCTGTTCACGCTGGTCGGTACGGTCACCGGCATCGAATACGCGATCGTCGCCCAGAGCATGCCGCGCGAACTGACCGGGCGCGCCGCGACCTGCCTGAACCTCCTGATTTTCGTGGGCGCCTTCCTGGTGCAGGCCGGGTTCGGGCTGGTGATCGGCCTGTGGCAGCCGGACGGCGGCGCGCACTACCCGGCCCCTGCCTACCAGGTGGCTTTCGGGGTGCTGGTGCTGCTGCAGCTGCCCGGACTAGTCGGCTATGCAAGGCGGCGTTTTGCAGCCGGCCGGGCCGGGCCAGTCGCCATCGAGGAGGCGCGCACGCCCGCCTGAGCGAAACGTTGATTGCTGGACGGAATCGAGCGAAGCGAACTTGTCTTTTTCGCTACAATCGGGGAACTATTTATAACGATTCCGTCCAGGAGAAATCATGCGCCTTCGCTCGTCCCCCATCCTCGCCGCGGCCGTGCTGCTCACGCTCGCCGGCTGCGGCGACAAGTCCAGCCTGCCGGTCGGCGCCGGCGTCGGTCCCGCGCCGATCCTGCCGCAGCCGAAGAAAATGCTGATCCCGACAGTCGACATCGCACCGGCCAAGGGCTGGAACGGCGGCAAGCCGAGCGCCGCCCAGGGCCTCGAAGTGAGCGCCATGGCGAGCGGCCTGGATCACCCGCGCTGGCTGCACGTGCTGCCCAATGGCGACGTGCTGGTGGCCGAAACGAACAAGCCGCAAACCCCCGAAAGCAAGCAGTCGGGCATCAAGGCCTGGGTGATGGGCAAGGTAATGGCAAAGGCCGGCGCCGCCGTACCGAGCGCCGACCGCATCACGCTGCTGCGCGACGCCGATGGCGACGGCGTGGCCGAAGTGCGTACCGTCTTCCTCAAGGGCCTGCATTCGCCCTTCGGCATGGCGCTGGTGGGCGAGACCCTGTACGTGGCGAACGCCGACGGCATCGTGCGCTTCCCGTACAAGCAGGGCGCCACCGAAATCACCGAGGCCCCGCAGAAAGTGGCGCCGCTGCCGGCCGGCCTGAATCACCACTGGACCAAGAACATCATCGCCAGCAAGGACGGCGGCAAGCTGTATGCGACCGTCGGCTCGAACAGCAACGTGGGCGAAAACGGCATGCAGATCGAGGTCAACCGTGCCGCGATCCTGGAAGTCGACGTCAAGACCGGCGCCACGCGCCTGTTCGCTTCCGGCCTGCGCAACCCGAACGGCATGGCCTGGGAACCGCAAACGGGCGTGCTGTGGACGGTGGCCAACGAGCGCGACGAGATCGGCAGCGACCTGGTGCCCGACTACCTCACTTCGGTGAAGGAGGGGGCCTTCTACGGCTGGCCATACAGTTATTATGGCCAGCACGTCGACGAGCGCGTCAAGCCGCAGCGTCCGGAGCTGGTGGCCAAGGCCATCGCGCCCGACTATGCGCTCGGCGCCCACGTCGCCGCGCTGGGCCTGACTTTTTCGGAAGGCGCGAAGCTCGGGCCGCTGTTCACCAGCGGCGCGTTTATCGGCCAGCACGGTTCCTGGAACCGCAAGCCGCTGTCGGGCTATAACGTGGTGTACGTGCCTTTCGCCGACGGCAAGCCGAACGGCAAGCCGGTCGAGGTGCTGACTGGTTTCGTGGACAAGAACGGCGATGCGCTGGGGCGTCCGGTGGGGGTGGCGATCGACAAGGCGGGCGCCTTGCTGGTGGCGGACGATGTGGGCAATGTCGTCTGGCGCGTGCGTCCGGCGGCGCGCTAATCGGGTTGGATGCGCGATCGTTCGCGCATCAACTCATGAACAACTCTCCACGAACCACAGCGGCACCGAGGTCCACGCAATCCCCGCGAAGGCCAGCAGCGCCGTCAGCGCCGCCGCCCAGTCCAGCAGGGCCGTCTGTTCATCCCCTCCGGTAAAGGTGCTGCGCGCGCGCCAGGCCAGCGCGGCGCAGATCGCCAGCGCGACCATCGTCATCAAGGCCAGCGGCAGCCGGTGCGGACTGCCCGGCGCAAACCCGGCCGGGCTGCACTGGGCCGCCACCAGCACGTAGCTGCCGGCGAAGTGCGCGGCCCAGACCAGCATCGGCAGGGTACCGCGAATGAGCTTCCTGAAGAACCGTTCACGCATCGATCACTCCATCAGCAGGGGGACGAGGTGCACCGCCAGGGCTGCCGCAATGCCCTGCAGCGTCGTGTAGTGCCAGATCAGCGCCGTATTGTCGAGCGTCGCACGGCTGGCCGGGGTCAAGCGCCCGCACCATGCGCGCGCGGCAAGATAGGGGCCGGCCAGGGCCAGCACGACCACATGCAGACCTTGGTAGCTTAGCAGCGCCGCGATCGTCGCGCTCCATGCCTGCGACTTCGGCGCCAGCCCGGCCAGGCCGTAGCCAACCAGCTCGGCCACGAAAGCGCCGATCACGCAGCCGGTCGCCATCAAGGCCAGCCAGGGCAGGCGTCCTTTGCCGACGCTGCGCCGCGCCCACAGCATCAGGCCGGAACCCGCAACCAGCAAGCCACTCGACAACAGCGGCCAGCGCAACGCCGGCAGGCTGGCCGAGGGCGGCGGGCATACCTCCAGGCGCATCGAGATGTGGATGTAGGCGAAGACGAAGGACGCGAAGATGGTCGCGTCGACCACCAGCATGATGATGGTCGCCCACCACGAGTGCGAAGCCGTGCCCTGCGCGCCGACCGGCAGCACCAGGGTATCGGACACGCGCGCCTCCTTGATCGGCGCCGTCTTGTCCGCGTTCCACAGCCAGGCCACGGTCGAGACGATGGCGGCGATGCCGCAGGCCCAGGCCGTGACGTTCATCTTTATCGTCAGCAGCAGGAAGAAGCCCGCCGTGCCGGCCGCCGCGATGATGGGCAGCCAGCTGTCGGCCGGCAGGATCAGCACATAGGCCGGCTTGCCCGACACCGGGCTGGTGGCGATCGTTTCGCGCCTGCCGCTGGCGGTGCCGGGCAGGTAGTGCTGGCCGGCTTCGACCTGGGCGGCCAGATCTGGCTGGTCCCAGAGCGGATCGGCGGAATGCACCTGCGGGATGCTGCGCGTGCCATAGACTTCGGTCGGCAGCCATTCGAGCGTGGAAGCGTTCCACGGATTGCCGACCGCTTGTTCGGGCCGGCGCAGGGTGCGCACGGCATCAATCAGGAACAGCAGCACGCCCGCTGCCAGCACGAAGGCGCCTACCGTCGAGGCCATATTCAGCCCGGCCCATCCCATCTCGGCCGGATAGGTGTAGACGCGGCGCGGCATGCCCAGCAGGCCGGTCACGTGCATCGGGAAGAAGGCAATATTGAAACCGCCGAACATCAGCCAGAAGGCCCATTTCGCCACGCGTTCCGACAAACGCTGCCCCTTGACCAGCGGCAGCCAGTAATACAATGCCGCGAACACGGGGAACACCATCCCGCCAACGAGCACGTAATGCAGGTGGGCGACGATGAAATAGGTGTCGTGCGCCTGCCAGTCGAAGGGGAGCAGCGCCACCATCACCCCGGTCAGGCCGCCCAGCACGAAGATGAACATGAAGCCGCCCAGGAACAGGGCCGGCGCGCTCGATCTGATCTTGCCGCGCCAGAGCGTGGCGATCCAGCCGAACACCTGGATCGCGGTCGGCACGGCGACCGCCATGCTGGCGGCCGACACGAAACTCATCGTCATCACGCCCAGGCCGGCCGTGAACATGTGGTGCGCCCACAGCGCGAAGCTGAAGAAGCAGACGGCGACCAGGGCCACGATGATCGCGCGCCGCCCGACCAGGGGCGTGCCGGCGATGGCCGGGATCATGGTCGACACCATGCCGGCGGCCGGCAGGAAGATGATGTAGACCTCGGGGTGGCCGAAGAACCAGAACAGGTGCTGCCAGAGGATCGGGTCGCCCCCGCGCTCGGCGATGAAGAAGGGCCAGTCGAAGGCGCGTTCCATCTCCAGAAGCGCGGTGCCGGCGATGATGGCCGGGAAGGCGAACACGATCATCACGGCGACGACCAGCATGGCCCAGGCATACACCGGCATGTGCACCAGCTTCATGCCGGGCGCGCGGGTGAACAGGATGCCGACGATGAGTTCGATGGCGCCGGCGATCGCCGAGATCTCGATGAAGCCGATCCCGAGCAGCCAGAAGTCGGCATTCAGCCCCGGCGAATACTGTTTACCCGTCAGCGGCGGATACATGAACCAGCCGCCGTCGGGTGCGAGGCCGAAGAACAGGGTGCAGAAGAAGGCCAGGCCGCCGATCGCATACGCCCAGAAGGCATAGGCCGACAGGCGCGGGAAGGGCAGGTCGCGCGCGCCCAGCATGTTCGGCAGCAGGAAGACGGCGATCGCCTCGACGATGGGAATCGCGAACAGGAACATCATCACCGTGCCGTGCATGGTGAAGATCTGGTTGTAGCTGCCGGCCGAGAGCAGGGTGTTGTCGGGCACCGCCAGCTGG
>Ga0213835_101370_pt1 | contig 15264 bp, 12 predicted proteins | sample SWPATP01_FD_160576 | JGI IMG/M metagenome (GOLD analysis project Ga0213835, IMG submission 160576) | Coastal seawater microbial communities from Marineland, Florida, United States - SWPA TP0 #1 | ecosystem: Environmental > Aquatic > Marine > Coastal | place: USA: Florida | collected 2016-08-05
GCTGCGAAGGACGATGCCGCCGGAGCCGCTGCCGGTGCCAACGCTCGCCTCGACGCCCGTCACCTCGCTGAAGGTGTTGATGGTGCTGACCACGTCTGCCAGGCTGGTGCCCGAAGCGAACGACAGCTCGCGGCTGCCCAGGGAGCCGGTGATCTCGATCGTGAACGTCGAGCCCTGCGCACCCTGGAGGTTGATCGAGCCGCCGAGCGACAGGAACAGGCCCGCCTGCTGGGCGGACTGGGTCACGATCACATCGACGTTGAGGTTGGTGCCGTCGAGCTTGGCGCCGTTGACACGGAACGACTCGACGCTCGCGGCGACGTTGTTGGTCTGGTAGTCGAAGTTGCCGTTGAGCAGCTTGGTGCCCTGGAAGCTGGTGGCGCCGGCGATGCGGTCGATGGTCTGCAGGATCGAGTCGACCTGGAGCTGGTTCGCAGACTTCTCTGACTCGCTCAGACCGCTCGTGTTGGCGCTGGTGGTGAGCAGCCCCTGGAGCTCGGTCAGCAGCGAGCTGATCTCCTGGAGACCGCCCTCGGCGATGTTGACCACCTGATCGGCGCGCTCGGCGTTGCCGATCGCGGCGCTGGTCGCGGTGATCTCCTTGCGGAGGTTCTCGCTGGCGATCAGACCGGCCGGATCATCGGCGCCGCGGTTGATCCGCAGGCCGGTGCTCAGGCGCTCCAGGCTCTGGTTGAGGCTGGTGTTGTTCTGATTCAGCACACGCTGGGCGATCAGGCTCTGCACATTGGTGTTGATGCGACTCATTCGAATCCTCCGTGAACCCCGGGAGCGGCGCGGCCGGCGACCGGGCAAAAACTGGGGACGTGTCTCCCGTCCCGGCCTTTGCGTGGTCCGACGTCACACGCCGTCGGACCTGTGGCCCCGCGCCGGCTGTCCATGCCGGTCCGGGCCGAGACCCGCCTGACGCTGCGGGCCGCCCTCCACCATCGGATGCCCGCATCGCGCGCTTCACGCTCGGTGCGCGTCGATCTGTTGCGAGCCGATGGATCGTGCGCGATGCGCCGTGCGTAACGCTTGTGACGTTTATGTGGGCGCACTGAGTGAGAACCGCGCGATCCGCCCGCGCCATCAACGAAACACGCCGCGCCGGACGTGCGTCCGGCGCGGCGCTCGGGTGGTTGCCTCGGGCAGTTGCCCTCGGCCGGGAAGGAGAGTTCGCGTCAGTTCGGCTTCAGCCCGCGCCCCGGGATTACCCGAGGAGCTGCAGGACCGCCTGGGGCTGGCTGTTGGCCAGGCTCAGGGTGTTGGTCGCGGCCGACGAGAGGATCTGGGCCCGCGTCAACTGGGCTGTCTCGTTAGCGAAGTCGGTATCACGGATGACGCTGTTGGCGGCGGCGGTGTTCTCCGCGCCGACGTTGAGGCTGCGGATCGTCGCGCCGATCGTGTTCCGCTGGAACGCGCCCAAGCGTCCGCGGAGGCTGGAAACCTCCTCGATCGCCCGTCCCACGACGGACTGCGCGTCCACCAGGTTGCCCTTGACCATGTCGAGCGCCTTGCCCGAGCCCAGGTCATCGAGGCGCCGGAACGTGCCGTCACCGACCACGTCGTAGAAGCCGAGCTTGCGGGTCGAGACGTCCTGGATGCCCAGGCTCACCTTGCCCGCGATGTCCACCTTGCCGGCGAGCTGGAAGTCCGCCCCGCCGCCGTTGATGCTGAAGGCGTTGATGCTGCTCCGCTGGGTCGCCTGTGCGGCGGAGATGGTCATCTCGACATCGAGGAAGTCGGTGTTGACGCGGATGGTTCGACCGACGCTGGTCGCCTGCACGCCGTTGATCGTCGCGGCGAGATCCTGACCGGCGTCGCGGATGCCGTTCGACGCCGCCGTCGATGTGAACGTGCCGAGGGTGGTCGTGTTGATGGTGTTCGCGTCCTGACCCTCGAAGCCGAAGACGCCCGAGCCCTGAATGTTGGCGGCACGCACGATCTGCACGCGGACGAACTGGTCCGAGCCGAACTTGTCGCTCCGCAGGCTGATGCCCGTCGTGCTCGCGGTCGCCTCGACGCCCGTCACCTCCGTGAAGGTGTTGATCGTGTTGGCAACATCCGCCAGGGTGGTGCCCGAAGCGAACGACAGCTCGCGGCTGCCCAGCTTGCCGGTGATCTCGATCGTGAACGTCGAACCCTGCGCCCCGCCCAGGTTGATCGCCCCGCCGAGCGACAGGTACAGGCCCGCCTGCTGGGCGGACTGGGTCACGATCACGTCGACGTTGAGCGCGTTGGCGTTAAACTTCGCGCCGTTGACGCGGAAGTTCTCGACAGCCGCGTTGACGTTCTCGGTCTGGTAATCGAAGTTGCCGTTGAGCATCCGGGTGCCCTGGAAGCTCGTCGAGGCCGCGATGCGGTCGATGGTCTGGAGGATCGAGTCGACCTGAAGCTGGTTCGCCGACTTCTCGGCTTCGCTCAGACCGCTCGTGTTGGCGCTGGTCGTCAGCAGCCCCTGGAGCTCGGTCAGCAGCGAGCTGATCTCCTGGAGACCGCCCTCGGCGATGTTGACCACCTGCTCGGCACGCTCGGCGTTGCCGATCGCGGCGTTGGTGCTCGCCAACTCGCTCTTGAGGTTTTCACTCGCGATCAGCCCGGCGGGGTCGTCGGCGCCGCGGTTGATCCGCAGCCCCGTGCTGAGGCGCTCGAGGCTCTTGTTCAGACCCTCGTTGTTCTGGTTCAGCACACGCTGGGCGATCAGACTCTGGACGTTGGTGTTGATGCGGCTCATATCTGAAATTCCTCCGTGCAGTGTGGAGGCGGTCGGCTCCTTCCCACCGCCCGCCGACCCGCGCTGAGCGGGCCAGTTCCGTATCCCGCCGCGGACGTGCCCCGCGGCCTGGCGCTGCCGGTCGGGTCCCGTCCCGCCGGCGACCACGGGCATCGGGCACCCCGCATCGACGGTTTAGCGGACGTAAAGATCTGCACGAAAAAACACCAGTGCCGACTGCGCCGGTCCGGGAACCCCTGTGCCGGATTTTGCCCTCAACATCAACGAATCCGCCCGAAACGGGCCCCGCGCGACACACTCGGCACGCGCGAAAAAAACGCCCCGCGTCCGACGCGGGGCGTAAAAGGACTCGGGTTGTTCCCCCCGCTTCAGAGGGAAGCGAGGGCTCTTTCGGAACGGACCGGGGCGACCCCGATCAGCCCAGGAGCTGCAGCACCTGCTGCGACTGCTGGTTCGCCAGACCCAGCACGGTCGTCCCGCTGCTTGCCAGGATCTGCGCCCGCGTCAGGCGACTGGTCTCGAACGCGAAGTCGGCGTCGCGGATTCGGCTCTCGCTCGCCGACAGGTTCTCCACCGCCGCCTGCAGGCTCCGAACGTTCGGCTCCAGGATGTTCCGCTCGAACGCGCCCAGGCGACCACGCAGCACCGAGATCTCGTCGATCGCGGCCCGCAGGATCTCCTGCGAAGGCGTGAAGTCCCCCCGGTCCAGCGCGTCGCGGATCGAGTTCCCCTGACCGTCCTTGAGCGAGCTCAGGAACTGCAGGTTCCCGTTGATCAGCGTCCCGCCGAGCTGGCTCGCCGCCACCGACTGGATGCCGATGTTGGTCTGCTGCAGCGGCGTGATGCTCGGCCCGAGCTGGAACGTCGAGCCACCGCTGGTCACGAAGAACGTCGTGCTCCCGCCGCCGGGACGCGTCGCGAAGTCCTGATCCAGCAGCAGCTCGATCCCGAGGTCCGGGCTGCTCAGCTTGATCTCCAGCCCGCGACCCGTCGCGAGGTTGCCGTTGACCAGTGCCGCGACGTCCTGCCCGATGTCCCGCACGGCCCCGCTACGCAGCGGCGGCGTCGGCGCCCCGCCTGTCGTGACGTTGCCCCACGGGAAGTCCACGCCCGGGTCCCCGTAGTCGCCGAGCTGCGTGCCCGGATCGAACTTGAAGAGCTTGAACTGGTCGATCGCCGCGCTCTGCGGGCGGTCGATCCGCTCCACCGCGACGAACGCCTCAGAGCCGAACCTGGACGAGGTGAACACCAGCCCGCTGCTCGCGTTCGCGGGATCGATCAGCGATGCCTCGACGCCGGTGAACGCCGTCAGACGGTTCACAGCCGTCACGACCGAAGCGAACGTCGTCCCGCTCGTGAAGCTCAGCTCCTGCACGCCCTCGGGGCCCGCAAGGCGGATCGTCATCGCGGACATGAGCGTGCCGTTGGTCGCGCCGGGCGTGACGCCGGGCAGATAGAGACGCCCGGTCTGCGCCGAGGCGAGCACGTCCACCTCAACGCCGACCGCCTGGTTCTGGGTAAAGGTCGCGTTGTTGATCCGCGCCTTGGCGATGTTCGCGCCGTCCACGCCCGAGAGGACGTAATCCAGCGACCCGTTGAGCAGCTTGAGCCCGCCGAAGCTGGCCGTGTTGCTGATCCGCGTGATCGAGTCGATCGCCGAATCGATCGCGAGCTGGTTGGCGTCGCGCTCCTCCTGGCTGTTCGCGCCGGTGTTCGCCGACTCGACCATCAGGCTCTGGATGCTGTTGAGCAGATCGTTGACCTCGGCGAGCGCCGCCTCGGTCGTCGCGATCACGCTCGAGGCGCGCTCGGCGTTCTTGATCCCCTGCGAGGCGCCCTGGATCTCGGAGCGCAAGCGCTCGGAGATGATCAGCCCCGCCGGGTCGTCCTTGCCGCGATTGATCCGCAGCCCGGTCGCCAGTCGTTCGAGGCGGACGTCCAGGTCCCCGTAGGACCGCTTGAGATTCGCCTGTGCGATCAGGCTCGGGATATTACTGTTAATCCTCGCCATGACGATCCTCCGTGACGGTCGCGAGGTGCTTCATGCCGTCGGCGTGCCGGCGGCGCGGGTTCCGATGATCCTGCTGAACTGCGGGCTGCGCGGGCGACCCTGCGCGTCCCGGTCTTGCGTCTCGCCTGGGCATCACGCGGTCCTCCGCCCGGCGGCGCCGGTCTGGGGCTCGCCCCGGGCCGCGTCCCCAGGACGCTCCGGCGCGGGCGCGTCGGCCGAAACCGCGGGCTTGGGCGTGCCATGAACACCCGGCGCGCCGGGGCGACCGGCCGAAAGGTCCGTTGCCCGCGAGGGCGAGCGACCCTGACGCTTGGCCGGGCCCGGGCGAATCGACGCCCCGCCCAGCGACCGCGTGATGTCCTCGATCCCGTCGGGCGTCATCGACGACGCCTGCTCGTTTTCCCGCCGGATGGCCTCGTAGACCTCCTTGCGGTGCACGGCGATCTTCGTCGGGGCGTTGATCCCCAGACGAACCTTGTCGCCGCGAATGTCCACGACCGTGATCTCGATATCGTCGCCGATCATGATCGTCTCGTCGCGCTGCCTGGATAGCACCAGCATCCGTTGCTCCTTTGCTCCGGCCTCCGTGCCGGACGACGCCCCGCGCCAGCCCCCCAAAACCACGGGGACGACACGACGCGCCGGGTCTTACGCGCTCACCGCCGTCTGCTGCGTCTGCGCGGGCATAAGCGTGTGACGCGTCGTCCAGCGCTTCTCCGCGAGCACGAGTTGCTCACCACGCTTGCCGATCGTGTCCACCACCAGCGGTCCCTGCAGGTTCCCTGTCAGCTCACCGCCGACCTTGTTCACGATCACGAACACCTGCGCGTCCTCGATCCGGGCCATCGACAGGCTCTCGAGCTGCTCCTGGCGGATCGGCACCGAATAGTCCGGCACGAACAGCGACGGATCCGTCACCACGAACGCCAGACCGGGTTCGTCCAAGGACTGAAGCCAGAAGAAACACGCCTCGTCGCCCGGCTCCAGCAGGCAGTACCGCGTGTGCTCGGGAAACCCGAGCAGACCCTTGGGAAAGGTGATCACGCGGTCCTCCGCGATCTCGATCACCCCAAAGCGAGTCGTCCGCACCTCCATGGGATGCTCCGTTCCAAACCACTCGGCCAGCTCCGCCGGATCGTCCCGCGGCTCCTGCCCCGGGCGACGTCCTGTCGCAACGCCCCGAGCGCGGCCGAGGCGCCGCGGGGCGGTTCACATCCTGAATCCCCAAACCCGCGCTCTCGCGCCGATCCGGGCTCCTTCCCATCCCCTACCGCAGGAAGTCCAGCAGCGAGAGTTGGTTCAGCGAAGCCGCCGACTGCATCCCCGCCTGCAGCTGCACCTGGAGCAGCGCGAACCGGGACGCCGCATCCGCGAAGTCCAAATCCTGCAGGTTGCTCCTCGACAGCTCGTCCAGCACCCGACGGTCCTCCTCAAACCGAATCGCCGACTCCACCCGCTTCGCATACCCGCCCACCAGCGCCCGGCTCTCCGCGACGCCGGAGACAAACCCGTTCAGTTTCTCCCCCGCAAGTTGGATGCCAGTCGTGTCGTCGCGCAGCAACGCGTCGCGCAGGTCGATCATCGCGCTGAATAGGTTCTGCACCCGAACCTCCGCGCGGTCCTCGCCCACAAGCCGCCCGGTCGCGGCGTCGTAGCTCCCGGTCATCAGCCCCAGGTCCCAAGCCGACGGCGAGTTGTTCGCCGGCGAGACCTGGATCGCCCCCGCAGCCGCCAGCACGCCCCCCTGCCCGAAGACGATCCCGTTCGCCCCCTCGCCGAGCCCGACCTCAAAGTCCGCCGGGTTCACGCCCTGGGCGGGCAACTGCTCGTCCGCCGCCGCCCGGATCCGCGCGATCACCGTGCCGACGGTCACCACGTCCTCGGCTCGCAGGTCGACGCGCACCGTCGCGCCGTTCCCGAGCGTGATCGTGAAGTCCACGTTCAGCTCCGGCTCCGGGCGATCGCCCACGAACCCGACGCCCCGCCCGTCGTTGAACGACGAAACCCGCGTCCCCTCGTCCATCGTCCGGATCCCGAGGCGCGAAGCCGTCATCCCGTTCCCGGGAACCTCCTCGATCCGCAGCCCCGCGCCCTTCGCCCCGGCGACCTCGTTGCGGATGATCAGCCGCCCCGCCATCGGGTCCAGCTCCGCCCGCAGCCCGAGGTTCGCCGACTCGATCGCGTTGATGATGTCCTGGTACGTCTCGGCCCCGGACAGGTCCAGATCCACCGTCCGACCCAGGTTCGAGACCCGGATCGAGCCCAGCGCCCCCCCGGCCGAGTCGCCGATCGGGCTCAGCCCGGTCAGCAACGGGCGCAGCGCAACGCCGTCGACCGAGCCCGTCTCGAAGCCCATGTCCCCGCTCTCGTTGCGAAGCCCAAGGTCCAGCGCGACTCGCCCGGTCCCCAGATCCTCGAACGAAACCGAAGCCCCCGGCGCCACGTCCACCACGAACCCGGTCTCGGAAACCCCGACACCCCCCGCCCCGAGCAGCGTCTGCCCGGTGGACTCTTCCAGATCCCGGATCGCGCGCTCCAGGCGCTTCGCGACGTCGCCCGCCGTGTCCGCGCCCGTCAGGTCCACCGTCACCGGGCCCGCGCCGTCCACCATCACGCGGATCGGCCCGGTCTCGATCCCCAGCCCGCGCGCGCCCAGCGTGTCCCGCAGGCGCGTCTCGGGCGTCAACGCCGGCACCAGCTCGGCCGTCCCCACCACCCGCCCGGTCGCGCTGCCCAGCGTCGTGCTCGCCCCCAGCGTCACCGGCACCGCGAACCCGAGCTCCAGATCCGTCACCAGCCCCGAGCCCGAACCCGTGTACCGATACCCGCCGCCGAACGCCTGCACCGGCGCCCGCCCCGGCGTCGTCCCGCCGAACATGTAGCCCACCACCGACTCGCTGTTCGCAAGCCGGAATACGCGCTGGATCATCGACTCGATCACCGTCGCCTGCCCCGCCCGCTCCTCCGGGCCGGTCCCGAAGCTCCCCTGCGTGCTCGCGATCGAGAGCACCTCGCTCAAAAGGTCCGAAGCCTCGGCCAGCGCCGAATCCAGGCTCGTCAGCGCGCTGTCCGCGTGATCCAGGTTCCGCAGGCGCTGGTCCGAACGCCACAGACGCTCGTTGAGCAACTGGATCGTCCCCGTCGCGACGACGTCGTCGCTCGGGCGATTGACCCGAAGCCCCGTCGCAAGCTGCATCTGCACGCGCGCCAGCTCCACCGATGGGCGGTTCAGGTTGAACAGCGCCGTGTTCGCCCGCAGCATGGTCGGCACGCGGGCCGCGTTCACCGGGATCATGCTCATCGAACCAACCGTCCCTTCCGCAAGTCGCTCAAACCAGCGACATCAGCGTCCGCAGCAGCTCGTCCGTCACCGAAATCAGCCGACTCGCACCCTGAAACTGGCGCTGGTACATCGAAAGATTCAGCGCTTCCTCGTCCAGACTCACCCCGCTCAGGCTGTCCCGCTGCGACTGGAGGCTCATCCGAACCATCTCCGCCGACTCGGCCTGCACCCTCGCCGTCCCAGCCCGGTTCCCGACCTCCTGCACCGCGCTCGACCAACGCCCGCGCAGCGTCGCGCCACCCAGCGCCTCCAAGCGCGTGTCCTGCAGCTTCGCGACCGCGAGCGCCGCGCCGTTCTCGATCAGCGTCCCGTCCGCGCCCATCCGCCCGATCCGCAGGCTCTCGGGGTTCGACACCAGGTCCGATCGCACCGCGATGTCCCGCCCGTTGCTCCCGGTGAAGAACGCGTTGACCCCCATCGCCGCCAGCACGCCCGAGCTGTCGTCGGCGAACGAGAACTCAATCCCCGGCTCGCTCTCGATCACCACGCGCCCCGACGCGTCGAACCGCGCACGCAGCCCGTCGATCCCGTCCAGCGCCGCGATAACGTCGGCCGCGCTCGTGTCGTCGCCCGTCGAGCGGTTCCCGTTCGCGTCCAGCCCGTCCAGATCCACGCCCACACGCACCGTGCGCACGCCGCCGGTCGTCGAATCGCGCACGTGAACCAGAAAACTCCCGTTGGTCGGGCGCGGCGACATCGCCTCGGCCGACGCGTTCCGCGCGTCGTTCAGCGGGCGCTCCCGGTCCGCCGGCAGCATCCGCAGCACGCCCTCGGCCCGCGTCAGACCCGGATCCCCCGACGCCTCGGCCATCACGCGGTTCACCTGCGCGATCAGCTCCCGCGAAACCTCGTCCAGCTTGTCGATCGTCCCGTTCACCGCGTCCCGGCGCGTCTCCATCAGCGCGCCGATCCGCCCGCTCGTCACCGGCACGCGCGTCCCGTCGCTCTTGAGCTGCACCCACACATTCAGGCGATCCCCCGCCGCCTCCCGGCCCATCTCCAGCCCAAGATTCCGCCCGCCCAGCACCACCGGCGTCGAACCCACCAGCACGTCCACAGCGCCGCCGAACTGCTCAATCGTGCTGATATCCAGCAACTCGCTCAGTTCCGCCAGCACCGCGTCGCGCTGGTCGCGCAGCGTCCCGGCGCTGTACCGACCCTGCTCGGCCGCCACGATCTCCGCGTTCAGCGTCGCCACCTGGTCCAGCAGCACGTCCGCCCGCTCAACCGCCGCCCCGAGCTCGCGGTCCACCTGCAAGCGTTGATCCACCAGGCCCTGGCGCAGACTCTGAATGAACCCCGCGAGCTGCTGCCCCTGCTGCACCACGACCGCCGAGGACTGCACCAGGTTCGCCCGCTCGCTCCAACTGTTAAAGAACGTCGAGAGCTGCCCGGAAAGGTCGTCCCCGGTCAACTCGTTGAGGCGCGCTTCGACGTTGCTGTACACGTCCAGCTTCGTCAGCGCAGCGCTCGAATCACTGATGCCGATGCGCAGGCGCTGCACGACAGCTTCGTTCACCTCGCGCGTCAGCCCCTGCGCCGTAACGCCGCGACCGAGGTACAACCCCGCCGAGCCCGGCGCGCCGCCCGAGGGCCCGAGCATCAGCGTCTGGCGCGTGTAGTGCGGGCTCATGACGTTCGCCATGTTGTTGCCGGCCACTTGGATGCCCAGCTGGCTCGCCGTCAACGCCGAACGCCCGATGCTCAGTGCCGCGCCAAGACTCATGTCAACCTCTTCCCGCGCACACGAACACGCTCACCACACGACACAACCACACTCACCCCGCCACGTCCAGCCCCGTCGCCACCGGCTGCCGCCCCGCTTCCACCACGCCCCGCGCGCTGTACGTCCCCGCGTGGCTCAACGCCTTCGCCACGCGGCGCACGATCCCGTCCATGTGCGCCAGCAGGCTCTCGGTCGCGAGCTTCAGCGCCCGCTGCTCCTCCTGCACCGTGCGCACCGCGTCCTTCAGCCGAGCCGCCAGATCGACCGCCCGCGCGCGCCACGGCTCCGCGACGCGCTCGGCCAATTCGCTCAGCGTCGGCGTTTTGACCGGGCGCGTCCCCGCGCTCAGCCGCGCCACCACCGACCGCCGCCGCGCTTCCAGCGTGCTCATCGACGCGAGCACCGCCGCGTGATCGGTGACGCAGGACGCGATCGCCCGCGCGTCGGCGCGCGAGATCGCCGACCGGTGCCGACGCGTCAGCTCCAGCAACGCCCCCTGCGCGTTCAGCAGCTCTTCCAGCACCGAAGCCAGCTCCGCCGCGAGCGCTTCGTCCGCGATCGGCGCCGTGCCGGGCGACCCGTGCGGCATTTGCGTGTGTGCGTGTGCCTGGTTCATGCCGTCGCTCCGATCGTGCCCGTATGCTCGATGGCTTCGCTCTGGCGCAGCAGATCGCGTGCCACGCGGTCCACGAGCGGGAACCGCGCGGCCTGGGTCACGCGCTGCGCAAGTTCCGCGTCCAGCAGCGCACCGAACTGCTTCTCCGCCGGGGTCGCCTTGAACGGCTCGGCGGCCCCGTCGCTCGCGCGGATCTGCGCCAGGATCGGCTGCACGAACGTGATCGCGACAAGCTGCGAAGCCGCCTCCCGCGCGCGCTCCGCCGAACGCACCGGCGCCGCCGTCGCCCCAACGCCCTCCTGCGCGAGCAGCCCGGCGAACGACCGCTGGCGCTCGCTCATCGCGCCCGCACCGCCCACGGGAGTGCGCGCGCCGAACGCGCCCGAGATGGATTCGAGGCTCAGGCTCATGATTCGTCGATCAGCCGCGCGTGCAGCTGCCCGTTCTTGTGGAGCATGTGGATGATCTGAATCTGTCGCTGGCGCGGGATCGCGAGCTGCTCCATCGCCGCCAGCAGATCCGCAAGCTTCGCCCGATCCCGCGGGCGCACGTTCGTGCCGATCTCCGTCCACCCGCGCCGCTCGACCAGCGGGTTCAACGCGTCGCCCACCGGCTCCGGCGTCGTCCGCGTGATCGTCAGCCCCTCGATCGTCAGCGTGCCCGGGCTGATCTCCACATCCGCCGTCAGGATGATCGCCCCCGTCGAGCTGTTCACGATCACCTGCGCGGGAAGCCCGAGCATCTCGACGCTCACATTCGTCGCGAGCACCGAGCCGATGAACTGCGCCGGGCTGGCGCGCTCCACACTCGGCACGATGACACGGATCCGGCGCTCGTCCAGCGCCACCGCGATCGGCTCGGCCGCGTGCGGGTTGTTGAAATAGTCGTTGTTAATGCTGCTCGCGACCGTCGAGGTCGATTGATGACCCGCGTACGGCGCTTCGAGCACCAGCACGAAATCGTCCCCAACCTCCGGCGGGAGCACGTCCACCCGCATCCGCCCACCGCCGCGCACGATCCCGCTCGTCGGCACCTGCGTGTTCTCGATCACGAGCTCGCCCTCGCCGATCGCGTAGATCATCCGGTCTTCCGGGCTCGGGCCGAGCATCGGCGTCAGGAACAACCGCCCGCCCACCAGGCTCCGCGCCGAGTGGATCACCTGCACGTGCAGATCGAGCTTGTCATCCGCCAGCGCCCCGCCCCGCGGCACCGTCGCCGTCACCATCACCAGCGCCACCGACCGCGTCGCCGCCAGCTCGCTCAGATCCCCCACCTCGTTGCCCGAGTTGCGCAGCAGCTCCGCCAGCGGACGCGCCATCAGCACTTCCTGCCCGGAATCGCCCGTCCCGTTCAGACCGATCACCAGCCCAAGCCCGCGCAGCACGCTCTCGCCATGACCATCGATGCGCGCAATATCGCGAACATTGGTCGCCCAGCTCGGCTGCGCTATCAACAGCACCGCCGCAGCAACACACCAGCAAGCCCAAGCAGCTCCACGCATCGCAAGGCTCCGTCCCGGGGCGCTCGCACAGCCCCGCCGAAGCCCACGCAAACCCCATGCCCAGACATCCCCCGTGGCACGGGCGTCCCGTCCGTGCGCATCAACCACACCAAAACGCACAGCGCGGGAACCAGGCCCCGTGCCGCGCCAAAGCCTTGGATGTCAGCTCAGCTCAGAACGCGAACACCGCCTCCAGCACGCGCGGGATCAGCCCCTTGCGCCCGGCTTTGCGCACCTCGCCTTCGTGGATCATCTCGATCCGCAGGTCCGCGACCTGGGCGCTCAGCACGGTGTTCTCCGCGGTGATGTCCTCGGTCCGGCAGACGCCGCTGAGGATGATCGTCTTCCGCTCCTCGTCATTCGCGATCGTCCGGCGCGCCTCGATCACCAGCGTCCCGTTCGGCTTCACGTCGATGATCCGCCCGGTCACCCGTGCGATCATCCGATCGTTCCGCCGATACTCACCCTCGCCCTGAAAATCGTTGCGGAACCGCGCGTTCACGTTCGCCAGGTTCTCGTTCGCCCCGGCCCGGAACTGCAGGTCCAACAGGCGCTTGAGATCCGGGAACGCCACCAACGCCCCGTCCAGCGTGTACGACTTGTTCGTCTCCAGGCTCTGGTCGCTCTGCGAGCGGCTCGTCTCATCGATGATGATCGTCACCAGATCGTGCACCAAAAACGACCGCGGCTCCGGCGGCGCGACGTAATACAGGCTCATCCGCTCGATCCCGTGGACCGAAGACGTCTCCGTGCTCGGCGCGCGCCGGAACAAACTCTGCGCCGACGCGTCCGCACTCGTCACGAGCAGTGCCGCAAGAACCGAAGCCACGACCATCCAACGCCGACCGCTCATCGCACGCCCCCGTTCCCGCTCGCCACGGTGATCTCGCCCCCGACGACGACGCGCCCCGCGCCGTCCACAACGCCTCGGAACCGGCGCCGATCCCCGGTCAGGCTCTCCAGTTCGATCGTCTCGCCGATGCGCCCGGTCCCCAGCGCCCGCGCTTGTGCGCGCACGACGACCGTCCCCCGCACCGCGCGCACCAGCACACGGTCCCCGCGCCGCACCGCGATCGGCGGCTCCAGATCCCGCGCGCTCACCACGTCCCCCGGCTCCAGGTTCCGGCGCAGCTCGTGCCCGAACGCCTCCTTCGGGTCGGCCGGCGCCGATCCGGGCGCAAGCCAGCGCGATTCGCGCACGACCGACGACGCCTCCAGGCGCGCCCCCCGACGCACCGGCACGCTCGCGACCAGCACCTCACGCCGAACCTCCACCCCGACCCGCGTCTGCGCTTCCAGCACCGTGCGCGAGCCCTCGTACACCCGGATCGACAGCGGCAGCGCGTCGCTCGCCCCCGTCGCGACGATCTCGACCACACGCCCCGCGACCGGCGTCGCGAGCAGCGCCGCGTCGCGGTCATCGAATCGCAGGCGCAAATCTCGCTCGCCGACGCCCAGGATCTGCGCGACCCGGATCGCCGCGAGCGTGCGCAGCGTTGCGCCCGCCGCCTCATGCTCGCCGCGCACCGGAGCGGGCCCGACGCGGGATTCGGCCCGAGCCGCCGCATCGATCGGCATCACCGTGCACGCCGACCCGCGCACGACGACGCGCGCCAGGTCCACATCCGCCAGCTCCCCCCGCTCGCCCGCGCGCTGGATCGCGCCGCGGAGGCTTTCGCCACCGACCGTGATCGTGCGCGCCCCGCCCTCGACCGCCCGCCCCGCGCGTGCGTGGAGCTCGATCGCGCCGACAGCCGAAGCCGAGGGCCCCGTCAGCACCGCGACGCACGCAACCGTCACCGGCGATTCGCTCGGGACGCGCACCAGCCGGCGCAGCTCGACCGTCGTGATCCCTTCGCCACCCTCGGGCGACGCGCGCACGATCGCGGGCGTTGCGAGCAACAGAGCCAGCAGCAGAATGCCGACGAGTCGAGCGTGCACGGGGAGCGCCCTTCCTTTCTATACGCGGCTCACAAGCCCGCGTTACCGGCGGAGCTGCCCGACCGCCCGCAGCGTTTCGTCGGCCGCCCGAATCGACTGGCTGTTCATCTCGAACGCCCGCTGCGTGCGGATCAGTTCGACCAGCTCGCGCGTCGGATCGACGTTGGAGTTCTCCAAGAACCCCTGGAGCAGCCGCCCGCGGTTGTCCTCCATCGGGTTGCCCTGGATCGGGTCGCCGCTCGCGGGGCTCTCGACCCAGAGGTTTTCGCCGACCTGCTTCAGCCCCGCGGGGTTGACGAACGTCACGATCTCGAACTGCCCAACTTCCTGCGGCGCAACGTCGCCGGGCTGGAGGACGAACACGCGCCCGTCGGCCGAGATATCGATCTTCGTCGCGTCGCGCGGGATGACGATGTTCGGCTCCAGGCGTCGCCCGTCGCCGTTGGCCATCACGATCTCGCCGTCGCTGTTGAGCGCAAAGTTCCCGGCCCGCGTGTACGCGAACCCATCACCCATCGAGTCATCCACCTGCACACGGAAGAACCCGTCGCCCTCGATCAGGACGTCGAGCTCGCGACCGGTGTTGATCGGCGCACCCTGCGTGAAGTCCTGCTGCGTGCCCGAGACGCGCACGCCCAGACCCACGTACAGCCCCGTCGGGCGCTGGTCGCCGTTGGCGTTCTCCACGCCCGGCTGCTGACGCTCGATGTAGAGCAGATCCTGAAAGTTGGCACGGCTCGCCTTGTAGCCGGCTGTGTTGACGTTCGCGAGGTTGTTCGCGACCACGTCGAGCTGGGTGTTCAGCGCGCTGAGCCCGGTGGAGGCGGATTGGAGTGCGATCACGGCCATGGGTTCTCTTCTCCTCTACAACAAGCCGCTTCAGCCGACGCGTCCGAGCCCGTTGATGGCGCGGTCCATGAGCTGGTCGAAGCGCTGGATCATCTCAAGGTTCCGCTGAGCCGCGCTCGCGGCGTTGGTGACGCCCATGATCGCGTCGATCTCGTTCACCGCCGAGCCCTCGACGGCGTGCTGCTCGATGCGCCCCGACGCCTGTCGCAGCGCCTGGTTGCCCTCGATCGCGAACAGGCTGTCGCCGAGCTTGGTCAGGCGCTGACGATCGCCCACGTCCGCGAAGCCGAGGCGGGCGACGGGGTTGGCGTTCTGGGTGACGCCGCCGCGCGCGTCGATCGCGATCGGGCCCGCGCCGGGGTCCAGGCGGATCGGGTTGCCCGCGTCGTCGAGCACCGGGTGCCCGCTCGCGGCCATCACCAGTTCGCCCGAAGCGTTCAGCGTCAGTCGCCCGTCGCGCGTCAGGCGCACGACCGGCGTGTTGTTCTCCATGTCGCCGACGGTCAGGAACCCATCGCCGTGGACAGCCACATCGAGCGGGTT
>Ga0213835_101371_pt1 | contig 15263 bp, 17 predicted proteins | sample SWPATP01_FD_160576 | JGI IMG/M metagenome (GOLD analysis project Ga0213835, IMG submission 160576) | Coastal seawater microbial communities from Marineland, Florida, United States - SWPA TP0 #1 | ecosystem: Environmental > Aquatic > Marine > Coastal | place: USA: Florida | collected 2016-08-05
GTGGTCTCGGAGACCGTCACCACCGCATCCGCCCGATTGAGCAGCAGCCGCTGCGGCCACCACGCCAGGTGGTACAGCCGCCAGAGCAGCCGCACGGGGGCGGGCAGATCGCGCGGGGGCGTGCGGTGCGTGTAGTAGATCAGGTCGTGCACGGTGAGCGCGAGCGGGTAGCGGCGCCCCCACGAGCCCATTGTCTGCATCGGGCTGAACACCACGTCGGGGGCGAGACGATTGACCTGGCGGGCGACGAACGGCTCGCGCGCACTCGTCGGGCTCGAGATCAGGGCGTGCGGCAGCGCGGGCAGCATCGTGAGCTGGCGTTCGTCGCTCACGAGCATCACGAGCTCGTCGTCAGGCCCGAGGCGCCGAGCGAGCGCTGCGGTCAGCGACGCCGTGAAGCGGCTGATGCCGTCGTGCCGCTCGAGCCGCGTGTAGCGGCAGTCGACGGCGAGCCTCACGCGAGGAACTCCGCGATCGCCGCGGCGGCCTCGGCAGGCTTTTCGTAGTGAATCAGATGTCCGACGTCGCCGATTTCGACGAGCCGCGCATCCGGGAATCGCGTCACGAGTCGACGCTGCGTTTCGATCGGGGTGATGTCGTCGAGCGTCGCGGCGACCAGCAGCGTGCGCGGGGCGACGCGCTCGGCGAACTCTGACACGTCGTGCGAGACGGATGCACGAAACGCCTCCAGCAGCATGTTGCGGTTCGCAAACCCCGAGAAGTAGCGGTCGTGCTCGGCGTGAATCCAGCGACGCAGCTCCTTCTCGCGCGTCTTCGCCATCGTGACGCTCATGACGCGGGTGATGAGGCGGCTGCGCAGCACGGCGAAACCCGGGCGCTCGGGCAGGACGGCGCCGAGCCGGTAGAACGCGACGGCGCCGCGGGTGAGCACGCCGCGCGGGCCCGACAGTGCGGGTGCACCGATCGGGTTCACCAGAACAACGGCCGGTGCCGGCGTTCCGGCCGCGACGGCGGCGCTCACGACGATCGTGCCGAACGAGTGGCCGAGCAACACGGCGCGGCCCCGCAGGCCCTCGGCGTCGAGCAGGGCGTCGAGCCAGGCGGCGTAGCCGTCGATATCGTGCACGCGGTCGGGAAACGGCGTGGAGGCGCCGAAGCCGGGCAGGTCGGGGGCGAGGATGCGCAGCTGGGGCAGGCGGGCGATCACCGGCTCCAGGCCGTGGTGGTCGCCGCGAAAGCCGTGCACGACGACGACGGTGGTCTCGGCGTCGCTCGGCCCGTACTCGACGAGCTGCGTGCGGCTGCCCAGCACATCGAGCGAGCGCTCGCGGCGCGGAACGGCGGCGAGCAGCGCGGCGTGCGGGGCGGGGGTGCTCATCGCCGCCCAGTCTAGGCGCGGCGGGCCGTTCAGTTCGGGGGGGCGCCGCCGTCTACAGTGGGTAGCGCCCCACCCCCGCCGCCGTTTCGAGGAGCGCAGTGAACTTCACCGCACCGATCACCCTGCCCGGCCTCACCCTCGACCCGCAGTGGCATCGCCGCAGCGTGTTTTACGAGGTGATGGTGCGGTCGTTTGTCGACTCGAACGGCGACGGCACCGGCGACCTCGCCGGCCTGATCTCGAAGCTCGACTACCTGCAGTGGCTGGGCGTCGATGCGCTGTGGCTGCCGCCCTTCTTCCAGTCGCCCCTGCGCGACGGCGGCTATGACGTGAGCGACTACCGGGCGATCCTGCCCGAGTTCGGCACGATCGACGAGTTCCGCGAGCTCGTCACGAAGGCGCACGAGCGCAACATGCGCATCGTGATCGACCTCGTCATCAACCACACCTCCGACCAGCACCCGTGGTTCCAGGCGTCGCGCAGCGACCCCGAGGGCCCCTACGGCGACTACTACGTCTGGAGCGACACCGACGAGAAGTACGAAGACGTGCGCATCATCTTCGTCGACACGGAGGAGTCGAACTGGGCGTTCGACGCCGAGCGTCGCCAGTTCTATTGGCACCGCTTCTTCTCGCACCAGCCCGACCTGAACTTCGAAAACCCGAAGGTTCACGACGAGATCTTCGACGTGATCCGCTTCTGGGCCGACCTGGGTGTCGACGGGTTCCGTCTCGACGCGATCCCTTACCTGTACGAGTCCGACGGCGGCTCGGGCGAGAGCGAGCCCGAGACGCACGCCTTCATCAAGAAGCTGCGTGCGATGGTCGACACGGAATACCCGGGCCGGGTGCTCATCGCCGAGGCGAACCAGTGGCCGCACGAGGTCGTCGAGTTCTTCGGCTCAGACGACGAACCCGAGTGCCACATGGCGTTCGACTTTCCGGTCATGCCCCGCATCTTCTACGCGCTGCGCAGCCAGCAGGCGACCGAGCTGCAGCGCCAGCTGTCCGAAGAGACGCACGCCCCCGAAGGGTCGGCATGGGGCGTCTTCCTGCGCAACCACGATGAGCTCACCCTCGAGATGGTCAGCGAGGAGTACCGCCAGGCGATGTACGGCTGGTACGCCTACGACCCGCGCATGCGCGCCAACATCGGTATTCGCCGGCGCCTGGCTCCCCTGCTCGACAACTCCCGTGCCGAGCTCGAGCTCGCCCACGCCCTCCTGTTCAGCCTGAACGGCAGCCCGTTCCTGTACTACGGCGACGAGATCGGCATGGGCGACAACATCTGGCTGCCCGATCGCGACAGTTCGCGTACGCCCATGCAGTGGACGCCCGACCGCAACGCGGGCTTCTCGCACGCCGACCCCGGCAAGCTCTACCTGCCGGTCGTGCAGTCGCTCGTATTCCACTACAACCAGGTGAACGTCGAGACCCAACTTGCCCAGCCGCGATCGCTGCTGCACTGGGTACGCAACGTCATTCACGTGCGCAAGGCTCACCCTGCATTCGGGCTCGGCACGATGCGCGTGCTCGAGACCAACAACGAGTCGGTGCTCGCCTTCGTGCGCGAGTACGAGGGCTCGGGCTCGCCCATGGGCGACCGCCCCGAGCGCATCCTCTGCGTGTTCTCGTTTGCCCACAACCCCACGTCGGCGACGATCACGCTCGACCCCGCCGATGCGGGCGCCGAACTGTTCGACCTGTTCGGCGGAGCGAAGTTCCCGACGGTCGACGCCGACGGCAGCGTGACGCTCACGCTCGGCACGCAGAGCTTCTTCTGGCTGCACATCGAACGGCCCGCCGCCGGTGTCGGTGGCGAGGCCTAGGCTCAGCGCATGCCGCTGACCCCGCCAGCCCTCGCCGTCTTCGACCTCGAGACCACGGGTGTTGATGTCGCCACCGCGCGCATCGTCACCGCCTACGTGGGCGTCATGGGCGTCGACGGCAGCCTGGTTGCGAGCCGCTCGTGGCTCGCCGACCCCGGTGTCGAGATTCCCGCCGGCGCCGCCGCGATCCACGGCGTGACGACGGAACGCGCCCGCGCCGAGGGCCGCCCCGCCGCCACGGTCGTGCGCGAGATCGTCGACGAGCTGGCCAGCCGATCGGCCGACGGGCTTCCGCTCGTCGTCTACAACGCGCCATACGACCTCACGCTGCTGAAGCACGAGGCCAAGCGGCACCACGCCGGCCCCTTCGTGCCTCCCCCGGTCGTCATCGACCCGCTCGTCATCGACAAGGCCGTCGACCGCTACCGCAAGGGCAAGCGCACGCTAGAGGCCGCGTGCGCCCACTACGGCGTCGCGCTCGACGGCGCCCACGACGCGAGCGTCGACGCGATCGGCGCCGGCCACGTCGCGCGCGCCATCATCACCCGCTACGCCGACGAACTGCCCGCCACGCTGACCGAGCTGCACGCGCAGCAGGCGCGGTGGCACCAGCAGCAGGCAGACAGCTTCGAATCGTGGATGCGCGCATCCAAAGACCAGAATTTCACCGCCGATCGCGGCTGGCCGCTGCGGCAGTCGGCGTAGCGCGAGGCGCGCATCCGCCCAGAAATGGCGAATGGCCCCGCGCAATGCGGGGCCATTCGTGTGCAGAACTGACGGTGCTTAGCCGCCGAAGTTCTTGAAGCGCTTGTTGAACTTCTCGACGCGACCGGCCGAGTCCATAATGCGCTGCTTACCCGTGTAGAACGGGTGCGAGGCGGCCGAGATCTCGACGTCGATGACGGGGTAGGTCACGCCGTCGAGCTCGATCGTCTTGTCGCTCGTGACCGTCGAACGGGTGAGGTAGGTCTCGCCCGACGCCAGGTCGCGGAACACCACGGGAGCGTAGTCGGGGTGGATGTCAGCCTTCATTCGTTGGTCCTTGAAAATCGTTGGAGGTGGGTTTCCCCGGATTCGGGGCACGAGTATGCGGCCGTGAGGCCGACACACGAGTCTAGCAGAGCGATTGCGCTCAGGAGGCGCGGGCCACGAAGCGGTCGCCGTCGCGCCACACGTTCAGCCCGAGACCGAACGCCTCGCTGAGGCGCTCGCTCGTCAGCACCTCGTCGAGCGAGCCCGCAGCCACCACGCGGCCGTGCGCCAGCAGCAGAGCGTGGGTGAAGCCAGCGGGAATCTCTTCGACGTGGTGGGTCACCATGACCATCGCCGGCGAACTCGGCTCGGAGGCGTAGGCACCCAAGAGCTGCACGAGTTCTTCGCGCGCGCCGAGGTCGAGGCTCGCAGCCGGCTCGTCGAGCAGCAGCAGTTCGGGGTCGGTCATGATCGAGCGGGCGATCTGCACGCGCTTCTGCTCGCCGTCGCTCAGGGTTCCGAAGGTGCGCTCGGCGAACTCGTCGAGCTTCCACTCGCGCAGCACGCGGTGGGCACGGCGCTCGTCGACCTCTTCGTACTCTTCGTTCCAGCGCCCCGTCACCGAGTGCGCGGCCGTCATGACAACGTCGAGTACCCGCTCGTCGGCCGGCAGTTGCCGCGCGAGCGCCGTCGACGCGAAGCCAATGCGGGGGCGCAGTTCGCGCACGTCACTGTGGCCGAGTTCTTCGTCGAGCACGCGCACGTGCCCCTGCGATGGGTGCAGGTGCGAAGCCGCGAGCTGCAGAAGCGTTGTCTTGCCGGCGCCGTTCGGGCCGAGCACGACCCAACGCTGTTCGTCTTCCACCTGCCAGTGAACGCCGTCGAGGATGCGGGTGTCGCCCCGCACAAGAGAAACATCGTCGAAGTCGAGAACACGCGCCATGGTGCATCCAGCCTAGGGCACCCGCTCGCTCAGACGAGGCTGCGGTAGAGCGCGTCGGTGCGTTCGGCGATGCGATCCCACGAGAACATCTCCTCCGCGCGTCGGCGCCCGGCCTCGCCCATCGCGTGCGCGCGGGACTCGTCCATGACGACCTCCTCCAGGATGCGCGCAAGGTCGCTCACGAAGGTCTCAGGGTCGAGCGGCGTGCCGGTTCCGTCGTCCACCTGGGCGATCGGCACGAGCCGGCCCGTGACCCCATCGTCGATGACCTCGGGGATGCCGCCCGTGTCGGTGCCGACCACGGCGACTCCACAGGCCATGGCCTCGAGATTGACGATGCCAAGCGGCTCGTAGACGCTGGGGCAGACGAACGCCGTCGCGTGCGAGAGCACGGCGGCAAGCTCGCGCGGGGCGAGCATTCGTTCGATCCAGACGACGCCCGTGCGCTCCGTCTGCAGGGCCGCGACGCCGTTTTGCACCTCGCGCAGGATCTCGGGAGTGTCGGGCGCGCCCGCACACAGCACCAGCTGCACGTCTTTTGGCAGGCGGCGTGCTGCGTCGAGCAGGTACGGCAGCCCCTTCTGGCGGGTGATGCGGCCGACGAACACGACGGTGGGTCGGTCGGGGTCGATGCCTAAGCCGCGCACCGCCTCGTGATCAACCGTGCGCTGCCAGCGCTCGAGGTCGATGCCGTTGTGGATCGTCGTGACCTTCTGCTCGTCGAGCTCGGGGTAGCAGCGCAGAATGTCGCGCCGCATGCCGTCGCTCACGGCGATGACGGCGTCGGCCGACTCGAACGCTGTCTTCTCGATCCAGCGCGAGACGCGGTAACCGCCGCCGAGCTGTTCGGCCTTCCACGGCCGCAGCGGTTCGAGGCTGTGGGCGGTGACGACGTGCGGCACGCCGTGCAGCAACTGGGCGAGGTGTCCGGCGGCGTTGGCGTACCAGGTGTGCGAGTGCACCAGGTCGGCACCGTCGACGTCTTCCGCGATCGCCAGATCAACGCCGAGGGTCGCGAGCGCCGGGTTCGCGCTCGACAGAGCGCCGGGCACGAGGTAGGCGTGCGTGTCGGCCTCCTGGCGCGGCTGGCCGAAGCAGCGCACCCGCACGTCAAGGCGCTGGCGCAGGGCGCGCACCAGCTCGGCGACGTGTACTCCCGCCCCTCCGTAGACCTCGGGCGGATACTCACGGGAAATCACGTCGACGCGCATGCCGATGACCCTAGTACGGCGCCGGGTGCTCGCCTACTGTGGGTGTCATGGCCTCTCCCAAGATCTTCGGAATCGTGCTCGCTGGCGGCGAAGGAAAGCGCCTCATGCCCCTGACAGTCGACCGGGCCAAGCCGGCGGTCCCGTTTGCCGGGGGCTATCGCCTGATCGACTTCGCCCTGTCGAACCTCATCAACTCGGGGCTGCGCCAGGTCGTCGTGCTCACCCAGTACAAGAGCCACTCGCTCGACCGTCACGTGTCGCAGACCTGGCGGCTGAGCGGGATGCTCAACGCCTACGTCGCGTCGGTGCCCGCGCAGCAGCGGGTCGGCAAGCGCTGGTTCTCGGGCTCGGCCGACGCGATCTTCCAGAGCCTCAACCTGATTCGCGACGAGAAGCCGGACATCGTCGTCGTGGTCGGTGCCGATCACGTGTACCGCATGGACTTCCGGCAGATGATCGACGCCCACATCGAGAACGGGGCCGGCGTCACGGTGGCCGGTATCCGCCAACCGATCTCCCTCGCCGACCAGTTTGGCGTCATCGAGACTGACCCGGCCAACCCGCAGCGCATCGCCGCGTTCCGTGAGAAGCCGAGCGACGCGATCGGCCTCGCCGACTCGCCGAATGAGGTTCTCGCCTCCATGGGCAACTACGTCTTCGACGCCGACGTGCTGATCGACGCGGTGACCCGCGACGCCGAGCTCGACAACTCGAACCACGACATGGGCGGCGACATCGTGCCGGCGTTCGTCGACCGGGGCGAGGCGTACGTCTACGACCTGAACCGCAACGAGGTTCCCGGCTCGACCGACCGCGACAAGTACTACTGGCGCGACGTCGGAACTATCGAGTCGTTCTTCGACGCGCACCAAGACCTCATCTCGGCGCTGCCCGTGTTCAACCTGTACAACGCCGAGTGGCCCATCTTCACGCAGCAGCTAAATCTGCCCCCCGCAAAGTTCGTGCGCGACGCACACGGCGAGGTTGGCTCGGTCGTCGACTCGATCGTGTCGCTCGGTTCCGTGCTGTCGGGCAGCCATATCGAGCGCAGCGTGCTCGGCTCGGGCGTCGTCGCAGAGTCGGCCCGCATCGTCGACTCGATCGTGTTCGAGAAGGCGGAGATCGGCGCGGGCGCCGTCGTGCAGCGGGCTATTCTCGACAAGGAGGTCGTCGTCGCCCCCGGAGCCCAGGTTGGCGTCGACCACGCCATCGATCGGGCCCGCGGGTTTACGGTGACCGAAACCGGAATCGTGGTGGTCGGCAAGGGCCAGACCGTCGCCTAGCCCCCGCCCGCGCCCCCGCGGGCGCGATGAAAGTGAGGCGCGCGTGGCGCGGTTTCTCGTGGTGCTCGACGTCGACTCGACCCTCATCAACGAGGAGGCAATCGAGCTCATCGCCGACGAGGCAGGCGCGGGCCCCGAGGTGGCGCGCATCACCGAGCGGGCGATGGCCGGAGAGCTCGACTTCGCCGAGAGCCTCGCGGAACGGGTGGCGACCCTCGCCGGCCTGCCGGTCGAGCGCCTCGCGAGCGCCGCATCCCGCATCACCGTCACGACGGGTGCCCGAGTGCTCGTCGACGCAGTGCACGCCGCCGACGGCGCCGTCGCCGTCGTCTCGGGCGGATTCCACGAGCTACTCGATCCCCTCGCCGCCGATCTCGGCCTGGATGCGCACCGCGCGAACCGCCTGCACGTCGCGGACGCGCGCCTCACCGGCCGCACCGCGGGCCCCGTCATCGACGCGGCCGCGAAGGCCGACGCGCTGCACGAGTGGGCCGAGTCGTTCGGCATTCCGATGGACCGGACGATCGCCGTCGGCGACGGCGCGAACGACCTCGCCATGATGCAGGCCGCCCGGCTGTCCGTGGCGTTTTGCGCCAAGCCGCTCGTGCGTTCGCGGGCGCACCTCGCGATCGACCAGCGCGACCTCAGCGCCGTGCTGCCGCTGCTCGGCCTGCGCGGCTGACGACGGCTCGGGCCTAGTGGCCCATCCCCAGACCACCATCGACGGGAATCACGGCGCCGGAAATGTACGCGGCATCGTCGCCCGCGAGCCAGGCCACGACGCGCGCCACCTCGAGTGGGGTCGCGAAGCGTCCGGCCGGAATCGCCTTCTCGTAGGCCTTCTGCTGGTCCTCGGGAAGGGCCGCGGTCATGTCGGTCTCGATGAAGCCGGGCGCCACCACGTTCGCCGTGATGCCCCGGCCGCCGAGCTCGCGGGTCAGCGAGCGCGCCATGCCGACGAGCGCCGACTTCGACGCCGAGTAGTTCACCTGGCCGGCCGAGCCGTAGAGGCCGACCACGCTCGAAATCAGAATGATGCGACCGAAACGGGCCTTCAGCATCCCCTTGGATGCGCGCTTGACGGTGCGAAACGCGCCCGTCAGGTTGGTGTCGATCACGTCGGTGAAGTCGTCGTCGCTCATGCGCAATAGCAGCGTGTCGCGGGTGATGCCCGCGTTCGCGACGACGACCTCGACGGGGCCGTACTCGGCTTCGACCTCGGTGAAGGCGGCGTCGAGCGACGCCGTGTCGGTCACATCGGCCGTGACCGTCAGCGCGCCCTCGGGGCCCTGGCCCGAACGGGCCGTCACGGCGACGCGGTGGCCCTGGGCGAGAAACTCTTCGGCGATGGCGCGGCCGATGCCGCGGTTGCCGCCGGTGACGAGAACAGTGCGCTGAGTGTTCATAGCCGTCAAGCCTATTAGCAGGCAAGCGGGGTTAGCATCGCTTCACGATGAAGCAGAAGGCCGCATCCAACAGCGCGATTACCAGTCTCGGTGACGCTCCCGATGAGGAGCGCAAGGCGCGCATGATCAAGTACGCGACGTCCATGGGCATTCGCGTGCTGTGCATCATTGCCTGCTTCTACACGCCCGGATGGTGGCTGCTCATTCCCGCCCTCGGCGCCGTGTTCCTGCCCTACTTCGCCGTCATCGCCGCGAACCAGGTGACCCGCACGGGCGGCGACCAGGTCGAGCGTCCCGGATCGATCATCCTCTCGGGCCAGGGCCCCCAGTCGTGATCGGCCTCCCGGGCGAAATCTCGGGGCTGCGCTGCTCGCGAAGCGGGTGTCGCGCCGACGCGACGTGGGCGGTGAACTGGCGCAACCCGAAGATCCACGACGCGTCGCGGGTTAAGGTCTGGCTCGCCTGCGACGAGCACCGCGACTACCTCTACGACTTCGTCGACCAGCGTGGTTTTCCCGCCGCGATCACGCCAGCCGGGGTCGTCGTCGACGCGCTGCCCGACGCGGTCGGGCAGAATGACGGTCCGTGAGCATTCTGCGTCTGGCGTTGACCCGACGGTGGCTCGGCTATTTGGCCGTCACCGTCGTGTTCGCGATCATCTGCTCACTGCTCGGCGTCTGGCAGTGGAACCGCCGCGAGGAGGCGGTCGCCGCGATCGAGCGGATTGAGAACAACTACGACGCCGCGCCGGTCTCGCTCGACGAGGCGCTGCCCGACCGCGACGCGTTCCGGGCCGACGACGAGTGGCAGCCCGTCGCCGTGTCGGGCGAGTACCTCGTCGATGAGCAGCTGCTCGTGCGGGCGCGGCCGCGTTCGGGCCAGCCGGGCTTCGAGGTCATCGTTCCCCTGCAGCTCGATGACGGCGGGCTCGTGATCGTCAACCGCGGATGGCTCCCGGTCGGCTCGGCCCAGGACTCCCCCGACGTCGTGCCCGCCGCGCCCACCGGCCGCATCGACGTCGTCGGTCGCCTCCGTCCCGGCGAGCCGACGATCTCGGGGCGCGGGGCTCCCGCCGGCCAGATCGCCACGATCCACCTGCCCACGATCGCCGAGGCGCTCGGCGACGAGGTCGTCGAGGGTGGCTACCTGCAGCTCGCGAGCGAGTCGCCCGAGCCGGCCACTCGACCGCAGGCGGCGCTCCGCCCCGTCATCGACGAGGGTCCGCACCTCAGCTACACCTTCCAGTGGTACGTCTTCGCCCTGCTCGGCTTCATCGGCTTCGGCTGGGCGATTCGCCAGGAGCTTCGCCTTCAGCGCGCCGCCGAGACGGGCGAGCCCGTCCCCCCGCCCAAGCGCCGCCGCTCGGGGCCCACCGACGACGAGGAAGAAGACGCGCTGCTCGATGCCAGCGCGCGCTGACGCCGCGAGCCTCGGGCTCTAGGCCAGCGTGATCAGGTCGGCGTAGTCGGCCGTCCACAGGTCTTCGACCCCGTCGGGCATGATCAGCACGCGCTCGGGGTTCAGCGCCTCCACGGCACCCTCGTCGTGGCTGACCAGGATGACCGCGCCGGCGTAGTTCGCCAGCGCGCCGAGAATCTCTTCCCGGCTGGCGGGGTCGAGGTTGTTGGTCGGCTCGTCCAGCAGCAGCAGGTTCGCCTTCGACACGACGAGCATCGCGAGCGACAGCCGCGTCTTCTCGCCGCCCGAGAGCACACCCGCGGGCTTCTGCACGTCGTCGCCGACGAACAGGAACGAGCCGAGGACGCTGCGCGCCTCACGCTCGGTGATCGCCTCGGAGGAACTCATCATGTTGGCCAGAACGCTGCGATTCACGTCGAGCGTCTCGTGTTCCTGCGCGTAATAGCCGATGCGCAGGCCGTGGCCGGGCTCGAGCTCACCCGTATCCGGCTGGTCGACGCCGGCGAGGATGCGCAACAGCGTCGTCTTGCCCGCACCGTTGAGCCCCAGGATGACGACCCGTGAGCCGCGGTCGACGGCGAGGTCAACGGCGGTGAAGATCTCGAGCGAGCCGTAGCTCTTCGACAGGTTCTTCGCCTGCAAGGGCGTCTTGCCGACCGGCGCCGGCTCGGGGAAGCGGAGCTTGGCCACGCGGTCGACGGCACGCACCTCGTCGAGGCCCGCGAGCATCCGTTCGGCGCGCGCCACCATCTGGTGGGCCGCAGCCGCCTTCGAGGCCTTGGCGCCAAAGCGTGCCGCCTGCAGCTGCAGGGCGGTCGCCTTCTTCTCGACGTTGACGCGCTCCTTCTTGCGGCGCTCTTCGTCGGCCTCGCGCTGGCGCAGGTAGTGCTTCCAGCCCATGTTGTAGATGTCGATGACCTGGCGGTTGGCGTCGAGATAGAAGACGCGGTTCACGGTTTCTTCGACCAGGTGCACATCGTGGCTGATCACGATGACGCCGCCCGAGTAGGCCTTCAAGAAGTCGCGCAGCCACACGACCGAGTCGGCGTCGAGGTGGTTGGTCGGCTCGTCGAGGATCATCGTCTGGGCGTCCGAGAACAGGATGCGCGCCAGCTCGATGCGGCGCCGCTGGCCGCCCGAGAGCGTCTTCAGCGGCTGGCTCAGGATGCGGTCCGGCAACGCCAGGTTGCTCGCGATCGCGGCGGCCTCGGCCTCGGCCGCGTAGCCGCCGAGCGACTGAAACTGGTCGGTCAGCCGGCTGTAGCGGCGCATGGCGCGCTCGGCGATCGTCGGGTCGTCGCTCGCCATCTCGTGGCTCGCGGTCGTCATGTCGGCGACGATCGTGCCGAGGCCACGAGCATCCAGGATGCGCGTGCGGGCCAGCTGCTCGGGGTCACCGGCGCGCGGATCCTGCGGCAGGTAGCCGATCTCGCCGCCGCGGGTGATCGTGCCGCCCGTCGGCAGCGCCTCCCCCGCCAGCGCCTTCGTCAGGGTCGTCTTGCCGGCGCCATTGCGGCCGACCAGCCCGATCTTGTCGCCCGAGGCGACGCGGAACGACACGTTCTCCATGAGCAGGCGCGCGCCGACCCGGATTTCCAGGTCTTGCACTATGAGCACAGTGATCGTCCGTTTCTTTGGTGGGGTTCGATAGGCCGCGCACGCGGGGGCCAGCCGGATAGTCTACGGGTGTCGGTGCTGTGCGCCGACCGCCACCGCCCGTCTCCCGATCCACCCGAGGAGTCTCATGACCAGCATCTCGCTTGCGGCACCGCGCCCCGTGCTCATCGATCGCGTCGTTCCGCGCGGAATCGTTGCCGATGTCGCCACGATCACGGCCGGCGCCGCACTCACCGCTGTGCTCGCCCAGGTTGCCGTGCCGCTGTGGCCCGTGCCCGTCACGGGACAGACGCTGGCCGTCTTGCTCGTGGGCGCCACGCTCGGCGCAGCACGCGGCTCGATCTCAATGGCGCTGTACGCCCTCGTCGGCGGGCTGGGGCTCCCGGTTTTCAGTGATGCATCGTCGGGCTGGACGGTCATCGCTGGGCCCACGGGCGGCTACATCCTCGGCTTCATTCTCGCCGCGGCCATCGTCGGCTGGGCTGCCGAGCGCGAGTGGGACCGCGGCTGGCTGAAGCCCGCCGTGACCTTCATCGGCGGCTCACTCGTCGTCTTCGCCATCGGGCTGCCATGGCTCGCGATGTCGCTCGGTCAGCTCGGCCTGCCGAACGACCTACAGAGCGTTCTGATTGCGGGCTTCTACCCCTTCATCATCGGCGGTCTCATCAAGGCCGCGATCGCCGCGGCCCTGCTGCCGCTCGCATGGAAAGCAGTCGAGAAGCGCCGCGACGCGTAAACGCCCACGACGTGCGGAGGCCCCGCCGGCAGTTCGGCGGGGCCTTCGTCACGTCGGCGTCCTAGATACTGAAGCCGAGGGCTCTCATCATGTCGCGGCCGTCGTCGGTGATGCGCTCGGGGCCCCACGGCGGCATCCACACCCAGTTGATGCGGAACTGCTTGACGATGCCGTCGAGCGAGTTGGCGACCGATTCTTCGATCACGTCAGTGAGCGGGCATCCGGCGCTGGTCAGCGTCATCGAGACGATGAGGGCGTCGGCCTCGTCATCCCAGGCGAGGTCGTAGACCAGGCCGAGATCGACGATGTTGACGCCGAGCTCGGGGTCGACGACGTTCTTCAGACCCTCTTCAACCTCGTCGAACAGGGCCGGCTCGAGTGCGGTGGGCATGCCGGGAGTCTACGCCGTCGCGGTGGCGTAGCGGTCGTAGCCCTCGTTCTCGAGGCGCTCCGCGAGCTCGGGGCCACCCTGCTCGGCGATCTGCCCGTCCACGAACACGTGCACGAAGTCGGGGGTGATGTAGCGCAGGATGCGCGTGTAGTGGGTGATGAGCAGAACGCCGAGGTTGTTCGTCTCTTTCGCGCGGTTGACGCCCTCCGACACGATCTTCAGCGCGTCGACGTCGAGGCCCGAGTCGGTCTCGTCGAGAACAGCGAACTTGGGCTTCAGCAGCTCAAGCTGCACGATCTCGTGGCGCTTCTTCTCGCCGCCCGAGAAGCCCTCGTTGACGTTGCGCTCGGCGAAGGTCTTGTCCATACGGAGAGCTTCCATCGAGCCGCGCAGGTCCTTGATCCAGGTGCGAACGGGAGGAGCCTCGCCGTCGAGCGCGGTCTTCGCGGTGCGCAGGAAGTTCGACACCGTGACGCCGGGGATCTCGACCGGGTACTGCATCGCGAGGAACAGGCCAGCCTTGGCGCGCTCGTCGATGCTCATCTCGAGCACGTCCTCACCGTCGAGCTCGATCGAACCCGAGTCGACGGTGTAGCGCGGGTGACCGGCAATCGTGTAAGCGAGGGTCGATTTGCCCGAGCCGTTCGGCCCCATGATGGCGTGGATTTCACCCTGCTTGATGGTGAGATCGACGCCTCGCAGGATCGGCTTCGAGCCCTGGTCGGTCTCGATGCTCACATGCAAGTCCTTGATGGTCAAGGTAGCCATTGTTCTCAACTCTTCCTTCGGTTCATGAGTGCCCGCACAGGGGCGAAAATCGGGTCGCGGCCCAGCCGCTTTAGGGGGTGATGATGGCGTCGGGGTCGACGAACACGTCGCCGCCGTCAACCGTCACGGTGTACACGGGCACCGGCTCATAGGCCGGGAAGTTGAGCGGCTTGCCGGTCGCGAGCTCGAACTTCGAGCCGTGGGCCCAGCACTCGAGCGTCGCGTCTTCAACGAAGCCCTCGCTGAGCGAGATGTCGCCGTGCGTGCAGGTGTCACCGATCGCGTGCACCTGGCCCGACGAGTCGCGCACGACAGCGATCGGCTTGCCGTCGAGCACGACCTTCATCGCGGTCGACACGCTCAACTCGCTTTCGGCGCACACCCGCTGGGCGGCCATCAGATGCTCTCCACGGCTTCGAGCTCGCGCTCCACGGCTGCGACGAGGCGCTCCTCCAGCTCGGCCTGGCCGATCTTCTGCACGATCTCGAGAAGGAAGCCCAGCACGACGAGGCGGCGCGACTCCTCCTCCGAGATTCCGCGCGAGCGGAGGTAGAACAGCTGCTCGTCGTCGAAACGGCCGGTGGCACTCGCGTGCCCGGCTCCGGCGATGTCGCCCGTCTCAATCTCGAGGTTCGGGATCGAGTCGGCACGGGTGCCGTCGCTGAGCACGAGGTTGCGGTTCGCCTCGTACGAGTCGGTGCCGGTGGCGTCGCGCCCGATGAGCACGTCGCCGATCCAGACGGTGCGAGCGCCGTCACCGTTGAGCGCACCCTTGTAGAGCACGTCACTCACCGTGTGCGGGGCGATGTGGTGCACGAAGACCTGCTGCTCGAGGTGCTGGCCGGCGTCGCTGAAGTAGAGCCCGTACAGCTTGCCGGTCGCGCCGTCGCCAGCGAGGGCTGCCGAGGGGTTGACGCGCACGACCGAGCCACCGAGCGACACCACGAGGTGGGTGAGGGTCGCGCTCTTGTCGATGCGAGCGAACTGCGCCGACAGGTGCACGCTCTCGTCATCCCACTCTTGCAGGCTGACCACGGTGAGGTGAGCGCCGTCTTCTACGACGACCTCGACGTTCTCGCTCAGCCGCACGCTGCCGCGGTTGTCGATGACGACGAGGCCGCGAGCGTTCGGCTTGGCCACGATGACCGTGTGGGCGGCACGCGGCGTGCGGTCGGTGCCCGAGCGGCCGATCGTGACTTCGGTGTGCTCTTCCGCACTCAGGGTGACGACGAGGGCCTTCTCGGTGCGCGACCAGGCGTTCGCCGACGCGCGGTCCTCGGGCATACCTGCCGAGCCAATCCGCGCATCCTCGAGGCCCACCCACTCGGTGGTGACACCGGGTGCCTCGG
>Ga0213835_101372_pt1 | contig 15261 bp, 12 predicted proteins | sample SWPATP01_FD_160576 | JGI IMG/M metagenome (GOLD analysis project Ga0213835, IMG submission 160576) | Coastal seawater microbial communities from Marineland, Florida, United States - SWPA TP0 #1 | ecosystem: Environmental > Aquatic > Marine > Coastal | place: USA: Florida | collected 2016-08-05
TACGAGGCCGTCTTGTACTCTGTAGCGATGCCGATGTCCTTTCTGATGATCGTTCGAGAGGAGGAGAAGCAGCACCTGCTCCGCCTGTCGCAAACCGATCAGTTGACCGGGCTTGCGAACCGCCACGCCTTTTTTGAGCAGGCAGCTCGGATCATAAGGGAGCGGCAAGGCCACCCCGTCTCCCTGCTTGCCTTCGACCTCGACCACTTCAAGGCGATCAACGACCGTCACGGCCATCCAGTCGGAGATCAGATTCTCAAGCTGTTCGCAGAGACCGCCCGCGAAGAAGCGGGACCCGACGCGCTTCTTGTCCGGCTGGGTGGTGAGGAATTCGCCGCACTCCTGCCACGGTGCGACCATCAACAAGCTCTCAGCCGTGGCTCAGTGATCGCACGCCGGTTCGCCATCGCAGCCGCGCAAGCAGAGGGCCTGAAGACCCAAGCGACCGTCAGTATTGGTCTTGCGGCACCGGACTGCCATGAGCTCGCCGAAATGCTCGCGAGCGCCGATGGTGCTCTGTACCGAGCAAAAGCCCTTGGACGAAACCGGGTTGAGACAGCCTGCCCACACGAATTGCCCGCGACGCTCTTGAGCCGTTCGCTTGCATCATAAGTCAGGGGCAACTGTGGCAGGGAGTACAAGCGCGTGTTTGGCATCTCCCCGCGCCATGATGTCCAAAAACTCTTCAGTGTAAGCGGTTTGGTATCATCACGAGCACAACACGGCAGCGGTTGCAGCCTATCAAAAAGCAGAAGCCCAGCCCTGGCTTAAAGCAATCTGTCAAAGATAGGTGCGGAACGTCAACAATCTGACCGTGCGCTTACGAACGCCGCCCGCTCCACGAGGATTCCGACCTAAACCTCAAGGTCCAGTTCGATGAGGTCGTTGGTGCAAAGGCAACTTCTCATATCGCGAAAGATCAGGTCCATCCGGTTCACTTGCGAACAATTTGGTGGCAAGACCGCGAATAGCCGGCTTGCTCGCTATGCGGAGGGCGTTATGCAGCAGGTTGATGCCAAGCCGGCTGTGGGGATTCATCATACGGGGAGCAATCTTCGGCACGCCCTGCCCTTTTTCGACCATTGGCCGCATCGCCTCTTCATAGGCAGAGAAGGCTTGCCTAATAACGCCTTCCCGCTGCAGCTCGCTGGCAAGCACATAGCCACCTGTCACAGCGAGTGTGGCGCCTATCCCCGCAAGCGGTGTCGCGCACCAGGCTGCGTCGCCGGTAAGCACGATGCGACCCTTCGACCATCGATTCATGCGCACCTGGCGCAGCACGTCGAAGTAGAAATCTTCGGTATCCTCCATGCCGGCCACCACCCGTGGCGCCTGCCAGCCGGCGTCGTCAAATCGCTCGCGAAGATAGGCCTTCTGCTGCTCGACGTTCCATTCCTGCTCGCCGTTCGGTGGCTGCTGGAGCGACAGCATCGCCCGCGTCGTTCCATGGGTGTCGGGTCGCAGCGATATGCTTCTGCCATCCGTCGCATTGTACCAGCGCCACATCTGGTCGTCGTCGGCCTGTCGCGGTATGGTGAAATAGGCGATGGTGAGATCCATCCATCGCGGTTCGTTCTCCTGAGGGAAAACCAGCTCGCGTGTCGATGAGCCTACGCCCTCCGCGATGACGACCGCATCATATTGTTCGGTCTGCCCGCTCGAGAAGGCAACCGAGACCGCCTCTGCGCCCTCTTCGATGGGATCGATGCGATCGATGGAATCGCCGAAACGAAACGTCGCGTGGTCGCGGGCTGACTCGTACAGGAGGCGAGCAAGATCCCCACGTAGGATTTCCATCTCCGCCGTTGGGCCATCGCTACCGAAATCGGCAGTGAGAAATTTGGCAACCTCTCGGCCCTGCTCATCGATCCAGACAGTCCCCTCTTCCCCTGTTCCGCGATCGAGGGCTGCCTGTTCCAAATCCATCCGGCGCAGCACTTCACGGCCCACACCCCGGATGTCAATATTCTGCCCACCGTCTCGAAACTCTGGGGTGCTTTCGACGACTGTTACGTCGAAGCCGTAATGGCCTAGCCACCAAGCGGCTGTATTGCCTGCGACGCTTGCGCCGGTGATGAGGATGCGACGGGACATGCGATGATCTCCTTTCCGTAAAGAACATCACTCGTGATATATTTGTTCCGTCGTCAGCGCTCGAAATTATCGATCAGTCGCCTGAAAAGGCGAACCATTGACATTGCCTCCTCGGATGAAAAGCCTTCCAGCCCCCTAGCATTTGCAGCTAGTAGCGCGTCGCGTCCCCGCCGGGCTGCCTCTTGCCCTTGGCTCGTCAATTCGACCATTGCCGCCCTGCGATCGATTGACGAGGGCGACCGGCGGATCAGCGTCAGCGCTTCCAGCTTGTCGAGGAGCGCGACCATCGCCGGCTGCTTGACTGCGGAGGAACGCACAAGGTCGCGCTGGAGCATCGGTCCCTTCCAGGAAAGGAGCATGATCGGGCCAATCAGAGAAAGCGAAAGCCCGTATGGTCGCAAGGCCGTATCTACCAGCCTGTTGAACACACGGGCAGCGTGATTGGCCAGGTAGCCGGGAGCGACTGCCGCCTCCGGATGAATATGGTCGTCCTGTTCTTGCATAGGTCTTTCCTAGGCCAACTACGACCCGGTTGCCAGCACAAGATTTACTGCACGATCCATGGATCTCAAATTGATAAAGCAACTGCTCCAAAGGCTGAGCGTTACCGCAGCAACTTCGTTATGCTTGCTTTCCCTTGGCGGTACGCAGCTGCAGCCGATTTGGGGGTCTTGAACAGATACGAACCAACATTCTGTCAGCTCATTTCGCTATGCTTCTGTTTCATCGCGCTTTTGCGGCATTTTGTACTAGATCGACAAACGGCGCTGTGTCAGTTTCGGCAGCGACTGAGAGTGTACCCTCAACATTCACCGCACCGTTAGCGCCAGTGCCTCAATGCAACTTATGAGGTTGCCAATGTCGCCAGCCCGCGCATCGTTAACTGCCTTTAGGATACGCAGTCGTTGGGCCATGGTCGCCATCCCTCCCGTCGCCGCCTTGAATTTCTCCTCCAGTTGCGACCACGACAGTGGACTGCTTGCCTCTCCAAGAGGTGCGGTCACATCTGATACGACGCTCTGTCCTTCGCATACGATCGTCACTCGCGAAAGCGTTTCGGCAGGAAACCGCGCATCGAATTCCGGGTTGAGTACAAGCCGGACCCTGCTTGCCAGAAGCGACACACCGTCCTGTGACAGAGCCTCCCGGGTTAGAGGCAACAGAGCCTGCGGCCCTGCGATGGCGGCTAGCGCGAGGCAGTAGGGAATGCTGTACTGGACGTCCGTGAGATTGGACGGTCTTACCCTGTTCGAGATACGCAACGCGCCGCTGGTGGTCTCGACCTCGATCGCCTCGATCTCTTCCGGCTTTATCCCGTGACGGTTGATGAGGTCCAGGAAAGCGTCGAGCGGCGCGTGAACGTGGCGGCAGCATGCGTAGAGCTTGAAATAGGTGTTGCGGACATGCAGCGCGGTTCCGAGCGACAGGCCCTCGGCAAAATCGTAATGGCGACGGCTTTCAAGAATGTTGCGCGGGCCGGTATGTCCCGCTTCAGCCAGACCGAGCGCGACAAGTCCGGTCACCACCGACCAGGGTATGCCCTCCTTGACATCGCTGCCTTCGGGTGCCGGATCGCGCGGCGTCGGGGCGCTCGCAAACAACTGGTTCGGCGCGCTTTCGCCAGCAATCGCGAACGCATGCTCCAGAGTATCCGCGTCGGTTCGGCGCAAGGCGGCCGCAGTCGCGACAACGGCATAGGCCGCCCAGGTTCCGCTATTGCCATAGCTCGTGCGCGCGGCGGCGATGGTGACGCCGATTTCATAACCGATAACGATCGCGCTCAGCATGTCCTCAAGTGAGGACCCTGTTTCATGCGCAACGGCGAATGCTGCAGGGATGACCGCGGCACCGGGATGGCCGCGCGCCATCCGGTGACCGTCATCGAGATCGAGCGCCGACGCTGCCGCGCTGTTCGCCCAGGCCGCCCCGATGACGCTGCCCGTCTTGCCGGCAAACCAGAGTGGCACCGCTCCCGATCCCATCACCGTCAAAGCCATGGTACGGACGGCGATCGACCCCGGTTCGTCCAGCCCGGCTGCCGTCGCCGCAAGGAGATCGAGAATACACCGGAAGGCTGCCTGCCGCGCCGCTTCTGGCGCAGGCTTTTGCCGCGCGCCCGTGACATAGGCTGCCATTTGCGCGACGATACCCTCGCGGCATGGCACATCTCTGGTCTTGGACGGATCGTCGGTCATGCGGATCGCCCTCCCCTCCTAAGCCAATCTCACGACCTTACCGGATACCCATGGGTAACCAGTTCCACCAGCAGATTGCGATCGTCCAGTCCGAGTGCCGGCAGAAGATCGTTGTCGGCGTTGAAATCCCGTCCGTAACAGGCGCCCAATATCTCGACGCCGCTCCTGTGCAAGGGTGCCGCGACCCCTGCGATCCGGGCGAGCTGAATGGTCGGAACGAGACCGAAGGGCACGTCTTCGAGCACATACCGGGTGGCGATGGTCTTGGGCCCTGCGGGATCCTTTCCCTGCTGCGCGAGGTTTGCATAAACCTCGGCGACCGAGCCTCCAGAAATCCCATGGGTCAGCTTCGCATGCTCGAATATCGTGCGCACTGTCTTGCCGAAGGCCGCCGCGATTTCAAGCCGCTCCCGATCGAGGCCTTCGAGCAATCTTGCGACCGCCGCCGTAACATTGGTGTTCTGCCCCCAGGCTTCGCCGCGCTCTATGCGCGTGAGATTGCAAAGCGCGATCCCCATGTGGCTCTGTGGATTGAGATTGCTGAGCGCGATCGTCAGTATATCGTCCTTGATCAGGAAGCGGTCGCCGAAAAGTTCATTGGAGAGTGCCAGTACCTCGTTCGCGCGGGAGGCGGGCAGCGCCGCCATGTCGACCTTTGCGCGAATTGCACCAATCCGGATATGAGTGGGCGATAGCGCCTTGCTGGTCAGAAGCGTTGTGCTCCAGGCACCGATTGGAATTTCGATGCCGCGCTCGCTTAGCGCCTTCGACAGGTAAAGTGCCGCAAAGGAAAGGTGCCCGCTGAAGATGACGGTGTGACGGGATTGCAGATGGGGTATCAAGCTGTCGAGCACTATCCGATGGCCGTAGGCCGGCAAGGCGATAACGATCACGTCGTTGCTGGCGAGGTCTGCGGCGCTGGATGAGATCGAGGGGCAGAATTCCGCCTCCAGTGCACCGGTCACTTCGAGAGCAGTTCCTTCCCCGAAACTCGCGGTCGATTGTCCAGACGGAGACCAGAGGGTCGCGCCATGACCCCGGCTCAAGAGGAATGACGCATATCCCATGGCGATAGCGCCGGCGCCAGCGATGCCTACCTGCATTGTTTTCCGACCTTTTTTGCTAAGCGACATCCAAGCACCGTCGCTGTATTCCAAGATTGACCGCGCAATCCCGCGGCCGCCCGATTGCTGCGCCTATTCCACCTGGAAGAGGTGACCAGGGGACGCCTCACGGTAGATCCGCTCCGGGGGCAGGAAGCCGATCGGGCGAATTGGACTCTTGATCTCGTCGACCGCCATGTTTCGTTTCACGCCCCGACGCGCCGGATCCGGCACCGGCACTGCCGCCATCAGCTTTCTGGTATAGGCATGCTGCGGGTTGTCGAACACGGCAGCACGCGGACCGATCTCCACGATCTCCCCCAGATACATGACAGCGACGCGATGGCTCACCCGTTCGACAACCGCCATATCGTGGCTGATGAACAGGAACGCTAGATTGAGGCTTTGCTGCAGGTCGAGCAGCAGATTGCAGACCTGCGCCTTAATCGACACATCGAGTGCAGACACCGCCTCATCCGCCACGATGACCTTCGGATCGAGCATCAGGGCGCGGGCGATCGCAATGCGTTGGCGCTGGCCACCCGAAAACTCATGAGGGAACCGTTTCATCATATCGGCCGACAGCCCAACCTTGTTCAGGAGCGCCGCCGTTTTGTCCCGGGCCTGCGCCTTGCTGCCGAGGCTATGCTGGATGAACGGCTCCATCACGGCATTGCCGATATCCATACGCGGGTTCAGCGATGCGTATGGATCCTGGAAGATCATCTGGATCGATCGGCGCATGGTGCGCAACGATGCCTGGCTGAGCTTCATCATGTCATGGCCGTCGACGGTGACGCTGCCGCTGGTTGGCGTGATGAGTCGTGTCACCGAACGCCCGGTCGTAGATTTGCCGCAGCCGGACTCGCCAACGATCGACAGCGTTTCTCCTTCGTAGAGATCGAAAGAGACATTCTCGACCGCATGCACCGCGCCAGACCGACGGCTTAGAAAACCGGAGCGGATCTCGAAACGCGTGGTCAGACCCTTGACCTCGAGCACAGGCCGCTTGTCGCGGGCAACGGTGTCGCAGACATCGGCAAGCGGCATCTGTTCGCCGGTTTTCATATCGATGCTGGGAAAGCGCATAGGCAGTTGGCGTCCGCCCATCGAACCCAGCCTTGGGACCGCCGATAGAAGCGCGCGGGTATAGGGATGCCGGCCCCGATGGAAAATGTCGCTGGTCTCACCGGTTTCGACCGCATCGCCCCGATACATGACGATGGTGCGGTCCGCGACCTCGGCAACCACACCCATGTCATGGGTGATGAACAGCACCGACATGCCGTCTTCGTCCTGAAGCGTCTTGATCAGGTCGAGGATCTGACCCTGGATGGTCACATCGAGCGCTGTGGTCGGCTCGTCGGCGATCAGCAGCTTGGGCCTGGACGCCAGCGCCATTGCAATCATCACCCGCTGCCGCATACCGCCGGAAAACTGGTGCGGATATTCGTCGAAGCGTGACAGGGCGTTGGGAATGCGGACCTTGTCGAGAAGCCGAATGACCTCCGCCTTGGCATCGGCCTCGCTGATATCGGTATGAACCGTCAGCGCCTCGGCGATTTGCTTGCCGATCGGGAAGATCGGGTTGAGCGAGGTCATCGGCTCCTGGAAGATCATCGAGATCCCGTTGCCGCGCACGCGCCGCATCTGTTCCTCTTCCAGCGACAGGAGCTCGCGCCCATTGAGGCAAACACTGCCCTCGATCCGGCTCGAGTGCGGCTGCAACAGCCGCATGATCGACAGGGATGTGACACTCTTGCCGGAGCCGGACTCCCCGACGATAGCAACGGTTTCCCGCGGCGCGACATCAAAGGAGATGCCGCGGATCACCGACTTCCATCCGTCGTTGGTCCTGAATGATGTGGTCAGATCACAGACGGAGAGAACCGGGGCCGATATTAGCGCGTCGGGTACCGACTCAATTCCGGATGGATGCATCGGTTTTTCGCTTGTCAGTATCATCCTTGGCTCCTGGTCTTGGGGTCAATCGCATCGCGCAGCGCATCTCCAAGAATGTTGAGCGCGAGCACGGTGAGCAGGATGGCGAGTGACGGGAAGACGACTAGCCACCAGGCGCTCAAGATGTTGTCGAAACCTTCGCGGATCATTCCACCCCATGTGGCGGTGGGAGGAAGGACACCAAGGCCGATAAAGGCGAGAGACGCTTCGGTCCGTATGGCTGACGCCATCCACAATGACGCAACAACGACGATGTCCGACGTGATATTGGGCAGAATATGCACCCGCATGATCCGCAGGGGCGTGAATCCGAGGGACCTGCCAGCTTCGACGAAATCCCGCCGCTTCATGGCAATGGTCGGGGCCCGAGCAACGCGGGCGAAGGGGGCGGTCTCGGTAATCGCAATCGCGATGATCAGGTTTTCGAAACTGGCCCCCAGCATGGCGGCGACCATCAGCCCCAGGAGAAGTGTCGGAAACGACAACATTACGTCGACGATCCCCATCACGACCTGATCGAAAATGCCGCCGATATATCCTGCGAGAATGCCGAGTGCGGAGCCGACGACCATGGCGATCAGCACGGCGAGAAATCCGATTGAAAGTGAGATCCGAGCGCCGTAGAGGAGCCGCGACAGTACGTCCCGGCCATAGCTGTCGGTTCCCAGCCAGAACTCCGCGGAAGGCGGGGCCAGCCGGTGCAGAATGTTCTGCTTGATCGGATCATAGGGGGCAAGGACAGGCGCGAAGATCGCGGTCAGGACGATCACGCTCAGAAGGCCAATACCGATCCAGGAAAATTTGTTACGGCGTAGCGCCAAAAGCACCGGGTTCGATTGTCTTTCCGGGAAGCTCTGGGAAACAGCAAAATCGGTCATCGGGCGTAGCTCACTCTTGGGTCGACGAGGGCGTAGATCAGATCGGTTGCCGTGTTCACCAGGATTACGAACGTGGCAAACACCACCATCAGGCCTTGCAGCAGGGTATAGTCGCGCGACTGAAGCGCGCCCAGGATGAGCTTGCCCAGTCCCGGCCGGGTGAAGACGATTTCCGTGAGAACGGAGTTGCCGATCAACGTTCCGAAATACAGCCCGACGACGGTCACGATCGGGATCAGCGCATTGCCGAGAGCGTGGCGTACGACCAGCTTCATCGGCTGCACACCCTTTGCGCGTGCTGTGCGTATATAGTCCTCACCCATCACCTCGAGCATCGACGAGCGGGTCACGCGGGCAATGTAGGCCGTCATGATCAGCCCGAGATTGAGCGCCGGGAGGGCCAGATTGCGCAGGTGGCTGATGGGATCAGACGAGGCGCGGCTCATCACAGGCAGCCACTGCAGCCAGACGGCAAAGGCAAGAAGCATGAGGATTCCAGACACGAAGCCCGGAAAGGAGAGGCCGACGAGAGACAGAACCCGGCTCAGATAGTCCGGCCATTGATTGCGCCGGACGGCCGCGAGAACCCCGAGCGGTATTCCCAGGCAGGTGCCGATCAGCATCGCCGCCACGGCAAGTTCGAGGGTATAGGGAAGGACCAGGGCCACCTCCTCCAGTACCGTTCGACCACTCGTCATCGACCTGCCGAAATCGCCGCTGAGCATCTTGGTGACGAACTGGACGTACTGGACGGCAATCGGCTGATCGAGGCCAAGTTCGGCGCGCAGGGTCTGCAGCGTTTCTGCACTTGCCCTGTCACCCAGCATGGCAACGGCCGGATCGCCGGGCACGAGACGAACCAGGACGAACACCATGGTCAGCATGGCAATCAAGGTCGGGATTGCCAGAAGCAATCGTCGGATAACATAGCCTATCATGCGGCAGCCCTTTCTATGGCGATGCGGGTCACATCAAACGCGCTGAGATCATGGTCGGTGCTGCCCTGGCAGACAAGGTCGGCGACGGCTCGTCCGACCGAGGGGACAAGCTGGAATCCGTGGCCAGAAAAGCCGAACGCGTGGATCAGGCCTTCGACCCGGTGAGAGAAGCCGATCACCGGAAGATGGTCAGGGGTCATCGCCTCCATGCCGGCCCAGGTGCGGACGATGCGGATCCCCTCAACCGCCGGGATGAGCCGGACCGCCGCCCCGACTGATGCGGCGAGCGCAACCATGTCGACGGACGCGGACTGCCTGTCGGGAGCGAGTTTGCCCTGCGAGCCACCGCCGATGACGAGCGTACCCTGCACCGTTTGCTTGAAGGACAGTTTCTGGCCAAGCGAAGAGACGACCGGCTTGACCCGAGCCGAGGTCCGCTCGGTCACCACCATCATCGAAGTGCGGATCGCCTGATGCACCGGGTCGCCGGCAAGAGCTGCCACCTGATCAGCCCAGGCGCCGGCGGCGTTGACGATGAGTCCTGCCTCGATGACGCCCCTGGATGTCTGTGCGAGCCAGTGGCTGGAATGCCGCACCAGACCGGTGACGAGGCATCTCTCCAGAATCTGGACGCCGGCCGCAATCGCGGCATCGCGGAACGCCCCGATCGTCCGATGCGGATCGGCGGAGCCATCGTCAACCGTCCAGGCAGCGCCCAGGCAATGGGGCGCAAGGTCGGGCACCAGCGAATGCAACTCATTGGAACCGATCAGCCGTTCGTGGGTGAAACCCTGCGCCTCGAGACGAGACACTCTGTCCTTGATTTTCGCCAACGCCGCCTCATCCTCGGCGACCTGCAACTGTCCGCAGGCGTTAAAGCCGCAATCATCACCCACCAAATCCTTCATCGCATGCCAGGTGGCGGCGGCTTCGAGGCTGAGCGGCAGTTCGGCTGGATGGCGACCGAGCGTGCGAACGCCGGCGGCTGTCGCTCCGGAGGCGTGCCTTCCCAGAAAATGCCGTTCGACAAGAATGACGGAGACGCCGTGCCGTGCCGACTGCAGCGCCGCGGAGAGGCCATGGAGCCCGCCACCAATAACCAGAAGGTCCGCCTTCATTCGGCATTCTCCAGCTCGCCAAGCGAGGCAATCTCTCCAAGCGTGACCGGCTTGAGCGGAGGCCGGATGTTGAAAAAGCTGACGTCGCCGACCGGCAGATTGTGAACCTCGGCGAGAATGGCCTGCACCGTGTAGCCGCATTGCCGTCCTTGGCATGGACCCATCCCACACCGCGTGGCCGCCTTGATGGCGTTCGGATCCGAGGCACTCGTCCTGGCAACCTTGCGGATCGTTCCGGCGGTCACCTCCTCGCATCGACAGACAACGACGTCGTCGGCAATCGACGTGTTTGGAGGCGTGTAAAACGCGTCCAGAAAAGGACGCAGGGCTAGCGCACGCGAACGGCGACCATCGAGTTGGCTCTCGCGTCGCAACGCCTCGATATCGATCTGAATGCCGAGATGGCCAGCCAGACCGAGTGCAGCAATCTCGCCCGACACGGTGGCCGCCGTCCATCCGCCAATGCCGCTGGCGTCGCCGGCGACGAACAATCCCCGCCGGCTGGTCTCGCCCCATCGGTTCGATCTGGCGGCAAAGTAATTCTGAGTGGAATTCCAGTCGTGATCGCATCCCAGCGCCAGGGTTTCATGAATGCGCGGCACGACGCCTTCATGGACCAGAAGAACGTCTGCCTTTGCTTTGCGACGCACGCCGCCTGCTGTCCACTCCAGCTGTTGGAGGCGGCCGTCGCCCTCTGCCCGCAAGTCGCTGATGCCCCGGATCAAGTTGCCACTGCGGCGAAGCTCACGTTGCCATTTGAAACCTTTAGCAAGGCTCGGAAGGTCTCGCCAGGCGGCGGGCAGCTTTGCGAGGGCTCCAAGGTTCAGGCCTTTCGAAGTGTCGAGAAAACCGGAAATCTGGCCTTTCAGGCCTAGCACCTGAGTTGCATAGAGAAGCGGCAGAGGGCCAGCGCCCGCAATCCACACATTGCCTTGCGGCAGCATTCCACCGGATTTTAGAAGGATCTGCGCCGCGCCGACGGTCATCACGCCGGGAAGTGTCCAGCCCGCAAAGGGAACGGGCCTTTCCTGCGCGCCATTGCTAAGCAAGACCGCTCGTGCCCTCACCCGACGCGCCTTACCTTCGCTGGTGAGAAACAGCGTCCACTCGTCCTCGATCTGCCAGACCTGTGTCGATGGAGAATATTCCGCTCCAGATGCGCGGAAAGCAGCGGTCAGCGCTCTTCCCTTTTCATAATCAGCACCAAGGGCGGCCGCGATCGCGCCGGACGCGTTCCGTTCGATACCGCGCCAGATTTGGCCGCCTGGCGCGGGCTGCTCATCGACCACAAGTACGGACGCCCCGAATTTCCGCAAATGAACCGCGGCTGACATGCCGGCCGGTCCCGCACCGATCACCACAACATCATGGATCATCGTCCGATCTCCCTCGGTCCCTGCTGGCTTTCGATCCGCATGCCCGGTTTGACCGGCACCATGCATCCTTGCGTCGAGGCTACCCCATCGACGATGGCGAGACAGTCGAAACAGACGCCCATCTGGCAATAGGGGAGACGAGGCTCGCCGCTGACGGCCGATGTGCGCCCTGCGCCGGGCACTCGCAACAGGACGCCGGCAACTGTTTCGCCATCCCAGGCAGGCGTTTCCGCGCCATTGACGAGAACGGTCATGTCGGCTTGGGCCGCTGGCCCCTCAAGCACACTTCTGAACATTGAATCTTCCATTTGAGAACGGTGCGAACTGGTCCGGCAGATGTCCATTTGCCATCGCCGGCGCGATCATTGCCGCATGGGCTGCGGCAAGGGTGACGCCGGAGTGGCAGGCAACTGCGAACAAGCCAGGATAGTCGAGCGACTCCGCATAGATCGGAGTTTTATCGAGCGGCAGGACCCGCATTCCCGCCCATTGACGCACCAAACGCGCCGATCCAAGGGCCGGTACGATCCGCATCGCCCTTCGCGCCAGCTGGGTCGCGGAAGAAACCGTGACCCCGGTATCCGCTTCGTTTTCGTTGGTCGCACCGATCATGATCGTCCCGTCCGCGCTTTGCCGGAGACCGCTGCCGGGATAAGGCAGTATCGGCGCGAGACGCTCGGTCACCAGAATTTGCCCCCGTTCCGAGCGCAAGGGGACCGAAAGGCCAAGCGGCTCGGTCAGTGTCGGTGTTGCAAGGCCCGCAGCAACGATGACGCGCGGCGCCTGCAGAGGGCCCTTGGCGGCAATGACGTTGAAGCCACCTTCAACCGGCACGATCTTTTCGACAGGATTGCGAAACATAATCTTGCCGCCCATCGACGGGATGGCGTGGTGCAACGACGCCAGAAGCTGAAGCGGGTTCACATGGCCGTCGAGCTTGCAGTAGCTCGCACCGACAACGTCGGGCCCAAGCGTCAGAGCCGGCAGCATGCGTTCAAGCTCGGCGCGCTCGACCATGACCGTATCGGCTTCTGCACCCTGATTGTGCGTGCGCTCGTTGATCGCCGCGCGGTTTTCGTATTCCGTCTCGCTGAGACAGAAGGCAAGGCCGCCTGGCCGCGAATAATCCAAGGCCAGCGGCGACCTGTTCGCCAGCTCATTGCGAAAGTCTGGCCAGAGTTCCGAACTCTGTCGTGTCAGCAAACTGTAGGCTGGCGCATCGGATCCCTTGCCCTGCACCCATACAAGCCCGAAATTGGCGCGGGCGGCACGCAGGTCCCGATCGCCGCCATCCAGAACGACGACAGTCCGGCCGGCTTTTGCGATACCGTAGGCTAACGCTGCCCCGACGACGCCCGCCCCGATTATGATGACATCAGCATCCACGCGAAGATCTCCTTCTCTGCTTGCCACAATCAGGAACGAACAGTAGTAAGTCAAAGTCGATTATTTTAGCGACGTATTCGTGGAGGTTATACCGTTGCGAAACCCGAGTTTAAGACAGCTTGAAGCGTTGATGGCCGTTGTCGAAGCCGGAACGGTTAGCCGAGCCGCAGAAATTCTGCGGATCTCGCAGCCGGCGGCCAGCAAGCTCATCCAGGATCTCGAGGCCGATACGAGCTTGCAACTGTTTGAACGCGATAGCGGTCGGCTGGTACCGACCGGCCGCGGCATGAGGCTTTACGAAGAGGTCGAGCGGATATTTGGCGGTGTCCACCAGTTGGCGCGTGCGGTCGATGCCATTCGCCGTGAGGAGCATGGCCATCTCGTCGTCGGCACTATGCCTGCCTTGTCGGGACCCTACATCACCCGGGTATTGTCCATATTTCGCGCCCGTCACCCGGATGTGTTTGTGTCCGTCGAAGCGAGAAGTTCGCAGTTTCTCACCGAAGCCGTATTGTTGCGCAGGCTCGACGTCGTGATGGTGATTTCCGGCCTTGAGCACCCGTCCGTGATTGGAGAAACGCTCACCAGCCCGCCAGCGGTCGCTATTTTGCCGCGCGGTCATCGTCTTTCCGGGAAGGTTGAAATCACGCCCGCCGATTTCGACGGTGAGCCATTCATCTCCTTCTCACCATCCAGCCTGATGCGCAGGAAGGTGGATACCGCCTTCGAAGCGCTCGGTTTCAGACCGAAGATCGTCATTGAGGCAACGACCGCGCCGAATGTCGCCGAGTTTGTCGCAGCGGGCTTCGGCGTGTCGATAGGCGACCCCTTTAGCATGGAGGTTGTGGCGGATCGGGTTACCGTTCTGCCGTTCAGACCGGAGATAAGGTTCGACTACGAGATCATCCGGCCCGTCCGCGCTCGCAACAGCAACCTCGTTGCGGACTTTGTCGCAGCGGCGCACGCGGCTGCTCAGACGACGTCGATCGCACCGGCAAGCGTTAAAAGCGCCGATCCAGCCCCAACAGTGCGATGACTGGCGGGACCGGACCGGGACTGCTCGGCGCACGCGTTTTCAGCGCTTGAGGACTGTCTGCTCGGTGATCGGAGGCGCGAGGTTGAGCGACCCCTTCAGCTCGTAACCGTAGTCGAGCGCGGAACTGCGCACCCAGACCTGCATCAGGCTGAAGAGTGGCACGGCACAGACCTGTTCATGGATCTTCTGTTGTGCCGATGACCAGAGCTTGAGCCGTTCGGCGTCGGTGGTGGCGCTGCGGGCAGCGGTGATGTCCGCATCAGCGGCGTCGCAGTGGGCGAAATTGGTCACCGCGGTCGGTTTGCCGACAGAGGCATCCGAATGGTAAAACTGGCTGAGGTAACTATCGGCAACTGGGTAACGGGCAGCGCCGTAGAACACCAGGTCGCCGAGGTCTTTTCGGATCTGCTCCTGGTAGGTCGGGTGATCAACGACCTTCATCTGCAAATCGATCCCGGCCTCCGATAGCTGTGACTGGATGACTTCCATGATCGGCAACTGTGACGAATTGGAAGAAACGACCGCCGTGAGTTTCAAGCCATTCGGATGTCCCGCTTCCGCCAGCAGCTTCTTGGACTCGGCCGGGTCATAGGTGTACGTCCAGCTGCAGTCTTCACCGAGATAGCCCGACGGTACGACAGAGCAGCCTTTTGGCCCGACGCCTTCACCGACAAATTGCACGATCTGATCCACATTGATCGCCTGAGCGACAGCCTGTCGAACCTTGACGTTATCGAGGGGAGGATGCGTCAGGTTGATGAACACCGTTCGATATTCGCCCGGCGCGAAGATATCGACAATCGCCTCATCCCAGGCTTTCGCCTGATCCACCCAGCGCTGTTCGCGCTTGCCATAGATCAGGTCCAGTTCGCCTGAACGAAAGGCAAGTTCACGACTGGAATCGGTAGGGATGAGGTCGAAACGGATTCCATCGAGCTTCGGCGCGCCGCGGAAATAGTCTGGAAATGCCTTGAGGTTGACCGCCTGCTGCGTGACAGCGCTCTCGAACATGAATGGCCCGGTACCGATCGGCCGGCTTTTGAATTCGGCTCCAAGTGCCTCGAAAGCCTTTTTGCTGATGATGTTGCCGCCGTGGTAGTTTGCAATCAGCCCGAGAAATCCGGGTACCGGTTCGCTCAGGGTGATGCGGACGGTCGTAGGGTCGATCGCCTCGA
>Ga0213835_101373_pt1 | contig 15260 bp, 10 predicted proteins | sample SWPATP01_FD_160576 | JGI IMG/M metagenome (GOLD analysis project Ga0213835, IMG submission 160576) | Coastal seawater microbial communities from Marineland, Florida, United States - SWPA TP0 #1 | ecosystem: Environmental > Aquatic > Marine > Coastal | place: USA: Florida | collected 2016-08-05
GGGTGGGATTCGAACCCACGGTACGATTTAACGTACGCCTGATTTCGAGTCAGGTACATTCGACCACTCTGCCACCTCTCCAGAATCGGTGTTGCGGTCGCTGCAAGGCTGGCATTATAGCGACCGATCCGAGGCTGCGCAAGGGAATGATGCCGGAGGAATACACATTCCTGAATACATCGAACAAATAAAAAATCCATGGTCACCCTCTTTTTGCAACCCTGATTTTTTGTATGATGTAGTGGCTTGCTCAAATCTATCCGGCGTCTGGTGGGAGACTTGCTCCGCGCCACGATTAGAGTCGCGCCTGATGGTCCTAAAAATGCGGCTCGGCTTGCAAGAGCCGATTTTTATACCAAGGTGTCCGTCAGGTCGGTGTGCCGTTCACGTGATCCGATTTCAGCAGTCGCAAAACCAGGTAGGTGTTAGAAGCGAGTTCAAGAGGCTGTCATCATGACGGCCTCTTGTCGTTTAAATTCCGTGTGATGCGCGGCAATCGCCCAAGCCATGCGTGCCAGCTTGTTGGCCAGGGCGCAGGCAACGACGTTCGAGTCGCGACGCATCAGCATCGAGCGCACCCATAGCGCCATTTGGTCGGTCTGGCGCTCCAAGCGCTGCGTGTATGCTCGGGCGCATTGCACGAGCAGGCGCCGAATGTTCTTCTCGCCCCGGTTGCTGATGCCGAGCAGGTTATTTTTTCCACCTGTGCGTACTGGATCACCCCGGCTTTTGTGGAGGCCGGTTAGGGTGAGTCAGGCCGCGACGGCTTGACTGCTCAGTTGCTTGTAATAGTTTGCCTCAGCTTCTGCTGGCGGTATATACCCGAGCGGTTCCAGCAGGCGGTGGTGGTTAAACCAGGACACCCATTCGAGTGTGGCCAATTCGACGGGCTCACGTGTCTTCCAGGGAGCGCGGCCGTGGATCGGCTCAGCCTTGTAGAGCGCGTTGATCGTCTCTGCCAGGCCATTGTCGTAACTGTCGCCCTTTCTGCCCATAGACGGCTCAATGCCGGCTTCCGCCAAGCGCTCGCTGTACTTTCTCGATACGTATTGCGATTCCCTGCCGCTATGATGGACCAGCTCGTTACGTTCGGGCTGACGCGCGTATAGCGCCTGTTCCAGCGCATCGAGTACGAAGTCGGTCCGCATCGAGCTGCTGACGCGTTAGCCGACGATGCGGCGGGCAAAGACGTCTATGACGAGGGCCACGTACACGAAACCTTGCCACGTCGAGACGTAGGTGAAATCGCTGACCCATCGCTTGTTTGGCCGCTGCGCCTTGAACTGGCGGTTGACCCGGTCGAGTAGACATGGTGCCTTGACATCGGCTACCGTCGTGCGCACGCCCTTGCAGCGGATGACACCACGCAGGCTGGCCTTGCGCGTCACGCGTTTCACCGTGCAGCGGGCCCATTTCCCTCACATCGCATTTGGCGCCATACCTTGTCGGCGCCATAAACCTGCATGTTCACCTGCCAGACCCGCTAGATGTCGACGCTCAGCACGTCGTCGCGCTGGAAACGGGCACAGCGCAGTGCCGGGTTGCGTTGCTGCGCCGCGTGGCGCCAATAGCCCGACGGCGCGACCTGCATCACCCTTGCAGATCGGCTCGACACCGTAGGCATGGCGGCACCAGTCGATGAATGCCCTCACAGCTTGAAGTGGCGGCCGAGCTCCACCTGGGCGAACAAAGCACTCGCCAAGCGCAGAATCTCGTTCGCCTTGCGCAGTTCGCGCACTTCTCCCTCGCGCGCCTTGACGCGCTCCTCCTCGGCAGTATTCGGCCTTGGACGCTGGCCCGTATCACGCTCCTGCTGACGTACCCAGCGGCGCAGCGTTTCGGGCGTGCAGCTGATCGTGGCGGAAATCGAAGTGATCGCTGCCCACTGCGATTCCTACTGGCTGCCGGCTCCGCTGACCATGCGTACAGCGGGTTCGATGACTTCGGGGGCATACTTGGGTTGCTTTTTCATAGGTCCATTCTCTCAAACAATGGAGCCTCTACAAAACCCGGGGCGATTCAGTCTGCCAGGCGCCGGCAATCGTCGAGATGAACGGATAGGCATCGTGCGTTTCGTCGACGAGTCTTCCCAGTTCACCGCTGGCCGAAAGCTCGAGGAAGCGTCCGCATTGTGCGGCAGCTTCGATCGCATCCTCTACCCGCAACAGTCCCGGTTCTTCGTCTCCGCTGTATATCCTCACGAACAGACCTAGCTGATCGCGCTCCTCGGCGAGTGCGTATCGACTCAATCGTACAACCTTGTTGTCGAACGTCGCAAAGTAGGGACAGCGCTTCGGTTCGTGGGTGATTCCGCGCTTGGCCATCCAGCCGGCGAAGATCATGGTGAACTCCAGTTCGGAGAATGGCGTCGTCCCGTCGGCAAGTGTGGCCTGATGGTCGATCCGTTCACGCACTTCCCAAGGGAGGGCCGACAGAAAATCATTCAACAGCATGCTTGCTCCAGATTTATCAACTTGCTGCGCGCAGGCGTGAACCGCCCACTTCCGGGATATCGGCATGCGGTGCCGACCACTCGTGTTCGAGCATGTGTTCCCAACACTCACGCTTCTTCGCCCACTCCGAGATCATGCGTCCCTTGGCGCTGCTGTGGAGCAGACCATTCACTTCATCGGACCAGGCAACGATCTGGTTACCGAGCTGCGGCGAGATGGACTGCTTCTGCCAGACGTCTTTCAGGTTGATCCTGGCACCAAGGAGATGGGAAGCAAGCGCCACCGTGTAGGCCGTCACGTTGGCCTTGAATGCCGGGAAGCGCGGGTTGATCAGCCGCGTTGCCGCCTTGAAAATGATCACTTGGGCGATCATGCGCTTGTACTCGGCCACATCCGGCAGCACCTGCGTCTCGCCATCGGCCTGGGTCATCCTCTTCATGAATGCCGGGAACGCCTTCTGTCCGCCGAGGCTAACCAGATCGGGCAACTCCATCCAGGCGCAGAGATACTTGGCAAAGTCGGTCTTGGTCAGTTTGCGGCTCGGCGGCATGGAATCCTGCAAGCGACGTCGATCCGCTTCCGACTTCGCTTCGCGGTCGAGCATGACCTTGTAGCTACCGGCGGCGCGTTCGTAGTACCAGCGGCCGACACCGTCTGGGCAATACGTCGTCATCGCCAGCTTTTCCATCTGCACCTGGAAGGGCTTGTTCGCGTAATGGTCGGAACCCTTCACCGCACTCTGGGAGTTGGCATAGCGCGAAATGTCGGCGATCAACGCGTCTTCCGCCAGTTCGTCCGATTTGCGCAGCACGATGATCTTCGCCGGCACGCGCACCTTGCTCAGGTCCACGCCGGAGTATTTCTTGCGAGTGAAGAAGATAGATGCCATCGTCTGGCCTCCGTTCACGACCTGCATCCCCTTCAACCACGAGATTCCCGGGCTGCCGTCCAGTGCGCGGTCCAGGTGTGCCTCGTCGGCGACAATGACGACCCCATTGTTGTAGGCCATGAAGCGCTCCGGATGCTCGCGCAGGGTGTCGCGGATGCCCTTGTTCACGGTATTGGTCTGGCTCAGGAAGGAGCGAACGTTCGCTTCGAGGATCCGAGGGCCGTATTTCTCGTACAGGAAGCGTAGTGCTTCGCCGGGGAACACGGTCATCGCGTACGCGTATTCGGCGCCTTCATCCGCGACCCACACGCAGGGCAGCGGTGCCCCGCAGACGTCGTTGAGATTCACGACAAGCTCGTCACGCGGCTTCCCGCTCTGCCAGTGATTGAATAAACGCTCGATGTCCATGACTTCGAGCTTGATCGTCTTGCCCTGGATCTGCCGCGACTGGAAGTTGCGGGTCTTCGCTTTCCGGTCAGTCAGCACGTAGATGCGGATCTGATCGAGGCCTGGATAAGCCTTCTCGATGGTCTGCACCAGCGCGTAGGCATCGTGCGTCTCGTCCATTTTACCCAGCAGAGTACCCGAGACGCACTGATTCAGGAACCGGGAGCACTGCTCCGCGGCGCGGGTTGTCTCGGAATCCGGGACGTTCACCACCTGATCGACGCCTTCATAGAGACTGACATACAGGTCGAGCTGGTCGAGATCGTCCGACAACGCATACCCGCTCAGGCGCAGTATGCCCTCGCCCACTCTGGCCGAGTAATGGCAGATCTGGGGCTCGAAGGTCATTCCGATGTCGGCCATGTGCCGTGTGACCACTTCGGTGAACACCAGCTCGGGAAATGGCGTCGTTTCGCCCGGCTCGGCGGCACGCGACACGATTTCTTCCTTCACTTCCTGCTGCGTTTTGCGCAGGAATTCGATCATTTCCATTCAGACTGCTCCAGTTAGCTCGAGGACATCATCGAGAGGGAATACGGTGGCGCCAGTCACGTCGAGATCGATTTCGTAACGCACGCGCCGGATGGCGGCTGGCACAGTGGCTGCGACGAGACGTGGAAACGTTTCGTCGACACGCAGGAATCGGGAATCGGACACGATGAGGCGCCGGGTGTAATGTTTGGCATGCTCGTCGGTGAAGCCCGCTAGCAGCAAGGCATTCTCGAAGCGGGCCGCAGCTGCGGGGTCGCTATCCAGACGAATCCGCAGGGCTGCGATCCTGTCGCACAGCGTCGCACCCGACAGTGCCAGCGCAAAGCGGCAACCGAAAAGGAACAGGGGTTGGCGAGTTGAGTCATCGAGCTGTTCGAGCGACATGATGGTTGCCGGGAACCCGTCATGGGAGAGCGTACTCTTCACCTCGATGGCGCCGGTGCCGAGTTCGAAGTCCTGGAGGCCGTCGAGCGGGCCGCGCCAGCTCTCGATGGCCGCGTACACATCGACGCCTGCATCGAGGAGGCGTTCGAGACAGGCGAGCTCGCCCGTCAGCCCGAGTTCCGCTTCAGCATCTAGCGCGCCTTTCGTCCTGCTCATGAACTGCTGCCAGGCCCGTACACGCCCCAGAAAGAGCTGCATTTGACGCTGATCCGTCGCTGCTGCACTTGCTGCCACCGTGGCCACGACGTCCGCCGCCATCCTCGAGAAGAGCTCGATACCTCCCTCTTCCTGCCGGATCAAGGCGAGCCAGTCGCCGGGCAGATCTGAAGTGACTCGCTCGACGCGAAACCCGGCAGCGGCCGGCAGCATCCCGGCCGGCGGCGTGTTCGCCGACACGAAACCGACGAGAAGCGCCTCCCGGTTTTCGGGGAACTTTCGTCCCGCTTGAAGACGGCCACCTTCGAGGCCAGAAATGGCGATGCTTCGCCAGCCATCTCCGGCGTGCGCGCTGCCCACAAGCGCGCGCCAGGCGCCGGCGAGCTCCTCGTTAATCTGCAGCGCCATATTCCTGCTCCCAGAGGACGTTGTTGACCTTGTATTCAACCCTGGTTCCCGATTTGCTGCCCGGGAAGCTGATGCCGAAGGCGACGATCGGCGTGGTGCCCGCGGCCGGCCCACCGTCCTGGATGTCCTCCTGGTTCAGCAGATAGATGAGAAGCACGCCCCGCTCGGGGTGCGCCGCAACGCCTTCGGCGCCATAGCCGCGGACCTTCCGCATCGACGAGCCGCTCGGCACCTCGGGCTCCTTCTGGCTCGTCAACCGCGCCGGATCTTCCTTCCAGAGCTTGCGGGTTTCTTCGAGCGCCGCCGTCCATGCCTCCACGCCCAGATCGATGCCTTCGTCCCTGGGCGACAGCAGCCGGCCAATCGAATAACGGTCGGACGTCGGAGACTTCGCAGCACGTTTCATGCGCTTCACGGAAACACCGGCGACTTCGACTTCATCGCCATCCCCAGCGCCGCCGATCACGGCGACGGTCCACTCGGTCAGCTCACCGTCACGGACCATCGAAACGATGAAGTCGCGCAGCAGCAGACTGTTTGCCTTCATCGCCTGCGGGTGCGTACTGTAGGCGCCTAGGAAGTCCGTGACGTGCTCGTGCGATACGTCCTCCCAGACGACGCCGTTCCAGTTGTCCTCGCCTCCGGCGCGCTGCTGCACGTGATTTGGGTTTCCCTTGCCCATCACCGAAACCAGATCCATCAATGCCTGGAAGTTGCTCCTGATTTGCTTCTGTTGACGATGCAGGGCTACCGTTTCGATCACGTGCCCGCTGAACGACAGGTACAGGCTCTTCGCGGCACGCATCTTCAGCCGCGAGGTGACCATCAGCACCGGGTGCGACACCACCTTCAGGCCGTAGTCGCGCGGGGTGCCGCCGCTTTCGACCATCATGTCGAATTCCTCGCGCAGCTCTTCGGAAGCGTCCGCGATGTGCTCGAACCACTCGATCAGATCCGGCGTGGTGTACAGCCGGCAGAGGTCGAGGTAGCTGGGGCGGTAGCCGAACCAGCGGCCCATCTGCATCAGCGTGTCGTACATCCGCGAAGCGCGCAGGAAGTAGCTTGTGCACAGTCCCTCCAGCGTCAGTCCTCGCGCCAGTTTGTCGCCGCCAATGGCGATGACCTTCAGGCCCTCCGCTGCGTCGGCGTAATCGAGCACATCGCCGGCGGTGCCGTTGATCACCCTTACATGGATTTCGCTGACGACGCTCGGGAGGACGTCGGCGATCTGCGCCCAGGTCTCGACCGGATATGGCCCTGCGTCCGGCAGGGTGTTGGCCATTTCCGCCGTGGTCGGAGCGAAATCCCGCTCCCATAGCGCCTCTAGCCTGGCCAGCACCGGCTCGTGGGCGATCCTGCGCGAGAGACGCTGTTCGATGCCGCGCACCACGGCTTCGACGCGCCGATGCACTTCCAGCTGGACGGAGTTGAAGCGGGTGACGTGCACCAGCATCGAACTGTGCTCCGTCTTCTGGCCGCGCACATGACGCGCGGCGCACGCGAGGATGAAGGCGTCGATCGCTTCGCCCAGCGAGCCCGGCAGACCCGTCTCGTCCGGCTGCGGCGGCATCCAGCCGCTCTTGTGGCTGGTCGGCATCCAGCCCGATTTGCCGTCCGTGCTGCAGTGATCGTCGACCTCGCGCACCAGTGGCAGACTTCCTTCCCGGGTGTCCCCGGTGTTGAGACCGAAGACCCTTGCTGGACCGACGTAATTCGACGGTGCGCCGAGGTTGTGGATGAACGCAGCCGGGAACAGGTCCGGCCCGGCATCGGCCGTTTCACCTCGCTCGTGGATGAAGATGTTCGCGAACGGCGTCGCTGTGTAGCCGACGTAAGCCTTTCGGTGGAAGGCGTGAAGGATACGCCGTATGAGCCCGTTGATGGCCGTCGGCTGGTGCTCGTCGTCCGCCTTGCCGTCCGCGTCGAAGTATTGCTCGCCGGTGTCCACTGATGCGTGGTCGGCTTCATCATCAATGATTAGCAGCGGCAGATGCGTCACGATCTTGCGGTTGGTCTCGGGATCGTTGGCGTCCGCGACATGATACTGAATCCAGCGCAGCAACCGGCTGAGCACGGTCTTGTTCTTCTTTACCACGAACAGCCATGGTAGCGCCTCGGGCGACACCCCAAGATTCCTCACGTTGCTGGCGATGAAGTCGCCCTTTTCGGTCCGGTTGGTCGCATAGTTCGGCCGGATCGACGGATCCTGGTCGATCTTCCCGACACCGATCTGGCGCATGCCTTCTGCGGACGGATTGGTTTCGAAACCGAGAAAACCCTCATCCAGACGCATCTGAGTCTGGGTGCGAAGATTGTTGTGCAGGCCCGCCAGCACGATGACGATCTTGTAGCCGGCATCGGCCGCCTTGCAAATCAAGCCGGTATAGCTGCCGGTCTTGCCCGACTGGACGTGCCCGACCACCAGTCCGCGGCGATCCCACGGCCCTTTTCGCAAAGGATCTTCCAGCTGTCCGAGTATCCGATCCGTAGACTTGTCAAGTCCATCCGCTGCCTCCCAAGGAAGGCGCGCCTCCTGCATTTCGCGATAGCGCTGCCAGTAGCGCCAGTCCTTCTTTCGTTCCGGGGTAAGCCAGGGAACGTGGCCCTCATTGTTCTCGAGCCAGCTGTCCTGGCTGAGCCACACGCTGAAGCGCCGGATGAGTTCGTCCGACACTGCGTCCCTGTCCAGATCCACGGCCCAAGCCGGCTTCATCATGAGTGCAAGCCCGATCTTTTCGGCGATGAGTGCCGCCGTGATCGCGCGCTTGTAGGGCTCGTCGTACAGCAGTTCCTGCACAATCTTGATGACGCTCGCCTTGTTGGCTTCACCCTGTAGTGTCATTGTTTCTTTTCCAGTTCTTTTGGATGGTCCGGCAGCGAGGCCACCAGTTCGGGATGGTTCTGAAATGGCTCGGTCAGCAGGAGCCGCTTGCGCGCATGTTCTGGCGACATGCCCTTGAACAGCACCATGTTCCTATACATGACCGTCAGTACTTCCAAGACGGCGACGGGCGGTTCGCCGGCGAATCCGGTGCGGGGTGTTTCACGGTTTTCGGCGGTATCGATCCAGATACGCTGGACCGGGACAGTTTCTTCGATCACCCTCAGCATGGCCAGCACTTGCGGCGCCAGACCCTTCGCGTCGTCCAGCACCGCGCGCACCGCAGGGTGGTCGGTGTCAATCCGGTAACGCATCCCACCGGAGAAGGTCTGGGACTGCCATACCTGGCTCACCTCTTCCCCGCTTCTGGTGCGTGGGACGTATCCGCGCGACGCGAATGTACGCCGTGCACGGGTACGCGTCTCGTCCGCCAGCTTCGCCAGCCACTGCCGAATTTCGACCGGGGGCCGGGCGGTCGACTTGCGAATGTCGATCTTCCAGGCCGCGTCGGCCGAGTTGGGGATGTCCAGACGTATGCGAGCAAGCCGGTGCGCCTCATCCTGGGTCCATCCGCGCCCCTGCCCGAGGCCTAGCCAGCCGCCGGCCACCAGCAGGCGCTTGTTGCGGTACACGTAGAATCCCTGCTGCGCAGTCCAGCCTTCCGGCCCGCGCGCGGACTCTTCTTCCTTTTTGCTCAGGCGGTCCTTGTGCGGCAGCACGTGGCATTCAACCTCGACGCCAGGCATGGCGGGAAACGACGCCGCCGGCGAATGCCAAGGCTTGGCGGGGTGCCCCGCCATGAACGGGTCCCAAGGGGCGATCGGTTTTCCGGCAATACGAATACGCAGCTGGGGCCGCCCCCCCTCGAGGTAACGGTGGAATACCATCGCAAGGTGGCGCTCGACCTGACAGATCAGATCGAGGAAATCCTGGTCCCGATAGCCGTCCGTGACAATGCGGTCCAGAACCTCCCAGACCACGAGCGTGCCCTTCGGCCGACGGGCACCAAAGTCCGAGACCAGTTCGGCTGCGCTGTCGTCCGGGCCTTCGAGAAGTTGCCAGTCGTTCTGCTTGCTTGCGGCGAGCACGTCCAGATCCCATCGCAGACACTGGAGGCCGTTCGGCCCCGCGCTTGCCACAGTCAGCCGGCGGCACTGGGAAAAGGATGCGGTCTTCAGGCCCAGGCCGAAGCGCCCGAGATCGTTCTCCGCGCGTCGGTCCAGCGGATTCCGGTCGCCCAGCCGCATGGCGGAATCGAGCTCGTCGGCGCTCATGCCCCGTCCGTCATCCTCGATCAGGACACGGGTGCGCTTGCCATTCCAAGAGAAGGTCAGATCGACCGCGCCGGCGCCGGCGGCGATGCTGTTGTCGATAATGTCCGCCAGCGCCGTGGCGGTGCTGTAGCCCAGACCTCGGAGGGCTTCCATCATCGCTGCAGCCCGTGGCGGAGCATGACGAAACTTTGCATGGTTCATGATGTTCGGGAGTTTCAGTAATCGGACAGCGAAGCGGCGCCGGCGAACGGCAACAGCTGGTCGCGTCGGTAGGATTGCCGGAATCGGGTCAGCGTTTTCGCTTCTATCTGGCGGATGCGTTCTCTGGTGACGTCGAGCTTCTGTCCGATTTCCTCGAGCGTCATGCTATCGAGGCCGCTCAGACCAAAGCGCAGCACAAGCACCTCGCGCTCCTTTTCCTTACAATCCGCAAGCATTCGCTCGATCAGGCCGGACATGCTCGCTCTGGATACGGTGCTATACGGATCGGCTTCGGGATCGACGATGTCGAGCGGATCCGGTGTGCCGGGCGCGCCGCTCCCGCCGCACTCTTCCAGCGAAAGCACTTCATGGTCCGATCGGACAATACGGCGCACCGCCTCGGCCGAAAATGACAGCCGCTCGGCAATTTCGTCATGTCCGACCGGGCGTTCGCGCCCATGCTCCAGCTCGCGGCGAACTCGACCGACCAAATTGATCTTCTCGACCATGTGAACAGGCACGCGAATCAGGCGCCCCGTGTCGGCGAGGGCGCGCAGGACACCCTGGCGTATCCAGGCGGTCGCGTATGTGGAGAACTTGAAACCCCTACGGAAGTCAAACTTCTCGGCGGCACGCATGAGACCGATATTCGCTTCCTGGATGAGGTCTTCGAGCGGAAGTTCACGATAGCGGTAACCATACGCAATCGACATCGCCAAACGAAGGTTTGCGCAGACCAGCCGATCGCGTGCTGTTTCGTAGGCGCTTACCGAATTTGCCACTGAGTGAGCGGCCTCGGGGGGCAATTCCGACAGGAGCGTCAGCAGGCGGCTCAGTTCCGGCGGCCGGGGGCGAGGTACCAGTGCCTCTCTACCGTATTCGGCCATGCCGTCCCTGACAAACGCAACGTACGTGCCGAAGTCGAGCCGACTCTCTCCTTCGACAGCATCATCGTCCGGCGCCTCGTCCGCAGGCGCTTCGAGCTCCTCGCCTTCCTCGGAAGCAGGACCATCCGTCGGCGAGTCGGCAGGAAAGGCAAGCTGCCACAGGGTCTCGGGAAGAGACGCGAGCGCCCGGGTCAGCGAGCCCAGCGCGCTGTCCATGTGCCGCCCAATGCGCTCCTCATCTTCCCGCTTGATGAGTTCGCCCTTCCTTGCCAAGGTCGAATACGCCACGCTGGACTCGGCAGGCTCCGGCATGTCTCCATACAATGCTTCGATCGCATCCTCGAACAGGTCAGGCTCCGCGACGGCGCACGTAAGGCCTGTTGGCGCCCAAGGGTCGGAAGCGATCGCCAAGTCATCCAGTAAGCGTTCAAGCACATGTTGAGCGCGCTCGATCTGCCAACCGCAGTCGGCGTCCAGTGCACGCCAGAGTTCGTCCAGACCGACGAAGCCCGCCTCCATGCCACTGGCAATCAACTCCTCGACAGCTGGCATGTCGCCCAGCGAGATCGACGGTGCCCGGACTTGAATTTCAGGAAGATCCAATTCGACATCCGACCAGTCCAGCTCGTCGCTGACTCGTCGATGCGTCGACATGACGCGCTGCGCGTTCTGTGCCGAGGATACACACTCCTCGTCGTGGCGGGGCGCGACGACGGCTTCGTCCGCCACCCATCCGTTCAACACGTCCGGGGATTCTTCTGTGATGAACTCTTCGCCCTCGCCTGCCTCCGTCGGGGGAAGCACGGACAACAACACTGGTTCGGCTGGCAGTATTGCCACAGTGACGTCAGGGAGCGGTGCGTCAGCGCCGAGGTGATCCGGCCCTGCAACGACGATGGAAAGGGGTTTCGTCCGAAAGGCCAGCAGCTCGGCAACAACGGCGTGGCCATGCTCGACCGCCAGGTCGCCGGCCGTGCGCCCTTCCGGACTTATCAGAAAGGGATCGGCGCCAGCATCGAGCAGTCTGCTGCCGACGTCGACCTGTCCGTGGACCGCTGCAAGCATCAGCGGCGTCAGGCCGGCGCCATCGCGGCCATTGATCGATTCGCCGCGCCGGATGTGGAGCGCGACAGCATCCGACGCACCGGATCTGATCGCCAGCCGAAACAGCGCTCCGAGCTTCCGTTCGGCGTTTTCCAAAACGCTCATTCCTGCCATCAGATTGCCACGAGGATATTGACTAGAAGAAAAACCAAATTAGAACGAGGCATTATCCACTATTTGCGTCTTGTAAAAACTCGCCAATAATCACACCTCGATGGAATCCACGTCACTTGGCAAAACTGAAATCCTCCTGTACCGGTACCTTGGCGCGTTTCATCACACTTTTTCCAGGCGTACCGGCCCGGTGGGCCTCCAGCAGCGCAAACACGAGATCGGCGATTTTCTTTGCCAACAGCGGCGGCACCGCATTGCCCACTTGGTGAAACTGCTCCGTTCGATTCCCCTGAAAAAAATAATTGTCAGGGAAGGTCTGCAGTCGTGCCGCTTCTCGTACAGTCAGACTCCGGCACTGGCGCGGATCGTAGTGAATGAAGTAGTGGCCATCCTTGGAAATGTGGCTCGTGATCGTGGTCGATACGCGATGGCCGGCCTGAACCCGGAAGCGATCGGAAAACTTGCCCGACTCCCAGTTTTCGTGATTGGGACGCAATCCCTCCAAGGAAAACTCGTCATGACCTTTCGGCGACCGTCCGTATGCCTTCGCCCAAGCCGACGCGAAGGCATAACGCTGGAGATCGCTACTCATGTGTGCGCGCGCATCATGGTTCAGCCAGACCGAAAGGTGCGCATCATGGTACCAGCCGCTCAGTACACCTGATGCATCGCCATCGCTGCCGTGACGGCCAAGGCGGAGGCTCCCAGTGCCAAGCCCGCGAGAAATATTGCTCGCGGCATCATGGAGCTCGGCGTGCAGCTTGTGATGCAACTCCACATCCCTGACCTCACGAGCCATGCGTGAAAAATGTCCCGCGACTACCTCACCCCAGCGCTCGTCTGAGTCCTTGTCTTTTGTGATTCCGCTACGCACTCGCGGCAGCGAACCGAGAACTTCCAGGACCGACGGACCTTTCACTTTCTCGAGCTGATCCGGACTCAGCGTGATGTCCGCTCGCACGCCGACCAGGATTACCCGGTGACGTGCTTGGGGAATGCCATGCTCCTCCGCCTTGATGACGAAGTCGTGTACATCGGTCATCCTCGGATCGTCACCAGGAGAAAAACTCGTCGCGCTGCTCATCGAGTGAATCCGGTAGCCATTTCCGCACTCGGACAGATCCTTGAGGATGGAATCGAAGATCTTCTTCCCGCCAACGGATGCGGTCAGGATACCCTTCACGTTTTCCATGACGAAGACCGCCGGACGATATTTCTCAATGATTCGGAGGTATTGCTTATAGAGGAAATGGCGATGATCCTCCTCGGCCTTGTACTCGACCTTGCCACGGTTGCGTACGCGTCCGACAACCGAGTAAGCCTGACACGGCGGGCCGCCGATCAGGACCCACGGAGACTCCGGGCCGAGCTTGTTCGCACCGATCTGCACATCGAGTTCGGCGTTGCCTTTCCCCGTCCCGAGTTCGATCTGTCGTGCCTCTTCTCCCGATTCATCCCAGACCGCACGATTGGATTCGTCAAACGGAACTTCGGACTGACCGTTGCAGTAACGGTAGTAGGAATCGAGCGAATCCTCCCCACGACGCTTGAGCATCCGATAGAACGCCCGAAGGCGCAGCGTGGCGCGCGCCGAGGAATTCATTTCCGCCGATACAATTATCCTGAACGGGTCACCTTTGACGGACGAAAAGCCCTCCCCCAAGCCCCCGGGTCCGGCGAACAGATCAACAATGGGAATGCCTTTGAAGGTAAGGGACTGCGGTTCTATGGACAACTTTGCCTTGCATAAAAATTTCAGTGGACGACAGGATACCAAGAATTATGGATGTAGTCGATGTAGCAACCCGATCAAGGATGATGAAAGGTATCCGGTCGAAGAACACCCTTCCGGAAATGATTGTACGTAAATACCTGCATGCGCACGGATTTCGCTACCGACTCCACACCCGCAACCTGCCCGGCTCCCCTGACTTGGTGCTGCCTATGTACCGTGCGGCCATTTTCGTGCATGGCTGCTTCTGGCATCGACACGCAGGGTGCAAATTTGCAACAACTCCCGCCAACAATGCCGAGCGCTGGAAATCGAAGTTCGATGGCAATGTCGAGCGCGACGCCCGCAAAGAAAACATGCTCCGTGCGGCAGGCTGGAGGGTCATTGTAGTATGGGAATGCGAACTCCGGCGTGACCCAGAAGAGAGGCTCCAGCAACTTATCAGCGACATCGCCGAGAGCAAAAGGGGCGAATCAGCTTTACCGGTTTCTCCAAGTATTCGTCAGAAGCCTCTATAACAAATCGATTCCTTCGAGCTTATCGACAGGAGAAGGTAAAGAGCTTTCCGGCTATTGCTCTACAGTCTCTTCCTGCGGCATCTAGTGGTTGACGCGCCAGGCCAGGCACTTGCCCCAAGCTTACTTGGACTTGAACGGGACCAGCCGGCTAACGTCCGTCTAGACGTTAATGATGATCCGCTTGGATTCCATGGACACTTTGGACCTGAGGATTTGGTCGGTCCATAGCCTATTTCCAGTCCTCCAGAAACCGTGGCAGCTCACCCCTGGAAATCGCCGGGAAATTGCTGGGCGAAACAACCTTTAGAACGTCTTTCAGGTCCGCGATCGGGTTGCGACTGGCATTGCCCGCCTGGATCGCCTAGCTGAATATCTGCCCGTATATCGCCTTGTTGCGTTCGCAATCTCGTGCGCGCACCGTAGTTCGATCTTGCGGAAAGCATCGATCATGTCGCGATGAGTAATCTGATCCACGGCAATCCTGCCAATATGCGGAAAGACGTCTAGTTCCAGACTGTGAAGCACGTTATGTGCGTATACCGGCGACTAGAACTTTTCCTTAAACTCGTGCCACTCCGTCGCAACTTTTTGAAAGGTGTATTCCGTGACCTTGAGGTGCTCGCGTGGGGAGTGTTCGCGCTTCTGGAATGGGTCAATGCCATCCAGCAGCATGCGTCGGGCTGCCGTGCCTTTGTCCCGTGCGTCCGCAAGATTTACCTCCGGATACGGACCAAAGGTGATGGTAGTTTCCTTGCCATTGGCCTTGCGATATCGGAACCGCCAGAACTTGCCGCCCGCTGGCTGTACCTCAAGGTAAAGCCCATGGCCGTCAAACAGCTTAATGAGCTTCGTAGCAGTCTTCACGCGCTTGACCTGAGCATCCTCAGCGGCTTGCTAACCGCGGCATACAACCTCCTCCAGGCTGTTCCTGAGTACAGTCGTAGGGGGCAGGAGAGCGCAAGCCGGTCCTTAAGAGTATACGTTGCGGGGATCCGATTCACTGCCCTCACGCATACCCGTGAAAAACTTGGACTCAACCGGAAACGACATGAAACTGGAAAACAAAAAAAACCCCGGACTCAGTATGAGATCCGGGGTACGGTCGTGTTTGCTAGAAGTCTGCAAACTTCGTTTTGGCGGAGAGGGTGGGATTCGAACCCACGGTACGATTTAACGTACGCCTGATTTCGAGTCAGGTACATTCGACCACTCTGCCACCTCTCCTAAATCGGTGTCACGGTCGCTGCAAGAGACCAGCAT
>Ga0213835_101374_pt1 | contig 15251 bp, 20 predicted proteins | sample SWPATP01_FD_160576 | JGI IMG/M metagenome (GOLD analysis project Ga0213835, IMG submission 160576) | Coastal seawater microbial communities from Marineland, Florida, United States - SWPA TP0 #1 | ecosystem: Environmental > Aquatic > Marine > Coastal | place: USA: Florida | collected 2016-08-05
GTGGGCTGCGCTGGCACCACGAGGACGCTTCGCGCAGGTCGCACCGGAAAGCCCTCGACCCATCGAGCTGACCATGTACCGCTCTCCCCGAGGCGGCAACGACGCCCTCACGGCAGACGATCAGGCGCTCTGGGAAGTCCTCGTCTCGCTTGCATATGACGACGACCGGTCGATGCAGTCCGGCGTGACCACGGTCGCGATGGGTGACCTTGTACGCTACCTCGGCGGCCGCCCGAAGCGCCAGGATGTAAAGAAGGCGTTTTCCCGGCTGAAGGCCACCGAGGTGTCGCTCGGGGTCAAGACGTGGGGGCGTTACTACGAGAAGGTGTCGCTACTCCAAGGCTGGCTCAGGCACGAGGATGGGAGCGACTTCGTGGAGTTCTCCTTTCCAGGTCCCATCCGCGAGCTGATGGCCTCGCAGCGGGACTACGCCTATATCGAGCTGGCCGCGCTTCCGGCCATGGAATCGAAGTACTCGGCCAACCTCTATCGGAGGCTCGCCTACCATGCGTCATGCCGGCCGTGGCAGCCGGGTGGCGACAATACGTTCACGCGGCGACACACGCCCGACGAGATCGCCGACATGATCGGCTTCCCCCGGCTCAGGGGAAAGCTCCAGCCCGGAAAGCTGCGTGAGCGCTTCCTGTCGAAGGCCGAGTCCGACCTGTCCGCCGTGAAAGCCTTCTCGACGAAGGTCCGCTGCGTTTACGACGACAAGGCCCGCGGCCGGCCGCTCAAGCATGTGGAGATCGAGGTCACGGTGAACCCACCTTCGCATCGCCTGACGCGCGTCCTGTTCCGCCGCAAGAGGGCGGCCGACGAGCCGCGCATCGGCGGCGTGGACCTGCCCGAATACCGGGTGGCATCGATGATGTGGCGCAAGGGCTTCAAGGCGTACAGGGACCAGCTGTTCCTGTTCCCCCGCGATCTGTTCGAGCTCTGGTCCGTTGCCCTCGACGAGGCCCTGACGGGGCAGCCCCTGACCGACGGCTACGGCACGCGATCCTACCGGGGTCCGGCGCTCCTCGAGGCCATCAAGCGCGAGGGCGCGGACGATGCCGCGTGGGGCCTGATGTCCGAGGAGGCCGATAGACCGGACCTGGCGCCGGCGGGGCGAGGCACAGACCTCACCCTGCAATTCTGTGAGCGCATCCGCGCCGCCGAGGCCCGCCGCCGGGACCGCGTCGACTGGAAGGCCGTGAAGAAGCGGAAGGCGGCCCGCAAGGACTCAGCGCCGAAAGCGGAGGCCGAGGCCAAGGATTCGACCCCTCCGCCGCCGCCCGTCCGCATGCCTCCGCCGCCCCCGGCGTTCCTGCGCAAGACGGCGCAGGCGCCCACCACGCCTCCGCCACCGGTCCCCGCCAAGGATTCGACGGAGGACTCGGGGTGCTACAGGCGCGAGGTCTACCGGGCGCAGCGCGCGCCGGACCTTCCCGCGGACATGCCGAGTATGGAAGGCGCCAACGTGGCCAAGTACGAAGCCGACATGAGGGCATGGCTCGCCGCGCGCCGGGCAGCCCCGGCGACCGCGGGCGGCTCGCCGGTGACCCTCTCGAAGATTCCTGTCGGCACTGTTGTCGACGACATCCCGTTCTAGGCCCCGGGTTGACGCCGTGGCACGCGACGCCGTATCGATCGCAAATCGTTAGATCCCGCCGGCTATAAAGGTCGGCAGGACCGGAGACCAAGGACATGACGAGGACCCTCATACGCATAGCGAAGTGACCGAAAGCCCCTGAACGGGGCCGCACCCGCTTGCAATGAGGAATTCTTGACATGTCATTTGCCCAAAAATTCTACACGTCCGACACCCATTTCGGGCATGCGTTGATGCTCAGCCCGACGCTGACGAAGACGTGCCCGAGGCCGTTCGCCAATACAAGCGAGATGGACGAGGTCCTGATCCGCAACTGGAACGCGGTCGTGAGGCCCGATGATATCGTCTATCACCTCGGGGATTTCGCCTTCGGGCTGGGCGACGAGCTGCGGGTGCGTTCCCTCTTCGCCAGGTTGATGGGCCGAAAGCGGCTGATCATCGGCAACCACGATGTAAGGAAGGGCGGCGAGCTGCACCCGGCCATCGCCGGCCTCGACTGGGATGAGGCCCCCGTCTCGGCGTGCGAGACGACGGATTGCGGCCAGCGCGTCTACCTGCACCATTATGCCTGCCGGGTCTGGCCCGGAAGCCACAAGGGAAGCTGGCATTTCTACGGCCATTCCCACGCCGCGCTGCCGCCGCTTGGCCGGTCGCGCGATGTCGGCGTCGACTGTCCGGACACGGGCTACGCGCCCCGCACCTTCCAGCAGCTGACGGCAGCCATTCGCGATGCGGAGGCAGGGTGATGACACGCCTCGACCTCCTGCGCATCCAGTATTCCGAGCTCATCGCTCCGGGTGCGGAGCTGCGCGTCCCTGACGGCTGGCTGGACTCGTTCGAACGCTGGCTTGACGATCTCGAACAGGTCAGGCGCGCCGCAGGTCCCGGCACGCGCCTCCGGATTAATGAATGCGTCCTGAAGCACGACGGGCTGGAGCGTCGGGTCGGCATGCCGTGGTTCCCGCCGCACGGTCTGCACGGACGCGTCGCGGAGGCTGACCGGCGGCTCGACGCGGCACTTGCCAGGACCTGCCAGGAATGCGGCAGCCCGGGCGCGCTGCGCCTCGTCGGCGGGGCCCTCCTGGTAGCATGCGACGACCACTCACAGGGTCACCCGGTCATCGAGAGAAATGGGGACGGCACATGAGACTCTGGATTTTCTCAGACCTGCATCGCGACTTCCAGTCGTGGTCGCCGGATTACATCCCCGACGCGGACGTGTGCGTCATCGCCGGCGACGTCGGCGAGGGACTGCTGAAGAGCCTCGCCTGGATCGAAAAGCACATTGTCGCACACATGCCGTGCGTCTTCGTCGCCGGGAACCACGAGTTCTACAGGACCGCCATGACGGAGGAGCTTGCGTCAGCACGGCTGTGGGCGGAAGTCGCGGAGAACGTCCACCTCCTCGAGGACGGTCACATCGTCATCGGTGGGGTCCGCTTCCTCGGCTCCACGCTGTGGACGGACTATGCGGCCATGGGGCACCGGGGCAGCCAGCAGAGCGCCATGCATCTGGCCCGTTCCTCGATGAATGACCACAGATTGATTGCGTGGCGGAAAAAGCCCTGGGAGCGGTTCACGCCGAACCATGCCTATCGCAAGCATGCGAAGAGCCGAGCGTTCCTCATGGCGGCACTGCCGCAGCCGCATGACGGCCCGACCGTCGTCGTCACGCATCATGCACCCCATCGTGGTTCCATCGCTCCGGTCTATGCGAAGGACCTGCTCACGGCTGCCTATGTGAGCGACCTCTCGGACCTCATCGAAGCGGGCAAGCCGGACCTGTGGGTCCACGGGCACATGCACACCTCGTCCGACTACCAGGTCGGCCGAACGCGGATTCTGGCGAACCCGCGCGGCTATGGCCTCGAGAACCACCACGGATTCCAGCCCGACCTCGTGGTCGAGGTGCCGGGGCCGGGCCTTACCCACTCAAGTGGGATTCGTAGCTTCGGTGGGTAAAGGCGTCGCCTGCGGCAACTTAGCGGACGATCCTGTCGCCTGGGAGCGGATACGGGGAAGAGGAGAGGCCATGAGCGTCGATGAGGAAGAGGCAACCGTCCGGGCGTTCCTCCAAAGCGTGGTCCTGCGGGCTTCGAAGGAGCGGAGGGCAGTCGACATGCCGGACCTCGATACCCTCGATACCTGGGCGCTCATGAAGACAGCCGCCGCGCTTGGCTTCAACATCGACATCAGCGTCCGTAGCGGCAACGGCAAGGTGACGGCGGAATGGATGGAGACGGACGAATGAGCTGGAGCATCGAAGACCACGACCATGGGGCCGACCGCCTCGAATACGCACGCATCAAGGCCCGATTCCCTGAACTGGTGACCGTCGGATTCGAAAGCCTCGGCGGGTGGTTCCCCCTGCTCGAGCGCATGTTCGCGGAAATCCGGGAAGCCATCCCGCGGGGCAGGGAACACGAGTTTAACCTGCGGCAGATCAAGGAGAAGTTCGGGGGCTTGCGCGTCTACTGGGACTACGGGTCGGCGCATCGACAGCTGCGCGGCGAAGAGGCGGTGGCCGAGGTCGACCGCATCCGCCGCCAGATCGACATGGCGGTCACGCTCGCCGAATTCCGCGCCGACCGCACCTGCGATGTCTGCGGGTCCCGCGGCTGGCACCTCGTGTGCGGCGGACCGCAGGGATGGCACATGACGCGCTGCCTGGCTCATGCCGACGGCGGGCTGCCGTCCGGCGAGCCGTCGCGAAGGCGGGGCGCTTTGGAGTATGATGAGCAGGCGGATGAGCTCTATGACCTGTCCGGCCTGAGCCTTGCGCAGCTTTTCGATTACGAAGCGGGCAAGCTCGGCAGTTCGGCCGTCGTGGAGTGGGCGGTCGTCGGCAATTTCAAAGGGATGAGCGACGATTTCGACCACCTGTCGTGGCCGGGAGGGGTTGACCCCGTGCCATCGCACATCCGCGGACGGGCGGTGCCATGGCTCACGGTCAGGGACCACCTGCACTACCCGCTGCGGGCTCGGGAAGGGTTCCACCCGGTGACCGCGTGGACGAAAGGCTGGGTACTGACGGTCCGGCGCGACATCAATGGAAGGCCGCTCATCGTATCGGTGCCGCGGGAGCCGCAGGCGCATCAACAGGAGCTATGGTCATGAGCGATGCGACCCGCCATCTCTGCACTGAATGCTGGACCGAGGGCGAGGGATCCGCTCCGAAGGCGTGTCCCGTGTGCGGGACGGTCGGTGCGTGGTTCGTCACGGCAACCCATGACGGCCGCCCGCTGAAGGAACTCCTGACGGACCTGTTCTCTGGCTACCAGGCGCCGCCGGAACTGGAGGACGTGCTTGTGAAGCCGTCCGAGCGCCCGGACGAGGCACAGGCGGCCGAAGACCCCCGCGCCGACATGGACCGCGTGTCGGTCTCGCTCCGGTACGAGGACGAGGGCAGAACGGTTCCCGAATCCGACATCGAAATCCTCGCCCGCTGCCCCGTGCTCTGGAGTGGGTGGGAGTGCGACTTCACGGCGCTGCTCTACCGCATCCGATCGACGGGGGAGACCGGGCTGCATGTCGTCGGCGGGGTCATCGTGGACTCAGGCCACAGTCCCGGCCCCGTCGCGATGCTCGAGAAGCGGCTGGAGGCATACCGCGAGGCCATCGCGCAGACGGAAGCGTTCCTGAAGCACGTCAGGAAGGAGATGCCCGATGAAACTGCTCGCTAGCCAGACATATGACGACGATCGGTTCCTCGTCCAGTCGCTCGAGGGCGACCTCACGCGGTGGCTCCGCGAGGAAGGAAAGCCGACGCAGGGCGTCGAGGTGCTGGCCGCCGTGCCGCTGCTGTCTGCCGGAGAGCCGCCGGAATATGGGGTCGTGCTCTACCGGGACGCTGACGGCGAGGTGAGGGTGTGGACGGCGTGGCAGTACGAGGACCCGTGGACCGCGGAATACGCGCTGGATGTGCTGGAGCATCGGGCTGCGGGCTATGAGCGCCAGGCCCGCCAGTCCCGCGAGTTCGTTGCGCTGGCGAAAACGCACCTGCTGGACCCGTCCAAGTCGAGGACGGATACGGAAAAGGTCGACCTTCTGCTGCGCACGTTCCGTGCACGGCATAGGTCATTCCGGGACCGCATCACGTTGACCGACATCGCCAACGCCCTCGGCCGAGACGACGCTGAAAAGGCCGCGCTCGCGGAGGCTTTCCGCGGCGTGGACATGGACGGGAACGTCTACCTCCAGTGCGCGGAAATCTGGCTGGCCCACCGCGCCAGCCGGGGTGATGCCGCTGCCGCGCTGGATATCCTGGACCGCGCCCCGGACGTGCCGCCGGAACCAGATGATGAGCCGCCGGAGGAACGGCCGCGTGTCTCCAGGACTCCCGGTCTGATGGGTGGGGTCCCGTGCGTCGACGGGACCCGCGTAACCGTGGCAACCGTGCTCGCCGAGGTCTTCGCCGGAACGTTCGACGAGGAGATCCACCGCAGGTATCCGACCCTGCCCGAGGGCAGCGTTGACGCGTGCATGCGGTGGGCGGTCGAGGCGCTTCGAGACGAACTTCGGACGCGGCAGTCGCTTGCGTTGCTGAACAGCGCGGCAGACGCGTCGCCGGTGACGACTTTGGCCGAGGAACTGCAGGACATGGAACCGGCGACGAAGGCCGTCAAGGAAACTCGTGCCGAATTCCGGAAGCGGTCGCTGAGGGACGACGAATGAAGACCATGTTCTGGCTCGATGACCCTAACCCGGACTGGCGCTGGGCCTGCACGCACTGCTGGACCGAAGGCAGGGGCGGCCACCCCGAAGCCTGTCCTGGCTGCGGCTCCCGTCATGGCTGGTACGAGACCAGTGCGCATGAGGGCATGTCCATGCGAGATGCCTTCGAGAACCTGACGGCGCGGATTTTCGGCGCACCGAAGCAGGAGACGAAGCATTGACCAGGACTGTCACCGTTGTCTGCCGCGGCTGCGGCTGGGCTTCCTATGCCGTCACGCGCGCGTGGGCCGAGCAGCAGATCACCAGGTTCAACGAGTACTACCACGCGGCCGACGAGGAGACCCGCTCGCATTTCGCCGGGCCGTCCTCGCTTGAGCAGTACCGCTGCCTGCGCTGCGATGGGACGGCGTTCAGGCCCGTGCTGCCGGAGGACGGCATCCCCGACGGTGTGACTCTCAACCCGGTCATCGCTGACGAACTGGCCGAGGACCCGCCCGCCGGATCGAACTAGGCCCTTATGTGCAAGCTGTCGGTCTGAGCCAGACCTTATGTGCAGGATATGTGGACGGATGCCCTGACGGGGCCGCTTATGTTGAGGATGTGTGGAAATGGCGACCGAGGCGTGGATGTGCTGGCTGTGCGACGCGTCCGGTAACGGCACCCCTCCCGCCGTCTGCCCAGGCTGCGGCGCGGACGAGGCGGCGGGCTGGTCTTGGCGGGTGGCCGAATACGGACCCGACGCGGACTGGAGATGGGCGTGCACGGAATGCTGGACCGAAGGCCGTGGCGAGCAGCCGCCGGATGTGTGCCCGGGGTGCGGCGTGACAGGCAGTTTCTTCCGCTCGGCGAACCACGGAAACCTGCCGATGAAGCATGTCATGGAAAGCGTGCTCGACGTCATTTTCGGCAAGCCGGACGGGGAGACTGAGCAGTGACCGCGACGAGATGGGTCTGCGCAGGCTGCTGGCACGAAGAGCGCGGCAGCTTCCCGGCCGAGTGCCCGCGTTGCGTCAGCGAGGACATCAGGTGGTCGGTCGTGCATGCCGGCGACGCCCGGCCGATGGCGCACATCGTGCTGGAGGCGCTGGAGCCTCCCACGAGCGCCAGACACTGACCTCGCCGTCGAATCTTTCAGCCCCAATGTGACTGGATCGGCCTGGTGGGAAGCGGTCCGCACACTTTGTTGACAAGCCCTTGCAAGCCCTACACGACCGCATGTGGCCCTACGGTGGCCTTATGGCCTTTTGGCTGACGGAAGGCGCGCCGCAAACTCTTGATATTTATGGAAAAAATGGTGGGTGATGTAGGGATCGAACCTACGACCCGCTGATTAAGAGTCAGCTGCTCTACCAACTGAGCTAATCACCCGCCGGGAAGGACGCCCCTATAGCCGCTGAGCCAAAGGCTGTCCATAGCAAACCATATGAATTCTAGAGCCACTCAATACAAGGGCGCATCTGGTGCCCTGGCTTGCGAATTGGGATTGGCGTTAACGACCGACCCAACCAATACTCAGTCGAACAGGCTCGACACGGATTCCTCGCTGGCCGTACGCGAGATGGCTTCGCCGATCAGATCGGCGATTGGAAGCACCCGGATATTGGGTGCGGCTTCCACGCCGGAAGTTGGCTGGATGGAATCGGTAATCACCAGCTCCTTGAGCTTCGAACCGGTGATGCGGGCCACAGCTCCGCCCGACAGCACACCGTGCGTGATATAGGCGGTGACGCTGGTTGCCCCGTTGGCCAGGAGCGCGTCAGCCGCGTTGCACAACGTGCCGCCCGAATCGACAATGTCGTCGATCAGGATGCAGTCCTTGCCGTGGACGTCGCCGATGATGTTCATCACTTCCGATTCACCGGGACGGTCGCGACGCTTGTCGACGATAGCTAGAAGCGCGTCGATACGCTTGGCCAGCGACCGGGCACGCACCACGCCACCGACATCAGGCGAGACAACCATCACGTTGGAGAGCTGGTACTTCTGCTTGATGTCGCGGCTCATCACCGGCACCGCGAAGAGATTGTCGGTCGGGATGTCGAAGAAGCCCTGGATCTGCCCGGCATGCAGGTCGAGCGTCAAGACGCGGTCGGCGCCGGCGCGGGTGATCATGTTGGCAACCAGCTTGGCCGAGATCGGCGTGCGCCCGGACGCGCGCCTATCCTGCCTTGCATAGCCGAAATATGGAATGACGGCCGTGATGCGCCTTGCCGAGGACCGGCGGAAGGCGTCGATCATGATCAGCATTTCCATCAGGTGATCATTGGCCGGATAGGAGGTGGACTGCAGCAGGAAGACATCCTCGCCGCGCACATTCTCCTGGATCTCGACAAAGATCTCCTGGTCGGCAAAACGCCTGACACTCGCCTTGCCGAGCGAAATGTTGAGATAACGGGCGACCGACTCGGCCAACACCCGGTTTGAGTTGCCCGCGAAAAGCTTCATGGATGATCCTTGGAGACGCCGTTGACGGGGCTTTTAGCCGTGTGGCGCTCGATTTCAAGCACCTGATCGAGATTCATTGCCCTATCCCAAAGAAAGGGTGTCCAGCAACGCGATTCAGCCCTGCCGTGAGGCGAGCCACGCAAATAACTGGGTCATGGTCTCGTCCGCGATCTGCACCATGATGGTGTTATCGACCGCCGCCCAGCCTTCGCCTGCGCCGGCTTCGGCGCGCCGTTGACCCTGGATGCGGTGCAGACGGGTGCCCTGCGGATCGACCACGTCCCAGACATAGATCACCGTCGTCACGCCATCTTCGGAGATCGCGGAGAAATAGCCCTTCATGATCAGGCTGGCCGGCGTGCCGGCTGCTGCCAGCGAAATGCCGCTCTCGACCGCACGCGATGCCAGCCGCTCCGACAAGGGCGTGGTCGCCTCCGCCGTCGCGCCCACGACCGGGTCGAAGCCAAGCCGGAAATCGCTGCCAAGCTCGGCAACGGGCGTGGTCGTCGGCGCCGTTGGCGAGGTCATCGCCGACGGCTGGAGAACGCTCTCGGCGCTCGTCGTGCAGGCAGCAAGCGCTGCGCACAGCAAGAGTGCCAGAAGGCGCGCCAGACCCGTCGGTCCCATTGCCCCGTATCCTCCGTTCCGCCTCGCACGGCTATGGGCCGCGCAGCAGCTCCGCGAAGTTCGCATCCCACATTATGAAGTCAACGCACGATCAAGTCGAGATCAAGGCGGGAAAGAGGCTTCGGGTCCGCGTCGGTCGTCAGATAGGTGCGGCCCAGCGTCATCGCCGTTTCGCTGTCCGAATCCATAATGATCATATGGGCAAACAACGTCATGTCGGGCGCGATCGGCTCTTCGTTGCCGGCATGGAACATGGGCATGTCCATCCAGGACGGCGAGAAGCGGGCGCCGACCGAATAACCGCAGGCATTCAGCCGGTGTCGGGTCAGATCGCGCGCCTCCATGACGCGCGCATGGGCATCGAAAACGGCGCCGAAACTGTTGCCCGGCCGCATCGCGCGCTCGACAGCCGCCAGCGCTTCGTGGGCGGCGTCATACAATTCCTGGTGACGCTTGGAGACCTTGCCAACGAGCACGGTTCGCATCATCGGTGCGTGATAATGATGGAACACGCCCGACCATTCCAGCGTCAGCTGATCGTTCTTGTTCAGCTTGCGCCGGCCGGCCTTGTAACGGCACAAAAGGGCGTCAGCGCCCGATCCGATGATAAATTCGTTGGCCGGATAGTCGCCGCCCCCTTCGAAGATCGCTCCCTGCATCGCCGCCAGGATCGCGCCCTCGTCGCCGCCCTGCTTGATCAGCGGCAATGCCGCCTCTAGCGCGGCATCGGAAAGCTGGGCTGCCTTCTGTGCCTTCTTGATCTCGGCCGCGCTCTTGAACAGGCGCAGCCTGGAAATGATGTCCGACGCGTCCTCGATGGTGCCGAAGGTCTTCAACTGCTCGTCAAGCAGACGCGCATTGCGACCGGTCAGGCCATGGGTGTCGTATTCCACGCCGATCGAGCAGCCGAGAAGATCGAGATCGTTGAGCAGATTGCGCAGTTCGGCCGTCGGGTCGGATCGTCCCCGATCGGTCCAGATCACGATATTGGAAAGGTTCGAGGTATGACGGGCCTGACGCATGTCGGCCGAGCGGGTCAGCAGCACCATCTCGCCATCCGCCTTCACCACGAGGCACTGGAAGAAGCAGAAGCCGAACGTGTCGTAGCCCGTCAGCCAGTACATGCTCTCCTGCGCGAAGACCAGCATCGCGTCCAGCTTGCGGTTGGCCATTTCCATCAGCAGGCGATCGCGTCGCGCGTCGAATTCGGTCGCATCGAAATGCAGGGCCATTCAGCGTTTCTCCATCACGATGGCCGAAACCTGGCGGCCATAATCGGGTTCGTTGCGGTGGGTGGCGCGGCGATACGAATAGAACGCATCCTCGCGCGCATAGGTGCATTGGGCAATTGCGCTTGCCTGCAAGCCGGCTCTTGTCAGCCGGGCGAGCGTGTAGGCCTTCAGGTCGAACAGGGCGTGGTCAGCCCGGACGGCGGGCGCAAAATAGCTGGCATTGGCAGGGTCGATGGCCAGAAATCGCTCGACGAATTCGGGACCAACCTCGTAATTGTCGCGCGATATCGAAGGACCGAGAACGGCAACGATTCGTGCTGAACGCGCACCAAGCCGCTCCATGGCAGCCACTGTGTTTTCCAGCACGCCGTCAAGCGCGCCTTTCCAGCCCGCATGCGCGGCGCCGATGACGCCTGCCTCGCCATCGGCGAAAAGCACCGGCCCGCAATCTGCCGTCAGCACGCCAAGAGCAAGCCCCGGCCGATCGGTCACCATGGCATCCGCCTTGGGACGCTCGCCCTCGAACGGCGCCGTTACCACGACCGCATCGGCAGAATGAACCTGATGAACGCCCACCATCCTTTCGGCCGGCACACCAAGCGTCCTGGCCACACGGGCACGATTCTCCATGACCGCGGCGCGGTCATCCGAAGAGCCGAGGCCAACATTGAGGCCGGCAAAGATGCCCCCCGATACGCCGCCTGCGCGGGTGAAGAACCCGTGCGTGACGCCATGGCCGGACAAGACGTCGAGCGCCGGTGACCGGATCGGTTCCGGTCGAGGTTTCTCGAGCATATGCCGCCTTTTTCTGCTCCCGTCGGGACGAACGAATGGGTCTTGACGCCCCTCCCCTGCCGACCCGATTTGCAGCGGATGGTGAGGCAGCGCCGCTGCCAAGTCAATGTGCCCGTTGCTGCGACTCATCAAAGATCAGGCGCACGCACGACAGCAGGCCTGGCCACGGTCAGCACCTTGAAGAGCGTGCCCATGCCGTCTGGACCAGCCAGCCGCTCGACCTGCCCACGGATCGCTTCCCTGCCTCGTTCATCGGCTGAAGCGCCCAGGCTGCCGGCGCGTTCGAGCAGGCCCATTTCCAGCAGAAAATCGCCTTGCGTCACCAGCCGATGATCGAGCCCGTGCGCCACGGCAATAGCAGCCAGCGCAGCAAAATCGACATGGGTGGTCAGATCCACTTCGCCCGGCGCCTGCAGCGGATCCACGTAACGATGGCGCCCGACGGCCTGGAGCGTATCGCCGAGACCGGCTTCGACATGGCCATAATCAATGAACAGCCCCGCACCGCCGCCACGCGCAATGCGCTCTGCGACAACATCCATCAGCGCCTCACGCGCCGGCGCGACCTCAAAGATCGCGCCTTCCGGCGCCGCTGCGGCGTCGGCTGGCAGCCCCGCAGGTGCCACGCCCGCCGCCGCCGCCACGAATTGCAGCGAGCCATCCTCACCGAGACCAACCATGCGCTCGCTCCAGCCGGACTTCAGCTTGACGAACTGGCGAATGGGTATCGCATCGAAAAGCTCGTTCCCGACGATGAAAAGCGGACCGTCCGGGAGTGTTTCGACGCTATCATGCCAGGCAAAGGCGGGAAGGCTCTCGGCCAGCGCGGTCCGCTGGATCTCGCGCAGGCGCGGGCTGGTTTCCACGAGTTCGAAACGCGTCCGCCGCACGAAACCGGGATCGAGCCGGACAAGCGTGCGCACGATATCCCTCATCAACGTACCGCGGCCGGGACCGATCTCGGCGAGAACCGGAGCATCCGGGCGGTCGGCAAAGGTCCATGCATTGTAGAGCCAGATCGCGACCAATTCTCCGAACATCTGGCTGATCTCGGGCGCGGTGGTGAAGTCGCCTTCGGCACCAAAGGGCTCGCGGGTGGTGTAGTAGCCGTGGTGGGGGTCGAACAGGCAATGCGCCATGTAGTCGGAGACAGGGATAGGCCCTGTCGCCGAGATCAGCCGGACGAGTTTTTCGCCAATCGGCGTCATCGCGGCGGGACGTTGAGCGCCGTGCGCGCGGTGACCGCAGCCCACAGGCCGATAAGCACCATCGGCAGGGAGAGGATCATGCCCATCGTCAGCCAGTTACCGGCAAGGTAACCGATATGGGCATCCGGCTCGCGGTAGAACTCCACGATGATTCGCGATAGCCCGTAGCCGGCGACGAACACGCCCGCCACGAGACCGGGCGCGCGCAACTGCAGCAGCCAGTGTGTCAGGACCCGCAGGACGATAAACAGAACCAGCCCTTCCAGCACGGCTTCGTAGAGCTGGCTCGGGTGGCGCACGAACGGTCCACCATTTGGAAACACGACGCCCCAAGGCACATCGGTAGGCCGGCCCCAGAGCTCGGAATTGATGAAATTCGTGACCCGCACAAGGCCAAGACCAACCGGCACCCCGGCCGCGATCACGTCGAACAGGCTCCAGACCCGGATGCCACGCCGACGCGCAAACAGGATCATCGCTACCGTCGTACCGAGAAAGCCGCCATGGAACGACATGCCGCCTTGCCAGATGGCGAAGATGTTGAGCGGATTGGCCGCGAAGGACGCGAAGTCGTAGAAGAGCACGTATCCGACGCGCCCGCCGAGCAGTGTGCCGACAGCTGCCCAGATCAGGAAATCGTCGATATCCAATGCCGTGCAGGGAGCCTTGCCGTCCGGCCAGAGGCGCTCGTTGGTGACGAGCCGCTTCGCATACCACCAGGCAAAAAGGATGCCGGCGATCCATGCCAGACCATACCAGCGGATCGCGAGCGGCCCTATCTCGATCAGAACGGGATCGATGTCGGGAAAGGCAATGGCCGACAAGGGAAGCAATAGCGTTTCTGGCAAGGTCTTCTCCGGTTCGGCGCCGCAGCCCGCATTCTGCCGCGGTGATATGCGGTGTGGTGGCCGTCCGGTCAAGGCGTCGCCCTTGCCGGCGGACTTGCATTCGTTCCGTGTCGCCCTTACTTCCTTTCTCAACTCAAGAGGCAACGACGATGTCCAACGGTCCCAACCGCATTCTCGACGAACTGGCCAAGCTGATGACCGACGCCGCCGGCGCCGCTCAGGGCGTGCGCAAGGAAATGGAGACGGCGTTTCGGTCACAGGCCGAGCGCATGCTGAATTCCATGGACCTGGTCCAGCGCGAGGAATTCGAGGCTGTTCGCGACATGGCCCTGAAGGCGCGGGCCGAAAACGAGAAGCTGGCGGCCCGCATTGCCGAACTCGAAGCCATGGGTGCCAGCGCCAAGAAGGCGCCCGCCAAGCCGGCAGCCAAGAAATAGCCGCAAGTTATCAACACGGCTTCGAGCCCGGAAAACGGTTTAGCGAGAGTCGCTTAGGTGTCGTCGCCACGAGTGCGACAATTGCCTTTCCACACCTTCCGGCACCCTGTCCCAAAAAGGGACTGTTCAGGCTAGCGAGCATCAATAGACTGAATTTGTTGCTTGATTCGGAACGGTTTCCGAAACTGAACGGCAATCGGGAGGTTGAGGGAACCGCGGAAACCCTCGGGCACGCATGCCCCGCGCAGGCTACGGGTGCGACATTGGCGACATGCGGGAAGGACCGTGCGGTCGAACCCGCATAGGGCACGAGGCAGATAAAGAGCGATCAATGGATATTCACGAATACGACTTGGCGCGAGACGCCCACCCCGTCGATGTGATCGAACACGTCGCCAATGCCAACGACTGGTCTTTCGAGCGCAGCGGCGATGACGAGATTTCGATCGCCGTTTCGGGCAACTGGACCGACTACCACGTTTCCTATTCCTGGATCGAGGAGTTCGAGGCACTGCATCTTGCCTGCGCTTTCGACATCAAGGTGCCGGAGAACAGGACGCTGGAAGTGATGCGTCTGATCTCGCTCATCAACGAGCAGATGCTGTTTGGCCATTTCGATTTCTGGGAGCAGGAAGGTGCGGTGATGTTCCGCCAGTCGCTGCTTCTGGCCGGCGGCCTGGAGCCTTCCAGCCAACAGGTCGAAGTGCTCCTGCACAGCGCGCTGGAAGCCTGCGAATGCTACTATCAGGCGTTCCAGTTCGTGCTCTGGTCGGGCTCGAGCGCGCGAGATGCTCTCGACAGCGCCCTGTTCGAGACCTGCGGCTCGGCCTGAGGCCTGCATGGCGGACGAGGCAAAAGCGCCGGAGATCGGCTTCGACGACTTCATGAAGGTCGACATCCGTGTCGGAACCATCGTCGAAGCCGAACCCTACCCGGAAGCACGCAAGCCGTCGATCAAGCTCAGGATAGATTTCGGTCCTGAGATCGGCGTGAAGAAATCGTCCGCCCAGATCACTCGGCATTATTCGCCGGATACGCTTCCCGGTCGCCAGGTGATGGCGGTCGTCAATTTTCCCCCGCGCCAGATCGGCAAGTTCATGTCGGAAGTCCTGACGCTGGGCTTTCCCGACAAAGACGGCGAGGTGGTTCTGGCCAGCGTCGACCTGAAGGTGCCCGACGGCGGACGGTTGTTCTGAGATCACAGTGCCGCCACAGCTTCAGGGGATCAGTCCCTGGCCGGCAAGTGCTGCCTTGACCACTTGCAGCCGCAGCGGCGCCTGGGCCATCTGCGTCATCTCAAGGTTGACCGCGAAGACGCGAACATTGTCGCCCTTCTCCGCCCAACCGACCAGCCAGCCCACACCGGCACCGGAAGTCGACCAGCCGGT
>Ga0213835_101375_pt1 | contig 15233 bp, 10 predicted proteins | sample SWPATP01_FD_160576 | JGI IMG/M metagenome (GOLD analysis project Ga0213835, IMG submission 160576) | Coastal seawater microbial communities from Marineland, Florida, United States - SWPA TP0 #1 | ecosystem: Environmental > Aquatic > Marine > Coastal | place: USA: Florida | collected 2016-08-05
CGCGCGCCTGGTCGCGCGCGACCAGCACCAGGTCGCAGGGAGCGGCTTGCACCCAGAGGCGCGCGCAATGCTCGGCGATGGCGGAAGTGGCGCCGATGATGACGATGCGTTTTTTATTGTTCAATGATGTACTCCCTGCTTGGCCCGGACGCGTGCCGGGCCGGTTGAATGTCATTCGACGGTATGGAAAACGTAGCGCTTGTCGAGGTAGTACTTCGTCACATAACCGATCGCCAGGCCGATCACGCCGCCGACATAGCGCATTTCCTTGGACCCGAACAGGTGGTCGAAGCCGAGTTCAAAACCCCAGAAAATGACCGTGGTCGCCAATCCCATCAGGGTGTAGAGGGCGAAGGTCCGGCTGTCGTGCCCCAGATCGCGGGCACGGAAACGAAAAATGAAACGCTTGTCAAGCATGTACTTGACCACCAGTCCCGCTCCCGTCCCCACGATCATCGAGATCAGCACGGAGAAAGCGCCGCCGTACAAACGAATGACAAAGTCCTGTGCTGCGATATTGATGACAGTAGCGATCAGTGCGAGCAGCGCATAGGTAATGACTAATTTCACGAAAAACCCGTAATGTTGTTGTCTTAATTCGCACCGATGGCGCAGGTTTCCCGTTCCAACACCGCGTCCAGCCAGACCTCGTTGCCATGCGAGGCAGGGTTCCTTTGCGTCGATACTTCAAGCGTATAGGTATGGGGCTGGGCATTCTGATCGATAAGGACTTTATAGGTCGGGTCGTGATAGGCCGAATACAGGTCGATATCGCGCAGGAACACGCCGTCGCGGTGAAGTTTGGCAATACCCGACCAGTCATGGCGTAAAAACTTCAGGTCGAAGCATTTGTTGGCCACGAATTCGAGCCTGGCGCCGATTGTGGCGCTGCGCAGAACCGTATGGTCAATCATCGCCTCATGCGGCAACAAGGTCCACGATGCGCTTGCGGGCGGCTTCAGGATCGCGCTGTAATCGACGCCGGTCAGCTCGTAAATGCTGAAGGCGTAATCGGTCGAGGCATGCACCTGGCGTAACTGGGTATAGAATTTTCTGCGGTCTTCCGCCGGGCCGATTTCGTCCGCCGCGCGGAAAATCCAGATCTTCTCATCGGCCAGGTATTTGACCTTGTTTTGCTTGATGTACTGGTCGAGGTGTCCGCTGCGTTTTGCCTGGTAGGCGTCGAGGTTGACCACGCCGTCCAGGTTGATAGCCCGGCCCTTTTGATAGAAATACCCGAGATTGCCCGATTGGAGCGCCGCGACGGTGTCGCCGGTACTGGCGACCCGGTTCAATTCCTTGATTCCCCGTTGCCATCCTGGCGTGTAAAGCTGGCCGGGTTGCACATAGGGTTGCGACACCAGGTAGCTGACCAGCAGGAGTACGCCGGCCAGTACCGCCACCGGCGCGCGGCCGGGCAGGACGCGATGCAGGGCGATCGGGACCAGGACGGTGAACGCCAGCACCAGGGGCAGGAAATAGCGTTCGAACGGTACGAAGGTGTGGATCATATAGCCAAAGCCGTACATGCCCGACAACAGCACGAAGGCGATTGCCACGGAGCGCGCCTTGCCCGAGGTGGTCCTGATGGCTGCGCATGCGCTGCCGATAAAGACCAGCAGGGTCAGGAAAGGAATATAAAGCTCGCGTCCAACCGGCGCCGTGCTCACGACCCCGCCCGGATTGGTGACACCGGCTAGCATGCGGCCGACAATGAACAAGCCGTATTCGATATTCGCCAGCAGGCGCGCCGGATCGAGTGCCGCGAGGTCGAAGAGGCTGCTCTTGCCGGTGGTGACCTGACCGCTCGTCGGGAGCGGCGAGCCGAAATGCACAATATTCCAGATGGAATAAGGAAGCGCGCACATCAGGAAACCGGCCGCGGCGATCGTCGCAAACCCGACCCGTTTGCGCAGCGACGGACCGCTCGTGGCCAGCACGGTCAGCAAGACGGCGGTGACCAGGAATACGGCGTCTACACGCGACAGGAAGCTGACCCCCAACAACAGTCCAAGCTTGAGCGCATCTCGCGAAGTGAGTGCCGCGTGGTCCATGGCGCAAAAAAACGCCATGCTGGCCGCCACCATCATCGTCGACAGGCCGCCCTCGAGGCCATTCGTGCCGTTCTTGGCGACCGCAAGATTGAACATCCAGAACGCCAGCGCGCACAAGGCCCACGACTCCTGTTTCGTGGCCCGCTTGACGATCGCATAGATAAAGCCGCCGGTCGCGACGTTCGCCAATGCCAGCATCGTGATCGCGACATAAACAGGTGCGATGAGGTTGTGCTTGAAGACCCAGAACACGGGCACCATCAGCCATACGTAGAGCGGTTGATAGCCATTCGTCGTCACGACGCCATCGAAAGTCTCGCCCAGGCCGAGGGCGATATTCTTTGCGATTTTCAATGAATAACCGAAGTCCTCGAATAGCCAGTAATTCGTAATCCAGTCCACGTCACGATAAGCAAAAAAGACGCGCCAAATCAAACCCAGGAGTAAAAGGATTCCTGGAATTGCCAGTCGGCTGAGCATTGGAGTGCCTGCAAGCGCGGCGGGAGCCTTAAAAAGCGATTCTCTCTTCATTATTCATCTTTTTTAAATTTGCCACGCAATATTTTGTTGAGCGTGCTGTTGCGTTACGAATGGCAATTCTTGCGCGGAATGACACCATCGACCCAGACTTCCTGTCCACCAGACGCGGGATTTTTCTTGTCCGTCACTTCGACAGTATAGGAATGGGGTTTTGCATCGGCTTCGAAGAATGCCTTAAAGGTCCGATCGGTCTCTTGCGAATACAGGTCGATGTCGCGCAAGAATTGACCGTCGCGCGACACCTGTGCAATACCGGACCATCCGTGCTTGAGCATCCCAATGTCGAAGCAGCCCGTTGCGGTAAAGGTAAATCGTGCGCCTTTCGTAAAGCTCATCATCGCATACGGTGCACTCATTCCCGCATCTTCCTTGCGGGCCCAGGACGGGGCGAAAGCAAGCGGCAGATAGCCGAGTTTGGCGGTTGTACCGTTAATACGCGCGTCATGCCTTGCCTGGTTATGCAGGAACTGGGGATAGCGCCAGTCGAACAGGTATTCGGGATGGTCGCCAATGCCGGGTTGCATGTTCCAGCGCGCGGTGTACGGATTGAACAGGCCTTGCCAGGCATTGACGTAGACAGCAAATGCGCAACCGAGCGCCAGCACGACGACCGCAACGCGTCGTCCCGACAGCGCGACCGATACCGGCCAGGTGCGTATCGTTAGCAAGAAAAGACCCGGCAACACATCGGTCATGAAGCGCGGGCCGTACGACCACCCGGCGGCCCAGACCGGGAAGCGGGAAATCGCGATCCAGTGCAGCACGGGCCAGGCCAGTCCGATCAGCAACCACGATTTTTTCAGCGACAGGCTGGGAATGGCGTCCCGATAGCACAGCCACGCCAGGGCAATGAAGGGCGAGTAGACCAGCAGGCCACGCGCCGGGCTCAACAGGTTGCCATACAGCGCCAGGCCGAATTGGGTCCCCGACAAGCGTTGTGGCAGGTAGTAATCCGGCAGGATTTGTCCCCATTCGTGCATGCTCAGGCCGACCAGGGCCAGCAAGAATACGGCCAGCAGGGCGCCTGCCTTGATGGCCACCATGCGATGGTAGGAAAATACGAATAGCAGGAGGAAGGGCGACAGCAGGGCCAGTGTCGGACGGCACAGGTAGGCCATGAACAGGCAGGCCGAGATGAGCGGCCAGAGCCGGGTTGCGCCAAACCGGGTCACCTTGATCGCGAGGAAAATGGCGAAGAGCGCGAACAGCGCCGCAAAGCTGTGCGACCAGAGCGCAGTACCGTCGGTACTGGCGAACGAGGTGCCGAACCAGAACATGCCCGCGACCGCGATGGCGCTGGGCGCGGGCAGGAACAGGGCCGCCAGTCGCATCATGACGAACAGGGTCAGCACGGCGGTTATCGATGCGATTCCTATCTGGACGGCGCCATGCGATTTGAGCATCTCGAGTCCCCATCCGTTGGCGACTGCGACAAACGGCAGGCTGGCAATGGCGCTCCCCAAAGGGAAATAACTGTAGTAATGGCCATTTTTTTGGTGGACGGTATAGCCGTAGTGGGCCATGGTGTCCACGCCGTAATGATCGAGTTTAATCGTGCCATGGTGCAAGATGGCTTCACTCACCAGCAGCGTGGAGCGCGAGTCGGAATCCGTGTTTCTGTTAATGGCAAATGAGACGGTCAGAAAGGCGATCAGCAAGAGCAGAACGGCGAATATCCTGGTTCTGGTTCTGGATGTGGCTACGCTTTTTAAGGCTGCGTGCGCTGAAGTATTCTCCGTCTGTGTTAAATGCGTCATTTTTTTTCGTGGTGGCGTAACTCAGGAATATTTATTCCCGTCAGTCATGAAAGAGGGGCGAATTGGCGCGGGCCCCGCCCGGTCGCGCGCTGCAAGACCGGCGCATTCCCGTTGGCGCATCGGGGCAACGGCAAACGCTGCAGAGCCCGTTTGGACGAGCAGGCGTAAGAATGCCTGAACGTCCTCCATCCGTCGAGTGGAATGCTCGGGAATTGCATCGGCATATGGCCCGCATGGCCGGAAAGGAAGGGCACTCGCCATGGGCTTTGGCAGCGCGAACTCCGCAAATGTTCGTTCTTGTGCTCAGGTATAATCGCCGTTTGCCATAATTGGTGGCCGGGTGTGCGGCAGGAGGGATGTTTGCTCATTGCTTGCAAACCTGCGCAGGCACTTCAAGGGCCGCGCTGAACCCAGGTGGCCGCGGGAAACCACATAAAAGTCCTCATTACATCAGATTGATTATGAAAGCATTACTTCGCAAAACCGCACGGGCCATGGCCGGTTGGCCGGTTGTGGGCCGGGTGGTCAAGATCGCTGTCGCGGTCATTCGCCTGCCCGAGTTCTGCGCTTCGATGCAGCCGGCCGCCGTCGGCACGCATGTGCCGGTCAGCGACAGCTATAGGGTCTTCGAAACAGAACAGCTGCCATCGCTCCTGCAGGCGGTGTCGGAAGTCAATCACCGCCAGCTGGTCGAGGCGAATGGTCAGAACAATATGGTGCGCTCGGTGCCGGTCGCCCTGCGCAAGCTGACGCGCGAAGTCGTGCAGTTGCGCGAGGCGAACCAGCGCCTGCAGGCCGACATGGAGGCGCGCATCGACGCTGCTACCCGCCAGGCCGTGGACGAGCTGCGCGAACTGGTCGAACGCACTCGCGGCGAGACGCTGGTCCAGATTCAGGCGGTGCAGGAAACAGCGGCGCAGCAAGCGAGCGCGAGCGCGACCCAGGCGCACGCCGCCACGACCGAGGCGAGCGCCGCCATCGTCCAGGCGAGTGGATTGGCCGAGTCGGTCCAATACCTGCTTGGGCGCGTCGAATTCGTGCGCCGCGAGCTGATGTTCGAAATGCGCTACGGCGCCACCGCTCCTGGCGAGCAAGGTGAAAAGCTCAGTGCCAGCAGCGAAATCCTCGCGCCGGCCAAAGTCGAGCAAGCACGCCAGGGCAGCGGGATCCGCCTGAACCTGGGCTGCGGCCATGTACCGCTGCCAGGCTACCTGAATGTGGACCGCCGCGCACTGCCCGGCGTGGATGTGGTCGCCGAGGTTGACCAGCTGCCCTTTGCCAAGGGCGAGGTCGCCGAAATCTGCTCAGCCCACCTGCTCGAACATTTCCCGCTCGAGCAGTTGCGGCGCGAGCTGCTGCCTTACTGGGTGTCGTTGCTGCGCGCCGACGGCGTGTTCCGCGCGATCGTGCCGGACGGCGCCAACATGGCGCGCGCCTTCGCGTCACAGGAGTATTCCTTCGAAGCCCTGCGCCAGGTCACCTTCGGCGGCCAGGACTACGATGGCGATTTCCACTACAACATGTTCTCGACCGAGACGCTGAGCCAGCTCCTGCGCGATGCCGGCTTCACCCGGATCGACGTGGTTGCCGAGAATCGCGAAAATGGCGGCTGCAAGGAATTTGAAATCGTCGCTGCTCGTTAAGACGAGAAGACAAGGAGAGGCCAGTTTCATGAACGAACAGGAGTACTACCCGTCGGTTTCCATCATCATCAATACCGACGGCCGCGCCCGGAGCTTGGCTACCTGCCTGGAGAGCCTGCGCTACCTGCGTTACCCGAATTTCGAAGTTGTCGTAGTCGCGGGGCCGACGCGCGATGGCACGCATGAGCTGTGCGAATCGTATGGGGCCGCGATCAAGTATGCGCAGTGCCCGGAACGGAATCTGTCGATGTCGCGCAATATTTCGATCGCCATCTCGGCGGGTGAATTCGTCGGCTTCCTCGACGACGATTCCGTGCCCGAGCCGGAGTGGCTCGACGACGTCATGCCCGCTTTCCGCGACCCGGAAGTGGCAGTGGCGGGTGGCTTCCTGCACGACCATACCGGCAAGACCTACCAGTGGACCTTTGGCACCGTCGACCGCTTCGGCGGCGCCGATACCGGCTGGCGCACCCCCGCGCCGCACCTGAATTTTCCGGGCAGTTTCCATTATCCACACGTGATGGCCAATAGCGTGTTCCGTCGCTCCGCCATCGTCGAAGTCGGCGGCTTCGACGAGGAATACGAGTACTTCCTCGACGAGAGCGACATCATCGTGCGCTTCGTCGACGCCGGCATGAAAGTGGCCCAGCTCGACAAAGGCTTCGTGCACCACAAGTACATGCCGAGTCACATCCGCAACGAGTCGAAGGTGTTGACCAGCTGGCGTTCCGTCATCAAGAACAAGACCTATTTCGCGCTGAGGCACGCGCGCGAACATGTCGGCATCGACCGCATCACCCAGGTGATTCACGAGACGATCGAGGAATTCCGCGGTTCGGTGCGCTGGGCCGTCGGCGAGAACAAGCTGACCGCGGACTATATCGAGCGCTTCGAGGGCGAAGTCGACCTTGCCTACCAGGATGGTCTGCAGCGCGGCCTGTCGGGTGTGCGCCGTATTCCGGGCTCCGCCGCCATGAGAGGTGTGCAGGAAGTAACCCGCTTCGCGCCCTTGATCGAGGCGGCCGGACAGCGCTGCTACGTGCTGCTGAGCCAGACCTACCCGCCAGGCAGCCTTGGCGGTATCGGGCGCTACATCCACCAGCTGGCCGTCGAAATCGCCCGCATGGGACACCAGGTGCACGTGCTCACCATGGGTAACGGACATGACCGTGTCGATTTCGAAGAAGGTGTTTGGGTGCACCGCATCACACCGCGCGAAACTGCGGTCCCCGAGGACATGCAGATCCCGGCCCATCTGTGGAATTATTCGCGCACGATGTTTGCGGAAGCCGAGGAAATCGCCTCGCGCCGCCAGGTCGACGCCGTGTACGCGCCGGTCTGGGACCTGGAGGGCATCGCCTTCCTGCATAACGGCGTCTTCCCGCTGGTAACGAGCTTGCAGACGACGATGGCGTCCTACCTCGACGCCAACCCGGGCAAACGCGACGACGCGCACTTCATGAAGAGTTTCGCGAACCCGGTGCTGGCGCTGGAAAAGCGCCTCATGCGCGAAAGCGGACGGGTCCACGCGATCAGCAGCGCGATCGTCGACGAGATCGAGCAGCAGTACGACTTCCGCTTCGACCGCGCGCGTCTCGACTTGGTCCCGCTCGGGCTGGAAGATTGGTCGGGCAGAGACGTGGAAGCGCCCGAGCCGCTGGCAGTGGGCGCGGTGCGCCTGTGCTTCGTGGCGCGCATGGAAATGCGCAAGGGGGCCGATGTCTTCCTGGCCGTTGCCGAGCGCCTATTGACACGCTATCCGCAACTGCACATCGACCTGGTCGGCAACGACAGCATCGTTCAGGCCGACGGCGCGACCATGCGCGCGCAGTTCGAAGCGGGGCATGCCGAACTCGTGCGTAGCAACCGGATCGTCTTCCACGGCAATGTGCCGGACGCCGAGCTGCGCGGATTCTATGCGCATGCTGACCTGATCGTCGCGCCATCGCGCTTCGAATCCTTCGGTCTGGTGCACCTCGAAGCGATGATGTACGGCAAGCCGATCATCGGTTGCAAAATCGGCGGCATGCCGGAAGTCGTCGCCGACGGCGAAACCGGCCTGCTCGCTGCGCCCGGTGACCCCGAATCGCTCTTCGCCGCCGTCGCGCAGCTGCTCGACGATACGGCCTTGCGTACCCGCCTCGGCCAGGCGGGGCGGCGGCGCTATCTGGACCAGTTCCAGGCCCGCTCCATGGCGGAAGGCGTCGTGGCGGCATTGCGCCGGCTGGCGCCGGCTGCCGCATGAGAATCGCGTACCTGAACAGCATCTGCCAGAAATACGATGCTATTTCAAACGCTATCCGCGAGGAAATCGGATGGCTGCGGGCTGCGGGCCACGAGGTGCGGCTGTTCGCGTACGCGTGTGAATTCGACGACGTTCCCTGCACCATCGTCGACAACGAGGCGCAGATCGTGCTGGATCCGTTTTTCCAGACCTGCGACCTGGCCGTGTTCCATTTCGGCGTCTACTATCCGCTGTTCAACGTACTGCCAGTCGTGCCGCGCAAGGCGCACCGCATCGTTGTCTTCCATAACATCACGCCTAAGCACGTGCTGCCGGCGGCGTCGCATGCGCTGATCGACAAGTCCTTCATGCAGATGGCGAACATCGCTTTCGCCGACCATGTAGTCTGCGATAGCCATACCAACAAGATGGTATTGCGCGAGGCCGGCATCGAGGTGCCAGCGACGGTGCTGCCGCTGGCGGTCCATACCGAGCTGACGGCGCCGCCGCACAAGCCGGGCTTCGAGGACGGCGTGATGCGCCTCGCCTTCGTCGGGCGCCTGGTGCAGTCGAAGGCACCGCTCGACATGCTGGCCACGGCATTGAGCCTGCTCGGCGCGCACGGCCGCCTGCGTCTGCAGGTGGACCTGGTGGCTAACCTCGGCTTTTCCGACCCTGCGGTGATCCAGGCCGTGCGCGACCAGCTCGCGCATCTGGCTCACCGCTTCGGCCAGCGCTTCACGGGCCACTTGCATGGCAACGCGCCCGACGACGTCAAGATGCGTGTCCTGACCGATGCCGACCTGTTCGTGCTGCCCACCCACCACGAGGGCTTCTGCGTGCCGATCCTGGAAGCGCTGGCAAGCGGCTGCCGCGTGATCTGCTACGACAACAGCAATACCCCAGCCGTCGCCGGCGGGCTGGGAACCCTGGTGCCGACCGGCGACGTGGCGGCGCTCTGCGCCGCGGTCGACGCCGACGCCACGCTCGTGCGCAGCCAGGTCTGGCGCAGTAGCGGTTATGCCGAGGCGGTGCGGGCTTCGCAGGCCCACCTTGGCAACTTCGCGGTCGATACCGTGCGCACGCGCTTCCTGACCCTGATCCGCCAGCAGGGCGCACACCGCAACTAAACGAAAGACATCATGCATCAATCCGGACTTCGAAACAGCCTGGGCCTGGCATGGATGCTGGCCAGGCGCGACCTGAAGAATCGCTACGCGACCAACTACGCAGGCGTCGCCTGGAACGTGCTCGTGCCGCTGCTATACGCCCTCATCAACGTGATTGTGTTCTCGATCCTGATGAAAGGCCGCATGGGCGAGCGCTACGGCGATATCCCGTTCGCACTGTTCTACTTCGTGCCGTTCTCACTGTGGGCCTTCTTTTCGGAGATGACCAGCCGCAGCACCTTCATCCTGCGCGAGTATGGCTACCTGATCAACAAGATCGCCTTCCCCTATTGGGTACTGCCGCTGGTGCCGCTCGGCTCGGCCTTGCTGAACCAGTTCATCCTGTTCTGCATCATCGGGGTGTTATTGGTGGTTCAGGGCGTTGCGCCCGCGGCCAGCGCGCCACTGTTCATCCTGGTATGGCTGATCTCGGTCATCCTGACTGTGGGCATTGCTTATGGCCTGTCGTCGCTGTCGGTGTACGTTCCCGACCTGGCCCAGATCGTGCCGGTGTTCATTAACATCCTGTTCTGGCTGACGCCGATCCTGTACTCGGCCTCGCTGGTGGAAACGGGCGGACCGATCTGGGTGCGCAAACTGATCATGGAGTTCAATCCGTTCTCCTACATCGTCGAGATCTCGCGCCATTCGATGTTCGGCACCGCCGAGGTGTCGATGACGGCGCTCGGCGGCCTGGCGCTGCTGGCGGTCATCACGCTGGCCCTGGGCCTGATGGTATTCCGCAAGCTGAAATCCGGTTTCGCCGACGTGTTGTAAGGAAGAGTGAAAGCATGAGCACCACGAACAATCTGGTCGTCGAGCTACAGAATGTCTCGAAGATCTACCAAACCTATTCGACGCCGCAGCACCGCCTGCTCGAATTGATCTCCGGCGGGCGCAAGCAGTACGCCCGCGAAACCCGTGCGCTCGACGATATCTCGTTCGCCCTCGAGCGTGGCGGGCGCCTCGGCATTGTCGGCGAAAACGGCAGCGGCAAAAGCACGCTGCTCAAAGTGCTCGCCGGCGTATTGAGTCCGTCGCAAGGCACGGCCCAGGTAAGAGGCCGCGTCTCGGCCCTGCTCGAGCTGGGCGCCGGCTTCAATCCGGACTTGCCGGGTATCGAGAACATTCGCCAGTTCGGCATGCTGCATGGGATGAGCCGCGACGAGATCGACCGCGCGGTGCCGGAAGTAATCAAGTTCAGCGAACTGCGCGACGCCATCAACCACCCGGTGAAGACCTACAGCAGCGGCATGGCGGTGCGCCTGGGCTTTGCCTGCGCCGTCTATGTGCAGCCGGACATCCTGATCGTCGACGAGGCGCTCAGCGTGGGCGATGCCTACTTCCAGAACAAGTGTCTGCACAAGATCAAGTCGCTGCTCGACAACGGCACCACCTTCATTTACGTGACCCACGCCGCCGATTCGATCCGCGCCTTGTGTAACCAAGGCCTGTGGCTCGAACGCGGTAAGGTGCGCAAGTCAGGCTCCTCGGCCGATGTCGGCGCCGCTTACCAGAGCGACGTCTTCAAGCGTATCGTCCGCGCCGGCCTGCCCGAACCGGAGGCGGCCGTCGATAGCGGCGTGGCCGCGGTCGACGGTACCGACCTGCTCGGCGGCAGCACAGGGACGCATGACGCTCCGCTGGCCGGCACCGCGGCCGCCGGCACCCCCGCCGCGGGCACACCGGCCACCGATACGCCGGGCTTCGGCAGCGCGGCCGGCCAGAGCAACGGCGAACGGCCGGTTGCGACCGACGGCGCGCGTCACCAGGCATTCGAAGAGCGCGTCTCGGCCCTGCGTACCGGCAGTGGCGAAGCGCGCATCGTCGACATCGCGCTGATCGGCGCCGACGGCAGGGAGACCGACAGCCTCCCGCTCGATGCGGCGTGTACGGTGCGGGTGTTCTATCGTTGCAACGCGGCGCTGCCTGCGGACTGCGCGCTCACGCTCGGCGTCACCGACAACGTCGGCCGCCAGCTTCTGCACTTCAATTCGACCCCGTCGCGCGTGTTCCTGCCGAGTGACGGAGCGCACATGCTGCGGGTGGTCGAGTTCAAGTTTACCAACCCGCTTTCTCCGGGCGAGTACGGTTTCATCGCCGGCATCGGTACCTTCATGGCAAACCCGAAAAATTATGGCCAGTACCTGACCGACCGCATCGTTGACTACGTCGCGGGCGGCGCGCGCTTTTCCGTACGCTTCCCGGACGTGCCGTCCACGTGGGACCTGTGGGGCGTGGTGCACACGCCGTTCCAGGTCGCCGAGTACTCGCTGGACTAGGCGCCCGGCGCCGCGCCGTCCGTGCACAGCGTGACGCCACGCGCGCGCCACACTGGCGGCAGCTGGGCCGCGGCGTCCAGCGCCAGCAGGATGTCGCCCGCTCCCGCCTCGGCCACCGCATCCTCGATTTTCAAGTCCTCGCGCCCAATCAGCGCCAGCGCGAACTGCCGTGCGTAGCGGTAGCGCGTACCGTCGTAACGCACTGGCTCGACGCGGCAGCCGGCCGGCGGATCGAGCAGCAGCACGCGCACCCGTTCGCGCTGCGCAGCCGTGCCGGCGTCCGTGGCCGCTACAGCCAGCGTGGTGACGTCGACCAGCCGCTGGTGCGGGCCGTGGCGGCTCCGGTTGGTGGCCAGCGCCGCGGCGGCCTGCAGCAGATCCTGCTGCGCCGGGGCGGCGTCGATAGTGGCGAGCTCGGCGACCAGGCGAGCTTGCGCGGCGCCGTCGCTGTCGCGCGCAAAGCCTTCGATCGCCTCGCGGTACAGACTGCCGACATGTGCCGGCGTATGGTGCGCGCGCATGTAAGCGCTTGCGCTGGCGCCCAATTGCGCGCACAGGGCGGCGTCGTTGCGCAGGATGTCGATTGCTTCGCGCAGGGAGTAGTCACTGAAGGCGTCGTCCAGGCGCATGCAGGCGTCGGCCGGCACCTCGGCCGCCGATCCGTGGGCGTTGACGATCGTCGGCAATCCCGCCGCCATGCAGTCGAGGACCCCGGCCGAGGTCTCGCCGCGCGAGCCGCTACGCAGCTGCACCGCGGCGTCGGCGCCTGCCAGGTACTGGCGATACTGCGTTTCGTCGACGTAGCCCGTGATGCGGATGCGCGGATGATCGGCAATGCGCGCGCGTAGTCCCAGTCCGAACCGGTCGTGGCCCGCCGCGCCGACGAACACCAGGTGGCAATGCGGATCGGCGGCCAGTGCGCTGCCCAGCCAGGCATCGACGATCCGGTCGTTGCACTTGGGCGCCGAGACGATGCCGAACGAGCACACAAGGAATGCATCGTCGCCGATGCCGAGCGCGCGCCGCGCTGCGCCGCGGCTGTCGCCGTCGGGCACGGTGCGCAGTAGCGGCAGGACCTTCACGCGCGTGGCAAGCTGCACGCCGTACCAGTGCGCGGCCAGCGCGGCGGCATGCGCCGAATGCACGATCACGCCGGTGGCCCGCTCGAGCACCGCGCGGTTGCCCGGGTAGGCCAGTACCGATGCGTGACGGCCTTCGCGCTCCTCGAAGGCGAGGGCCGCATAACCGTGCGACTGGTACAGCATGCGCGCATAGTTGTTGGGCAGCGCGTGGGTCGCTTCCGTATGGCTCAGGACACCGCTGAGGAAGAAATCGTGCAGCACGACCACGCCCGGATGGCGTTCCAGCAGCGCGAACATGTGTGTATGGAACGTGGAGTTGCCGAACTGGTAGACGATGCGGTCGAACTCGTGCGCGTGCGCCTCAAACCAGTCGGTGCTGCGCTGCGCGAAGTCGCCCGGCGCATAGGGGCCGTCCGTCCGCTGCGGCCCCAGCACCAGTTCGATGTCGTAATGGCGCGCCAGTTCCGGCAGCAAGTCGGCGCTGTAGCCGGCGATGCCCGAACGTTCGGGCGGGAGCGGCGACACATAGGCCAGGCGCGGGCGGGCGGCCGGGACGGCCGCGGCCACGGCCACGCTGGTACGGGCGGCGGCAAGGCGCCGGGCCTGGAGGTGTTCGAACGCCCCGATTGCGCGCTGCGCGCTCGCGTCCCAGGAGAAGCGGCTCGCCTGTTGCAAGCCATGGCTGCACAAGGCGGCCTGGCGCGCGGGATCGCCGAGCACGGCCGCCATCGCGCTGCTGATCGCATCCACGCTGGTGGGGTCGAACAGCGCATCGGCGCGGCCGATCACTTCGGGAATGCTACTGCTGTTCGAGCCGATTACCGCTGCGCCGCAGGCCATGGCCTCCAGGGCCGGCAGGCCGAATCCTTCGTGGAACGATGGGAAGACGAACAGCGCGGTGCTGTTGTAGAGCGATACCAGGTCGTCGTCGGAGACGAATCCGGTCAGGACCAGGTCGTCGGCAGCCAGCCCGCATTTCGCGGCAAGGCGCTGCAGGCGTATCCGGTCCGGCTCGTGGATGCTGCACACCACCGCCAACTGATACCGCCGGCGCATCGCCCCGGGCAGCAGGGCATAGGCCTCGATCAGTCCCTCGATGTTCTTGCGCCAGTCGATGCCGCCGGTGTACATGATGAAGTCGCGCCTGATGCCATGCCGGCCGAGCACGGCGCTGCGCTCGTGCGGCGCGAGTGCGCGCGGGCGGAAGATGTCGTCCACAGCCGACGAAATGTCCACGACCGACTCAGGCGCCAGGCCCAGCACGGCGATCGCTTCCGCGCGTGCGTGGCCGGAGATGGCCAGCAGTAGCTGCGCTCTCTTCAGGCTGTCGAGTTTGCGGTGATACCAGCGCGCGATGTTCGGATCGTTCAGGTAGCGCTCCTGGTTCAACAGCGGAATCAGGTCGTACAGCGTCACCGCCGTGTCGAAACGGCCAGCGTCGTGCGGGACCGAGACGACAGAATCGTCGCTCAGGCCCTCGAACAGGCTGGCCACGTGCACGATGTCGGGACGCAGGCTTGCCAGGTAGTGCTCACGGATGCGTTCGGCCGCGGCGATGCGCCAGCCATTGCCTGGGTCGACCTCGGCGGCGGGCGCCGGCGTGGCGTAGGTGCTGATGTTCGATGGCGGCACCAGGGCACCGAAGGCTTTGCGCAAGGTGGCGACGCTGTCCGGAAAACCTTCGTTGAGCGCGATGCGCAGCTCGTGACCGCCACAGTTGCGCGCCATGGCGAGCGCCAGCGCCATTGAATAGCGGCCAATGCCGCGCTGCATGCTGGACGCCTGGCAGGCCTGCAGGTCGAGAATGATGCGCATTGGAGAATGATTAACGTTGGCGGTTGCGTTCGATCGCGCGCTTCAGGTCGGACAGCACCTGACGCGCCGCGTCGGTGAGGTCGGCCTCGTCGGCCAACGGCGATGGCAGGACCTGCCAGTCGGCGCGGCGCGAGCGCGCCACAGCTGCCCGCACACGCCCGGCAAAGCCCGGAAAGCGGAACAGCTGGCGGCGCAGGAAGCCGTCGAGACCCGGCCGCGCCACGACAAAGGCGACCGCGCGCAGCGCAATCACCTTGACTGCCCGGCGAATTGCCTGCTTCAGGGTGAGCGGCGCCGGATCGGGCGGCCCGCCGCTCACGCCTGCTGCGCCGCGTCCGCGCAATGCGGACACGACACGCCATACACATACTGCGGCGAGAGCTGCTCGCGCGGGGTGACGATGGCGCGGCAGGCGAAGCACTGGGTGGTAACGGTCGGTTCGAGCTTCGGGTTGAGCGCGGTACGGTAGTCGAAGACAAAGCAGTCGCCGTGATAGTGGGCGCCACCAACGTCCTCGAAATACTTCAGGATGCCGCCTTCTAACTGGTAGACGTTGTCGTAGCCGATGTTCTGCATGTGGATCGCGGCCTTTTCGCAGCGGATGCCGCCGGTGCAGAAGGTCACCACGGTCTTGCCGGCGAAGTCGTCCTTGTGGGCGGCGATCACG